>Ga0206843_10018_pt2 | contig 40920 bp, 35 predicted proteins | sample Alteio_BWOrgCont_21_FD_152869 | JGI IMG/M metagenome (GOLD analysis project Ga0206843, IMG submission 152869) | Enriched cells from forest soil in Barre Woods Harvard Forest LTER site, Petersham, Massachusetts, United States -... | ecosystem: Environmental > Terrestrial > Soil > Temperate forest >...
GTTACCTTCACTGCTACGCCTGTCTTCGGCGGCACTGATCCTGCTTACTCATGGAAAGTCAATGGTACCCCGGTATCGGCGGCTGATGCTTATACTTACATACCAGCTAATGGCGATGTGGTGTTCGTAACTATGAACAGCAATTACCTCTGCAATACCGGCCTGGCTATCAGCAACAACATAGGCCTGACAGTTGAGTCTAGCGCAGCTCCTATTATTGATATAGTTGCAGCCTACGGCCCTACGCTGAATGGTACTGTGTATAACGATACGTTTGCCGCAGTGGTTACTAACCCAGGCCTTTCTGCTACTTACCAGTGGGCTGTAAACGGTATCGAAGTGCCTGGCGCTATAGGCCCAGTGTTCTACAGCTACAGCCTTGTAAATGGTGATGCGGTTACCTGCACAGTGATCAACCACAGCATTTGCGGTACGCTGACCGGTTCTCATACCATAATTGTTACCGGCAGCACTAACGTAGGTGTGAAACCAGTGGTAACAGCAGGTGGCAACATATCGCTGGCGCCAAACCCTAACCAGGGCGAGTTTACAGTGAAGGGTACATTAGGTACTATTGCTGACGCTGAAGTGACGCTGGAAGTAACAGACATGATAGGCCAGGTGGTGTACAAAACGAAAGTGATGACCCACAACGGTGAGATCAATACAAGAATACAGCTTGATCACAGCATTGCCAACGGCATGTATATACTGAACCTTAGCTCAGGCGCTGAGAACCATGTATTCCATGTAGTAGTAGAGCAATAGCAGATCACCAGCTTTTAATACTGAAACCGGGAGGCCTCATGCCTCCCGGTTTTTTTTGTGCTGTTTGCAGCAAAAAGAACCGGGAGTAACCCCGGTTCTTTTTGCTGGTGATAATTTGTGGATATGATTATGAGTTAATGAACGCTATGAGGTCGCTGTTCAGCCTGTCTTTCTGGGTATAGAAAAGGCCGTGTGGCTCGCCGTTGTATACCAGGTATTGGTTGTTGGGTACCATTTGTGCGGTGCGTTTGCCGCTGGCGTCTATAGGCACTGTTTTGTCGGCATCGCCGTGTATGATGAGGGTAGGTACGGTTATCTTGCCCATATCGGCCCTGAAGTCGGTATGGGAAAAAGATACCGCACATTTTTGGGTGGCAATGGGTGATGCCTTTGCAGCCAGCGCCCTGTCGTGGTGCAGGTAAGGGTCGCTTACGGGGCTGCTGAGCAGCGATGCACCATAGAACTGCTTGCCAAAGTCGGTAAGGAAGTCCATGCGGTCTTTCTTCATCTGCTCCATCATACCGTCGAATACGCTGGCGTCCACACCCTCGGGGTTGTCGTCGGTCTTCAGCATAAATGGTGTTACCGACGATATGAGCACAGCCCTGGCAACCCTTGCCCCGCCGTGCCTGGCGAAGTAGCGGGCTACCTCGCCGCCACCCATAGAAAAGCCCACCAGGGTTACGTCCTGCAAGTCCAGCTGATCAAGTACTGTCTTCAGGTCGTCGGCCAGGGTGTTATAGTCATACCCGTCCAGCGGCCTGCCAGACCTGCCGAAACCACGACGATCGTAAGTGATGCAGCGGATGCCCTGTGTTACCAGTTCTGTTACCTGGTATTCCCACATCTCCTGGCTCAGTGGCCATCCGTGAATGAATACAACAGGTTTGCCTTTTCCAAGGTCTTCGTAATAGAGTTCCACCTCTTCTCCATAGGTGCCCTTTGTCTTAATAAATTTCATAGAATAGTTTTCGCCAGTGGTCTTAAAAACCATGCCCTATGCAAGGCATACTATTTATATGTTTTTGTGCAGGTTTGTATTTATAAGGCACCAGGCTGCTTCCTTTTTGCCGCTCTGATAAAAATGATATTCTGTAATGTTATTATTTTTTTAAGTGGATGACAAGGAGTTATCTATTGAGTTGCGGCTAATACCTATATATCGGTAATGCGAAGGAGACTGGGTGGTATTAAATGGAGTAACTTTGCGGCCTATTTATCATCAATGAGCGACCATAGCCGTGCAAGGTTGTTTGTAAAGAGGGCGTTTGAGAACATACGGAACGAGAAGCTGAAGCATAACGTGCTGCAGGCATTGCCGTTTTGGATAGCATCGCTGATAACCGGACTGGCAGCGGTGGTGTATTCCAAACTGTTTACCGGGGCTGAGCATGTTACCGCTTATATTATTGAGCACCACAGGTGGTGGCTGTTTGTGGTAACACCGTGCCTGTTCCTTATCTCTTACGTTATAGTAAAGCGGTTTGCGCCCTATGCGCGGGGCAGTGGTATACCGCAGGTAATGGCAGCCATAGACCTTGCCACACCCAAAGACAACCATATAGTATATAAGCTGCTAAGCCTGAAGGTGATAGTGGTAAAAGTAATATCGAGCCTGCTGGTGGCTATGGGTGGCGGGGCTATAGGCAGGGAAGGGCCAACTATACAGATAGCCGGCTCTATATTCCGGAAGGTAAACCAGTGGATACCGGATAGCTGGCCCAAAATATCGCGGCGGAACATGATAGTGACCGGTGCGGCCGCCGGGCTGGCAGCTGCATTTAATACCCCGCTAGGGGGCATAGTGTTTGCGGTAGAGGAACTGGCGAGGACACATATACGATACTTCCGCACGGCGCTGTTTTCGGCGGTCATCATAGCGGGGCTTACGGCGCAGTACTTTTTGGGCCCGTACCTGTACCTGGGCTACCCGGATGTTACCAACCTTAGCGGCTACATATTCCTGGGGGTGGTGTTTGTGGCGCTGGTAACCGGGCTGCTAGGCAGCATTATGTGCAAGGTGATACTGTATGTGCTGCGGTGGAAGCGGGGATTTACGGGTGGCCAGAACATGCTGTTCCTGCTGGTGTGCGCGCTGGCAATGGTGGTGATAGCACTGGGCATAAGCACAGATGTAATGGGCTCCGGCAAAAGCCTGATGAACGCTGTATTATTTACCGCTCATAAGCGGGTGCTGTGGTATATACCCGTGCTGCGGGTGGTGGGGCCTGTATTGTCGTTTACCACCGGAGTGGCCGGAGGTGTGTTTGCACCGGCGCTGAGTGCCGGCGCTACCGTGGGCGCTATGATGGCGGGCTGGTTCGACCTGGCAGCTACCAACAGCAACCTGCTGATACTGGCCGGCATGGTGGGCTTTCTGACGGGGGTGACCCCGCACCCCCTTTACCAGCGCCATACTGGTGCTGGAAATGACCGACCGCCACAACGTGATCTTCCACCTGATGCTGGCCGGGATGGTAGCCAGCATAGTAGCACTGGTGATAGACAAACACTCATTTTACGACCACCTGAAATTCCAGTACCTTAAGCAACTGGAAGAGGAGGAACGCACGGAGCAGAAAATGAATGCAATTTGAAAATCCGGTGATTTGGAAACTGGAGCGAGATGCCCCGATGAAATTAAGTTGCTGACGCAAAGTTAATGTGTGGCATTCAAATGAGAACCTTGATTTTCATGATCTAATACCATTTGGACATTTAAGCCATACTCATTTTTAAATTTTGGCGCTCATGACAGTTGACTGAATTACGGATTAAAATGGATCGCACAGGTTTTACGGATTTGGGTTGCGTATTCCAGTCTGAAGACTGGTTCAATTTGGAGGACACGGGTCGGCTGTGCGCGGGACTGGGCTGCAGGCCCGCGCCAGTGGTACTTATGTGGATTGCAAGTCCACAACCATGTGGTTCGGAATTGCAAATTCCGAACAGTGGTGTTCATTGGTAGACCGGCGTACTATTACTGGATTTCAATCATCGCTTCGCTAAAGACTGAGATCCAGTAGGGGCTTGCACAAACCGACATGGCAGTCTGAGCGATACCGGAACCCTGAAGTGAGTGACACAACGGACGGCGAGGGAGGTGATGTGGCTAAGTGCAAAATTGCACCCGCAGGAACCTATGCTATTCCACTGAAAACATTACTTTTGTTTGATCACTTGAACAGACCATTAATTTTAAAACCAACAAACTAAAAAATTATGAAGAGCATTTTAAGCGTATCGGTATTAGTGTTCTGCTTGCTGTTTGCAGGCAAATTATTTGGCCAGAGCCAGGCTAGTATTGATGACAAGGTACTGCAGGACTACTTTGCGAAGAACCACATTAAGGCTACCAAAACGCCTAGCGGGTTGTACTACACTATTAACAAGCCGGGCAGCGGGGACAATTGCAAACGTGGCCAGGCGGTTACTATGCTTTACTATGGTTATACCCTGGATGGTAAGCGCTTTGATGGCAACATGGAGAAGGACACTTACAAGCCTGCGGGTAACGCATTTACATTTAACCTGGGCCAGCACCAGGTAATTGCAGGATGGGATGAAGGCGTGGCGCTGCTGAACAAAGGCAGCCGCGCAACGCTATACCTGCCATCGGGCCTTGCATATGGAGCGAGGGGTGCAGGTGGCGCCATTGGCCCAAACGCTGTTCTGGCGTTTGATGTAGAGGTTATTGCAGCGCAGTAAATTATTATTAAGCCAGTGTTTTTTTGATGTGGTATTTGCCGAAAGGTAGGTGCCACATTTGCTTTTGTACTAGGGTCTGAATCACGGATTAAGATGGATTGCAGGAATTTCACGGGTTTGGGTTTTGTATTCCAGTCTGAAGACTGGTTCAATTATGTGGACACGAGTCGGCTGTGCACGGACAGGACTTCGGACTCGAGCAGTGAAGTGATTAACAGCTTATTTTAACAGCATTACCAAATCGATTGTTTGCTTTTTTATTTCACACTCCCAAAAGCGAAGCACCGTCCAGCCACGTTGAATAAAAAGTTCGTTTACTTTTTTATCTCGGGCAATATTGCGCAGACGTTTCTTTTCCCAGTAATCTGAATTGTGTTTAGGAGTAATATTCCTGCAATTATGGCCGTGCCAAAAACACCCATCAGTAAAAACGGCAATTTTTTTCAGTGGAAACACAAAGTCTGGCTTGCCCACGACAGGATAATTTCGGCGCCAACCTTTAATGTCTAGTTCCTTAAATATTTTTATGAGTGTAAGCTCCGTAGATTGATTATGGCTACTTTTTACCTTTTTCATTATGGCACGTCTTTCATCTTTAGAGAAAGTATCCGGCATTTATTGAAGATTTGAAGGTAGCTCTACCATTAGTGATTTATCTGTCTCTACTTCATTCACTCGCCGATTGTAAAGAGCAACTAAATCTTTAAGACTTGCTGTCAATTTATCATTGTTAAATGTGCTGATTTCGTTAATATTTTGAGAGACAAATGATTCTATGCTTTCAACAGCTATTTGTTGAGCGCTAATTTGATCGGCTATTTGTCTTGCGCCAATTAATTTGTTGTCTGGTACTAAAAGAAAAGGCTTAAGGCCCTGCCTGATATTGTGCTGGCACTTGTCAAATACAGGTTGCATGGGGGCAACGGTGACATGAAATGCTGTGTGGCCGATAAGAAAATCTCCCGGCCGTTGTGTCTGAGCATCTGCTGTACTCCCACCTTCATTGGAAACTACAATGTCGGGAAAACGTAGTTGTAGTTTTGCACCAATCAGGTGTTGCGCTACATATCCCGCTTTGCCTTCTGCTGTTGCCTCGCGCAATAAATTGTGGATAAAATGCCATGTAGAGTGAGCAGGGTTAAATGTTAGTTTTATCTTCTGACGATTATGAAAATCGTTTACTCTGTCTACAAGAAAAGATTTCATCATTTGCAGCACCTCATTTCTTTTTTGCTCATCATACTTTTCGAGTTTTACCTTCTTCAAAGTGTTAAGCAAAGATCGGATTTCTGAAGGACCGCCACGGTTGGTTCTGCCGCCTTCTTTTGCAAATGGTCGTTCTTCGCCAAATGATTTAAGAATTGCGGCAACTGCGCCTCCGCTTGCTCCCTTTATTTGCATGCCGCCCTCGGCAACATGAGTATCAAAGTTAAGGTCATAGTCTTCCTGTAAGCGGTTTAAAACAACCAGAGCGGTAGCTATACTTCCATTTGCGGGGCCATTGTTTGCTTTAACAACTTTAAGAGAGTTATACCATTCTGTAAATTCTTCAGGCAGTTTCATACTGTAGTGTTTGCTGTGGTGAGCCAATAATTTTAGAAAACTCTTTGTTTAGATAATTTTCCGCAATCCATGTCACCACTGGTACACAAACGGCATCTCCAAAACCGAACAGGGCCTCATTTACAGTGCCCGAAAGTTTAAAATCATCCGCACCCATTAGCCGGGCACATTCCCTTGGGGTAAAGAGCCGGATGTTTATTTCACCTTTTCCTACTTCCAGTAAAATTTGCCGGGCACTACCACCTTTTGGTGTACGCAGGCAGCCTGCAATTCCATCAAAGCGTATTTCTGCCATAGATCTACCTTCTCTAACCCGACGAAAAGCTGTGAGGTAAGTGTATGACTTTCCATCTTTAAGTTCCATTATTTTCAGGAGATGCCTTTCGAACGTTTGATTTAAAAGATATTCAACCCTATTCTTATCAAACCAAAGTGGAGAAGCTTTTTTTATTTTTTCGACTATCACAGCTAAATTATTATTAATAGATGGCAAGCCAGGCATTTTATTATTAATATCCCAATGAATTTCAGGATGATCATAAATAAATTTTGTGAGTTTGTCAGGCCGCATTTCAGTTTCGGGCAAACGATGTTTCATTTTCCGGTTTGGCTCACCAGTAAGTTTACCAACGACAAATAACCGCACACGGCTTTGAGGAACAAAGTGAGCAGCGTTGATAATAAATGTGTCGACCGCGTATCCTTGCTCATTAAGTGCGGTCAATGCGTCGTGAAAATCCTGTCCGCCGTTTGATGTTAAAAACCCCGCAACGTTTTCAAGTAAAATAAGCGGTGGTTTACGATGGCTCATACCTTCCAATATGTTGATGAATCCCCAAAATGCAGATGATTGCGTTCCCTGCAATCCTGCCCGTTTGCCGGCCAATGAAAGATCGGTACAAGGAAAAGATGCTGTCGCAAGGTCTACAGTAGGAATGATATCTGGAGATAATTTATGTATATCTTCAAGAATAAAATGGGTGTTGGTGTCATCAAAATGATTTAAATAAAGACGGCGTTTTGTCTGATCAATGTCATTAGCAAGGACTGTTGTCCACCCCGCTTTTTCAAATCCTGCCCGCATTAGTCCTATACCTGCAAAAAATTCCGCAATTGTCTTAATCTGTCTATTAGTCGTTGTTTTTATCATAGCTCTTCTCTATCCACTAAATTAATGATTTTAGCATGGTTTGCAAAATCTTAATTATTGCGCCCGGTTGCCGAACATCTTTGTATTTCCTTTGGGTGATATATTTAATGAGCGTTGCAAACGCGCTGCCGGTGCATCCGCGAAACATTCGCGTACGAGTGGGCGAGATATCGGAGCATTTACCGATCGCGTTGCAAAAAAGATACCTTTATAGGGTAGCAGACGTTCGTGGCCGAGTGGGACTGCTACGTAGCACCCTTTATTCAATCACTAACTTATGCAGCTCTGCGGTGGTATTGCCTTGTATGTTCAGCATATAAATGCCGGGTGGCAGGGAGAGGTTTAGCTCGGCTTTGGTGGTGTTTGGGGTTACTGTTGTGGTGTATACTGTGCTGCCATACATGTTGCTTATGGTGATGTTGCGGCATTCATTTGTTGCGGTCATTTCTACGTACAGTGTATGTGTGGAGGGGTTTGGGTAGATGCGCGACTGACCGCTGTGTAATGGAACACTGGAGATGCCTGTGGTGGTGCAATGGATGCCGGTATCTGCATGGAAGTCAAAGAAAGCGGTAGCAGTGCAGCCGGGAATGGTGGTTGTAACGGTATACTCTACCTCGTTAAACCCAGGGGCTGTGGTACGAACCACGCCGGGGGCTACGAAACTGGCCGTGGTGGGATCGCCAATGGTCCATACGCCGCCGGGGGCGCTGTCTGTAAAGGTAATGGTGTCACCTACGCATATGGTGTGAAGCCCGGTAATGGTGCCTGCATCGGCCCTGATCATGGTAAACGGGTAAAGGGAGATGGCAATGCCGCATGTATAGCTGACCTTGTAGAGCGCAGTGTCGTTGCCCGGCAGTGCAGGGGTTACTTTGCCGCTGGCAGCTATGGTTGCGTTAGCGTTGGCTAGCGACCATATGCCGCCAGCCACTGTGTCGGCCAGGGCTATGATGGTGCCCATGCATACACTGTCGTGGGTGCCTGTTATGATGCCTGCAGAAGGCAATGCATTTACATACACTGTGGCAGTAGCCGTGTCGGTACCTATGGAATAATAAATAACCGCAGTGCCGGCAGCATCGCCCCTGACTGCGCCGGATGCGGGGTTGACGTGGGCTATACCAGGCATGGATGAAGCCCATACACCACCTGTAACCTGTGGATGGAAAATAACAGAATCGCCTATACAAATATGGTTGCTGCCGGATATGCCAGAGACCTTACGAACGGCGCTGTTGTAATGGTCTGCTATGTACATATTGCCAATGGCGTCAGAAGCAGTACAGTCTGGCTCGTTCAACTGTGCAGAGTCTGCCGGGCCGCCGTCGCCGGAAAAACCACCGCTAAAGGTGCCGCCGCCAGCGCCAAAGCCATTGCCGGCAATAGTGGTAATGATGCCCGCGGCATCGACCTTGCGCACTACGTTGTTACCCCCGTCTGGTATGATCAGATTACCGAGGGGGTCAATCGCCAATCCTACCACATCGGATATGGATGCCGATGTAGCCGGGCCGCCATCGCCACTATACCCTGGTGCGCCATTGCCTGCTACGGTATGTATAATACCCGCCGGGCTTACCTTGCGCACCACATTATTGAGGCCATCGGCAATATACACATTGCCGCTATGGTCGGTTGCTACCGCTGTTGGCACATGAAGCGCTGCTGCAGTGGCCGCACCGCCATCGCCGGAATACCCCGCTATGCCGGTGCCGACAAATGTAGAAATGATACCCGCGGTATTTATCTTGCGGACGACCTGGTTAAAATCATCGGCGATGTATGCGTTGCCGGCATCATCGAAAGCGATGCCGGATGGGAAGTTGAACTGCGCTGCGGTGGCGGGCCCGCCATCGCCGGAATAGCCCGTTGTGCCATTGCCTGCAAAAGTGCTGATGATGCCCGCAGCATCGACCTTGCGCACTACGCGGCTATCCCCATCCACGATATATAAATTATGGCTTGCATCCACGGCTATGGAAAGTATGCCAAATACACTGGCAGCAGTAGCCGGGCCACCATCGCCTGTATTGGCAAATGTACCATTGCCTGCTACCGTGGTGAGGATGCCCGCCCTGCTTATCTTGCGTACCCTGGCGGTGCCATAGTCGCCTACGTATACATTGCCATCGTGGTCGGTGGCGACACAATATGGCTCTGCCAGCGCCGCCGCAGTAGCCGGGCCGCCATCGCCCGACAGGCCCGATGTGCCTATGCCAGCTATAGTAGTAATTACCTGTGCCTGGCAGTGAATTCCGGCAAAGCACAAAACTGTAAGGATAAGAAAGAAGCTGCTTTTGCTCATGTTGGCCAAAGAGGTTAAGTTATATATAAAGACGTAGCGGATGAAGAAAACCTTGGGTTAGAGATAGATATTTTTCAATTTCATATATATTTTTAAAAAAAATGGGAATTTGGCCTGACTTATTCGCTTCCGCATCAGCAAGACAACGGGAGTGGGGGAGTGCTATCCTATGATCCGCAAAGTTGTACCTTTATATTAGAATTATTGCGGTGATTAATCCACAAAGCAAAATGTATTTTATTTTCTTTTCATTAATCATAATTCAAAATTGTTTTATTTACTCAATAGTTCTTCATATTTGTTTAGTTATCGCAATTTAGAGAATTTTCTACTTTCGGCTTGTAGCGGTCATTTACGGCTACGGTAAAGGCTACCAACTCTCTGCCGTCATTTGTCTTTTTAATCTGTGCGTCTCTTACGATTCGTCCGGTGATCTGTTCCATTCTGTTTGCTTTTTATGATTAAAAATTGGTTACTGATTGAATAGCCCAAACTGGCTTTCTACATGATGCGGGAGTGCCTTGTTCTTGTTTAATTTTCGTGTGAGATATTGCACTGTTAACTCCTCGTTGGTAAGGATAGCCCACGCTGCGGTGAGCGCTTTTGAGCGTGTCTTTTGTTTGCGTTTCTGTATATCCCACGATATGCGCATAAGGCGGGATAGCTGGATTGTGTTTGCCATGTGGTTCTTGCTTTAAAAGGTTAAGCATTTCGGCTTCGCCTTCATGACAGCTAACCGATGGCGACGAGAAACTAGGGCTGTGGAGGAAAGGAGCAAGGTTGTGCAGAAGAAAATACGACCGCAACAGAGATCGCAGTCAAAAGTTCGATGGCGTGGAGATTTTGTTCTAGCGCATTTACAAGCGCAGTGCAGACGGAGCGCCGACCTTGTCCTTTCTGGAACAGGCCGATACCTTTGCTGCCGGGGAGCAGTTTGATTCTTTTACAAAAATCTGACAGTAATGCATTACTGAAAGAAAAAGTGGGAGTCGGCTATTTAGTAACTTCGCAGCGTGAAAGAAATTGTTGAGGAATTAAACAAACAGCTTTGTCCTATGCACTTGGCAAACGCAAAATGCGAAGTTGTAAAGGGGAGATAAGATTCAATAAAGGTTGCGAAGTTTTGAGAAAGATTCTACCAGTTACCTTGCCGGAAGTGCTGCTTGTTGAAAGTAATCCATAAACAGCATTTGCAGCTTATTCTAGCTATAGGGCGGAAGTAGTCCAAATTCGGAGCAATTATTTAGGGCTTGGCGTTTTCAACACTCGCGTAGCTAATTCATCAGCTTTCTCTCTCGCTTGTTGCTCATTTTGCGACTTAATTAAGGCATAGATAAGAAAGCCATTATGTACCTGATAGATTAGATCTCCCTTAATCTCTTCAGGATTGGGAACGGTTTTACAGGAGTCAATTTGATTTTTGACGAATGTTATTTTCACTCTCATACAGAAGCTACTCATGGTATCATGAGCCCTGTAAAGGAGCCTTCAGTGGTGCGTGTGCCTACTGATTGCAATATTGCATTGCACTCAGTACGATACGAAACGGCTCGCCAGAAAGGAAACCAAGCAAAGCGGGTTTCCTGCGAGAGCCGCCGACTGGAGCGATCTGTCAAGCGCGATAGCGCCAGGTTGCACAGTGAAGGATTTTTGCGCGGCATGAAATACGGGTAGCCTTTCGTTAGCAAAAATCCGAAACGCAGACGGCGGCAATGCAGGCGAGCACAAATCTTGACAGCGGATGGACTTTTATTTACCGACGAAAGGAAATAAGCATGAGGGGCGATTGGCTCCGTGAAGCATGGTAGGGCTGTGTGGGCTGAAGCAGATAAGGCTGCGAAATTTTATTTCAGTTTGCCATAACCTAAGACATCTGATGGATCGCCCTTCAGTTTGATGTCTTTGTGATACTTGGACTCCTTCATACGTGATACATCGAGTCATTTCCCAAAAGGATTGCGACTATGTTTTCCGCCATAATCATTGCGCTATCTCTATCTTCAGCTTCATTGGAATGACAATTGCTATCCTAGAAAGCTCGAATCGACAATACAACTAATCAATCTATTAATCCCAATTGTATTGCCTTCTTAACCAGCCCGGCTGGATTTTTTACGCCAAGTTTCATCAACAGGCTGAGGCGGTAATTATCAATAGTTCGTTTGCTGAGCAATAACTTATCGGCTATTTGTTGGCTGGTCATGTCGGCGGCAATAAGTTGTAATACTTCTTTTTCCATTCTGGTAATTACAGGCTCAATGGTAAACGTATTTTTAACTTGCAGGTTGTCCAACAATACTTTTTCGCGCAACACTGGTTCCAGATACATTTCCCCTTTATATACCGCTGTTATGGCTTCAAGAAGTATGTCTTCACTGGTGGTTTTCAGCACATATCCGTTTGCGCCTTTCTTTATCATGTTTCTTACATAAAAGACATTATCAAAGTTTGTGAGTACTAATATTTTTATTCCAGGATATTTTCCTTTGATGATATCCACTAATTCATCTCCTGTTTGACCCGGCAATTGAATATCTAGCAGGATCACATCGGGTTGCTCCCAAGCTATTGCTTGCAACAATTCTTTTCCTTTCGTGTAACTGCCGGTGATCTCGGTGTTTGCACTGCCATCGAGAATATGCCGTAATCCGGTTATTACCAACGGATGATCGTCAATTATGGCTATTTTGATCATAAATCTGTAAATGCATGTTCAAAGCAACTTATTTAGATAAATCTACCCTTAATTTTTCACTGCTACAAATTAGGGTATCCCTACCTCAATATATATCGTCGTGCCTTTTCCTAGTTCGGATTTCAGCGTGTAATGCCCTTCAAGGCTCATTATCCGGATTTTAATATTATGCAGACCAATGCCGTCTTTTGTTTCAGTTGCATTGAACCCGGTACCATTATCTTCGACGCTTACGGTCAAGTAAGCTTCCAGCATCATTAATTGCACCACGACATAAGTGGCTTTAGCATGCTGCTCTATGTTTTTTAACAGCTCCTGTACGATCCGATAGATATTCAGTTTAAACTTATTCGGCAGATTTCCGAAATCACCAAAGCACTGGAAATCTATTTGCAGACCTGTTCCCGTTTGAATATCATTACAATACGTGCGCACAGCTTCTGCGAGGTTCTGTTTCAACAACACCTCGGGCATCAAGTTGTGCGAGGTTTTACGTATCTCATCACCCATAATATCCAACAGCCCCATTGCTTCCAGGTATCTCGGTGATTTAACGAGATTTTCATTATCATGTCTTAATGCCATAAAGCGCATTTTTGTGGCCGAGAGCATACCACCTATTCCGTCATGCAATTCCCTGGCAAGCCGAATTCGTTCATTTTCTTCTCCTTGCAATACCCCCTTTAATATACCAATAGTATTTTCCTGTTTCAGAGATTTAATTATTCCTGTCTGTTTAAGACGGCCATTGCGATAAAGGAGGAAAGAAAGAATAGCTAATAAAAGGACACTTACAGCGATAAATCCAATCCACGTATTTTTACGGGTTATCTTATTTTTTTGTTGTGCGATCAACAGTTCATTCTGTACAATTTGCCTGTCCTTTTCGGCGGTGTTATATTTTGTTTCTACCTGTCTGATCGTTTTGATTTTGTCTACGGTGACAAGCGTGTCCTTCAAGGCTGTCATGGAATCTGTATAGACCAATGCCTTTTTAAACCGTCGAGTATCTCGGTACACATCTGATAAATAGCCATAGCCAAAAGCTAACTGCTGTTTATGGTCTATTGCAGCGCTCATTTTTATAGCCTGCAAAAAAATGTCTTCCGCTTCCTTATATTTTTTAAAGTAACGAAAGGCTTGTCCAAGATTATAATAACCACATTCCACAACGTCGGGATATTTGCCTTGCGCAATGGCAATCGCCCTGTTGCTATAAGAAATGCATTTATCCCAATCACAGATCTTCCCATAAAGTATTCCAAGGTTTACATACGCATTTGCTTCGTCGTATAGCCGCACGCTTTCTTTATCAGCCCCAAGTCCTTTTATCACATCGAGCACCTCTACATAATATTTTATCGCGCTGTCCGGCATTTGATCGTCAGAGAAGTAATTTGCCTTGCCGATAAGGATCGGTGTCAGACTCATGATCATCATTTCAGGCGACGTATTCCATTTACGTATAAGGGTCTCTGCCTGAGATAAGTAATAAATTTTTTTTTCTCCCTGGTCCAAATGCTCACTGAGATTGGCAAGATTAGTATAGATACTTATCGCCGTTTCATAATCGGAACTGTCGATTGTTTTCAAAATTTCCAAGGCTTTGAAACATTCTTCTGATGCCCCGGTATAGTTGCCTAACGTTAAGTATACCAGGGCAAAACAATTATGGCAGCGTGCGACTTGGTCTTTAAGACCCGATCTCTCTGCATAGGGCAGCGACTTTTTGTAATAAAGAAAGGCGGTCGGGCAGTTACCCAGATCAAAATACCTGCCGCCTTCGGCTCGGAAGGCCCGCGCCGCACCAAGGAAATAGTCGCATTTAACGCTCTTTTGTGCTAAAACGTCTAGTTCTTGTATAGACCTGTCTGGATCAGGCAGGTATGCTGCCCGTCTTATAGAAAGATCAAGAGCCGTAATGTCCGTGCCATTTTTAAGAGATGGCGGGCTCCGAGTATACCCATCATTGCTCATGAAAACAAGCAGGTTTAGAAAAATAAAATATGAAACGAAACGTGCTTTCTTGCCTGGCATGCGCTTTTTTTAGCAAAATATTAGCACAAAGTACAAATAGGTAGTGATCCCGGTTAGCGTATAGTTACCTTTTTCAGAAATGGTAATTGTACTCTTTTTTAAGGGGATTTGTTACTATACTTTTGCACAAAAGATATACTTGCGATCTCAATCCCGGGCAGGTCAGCATCTATGTTATGCCGTACCGACAATACACAGGAGTTGTAGTTGATTCATTATACTTCTAAATTGAGAAAATATGAAACCTATATCAATGACCCTTTCGGTAATTGTGCTGTTATTTGCTCCTAGATCGCTAGCGGCTCAAACAAAGATCATTACCACTATTGCAGGCAATCATATTGCCGGATATACGGGGGATGGCGGGCCTGCGACCGCTGCAGAACTGGTTGATTTGTATGGCATCGCTTTTGATTACCTGGGGAACACATACATAGCTGATAGTTATGACGGTGTAATAAGGAAAATAAATACCAGTGGTATAATTTCCACTGTTGTGCCGGCATATGGCCCAGCTTACGACGTGTTAAACATTGCGGTCGATGCAACAGGCGATCTCTATATATCATATCCCGATATGGACCTCGTAAAAAAAGTGAGCGGGGGCGTTAGTAACATTGTAGCTGGAGGCGTTGGCAGCGGCTACACTGGTGATGGTGGTCCGGCAACCTTAGCGAAAATGAATAGCCCCCAGGGTTTGGCGGTTGATGTATTCGGTAATTTGTATATAGCTGATGTAGTAAACAACGTGATCAGGAAAGTAGATGCGGCTACTGGCATAATTTCAACTATTGCAGGTACCGGTACGGCCGGATTCTACCTGGGAGAAGGCGGGCCGGCTACCGCAGCTGAACTTTACGGACCGCAATATGTAGCGGTTGATGCTTTGGGAAATGTTTACGTAAACGACGGTGTTGCACGCATCAGGAAAATAGTTGCTTCCAGTGGCAACATATATACTATCGCAGGCAATGGAACCTATGGGTTTTCGGGAGACGGTGGCCCTGCTACTGACGCTCCATTTTTTGGTCCTAATGGTATTGCCGTTGACGGTTTGGGAAATGTATACATAGCTGATGGTGGAAATAACAGGATCAGAAAAGTTACTCCACCAGGTATTATTACGACTATCGCCGGAAATGGCACAGGAGGATACGCCGGCACGGGCGGTGTACCGGGAGGGTATACGGGAGATGGCGGACCTGCCGACTCTTCGGAGTTGTATGCACCAGCCGTCATCACCGTTGATGCGGACGGGAATCTGTTAATAGCAGACGCTGGCAATTATGTTGTCCGGAAGATTTCATCTCCAAACAATATCTTTTTCACCTGGGGCGCTAGCCAATCACTGTCAGCCTGCGAAAATGCCTCGGTAGCTATCAATTCACTGTTAGCCATTACCGATACGACTGTAGGGGAAACTAACACATGGAGTGTTATACTGGCCCCGGTTCACGGCGCGGTGTCCGCATCATATTCCGCCACATCCACCGGCGGGGTGCTCACGCCCGCAGGCTTAACATATACACCAACCAGTTATTACATCGGGACGGATTCATTTGTCGTCAAAGCAACAAATGGCAACGTTACGGCTTATACAACCATTACAGTTACAGTGAGGGTCGCTCCGATATTGGGCATTACTTCGACTTATTCAGGCATTTGCAACGGCAGCGGCACCAGGATAATAATTACCGGTAATGGTACCCCCAGCGGCGGCGATACCATTTTGAACCAAAATTTTAATGCTACATTAGCTCCATGGACGGTCGACACTACTGGCAGTGCCATCATCTATTCAGCCTACGCAGGCTGGAAAGATGTTCTTAATGATTATGCAAATTTGCAGGGCGTTTACCATAACCCGGATAGCACTCCCTTCGCACTGGCTGATGCTTATGGTGCAGGGGCGCTGCATTCCGTTACTAAAACAAGACTGATATCTCCTTCTTTCTCAACGGTGGGCTATACAAATGCCGCATTGTATTTCAGCCAGTCTTACAAGAACTATTTTGACACCAGCGCGGAAATAGATGCTTCCATTGATGGTGGCCTTACCTGGACAACGCTTGTAAACTATGCGCTGACTACTCCTACCGACCTCGCATCTGGCATTCATCCCTTTCTTCCGAAAACAGTTTCTTTAGCGGCCTATGCTGGGTTACCCGATGTAAGGCTTCGTTTCTACTACAATACCGGCCTGGCAAGATACTGGGCCATAGATGACATTGTTGTCGTCGGATACCCTACCGGAATTGGCGCAGCTACCTGGACGCCGGCAACGGATTTATATACCAATTCGTCCTATACCTCGCCCTATACCACTGGTGCCTACCGCGATACCGTTTACATGCACCCGACTACTGTCACCGCAACAACTAATTTCACATATTATGCAACGGAATCCATCAGCGGCTGTTCTGCCACAGACAGCATCACGATAACAGTCACACCCTCAGTGCCCATAATTGGTAACGCGGTACTTTGCGTTGGCGCTCACGACACCTTAGCTGACGCCACCCCATTTGGCTCATGGACTGCGACCAATTCAAATGCTTTTGTTGGTTTTTCCACGGGCATTGTTACCGGATTATTAGCAGGTGTAGATACAATAAAATATACCGCGACAACTGGCAGTTGTGCTGGTATCGCGACCTTCACAGTTACCGTTAGTGCAGCTGCGCCTGTAGCCGGAACTATTACGGGGGCTTCCACCATCTGCGCAGGTGCAACAGCTTCCCTTAGCGATGCCATAACCGGCGGAGCCTGGAGCAGTAACGCGACAAGCATAGCTACGGCGGGCAGCACAGGCACTGTTTATGGCGTGGCCGCAGGCAGCGCAATTATTTCTTACTCGGTTGTCAATGGGTGTGGTGCTGCGGTTACCGTAGCACCGATCACCGTCAATCCTTTACCCGTTGCAGGAACGATCTCAGGTATCGCCGCCACGTGCGCCCTTGCCACTGCGGTATTAAGCGATGCCACAGCAGGTGGCACTTGGAGCACCGGTACAACAGGCATTGCAACAGTGGATATCTCAGGCGTGATAACTGGCGTATCCGACGGTATCGCAACAATATCTTATTCAGTTGCCAACGGATGCGGCACCTCGGTGGCTGCAATACCAGTAACGGTGGATCCTTTACCTGTCGCGGGAACGATCGCTGGTGCCGCAACGGTATGCGTCCTTGCGACGACAGCACTGAGCGATGCAATAACCGGCGGCATGTGGACTAGCAGCGCAACAAGCATTGCAACTATTGATGGCACAGGGATCGTAACAGGTATTTCCGGTGGCATCGTAACTGTGTCTTATTTGGTTGCCAACACCTGTGGTACAGCCGTTGCTACTATGCTGGTAACGGTAAATTCTTTGCCGGTTGCCGGAACTATCACCGGTACTGCTACATTGTGTGCACTTTCCACAACTACGCTCATTGATGCAGCAACAGGCGGAATATGGACCAGTGTTTCAGCGGGTGTAGCCACGGTCAGTACTACCGGCATTGTAACGGGTGTGGCGGCAGGGACAACCGCAATATCCTATTCAGTCACCAATAGCTGTGGCTCTATGGCTGTGGCCTTAATAGTTACGGTCGATCCATTGCCTACCGCAGGTGTAATTACAGGGACTACGACAGTATGTACGGGAGCGTCCATTACTTTAACAGATACGGAGACAGGTGGTATATGGAGCAGCAGCAACAGCGCAGCTACAGTTTTAGGCGGTGCGGTAACGGGCGTTACTGCCGGCACTGATACAATTAGTTACGCTGTCACTAATATTTGCGGAACAACTGCCGCAACATCAGTTATCACAGTAAACACGCTACCTTCAGCCGGTATTATTACCGGAGATTCAACTGTATGTTCCGATTCAACAATTGCTTTAATGGAAAGTACCGCAGGTGGCGCATGGTCCGGCCTTAATACAGCTGCAGCGGTTTCCGGAACGGGTATAGTTACCGGTGTATCGCCGGGTATAGACACAATAGTATATACAGTTACAAATAGCTGTGGTACTGCCCACGTTGATTTCAAAGTACAAATCCGGCCAGACTCTTTATGCGAGGCCCAACTACAGGTTTATCCAGCGTATTTTCCATCAAACGGTATCAAAGTCTTCCCCGATCCTAACTATGGAATATTTACGCTTCTGGTATCCTCCGGTATCCAGGAGCCCGTACTGGTTACCATTACGAATATGGTAGGAGAAGAGGTGAGAGAGTTTACGGTCACTACCAATGTAGCCACCAACGTTGCGCTTGTTCAAAACGCGGGAATATTTATATTGTCTGCCACCACCAAGGGTGGCAGATTATTTGCTAGAGTCGTGGTTGAATAGGCAAAAAATAATGCGTGGGTTGCCTAAGAATCCCGTCAGAAATGTTTTTCGGGAAATGTCCTATGAGACGTAGGTTGTACTAAAAGTGTTTGCCAGTGAAACAATCTACTTTCAAAATTTAAAAAATACCTACCAGTTTTTCGTAAATAAATACCAAGTAGAAGTGGGCGTATCCATACCATTACAGTACGGCGTTTGCTTTTTTTACTATCCTATGCCCATACAGCCATCGGCTTGCCTCACGGTTCGCTTTCTTCGCTGGTAGGCGAAGGACTGCATGGGTTTACCAGGTTCCGCGTTGCTTACAGAATGGGTTAGAACCTGCCTTTTGACCGGAGACTAGAAGACATTGCTGCCTGGGCCGATGAAATTAAGCCCACGTCATCTCATTTGCCTGATGATGCGGATATATTGAAATTTTTACAAGACTTTCCTAAAACAAACGAATGGCATTTCGTTGATCTTCCTGTAGATACTACCGCATATGATACTTGAGTGTATTCCGCTTTTATTAGAGAAGATGATATTGTGCATACCGCTATGGAGTGCATCGACATCTTGATGGACAAATCCACCAAGTTCAGCAAGCTTAATGCGCTGCGCTGGTTGACCCACTTAGTAGGTGATATGCATCAACCGCTCCACATAGCCTGTAGCTATATTGACAACACCGGAACAAAGCCTAAGCTTGTTTTTGGGAAGGATGAAATTCTCAGTAAAAATCTTTTACAAAAATCGGACAGGGGTGGCAACAATATATTATTATTGACCAGCGCAGGAACTGGTGGTAAAGCACTACACAGCTACTGGGATACAACCTTGCCCGCCATGGACAACGATTTTAGCGATGCTACATACGATCCTCCCTCTGCGGTTGCTAAAAATAAACTTACTACGCTACCGGCTCTTTGGGTAGGTGATAATGTACAATTTGCCAAGGAGGCGTATAAAGGCCTCTCGGTAATAGGCAAGGATACGAAACAACCCACCAAGGTGGATGTCAATTGGGATAAAGCCGCTTACGACAAACGATGCGTGCCAATTTTGAAGCAACTCTGTTTAAAAGGTGCCAGTCGCTTAGCATTTTTGCTTAACAGTATTTACGAGTAGCGGCATCCGGGTTCTTGCTCGTCCCGTCTTTGGTTGCAGTGGAAAGGCCGCCCCGCAGTGGAACACCCGAATCTCAAATCACATGTGGACATTTGCAAGTGGGATATTAACAGAGCGTTAAAGAAATACCGTGTTTAAACGGGTGGTAAAGGTTTGAATTCTTCATAGTATTGATGAAGCCTCAACTCATACATAAAACCTCTTTCAATGAAAAAGCCTAAATTCATTCTCGCAGCTTTGCTTCTTGGCCTTCTATCTGTATTAAATGCTTGTTCTAAAAAGGAAACAACAAGCCCTGCCATAGAATATGTTGGACCTATTCCAAAAAGCGAATTTGACGCAGTGCCATCACCTACCTTTGAGCAACTGTTAAAAGCTTACGACTCGATCATAACAGCAAACCCTTCGTTAGCCTACAACGACACGGCATTACGTATCGGAATATTTAATTGGGTCAAGGTTCATCCAAATGGTCAGCTGAAGACTACGACAGCCTTCGATGACGCTCTGAAAAAAGGGCGTAGACTTTCTTGCGCTGAATGGGCATTTTTTATCGCTGGTGTTATGACAGAGTTTAGCGCCTATACTCCTTTCGGCATTAGCGACTTCATAGTCTCTTATGGTACACATGAGCCTGCAGAAACGGCAGCGCGAACGCAATATCCATGCGATAATGATATTAGCTTCGAAGATGGTAAAGCCGATGCATTTAGACATGCTTACTGGAATATCCTGATGACGAAAAGAACTTCTTCGATTTTTGCTGAAGTGGAGGGATTTGCCCATGAGACCAATTGTCTTGATCCCAATGACCCGAAAGCGAAGGCTATGGACTTGCACAATAACAAGGTTGGAAGAAATCTTGCCCTTCAGTTCCCAACATCCTCCGAAGAAGAAATTTTGGTAAAACTAAAAGATTATAAATATGTTTTTACCGATGACCCTACGACCTACGAGGCATCTGCCACGAATGACCAAGATGCATTAATTTATTTTGCGGGAAAGCGACAATTTGATGGAACCTATAAAGGCGCGATTACAAATCCCGACTCTGGTGGTCCTTGGGATATCGTGATGAGCATAGCTCAATGTGGAAATGTTATAAGTGGCCAGATGGCCTTTACTCGGGATGGAATTCATGCAATCAGGCGATTTAATGGCACTTTAAATGGCAACTCAATACTTTTGAATTTTGACTATCCTTATTCATGGGAACAGGTACCTGGGATGAACCCCTGCAATGGTATGAAAGCAACGATAACCGGCGATGAACATTCATTGAGCGGTAACTGGACTTCTACGGATTGTCTTTTGGGAGGTTTTATTTCTATTACGCAATAAAGGTGGTTGACCATAGTTTGCGGCAGCAATAACATACATATTATTTAGGACAATATTTTTGGTGATCTATTTGTCTCTGGCATTTAGAAATTATAAGGATGCCGACAATGCCATTGTCAGAATAAAAGAAGCCCTGGTACAATGTAAGGAATAACCTGCTATCTGATAAGAAAGTCTATATAGGAGGCTTATTACTCCGACTCGGGAGCAATCAGGTACTAATAAATACTGTAATGTTAAATCAGCAAAATGCACCAAACTTTCAGGAGTTTTTCACTACATTAGATGATATTAATACTATCTTTGTGGAAGCAGCTGCAATTTGTCAAATTAGAATATGAGTACCGCCCAAGAGACATTATTTGAAAAATACAGATTATTACTTGATTCTCCTCCAGGGAAATGGTTAAATACAGCGGGAGAGGTATGTTACACATATATGGAAGATGGCTTGTCTATATGTTTATATCTTGATGAAGCTGACAGGAGATGTATAAACCTTTATAAGATCGATGAAGATGGTGCAGTCCGGAATTCAATTTTGATCAGAGAAGATAGTTCTAAAGATATATTTGATCAGTTTTTTAATCTTTACAATAAGTTAAAAACAAAAGTTGATGATGAAAGATATAGCTTGTTAATGGCAAGCTGATATTAATAATGATAGAAAGTAAAATCGGTAGCAGTAATGCTACTTTTTTTTTGTCCGTAGGGGCACTAAAAGTTGTTAGAGCTATAAAGCGAGTGTGATCGACGAAATGCGTGCAGTAGCAATACAGTGATCATTGGCAGTTGCAGGTTTTATCTGGAGGCGATACCCGAACCCTGAAGGGAGTGACACAACGGACGGTGAGGGCGGCGATGTGGCTAAGTGCACAAAAATAAAATTCCCTTTCTTAAATATTTTTCTACAAAGGTGTACAATGCATCTAATTCTTATGTATCTTTGTCTTAGGCAAATAAAGATACTGTATGATATTCTCTTCTGAACTGATAAAGGGCACGCTTAAGACCATAGTGCTGAAGCTGCTGGCTGATAACAAAAAGATGTATGGCTACGAGATGACCCAGCGTGTGAAGGAGCTGACGGGTGAGCGTATACAGCTGACGGAGGGCGCGCTGTACCCTACGCTGCATGCGCTGGAGGAGGAGGGGATGGTGACGACGGAGCTGGAGTATATAGGCAAGCGGGTGCGCAAGTACTATAAGCTGAGCGCTGCGGGTAAGGGGCGGACGAAGGAGCGGGTGAACGAGCTGGCCGACTTTATGGAGACAATGAAATTATTGCTGGACATACAACCTAAAACAGCGTAAGAATGTACTGCATAACTGATGAGCAGATAGAATATATCCTCAGCGACATTAGACGTAATGGCGTTGATACGGAGGACCTGCAGTTGAACCTCCTGGATCATATTTGCTGCATTATAGAGCAGGAGCTTAAAGTGGATGATGACTTTGAGCGCTTCTACCATGCTACGGTGAAACGCTTTTACAGGCGGGAACTACGGGAGATAGAAGAGGAAACCATCAATTTGTTAACCTACAAAAATTTTTATGCAATGAGAAAGGTATTGATCGCCTGCGGGGCGTTTTCGGTGTTTGCATTTATCTCTGGTTCTGTTTTTAAATTTATGTACTGGCAGGGCGCCAGTGCGCTGCTGACGCTGGGCATAGGTTCGTTCAGCTTACTGTTCCTGCCGTTGTTATTTTTGCTGAAGGCCCGTGAGGCGAAGGCTGCGAGCGATAAGTTTGTGGCGGCGCTGGGGTGTGCTGTAGGGGCTATGTTCTCTATTGCCATCCTGTTTATAGTGCAGCACTGGCCGGGGGCTAATATGCTGCTGTTTTCGTCTATTGCCATTGCGGCATTTGTGCTGCTGCCGGCGTATTTCTTTACCGGTATCAGAAAGCCTGAGGCGAGGATGAATACCATTGTGGTATCTATAATACTGGTGGGTGTGATAGGGCTGCAGTTTACGCTGGTGAACCTGCGGCCATCGCGATCTCAGCAGAAGATAAAGATGGATAATTATGTGCAGGGTGAGCTGTTGCTGAAGCAGCTACAGGCGACGCCGGGAAGTAAGGATGCAGCTGCCATAGATGCGCTTTGTGAGCAGGTGAAAGCCCTGGTGCTGGAGCACTCCATAGGGCAGCGGAGCATACCTGCGGACTATGAGCAGACGCAGCTGCTGCTAAAGGAGGGATCGCTGGGGCCGGAGTTTGCCAATAATGGCAGCGGTGTGCAACTGCTGGAGAATTTGCGGCAGGCGTTTGGCAAGTACACGGCTGCGGGCGGCAATGCAGACCTGCAGCAGATAGTGAGCCGATCGATACTGCGCACTGACCCGGGTGAGATGGAGAAGATATACTCAAACCTGTCTGTGCTGGAGAGCATTAACCAGTTGCAAACGCACCTGGCGCTGGCGGAGCATAGTAAGGCTGTGGCGGTGAAGTAGCGGACTTAAGGATTACGAATACGAAAGCATATGGTTATATAGCCGCCCTGAATTTCGGGGCGGCTATTTTTCTGGAATCGAAGAATTATTGTGGTAGTGTGACGTGAGTGGCAAATGCGCTGCCGGTGCATTTGCGAAACATTTGCGGACGAGGGCAGCTGTGCATGTGGTGTACTTGAGTAGTCAATTATTTTATTTGCCTGTAGCTGCTGCCGGTGTATCGCTGGAATGTTCGCAGATCAGTAGCTTTTATTGGCTATTAACCGTTAATAAACGGTTAAAGAAACCGTTTATCAGCTCTTTTCAAAAGAAAGGCTGCGTTCTACTTTTGCCTTCCTGGTAAGCCGAAAACAGATACAGAGTAGGCAACTAAAAAACTTTTTCATATGCAAACACTTACAGTACGCGAAGTATGTCTTTCATTCGCATCGGGCCGCAGGCGCCATCATAGCGGCGGCCTTACAGATCTTTACTCGCCACAGGTGAGCAGCCTGAGTACGGGAGATACGTATACGGCATCTCCGCCGGCGTCTTCAATTGGCAACAAAAACTTTTCTGTAATGACCATTGGCGGGGGCAACGAAGGAGCGGTGATCTATACGGCTGCTGACCTTGCTGCGAATACACCCATCCAGTCTGTAACCGTAGGCTCTGTGCCGGTAAATGTGGTGAGCATATACCTGGAGCCGGGCAACCCTGGCCCGAATGGCGACCCTGCGGTGTGCATAGATGCGTTCAACATAAACACGGGTACTTTTATCGACGATGATTTTGTAAGCATTGTGGTAAATGGTACGGTAAATGCGGCGCTCTCTACCTCGGCCAACTACGATGGTGTAGTAGACTCTATGGCTGCAGGTGTGGTGGTGCGCGCGTTTGATAATTTTGTGACGGTATATACGCCGGCTGGCGTGCAGGACAAGTTTACTAAGTGGCAGTCGCTGGCAGGCACGGAAACCGTTACGGTACTTGACCTTGCGGTAGGGCAAAAAACCAATGCCTACTACCTGGCGCTATACCAGACACCGGCGCCACTGCATATAAACCGGCCGAGCGATAACTACGCCATATGGCAGTGGGTAGACTATGCTACGATGGTAGATGGCAACCCGCACTTCCCGATGGGGCCTGAGATAGCGGGCTTCCAGGCAGGCATAGCCTTTGCAATGAACGCTAACTTCTTCAGCAAAGAGCTGCGCAAGCAGGTGGCCGATATAGCTGCACGGCAGGTGGTAGCCAGCGCTGCTGCCATAGCCAAAAAAATAACAGAAAGCGTAAACGAAAAGGGCGCGTAATAATGCAACCTGACGTAAACAGACAGAGCTGCCTGCATGGCGGCTCTGTCTGTTTTTTTAAATGGTTTGTGAAGCCAGGCAGGGGCGCATTTAAACGGTAGGCCAACAATTTTCGCATATATTAATTTGTATATTATTCCGGGTATTAACATCAAATTATCAGTGTTTTTCCCGTGTTTTCCTACGACGTTTTGTTTAATATTTATGCCCGGAAAGATTAAACAAAAAATTACGATCACAACAAAAACAAACACGGTATGAAAAAAAGAACACTACTGCTGTCTTTAATAGGCATGATGACGGCATTCATGCTAAGTGCATTTACATCACAAGGCATCAATTTTACTACTACACCTGCGGCAATAGCTACTACTGTGCCCCGACAGCCAATGGGCCTAAAGGTAACCGCTAGCAGCCCCGGCAAATGGCGGCTTGAATGGCAGGTGGATACTAATAATAGCAATAACTTTATGAAGATAGCCGGGAATGCGGTGTACACCCTTATTGGTACGGATTCATTAGTAATAAGCCCTTACTGCTATATGAATAATTACCGCTATCGCTGCATGGCCTCGCTAGATACGCTGGGCGCCACCCTTGTAGGGTATAGCGACACGGTCATGCTCACCGTTGCCGGGTGCATGACCCCGCAAAACGATACTGTAGATATATCGGTTCCTGTTACTCTTACCATTCCGGATAATGCTGTTATCAATAAGTATCAATGGCAGCAACTTATAGGCAGAACGTGGGTGAACCTTCCCCCGTCGGGCGACCATATAAATAATTCGCTTTTGGCGACACAAACGAGTGGGGGCATGTACCCACGGCAGTTTCGCTGCCAGTTAACAACTAAAGGCGCAACAACATATTATTCCGACACTGTAAAACTTGTTGCTGCTAACTGGGTTTCGCCCGGCCAGAATTTAACAGCGGTACACGATCAGGCGCAGTTCTCGATCACACCTTCTTCCGGCTATCAGCGTGTGAAATGGCAGGTAAATGAAAATGACGACAAGTGTGACGATGACGAAAAATACCGGCTAATAGACTTGAATGGCGATGATTCTAACGCCTACAAAATAGCTACGGGAGCAGTAAACAAGCTAACCATTAAAAAGACACTGCCCGGCATGAATAATAACCGCTACAGGGCCTTGTTGCTGGATACCGTTACCAGCAATTATTTAATAACCAATTCATCGCCGCTTATGATCACTGGTAATATTGATCCGTCGCCATTTTCACTAATGGGCGCAATATACTCGCAGCCCAAAGGATTGTCGGACGATAATACTGCAGCGCTGACCCAAACGTATATCAGGTGCAGTATACCGCTATCGAGACGGGCAATAGATGGCCCTAAAATAAATGCGGGTTGGATGGACAGAACCATGTGGTTCCGGAATTTATTTATCCAGCTTACTTATTCCACGAACGCGGGCACACTAAATTATGTGGATTCAAGTGGCAAGACGGCGTACCGGGACACCATACCGCGTTACAAATATGTGAACCGGCTGGACCTGTACCAATACGCAAACCTTAATATTAACTTCATGAGCCCGATAATAACATGGATAGGGGGCGGAGCGAAGAGAGATAATTTGTGCAATGTGTATGTGGATCCTTATTTCTCCTTTTTGCACACCAATGTTACCGACTCCACTACCAATAATATAAGCGTGATGAGCATTGTGTATGGAGCTAATGTGACCGTAAGATTTAAGCCTACGGCTAATTTTCAAATGGAGCTCAATGCGCGCGTGTTTGGGTTAAACCCCATCAGCCCTGGTATAAATGCCGATTACAATTACCAATATGTGCGCCGCAACGATTATTATAAAGACACCCTCCATAGTACGTCGCTCACTACACCCAACAGGCCCTACTTTAATTTCGATGGACTTATTATTTATAATACATCGGCTACGGCTACTAATCCGTCTAACCTGTTCCTGCATTACAGTGTTTTCAGCAACCTTGTAAAACCACAGTACAAGACCCAGAAAAATACTTTTTTCCAGTTGCAGATAGGCTTTGCGGCCGATCTTGTGAAACTGGGCCAGGGAATATTAAAAACGATTTTACCGGCAGCGGCCACAACATCGTCATAGGCCTAAATGTTCGGGTCGATTACTGCAAATAGTTGTTTGTCTTATGTAAACAAGTGATTAGCTTTGCACGAAATCTTTTACCTATATGAAAAATTTATTATTATTGCTTGCTGCTTTAGTGGTTGCCGGGGGCGGCGCTAGTGCGCAGATCAACCTTGCGGCTGCGGGTTATCCTACTTCTCCTATCGGCACAGACACTTTGAAGGTGACTACTGCTGCGTCTACGTACCCGTCGTTTGCGGCCGCTACCAATGCCACCTGGGACCTTACAACGGTGACAGACTCTACGGCCGTGATACAGGACTATATTATTCCAGCATCAAGCCCTGCCGCCTTTGCCGACAGCAGCCTGCACAGCTTTCTTGGTTATGCCTACAAGGGTAATATACAGCTGGCGCTCACCAGCCCGGGGCTGATGGACTATGGCATAGACATAATGGGCTCTACAAACCCTACAGGTACCGCCGGCGACACTATAACCATACCTACGCAGAACGACGTTTTTACTGCTGCGCGCACGGTCATTGCGTTTCCTGCTACTATGAGCAGCTCGTGGTCGTCGTCGTACACACAAACAATAAATTACTTCCTGTCTTACGTGGTATCGTCGATACCTGTATTTCTCCATACTCCAGGCACTGTGAAAGGTTTTTCTACTGAAAAAGACACCGTGATAGGCTGGGGGCAAATGAGGGTAAAAACACTTAGCGGCGGAGCATCGGGCTATGTAAATGTGCTGCAGGTGCGCACTATGATCACTACGGTAGATTCGTTTTATCTTAATGGCACTACCACCGACCCGCTGCTGCCATCGCTGCTGCCATTGCTAGGCGCCACACAGGGCCAGGTAACCAAAACATACAGCCAGAGCTTTTACCGGCTGGACAATATAGTGCCACTGGCATCGGTAAGATTCGCAGACAGCGCCAACACTATGCCTACCCAGGTGACCACCAATGTGCAAAGGCTGCCAGCGCCAGCGGGAGTGCCAGCCATAGCTGGTGCGGCAGGTATAAAGGTGTACCCAAACCCCGTAACCGGCAACATGATAACCATAGCTGCGCCAGCCACTACCGGTCCGTGCTCTTATGAGCTTACAGATATTACCGGCAGGAAAGTGCAGGAAGGTGTGCTGGCTACAGGCAGCGCCAATGCACAGGTTAGCATTGTTGCGTCTGTGTTAAATGGTGTGTATTTTCTTAAAGTAAATAATAACGGGAATACGGTTTCGGTCAGTGCTGTTGAGGTGAAGAGGTAAGCGCCGGAGGGATGAATTACTGAATGAAGAAGCCCTGTTTTTGACGGGGCTTCTTCATTTATTGGGACTAGGATATTGGAGCGCCAGGCTTTACAGTTGCTCAATACATCAATGATTCCTACCGTTTAAAAACTTTTTCGACCGTTCGGAAACTTTTTGCAGGGTAATGCACGGTGTTTGTATTTTAGTTAACATTTGGCATTGTTGTTGCTTTAGCTATATAAGTTCAACCTCACTCTAAACCACTCTGCATGAAAAAGTACTTATTGCTTGCATCTATTCTTTTGTGTTTTTGCCGCCTTCAGGGGCAAATCACCTCGAGCGTTTTTACGCATACCTTCTCTTCCGGGCGCATAACTGCTGTGGTCTCAGACAGCATGAGCCACGACAGTACCCGCTGTGAAGTTTGGTCTTTCCGTTCCGGCGTTGTTACCATCAGTAGTTCTTTTACCGGCGATTCACTACGTATTGTGGATACCGCCAATAGCATATCTTACGGCCATTATGTCAACGCTACAGGCGTTTCTCCATGGAATGTTACTGTAAGTTTAAGTAACCAGGGTGCAGGTGATGAACTTGTACCTGTAGGCGGGGGCTATTGGCATGATGAGTATTTTCCTCTAAAGATTACAGTGCCATCAGATACGCTCAGGTATATTGATATGCAGGATAGCCTCTGGGTGTTGGCTTGTTTGTACTCATCAGTAACAGGGAAAGTATACATAGACAACAATACTAATTGCATACAGGACGCAGCAGACAGTCCGCTTAATCCCATACCTGCGCCGTCTTTATTCGAAAATCTATCGAGCCCTGCAGTAACCACCTCTTCCCGTCAGGGCTTTGGTTATGGCGGCTTTTACTACCAGATCAGGGCACAATTATCGTGGATGACAAATTATACAGTATTTATGGATCCGGCACTGGCTTTCATCTTTCCTATGTCGCCATGTTTTGCCGGGCCATATTCATTTACTACACTGCCACAAACCAATGTCGACTTTCCGCTGCTGTGCAGTAGTAATGTAGATGTGCAGTGCGACATGCTATCTGCAGGGCGGGTAAGGCTGCATAGTCCCTTCTTTGTACATCCCTATGTGAGCAATACGGGCTGTGACACGGTATCTGGCACGATGACGATGGTTAAAGACCACCGCGCCATATATGATGCCAGCCTGAGCACACACCCTGCAGATATTGTGCATGGTGATACGCTGATATGGAACTATGGCGGCTTCAGCAACCTGTCGGCAGGTGCTTACTGGAACAGCTTTATATCTGATGTATATCTTACCCAGGACCCTTCGGTGGTGGCCGGCGATACACTGTGCTTTCATGTATATGCCAACGTGCCAACTGCAGATATAAACCCATTTAACAACGACCGTACCGTGTGTGTACCTGTAGTATATTCTTACGACCCTAATCATAAAGATGTAAGCCCTGCTGCTGGCTCTGATGGAGAGCTGCCGCACAATACCAGTACGCTATACTATACCATCAATTTTCAGAACACCGGCACAGACTATGCCGAGAATGTGAAGATTATAGATACACTTGACAGCCACCTTGACCCGCACAGCCTGAAGATACTGGGCGCAAGCGCTAATATGAACCCACAGTGGCTGACAACGAATGTTGTTTCGTTTGACTTCCCGTATATTATGCTGCCAGATAGTACTCACGATGAGCCCAAAAGTCATGGCCAGGTACAGTACAGCATAAACCTGAAGCCAGGTGTGCCGGCAGGTACCACTATACACAACACAGGCTATATTTACTTTGACGAGAACCCGGCTGTTGTTACCAATACTACCAGCAGCATTACCTCTACACCATCCGCAGTGGCGCAGGTGGCAACCGGCAAAGAGCTAAGGATATACCCTAACCCTGCGTCCGATGAGCTGAACGTAGAAAACTTTAGCGGCGACCTGGTGATAATGGATATCCGCGGATCTGTGATAGCTACGCAACATGCAATACACGATAAGACTGTTATCGACATTAGCAGGCTGCCTGCAGGTGTGTATATGCTTAAGGCTACCAATAATGAGGTATCGCAAACTATGAAGTTTACGAAGTATTAAAAACCCCATAGCCCCTAAAGGGGCGTCCCCAGGGCGAGTAGCCCTGCGTTATTACATAATGCTTCTTTGCCCATAACGAAACACTTGTCTGACACCGAAAAAGTGTGCTGACAAGTGTTTCTACTTGCTTTCAAGAAAAATGACAACGTGGGTGTTTCCACATTGTCATTTTTAAATTAATAACCGCTATCCGCAATGGGAGCTGTTGTTTATTATGTTAATTTAGACACCGCATGTTGTTTTGTTCAACCATTAAAAGAGCATACCGCCTAAACCTTCCCGGTATGAGAATCATGTTCATTTGTGGGCTGTTATTGGGATTTTGCATATCTGCTGCCGTCGCAAGAGAGACCTATATACTGCACTTAGACAAATCGAGGTTTACCCAGGATAGTAATAAATTCTCAGGCCGAATTTCAATTCAGGGAGAAAATGTCGATATTCTAAATTCAGAGCGTACTGCGTTAAATTTTTTCGATGATGATTTGATGTTTAGCTTGGATTCATTTATGCGCCCCACGAAATTCTATCGGTGCTATGTTGCTACGGACTTGATTTTTGGTAAATGTGTATTTGACTCAGGCGTTCGGTTTTCGCAGATCGTGTGTCCAAGCCTTTCTTGTTCATACACGAAATTCTATGGCGAGACGTCATTTAGATTCTCTCAATTTGACAATTATTTAGGGTTTGAAAATGATACTTTTTTGCAACACGTTAGTTTTTCGGACAATACCTTTAATCGTAATCCTACTTCCAAAATATGGCCAATCGGTTTTGAAAGAGACTATTTCAGCCATGGGGTTGATTTTGAAAGATCCATGTTTTACGGATCAATAAACTTTGCTTCATCGACTTTCGAATACCTTGATCTGGGCAATTTGAATTGCTCCCGAAATGTGGATCTGTCATCTACTACAATCAAAGAATATCTTGACCTTTCAGCCCTTCCACATGCTGATTCTATCTCGTTTAATTTTGATTATGCGATATTGCCATCTGTTATCAATTTGTCGTACAATAATTTTAATAATGTTGTTTACCTGGTTCCTTCTAAGTTTAGTTCTGATAATGTAAGAATGAGTGATGATGGAAACTGGCGTTATGTGAACTTATATAATTGCGACCCGTCGAAAGTTGTCTTTGATTACCTGAATTTCAGGCTTTGTTTCTTTGACAATATTTGGCTATCCGGAATAAATATATCTAGTAACGGCATTTTCAATAAACAAATTAAATACGCCTTCAATGGAGATACGCTATTGATCGCGGGCAAAAAATATCTTATCTCTGACACAAACTTGTGCCGTTATCTTATTGATGATCGGGATTTCTACAAGTATCTTTCTTTTGTTTTTCCTGCCTTATGCTACAGACCCAGCGAATCTTTTTGTCAAACGTTAGGGAACGTTTTTCCGATGTTGTTCAATCGTGAAAGCTATGACCTGCCGGTAGTAAAAGCTTTCATAAACATGTGCGTTTACCGGCGGAATTTCCCCTATTGGCTAGGCAACGAAAGAATATATGGTGTTTACGAAAAAGTATTGAACAGTTTTGAAAAGCAGGGACAGAAAATAAGCTACCGGACGTTGGATATTGAGTACCAGGATTTCAAAAATGGCAATTTCATTCTACCTCATATATGGAATTGCTATGGCTACCACAAAGAGTGGGTATTTTACTGGATCATTATTTTCCTTTGTCTGTTTACTGTGCTTACTGCATGTATGTTTCCATTTTTAAACAGAGATGTTTATACCATTGATTTTTTCAGGAGAGAAACTTTGAGGAACACTAACAGCTATAAGGTGATGCACTCCACTATCAACAACAGGGATGCTGAGCTATACAGATCGGGAGCGTTGAACTATGCCTGGTATTCTTTTCTGTATACCTGCATGATCTTCTTTTTATTGTCGCTGAAGTTCGAAAATTTCCACTTCAGCTCAAAACCCAAAAAGATATTTGGTGTGGTTTACGTGATGATCGTTTTTCTTACCGGCATTATATGCCTGGGTTATGTTGCCAATCTTATTATACAGAAATGATAAGCGGCACGAGGATTAAGCCTCACCTCTAACTCCCTCATGTCATGGTTCGACCCTTCGGTGATCGCTCAGGGCAGGCCTAGGCTCACCACGACAGGGTATGTATCGGGCTGTTTAAAAGCAAAAGCCCCGTCATAATAACAGGGCTTTTGCAAGATTTATTGTCAAATCATAATATCGTCTTCTTCACATCTTCCAGTATGTCCAGTGTTTCTGCTTTGTCGGTGCCTTCGGCGTATACACGTAGCAGGGGCTCAGTGCCGCTGGCGCGGAGCATTACCCAGCCGCCATTGTCAAGGTGGTATTTTACGCCGTCAATGGTCTCTACACGGTTGAAGCCGTACTTGCCAAATTTGGTGTAGCCGCCTTCGCCTGCTTTTTTAATGATGGCGTTCTTCTTGTCGTTGTCTATGGTCAGGTCGTTGCGGTCGTAGTGGAAATGGCCTACTATGCCGTATACTTCTTCGCAAAGTTCTTTGAGGGTCTTACCGGTTTTGGTCATAAACTCGTAGATGGCCAGGCCGTCGTAGATGCCATCGCGCTCAGGTATGTGGCCTTTTACGGCTATGCCGCCGCTTTCTTCGCCGCCTACCAGCACATCGTCGTGCACCATTATCTCGCTGATGTATTTAAAACCTATGGCGGTAACCTCTACAGGTATGCCATATACTTCGCAGAGCTTCTTTACGCGGTCTGTTACAGAGAATGCTATTACTACTTTGCCATCCATATGCTTGTACTTGTGCAGGTAGTGTATGAGCAGCAGTATTATGTTGTGGGCATCTACAAACAGGCCATCCTCGTTGTACAGGCCTATACGGTCTGCATCGCCATCTGTGGCCAGGCCTATCTTTATTTCCGGGGTAGACGCTATGGTGCGGGAAAGCTCCTGCAGGTTTTTATCTAGCGGCTCGGGCGCCTGGCCGTGGAAGCCGGGGTTATCGTCGCAGTGCAGCAGTATAGCGCCGGGCAGCAGGCGGCGGATCACGTTTTGGCCGGCGCCATACATGGCATCGTAAGCCATTTTGAAAGGTGACTTTGTTAAAGCTTCAAAATCGAACTTGCCCTTTATGTAGTCTACATACATGTCTTCGAGAGCTATGTATTCCAGCATGCCTTTTTCTTCCCAGTAGCTTAGTGGTTGCGCTGGCATATCCACCTCATCAGGTATCAAGGCTTCTACTGCTGCTATATCTTTTGGGCTGCTGGGGCCGCCGTGTGCGCCTTTCAGCTTGTAGCCATTATAAGTAGGCGGGTTGTGCGATGCGGTGATCACTATGCCCTGGTCGGCCTTTAGCTGCAATACGCCGAGAGAGATCATGGGCGTGCTGATGAAGCCTTTTGCCATCAATACCTTTACTCCATTGCTGCACAATACTTTGGCCGCCGTTTCTACAAACAGGGCGCCACCAAAGCGGCAGTCGTGGCCTATTACTACTGTAGGCTTGCTGTTCTTTTGCAGCAGCCATGTAGCCTGGCCTTTGGCTACGCGGGCCACATTGTATACTGTGAAGTCCTGCGCTATGATGGCCCGCCATCCGTCTGTTCCAAACTTGATCTTCTCTGTTGTCATAATGTACTGTTATTTGTTATAGTGAGATAGTTAATTTTTGTGAACCGCAAATTTATAAAAGGTTTTTGTTCGGATAAGGTTATTTAATTTTATCGAAAATATATCACCATGCCAGACATGATCACCACCATTAACCCGGCTAACGGGCAAGAACTAGCCACTTACGACATTACCGACGACGCGAAAGTAGAGAAAGCGCTGAAGCAGGCAAGGAAGACATTTGAAGAATGGCGCAGGCTGCCCTTTAATAAAAGGGCGCCGGTGCTGAAAAATATAGCCAAACAGTTAAGGAAAGAAAAAGAGACGCTGGCCATGCTGGCTACGCTGGAAATGGGCAAGCCCATACAGCAAAGCCGCGACGAGGTGGAAAAATGCGCCAAGGCGCTGGAGTTTTATGCAAAAGAGGGCGCTAACTTTTTGGCAAATGAGATGGTGGAGACCGATGCGCGCAAGAGCTATGTGGCCTTTCAGCCGCTGGGCGTGGTGCTGGCTATAATGCCGTGGAATTTTCCTTACTGGCAGGTATTCCGCGCTATGGCGCCTACTATAATGGCGGGTAATGTGATGGTGCTGAAACATGCGTCGAACGTATGTGCGTGTGCGCTGGCTATAGAAAGGGTAGTAGTAGAATCTGGCGCGCCTAAAGGATTGTTCCAGACGCTGATATTGCCATCGTCTAAAATAGAAGCGCTGATAGGTGACCCTGCAATAGCGGCAATAACGCTTACCGGCAGCACAGCGGCGGGCAGCAAAGTGGCAGAAGCGGCAGGCAGGAACCTGAAAAAACAGGTATTGGAACTGGGCGGCAGCGATGCCTATGTGATACTGGAAGATGCGGATATGGATGTAGCCGTGGAGATAGCCGTGCGCGGCAGGCTGGTAAACAGCGGGCAGAGCTGCGTATCGGCAAAGCGGTTTGTGGTGGTGAAGGCTATACGTAAGGAATTTGAACGCAGGTATACCGAGCAAATGAAAGCGGCCACTTATGGCAACCCCATGGATGTAACCAGCCGCATAGGCCCTCTGGCAAGAATAGACCTGCGCGACCAACTGCATGAGCAGGTAATAAAGAGCGTAGAGAAAGGAGCTAAGATATTGTGTGGCGGCTTTATACCCCCAGGGCCAGGAGCGTACTATCCGCCTACGGTGCTGAACAATGTAAAGAAGGGGATGCCTGCTTATGAGGAGGAACTCTTTGGCCCGGTGGCAAGTGTGATAGAAGCTAAGGACGAGAAAGATGCGATACGCATAGCCAATGATTCCATCTACGGCCTGGGTGGCGGCATCATATCCCGCAACAGGGCGCGGGCCGAAAAACTGGCTGCCGAAGAGCTGGACGCGGGCAACTGCTTTGTGAACGAGTTTGTACACTCAGATGTGCGCCTGCCATTTGGCGGCACCAAGCTTAGCGGCTATGGGCGCGAGATAGGGACTTTTGGGATACGGGAATTTGTGAATATTAAGACGGTGTTTGTGAAATGATCAATGATAAAAACCGTAACTTTGTAAAGCAAAACTGATATAGTATGACTCAAGAAGTTGCTATCGAAATGATTAAAAGCATGCCGCACGACTTTAATGTCGACGATCTGGTTGAGAAGCTTAACGTAATAGAAAAAATAGAGGAGGCGGAAAAAGATATTGCTGAGGGAAAAATTATTCCTCACTCTGAAATGCAAAGGCTTTTTGAAGAATGGAAGAAATAGTATGGTCAGCGCGGGCTTCTAAAGACGTTCATACTATTTACCAATATATAGCAATGGATTCTAAATTCCATGCTAATAAGTGGCTGGATAAAATTCGGGGTAGAATAAACCTGCTTCCTGAACAGCCATATATGGGTAGGGTAATTCCAGAAAAAAGTGACCCCAACCTTAGAGAGCTTATTGATGGTAATTACAGAATTATGTACAGGGTTTCGAAGAAGCAAATCGTCATATACAGGATTATGCATGCCTCAAGATTTTTCAAATAAATTTTATGAAGTACAAATTCCATTTTCTTACACTCGTTATTGCCGGGCTTTGTATCTTCATCTTGTTTTTAAACGGTAGTAAACCTGCACACATGTACACATACCTCGCGCTTGGCGATTCTTATACTATAGGCGAACTGGTGCCTATGCAAGACAACTTTCCGCACCAGGCGGTGGCTTTGCTGAAGAAGCAAAATATTGATGTGGCCGACCCGGTGATCATAGCCACCACAGGCTGGACCACCGATGAGTTGGCAGCATCCATCCGTGAGCATAATATACAGGAGACGTTTTCTTTTGTGACTTTGCTGATAGGGGTGAATAACCAATACCGTGGCCGCAGCATTGAGAATTACTGTGAAGAATATAAGCAGCTGCTGGACCGCGCTATAGCCTATGCCGGCGGAAAACCGGAACATGTGTTTGTACTCTCCATACCTGACTGGGGCGCCACACCATTTGCCGAAGGCAAAGACAGGCAGAAAATAGCCCACGGAATAGATGAATACAATGCCGCCTGTAAAGGAATAACCCTTGCCGGCAAATGCCAGTACCTGGAAATAACCGCCAGCACCCGCGAGCACGGGCAAGACCGGCAATACATAGCCTCTGATGGGCTGCACCCATCGGGCAGGGAATATGCTGTGTGGGCAGAGCGGCTGGAGGATATGGTGGGAAAAACGCTGAAGAAGTAAATAATAATTCTCCCGGCATCATCAATGTTTTTTGCGTCAGAAAGTGCGGGTGGCCCTGTAGCGGCGGGTTATCCACACCACCTTCATAACACATTAAGCAGGAATGCTTTTGCGGGCAAATTATTTATGTTATATTTGACCAAACATTTCTTATGAAATATACGTTTTCTATATGTTTTCTTGCCCTATCTCTTTTTTGTGCCACTGCTTATGGGCAGGTGCAGAAGATCAATACCATAGCTGGTAATGGCAGCGCTGCATTCAGCGGTGATGGCCACTCTGCCGTGGGCGCTTCTCTTTTTGGCCCCATAGCTGTGGCTGTAGATAGTGCAGAAAATGTGTATGTGGTTGATTATTATAACAACCGTGTACGCAGGGTGAGTGCCGCCACGGGTATCATTACTACAGTTGCCGGCAACGGTGTGCTGGGTAATAACGGCGATAACTCTTACGGCGCCAGCGCGGAGATATGCCCTTCGGGTATCGCCGTTGATAAAAATGGCAATGTATTCATTTCAGACGGCGCCAGTGGGGTAGTGCGTAAGCTAAATATGGCAACTGGTATCATAACAAGAGTAGCGGGTAATAATACATGGGGTTACAGTGGCGATGGCGCCGCTGCTACCGACGCTGCGCTACGTGCAAACCGCGGGCTGGCATTTGATAACAACGGCAACATGTTCATTGCCGATGCCGGCAACCACGTGGTGCGTATGGTAGATACCTTTGGTATCATCAGCACGGTGGCTGGTAACGATACTTCAGGCTTCTCTGGCGATGGTGGCGCTGCTACTGCTGCAAGGCTCGACTCTCCGTATGCTGTGGCTGCCGATGGTTTTGGCCGCCTGTACATAACTGACTATAAAAACAATGTAATACGCAGGGTAGACACAGGCAACATTATTACATATGCGGGTAATAATGCACTGCTGCCGGGTTTTACAGGAAGCAATATACCTGCTACCGATGCCCAGCTTAACTATCCGCAGGGTATTGCAGTAGACCCTAATGGTAACCTTTTTATCGCAGATGCCAACAATAACGTGATCCGCAAGGTAGATACCTTTGGGGTAATAACTACAGTGGTGGGCAATGGCAGCCTGGGCTTTGGCGGTGACCTGGGCTATGTAACCGGGGCCAACCTGTTTAACCCCTACGGTGTAGCAGTAGACTATAAAGGCCACATCTACATAGCTGATGCCAACAACGAGCGTGTAAGGAAGACATACCTTGCGACAGAAGGTGTGGCTAATGTGGCCGCGCCAGCGGCTATCAGCGCAAGCCCTAACCCATTCAATAATGAAGTAACGATCTCCGGCCTCGCTAAGGGAGATAAGGTGTGTATCTACGATGTCGCAGGCAGGCAGGTAAGCGGCCTAATAGCTATGACAGCAGCGGGAACCCATACCTTTACTATAAACGGCCTTGCTGCCGGGGTGTATATGGCCGTGGTGAGTAATGGAGATGGTGGTAAAAAGGCTACGATACAGCTGGTAAAGGAATAAGTGTTTCCTGGATATATTATTTGCAAAGACGGCGTTAGCCGTCTTTGTTCTTTAAATAGCTATAGTTAATCTGATTTACAGCGTATTGACTATAATTTATAAAAGCTTATTTTTGTACTAGGCAAAACAGGTTGAAAAATGGTCAATAAAAATCAATTTATTACTGATGCAGGCGGCAAAAAGGTGGCGGTGATATTGCCTGTAAAAGACTACGAAAAGATGCTGGACGAACTCGATGAATATGCTTGCATTAAAGCGTACGATAAAGCTAATAGCCGTAAGCAGGAGTTTATACCTGCGGCAGATATGTTTAAAGCCATAGAGCAAAAACGGAAACATAACTGATATGCACTTTACATAGGATTGCCATTAAACAAAAAAGAGACGGCTCCACGCCGTCTCTTTTTGTATCTATCCTAAAGGTATATTATCCTATTGAAACCAGCTCTATTTCGAAGGTCAGGTCCTGGCCGGCGAGGGGGTGGTTGGCATCGAGCATTACTTTGTCGCCCGATACTTCTGTGATCACTACCGGGAACACATTGCCTGAGTTGTCGCCCATTTGCAGTTCCATGCCTACTTCAGGCTTCATATCGTCTGGAAATTCGGTGATCGGGTATTCCATTATCATATCGTCGTTGCGGTCGCCATAGGCGTCGGCTACGGGTATATTCACCGTTTTCTTCTCGCCCGGCGCCATATCAAGCACTGCGTCGTCAAAGCCCTTGATCACCTGGCCACTGCCAGCGGTGAATTGCAGCGGTTCGCGGCCTTCAGAGCTATCGAATGTAGAGCCGTCAGATAATGTGCCGTGATAATGAACGTTTACCTTATCACCTTTTTTTACTTGTTGCATAGATCGTGTTTGAAAAATAAATAAGGCTCGCAAGTTACATTAATATAACAAAGTGCAGTAATAATGTTTGGTTAACAGTGTAGATGGCGGAGGGTCAGCGGGATAGGGGTGTGTTTTTCGTGTTTTGGGATTAAATTTACAATAATGAGTATAGAAACGCTTGAAGATATTGACCCTAGTAAGTCTTATACTTATGCTGATTATTATAGTTGGCGATTTGAAGAGCGGGTTGAATTAATAAAGGGGCGCGTTTTTCACCTTCCAACACCTTTCCGCATCCATCAGGCAACATCGGGCTACATTTTTATCGCAATATATAATTATTTAGAAGATAAGGAATGGGAGCTATATAGTGCTCCATTTGACGTGCGGTTTCCAACTGATTCAAAGGACGATAAGGACATTATAACCGTTTTACAGCCTGATATATGTGTGGTATGCGACTTGTCAAAATTGGATGACCGTGGCTGCGTTGGTGCGCCGGATATAGTAATAGAGATACTGTCGCCGGGTAATAATGCGAAGGAACTGAAGAATAAATATGAAGTATACGAGGAGTCGGGCGTGAAGGAATATTGGGTAGTATCTCCGCAAAACAATACATTTATCGTGTATACACTAATTGATGGTAGGTACGATGCATCTAGGCTCATGGTGGCTGGTGATGTGATCACTTCAGCTATTCTGCCGGGTTTTTCTTTAGATCTTGCTGCGCTGTTTGAGCATATTAGTAAATAGAAGTTTATGAAATTTGGTTTGAAGACTTTATTGTTTAAGACTTTTGTCCCGATTGTGTGCTTGGTCGGGTTCTTGTATATCTCGAACCATACTTCTGAAATCAAAACGGCCATATTAGTTTGGGTTACGTTTTCCATTGTAATTGGATTCTATTCTGTTTCAATTATTAAATTGTCAGATAATGAACTGGGGCTATTCTATATATTTAATCCCTTTAGACGTAAAATAATCATCCCATTTAATGAAATAAAACAGATTGGTTTTGGAACAGGAATGAATACCATAACTATGGAAATACACTTCTCCGATAAAACCGATAGAATTGCTATTCAAGGGTTATTATTGGGTGAACAGAAAAGGCTAATCGACGAGCTTTGCAGGCGGAATATAGATGCCTTTGTTATTGGGTAGTTTTAACTCTCTTGGTCATTAGGCAATAGCAATCCTGCTCTCCTGTTCTATCTGTTGGATTACGCCCGAACCAACAACTTTATCGCCTTCTAAAATAGAAAAAGAGTCCCCACTTTTTAAGTTTTGGCGGATATGGCGCGATGGGAGCAGTTTTATTATTGCATTTGCTGTTTCGCCGGGTTGCAGCTCTTCTTTATCGATAAATGATATCTCGCCGGAAAAGTGCTGAAGCGTATTAAATGCAAAAGACGGCCTGTAATGGTTATACACAGGTTTTTTTCTGCCTCCATTTTCTGTTGGGAAAAGTGACAGTATTGCTGTGAAATTATATGCAATTTTATATGGTGTCATATTGTTTCCTGTTCTACAAATATAACGCATTTATTAAAGGTGAGCAAATGATCTTCATGTATGTTTACTGCATCGAACCCGTCTAAAATCATATTACTATGAGGGACGTTATTGAAACATTCTTTGTCAATGTCAATGATCAATAGATACTCATATGGAGGGTCGTATTGTTGCAATATAGAGTTAGATACAAACTCATTTATCGCATCACGGGATTTGAAAAATTGTTTTGCCTCAAGCGTATTTTGTCCTGTCCTAAAAATGCCATCACTATCAAAATCCTGCTTTTCAAGCCGTGAAATTGCCCTATATAGTGTGATCATTCTAAATTTTATGGCTTATAAAAACGGCTAATATACAAAAAGTTATACCATGACGAATGTGTTGTAACGCTGATAATTTTTTACATCCCCCTTTTAACTTTTGCCTTACTTTTGGCATCTATGCCATTTCATCCGCAATTAGCTTTTGAGCCAATAGCTGCACAGAATCATCACCAAAGCCAGGAATTAAAGAAGCTGCTGGAATACCTG
>Ga0206843_10051_pt1 | contig 40885 bp, 40 predicted proteins | sample Alteio_BWOrgCont_21_FD_152869 | JGI IMG/M metagenome (GOLD analysis project Ga0206843, IMG submission 152869) | Enriched cells from forest soil in Barre Woods Harvard Forest LTER site, Petersham, Massachusetts, United States -... | ecosystem: Environmental > Terrestrial > Soil > Temperate forest >...
CTGCTGAAAAGGGCTAATGCACTCAATTGCGATTTTATAGCTACCGGGCACTATGTAAAAGTGCGGGAAGAGAATAGCCGCTATGTGCTATCAAAGGCTAAAGACCTTACCAAAGACCAGAGCTACGTGCTTTGGGGGCTGGGGCAGGAATGCCTGTCGCGGAGTATTTACCCGCTTGGAGATTACCTGAAGACTGAAGTGCGCCAGGTAGCTTATGATATGGGCTATGAAGAACTATCTAAAAAGTCTGAGAGCTACGAGATATGCTTTGTGCCGGATAACGACTACCGCGGTTTCCTGAAAAGGAATGTGGCGGGGCTGGAGGAAAGAGTGAGCGGTGGCAATTTTGTATTGGCCGACGGGAAGGTGGTGGGTAAGCATAATGGCTACCCATTTTATACCATAGGCCAGCGCAAGGGGCTGGAAATAGCGTTTGGTAAGCCAATGTTTGTTACCAACATACTGCCGGAAACCAATACGGTGGTATTGGGCGAAGCCCACGAACTGCAACATGACGAAATGGTGGTACGAGGCATAAATATGGTGAAATATGCCAGTTTTACTGATAATATGGAGGCCGTAACCAAGATCCGCTACCGCGATGCGGGTATGGAAAGCATTATCAGCCCTATAGCCGGAGGTGTACGTGTGCAATTTCAGCATGCAGTAAACAGCATAGCGCCGGGGCAGTCAGCAGTATTTTATGATGGCGACGATGTAATAGGTGGCGGCATTATTCAAAAAGACATCAAATAACATTATTCTATTTTTCAAAGTAATTGTAGCTTTTTTCGTTTCTTTATTTATATTTACGTGAAATATTAGCAGCCGGGGTCTTATGATTAAAAAGATATTACCTATATTATTGTTGGTAGCTATCCCAATGGTAGCCATGTTTTCCTGTAGAAAGGTGAATAATACCACTGCCGATCTTACCAAAAATTACTTCCCGCTGCAATATGGCAAGTATGTTACCTATGCCGTTGATTCTGTGTACTATAATGGATCTTTGGGCGTGAGGCTGGAGGTGAAGTCGCAGATGAAGTATTCGATCACGGATACATTTACAGACTCAAAAAGGCGCCTTTCTTATATAATGGATGTATACAGCAGGCCATATGATGGCGCTGACTGGCATGCGCTACGGGTAATACTAGTAACGCCTACCACTACAAGCCTTTTATACAGCCAGGACGGTGTACAGTATATAAAAATGATGTTCCCGGTAACTGAAGGGCTAAGCTGGAAAGGCAATGTGAATGCACAGCTAAACGACCCGGCATTTGCCTACCTGAAAGACTGGACCTACCTGTATAAAAACGTGCACCTATCGTATTTTAACGGCGTTGTGAACTTTGATAATACGGTGAGTATACTTGAAGATAATGAGCATGTAAACTACCAGAATGTTGATTCGGCGGTTGCAGGCTACGATACTTATGCCAAAGAAGTATATGCCAATAATGTAGGTATGGTATATAAAGAGTGGACGCATACCACATGGGTAGACAGTTCTCAAAATAAATCGGGGTATAGCGTTATTATGCAGGCTATAGACCACAACTAGAGGTGTTATGTGCAGGAGATGGATAGGGATAGTGCTGGCCATAGCACTTTTGCTTGGCGACTCCGCAATAGCTGCCCAGTTCGCATTTCAGATAACATTTACCGATAAAAATAACACCCCTTACAGCCTTAGCAGCCCGCTTGTTTATTTATCTGCCCGCTCATTAGCGCGACGCACGACGCAGGGCATTGCAGTAGACAGTACAGACCTTCCCGTTAACCCAGCGTATATAGACAGTGTGCTTACACTTACCGGTGGCACCTTTCACGAAACATCGCGCTGGCTGGATATGTGCATAATCCTTTTACATGACGCAGACTCATCGCAGATACTTCATCTTATCGGCAAATCGTTTATCAGAGACATTAAATTGGTGGGGCATTATACCAGCGACCTTCACCGCAGCTCAAATATAACTGGAACTCACAGCGCTTCATCAGTAAAGAGGACTACCACCGGAGACTCCGGATATTATAATGACACCTGGCCCGAAACCGAGCTGGTGAATGGCAATTTTCTGCATGATAATGGCTTTAAAGGCCAGGGAAAGCTGATAGCGGTGATAGATGCAGGCTATATAGGCACAAACACGCATCCCGGCTTTGACAGCCTATGGTCGAATAACAGGGTGGTGGACAGGTATAACTTTACCTTTCATGAAGATTATGTGTTTACCCAGGACGACCATGGAACGGAGGTACTGTCGACGATGGCGGGGTACCAGCCCGGTACCTTTGTGGGCAGTGCACCGCTGGCTATGTATGCACTATACGTATCTGAGTGGGATATAGATGCCAGCGACGATGAGCCACTGGAACTGGATAATTTGCTCTGTGCTGCAGAGCGCGCTGATAGTGTGGGTGCAGACATCATCACCGAATCGCTTGGCTATGATGTCTTTTCATTACCTTTCTCAGGGTTTTCTTTTTCTGACCTGGATGGTAAAACTACGATAGGCGCCAGGGCAGCTAATATGGCTACGATGAAGGGGATGCTATTTGTGGCTACTGCAGGCAACGATGGCACCGGTGGACCAGGCGGCTGGGGTACCCATATAACCACCCCGGGGGACGCGGATAGCGCTCTTACTATTGGCTCTGTAGACGCATTCGGTACTTCATCTGATTTTAGTGGATTTGGCCCGAATGCTGCCGGGCAGATAAAGCCTGATGTTTGCGGGATGGGTGAAGGAGCGTATACATTTAATGGCTCTAACGGCTATGCAACGCCCGGAGGCACATCGATATCCACGCCCCAGATAGCAGGGTGGGCGGCATGCTTATGGCAGGCTAACCCGAATGCCACTCCCTACCAGATAAAGCAGGCGATCATAAGGTGCGCCAGCCACTATACATCGCCTGGCAACCAGATAGGGTATGGGGTGCCGAACTTCCAGTGTACCGAACAGGCTTTGGGTGTGGATAAGGTTCCGGCGATGCCAAAATCTGTATGGATCATTCCAGCTCCTAACCCATTCAGCGACGACCTGAAATTGTATGTTTCCCCGGAAGAAAGTGGTAATGTAGACCTGGAGATATACGACATCACCGGCAAGAAAGCCTTTTCTTCCCAGAGGTTTTTGTATAAAGGGTATAATATACCTGTGACCCTGCCACTGCAAAGCCTTGCTGCCGGGGTCTATATTCTCAAAGCGGTGTCTGCTACCCAGCAACAGACCTTAAAGCTGGAGAAGCTGTAGTTTTTAACATCTTATTTTTTCAATTACATATTTTATTTATTTTAGTGGCTTTGCTATTTAATTAATCCGTAGCGGAGGCGCTATGTTTGTACGGAAGTGCTACGAAAATGAAAGCCTTGCCTGGTAAGGGTTTCCCTATGTTTTTCGGGGAGGAGGTGGCCTATTTTTTCTGCCCTGTTTTTTTGCTGCGGAAATGATCTATCCTTGTTGTAGACGCGATTGAATTTCATTGTTAATAATGTGAATCCTAAGCACGTACTGGGTGCGAACCTACGGCTCGCATGTGTGAAAGTGCAGGCTTTGGCTACAGAGCGGTTACCCCTAGCGGGGTAATGACATGTGGAGGTGTTCATCTTTGATGCAGTACTGGCGTGGGTTTCAATATGTTTTTCGGGGAGGAGGAGTGCTTTTTTTGAATAACATCTCCCTTGCCCTCTTCGCCAATGCACAGCCATATGCTCAAGGGGGAATGCGCCATAGCAGTTGTAAGCTGTAATTCCCTGATCGTAGTCTTTTTGATAGCAGCTCATTTTTATAATTTGAAAATTAGAAATCGCATCTGTAGCGGGTTTTAGTGTGTTTTTCGGGGAGGAGGTGGCATGTTTTTCTGCCCTGTTTTTTTTGTTCTGTTTTTATCTCTATCGTCGTCATAATATGCGATGCCAGCATCGGGGTATATTCTATAAGCATTTTGCTATAAATATTTGATCCCTTCGGGATCATTAAATGGGTTTAATGGTATTGTCTGAATTTGTTTCGTTTTGAGCAATAACTTTTTAGCCCTCGTTGTGAGAGGAATTTGCGGTCAAGGTTATTCTCTTAGGAAAGTTAATGAACGTAAATGTGAGTAGTGCCGGTGAATAACGTGAGCTTTATTAGAAATTTAAGTTTTCAAAAATTATTTCATAAATAAGCGAACATTCACTTATTTTTGCAGAAATTCTTTTTGTAAATGAGGACCCGGAATGTGGATAAGGTGGAACTGGTGAAGCAAAAAGCTATGGAAATGGCTGTGGCTGAGGGCCTGGAACGGTTTAGTGTAAACAAACTGGCAAAGGCGTGTGGCATATCTGTAGCTACCCTTTATATCTACTATAAGGATAAGGACGACCTGATAACGGAAATAGGAATAGAAGAAGGCAAGCGGATGAGCAGCGTGGTGCTTAAAGACTTTGACCCGCAATCGTCGCTGGAACAAGGGCTGCGCAAACAATGGGAAAACAGATCGAGGTATATGATGGAAAACCCGACTGCCATGCTATTTTTTGAACAACTGCGCAGCTCGAGCTATCATGATAAAGTTACTGCTACTATTACTGCAGACTTTAAAGACGCTATGGGGGCTTTTATGAAAAACGCCGTGAAAAGGGACGAAATAAAGGAAATGCCTATAGAGGTGTATTGGTCTGTAGCATACGCGCCGCTATATTCCCTTTTGCGGTTTCACAGCCAGGGACAAAGTATAGGTGGAAAGACTTTTACAATAAGCGATAAGGTACTGTGGCAAACTTTTGACCTGGTAGTTAAAGCGCTGAAACCATAACCTTAAAACAATACTACTGTGGAACAGCAATTTGATAACATCCTGATCTTCAGGTCTGATATACAAACGGAAGCAGACACACACCGCATAGGTATGATGCTGGACAACCACCCGTGGATAGAGCGATGGTGTGTGGACCTTGATGATGATGAGCGGATACTAAGAGTGGTATCTGCAAAGCTGAAGCATACTAACATTGTGGACATAGTGGCCGGCTGCGGGTATAGCTGCGAAGAGCTGAAAGATTAAAATGATAAAATAAAAGACAAGTAGATGGATAGCACCGTAAAACAAATAACATCGAAAGATGGTACCGCAATAGGTTATAAAAAGACCGGCAGCGGTGAGGGTGTTATATTGATACATGGCGCGGGCCGAATAGCGGCGGACTATGAAAAGCTTGCCCAGGCACTTGCTGATCAGTACACTGTATATACATATGACCGAAGAGGCAGAGGCAACAGCGATGCGATAAGTACAGATCATTGTATAGACAAAGAATGCGAAGACCTGACTGTGCTACTGGAAGAAACAGGGGCAGAGCATGTGTTTGGCCATAGCATGGGTGGGCTGGTGGCTTTAGAAACTGCCTGCCGAACCAGCATAGGCAGCATTGCAGTTTACGAACCTCCGGTATCTGTAAATAACTCTATACCTGAGGATTTTATACCGGCATTCAATGCTGCACTGGAAAGGAAGCAATATGAAAAGGCAATGGTATTGATGATGAAAGGGCTACAAATGCACGAGGCCGCTAAAATGCCGACACCACTATTAATAGCTATTGTGAAGCTTATGCGCGTGGCCAAAAAGAAAGGAAAAGAATGGGTTAGCGCAATGGCAGAAACAATGCCGACCGTACCTACAGACCTGGCAATAGCAAAGCAATTAGATAACTCTTACGGAAAATACAAGAGAATAAGAAGCCTTACATTGCTTATGGGTGGCACTAAAAGCCCCGCCTACCTGCTACGGCCACTGGAACTGCTATGCGGTATCATACCCTACGCATCAACAAAGGTATTTGAGGGCTTTTACCACGTGGCACCTGAAGAAAATGCTATAGAAATAGCAAGCACATTAAAACAGTTTTTTAAATAACGAGAGATGGCAAAAGACACGACCAAAATACCATTTACAGCTTACCAGAAGTTTGCCATATTCATATTGGCTATTACGCAGTTTTCGGTGATACTTGACTTCATGGTGATGTCGCCGCTGGGCGATATGATGATGAAATCGATGGGCCTGCAAACGTCGCAGTTCGGCCTGGCGGTATCTGCGTACGCATTTAGTGCCGGGATATCAGGACTGCTTACAGCAGGCTTTGCCGATAAGTTTGACCGCAAAAAATTGCTGTTGTTCTTCTACATAGGCTTTATAGTAGGCACCATTATGTGCAGCATTGCGAATACTTATCCACTACTTATTGCAGCACGTATCATTACCGGGTTGTTTGGCGGAGTTATTGGTTCTATTTCCATGGCTATAATCGCTGACCTGTTTGATATTCACCACCGCGGACGCGTGATGGGCTTTATCCAAATGGGGTTTGGCGCCAGCCAGGTATTGGGGGTGCCTATAAGCCTATTCATAGCCAATGCCTGGGGTTGGCAATCGCCATTTATCATGGTGGCAATACTGGCGTCGGCAGTGGCAGTGCTTATTTTCATGAAGCTGCAACCTGTGACGTCGCACCTTGCATTGCAAGGTGACCGCAGCCCAATAAAACACTTGCTGCATACTTTTTCGAAACGTAATTACCGTATAGGCTTTTTGTCCACCTGCCTGCTATCCATAGGCGGTTTTATGATGATGCCTTTCGGCAGTGCGTTTGCAATCAATAATCTGAAAATTACTCAGCATCAATTGCCAATGCTCTTCATGGTATCAGGTGTGGGCTCGCTGGTAATAATGCCTCTGGTAGGAAGATTGGCCGATAGAGTGGATAAGTTCAAGTTATTCGCTATGGCTTGCGTTTGGATGATGGTTGTTGTGGTTTTATATACTAACCTGGGTGTAACGCCGCTTTGGGAAGTGATGATCTTCAATATAACCATGATGATGGGCATAATGGGCCGCATGGTACCTTCAAGTGCGCTCACTACTGCTATTCCTGAAATGACCGACCGTGGAGCGTTTATGAGCATCAACTCATCGCTGCAGCAAATAGCGGGAGGTGTTGCCGCCGCAGTAGCTGGAATGATAGTGGTACAAAAGGATAAGTTCAGCCCGATTGAACACTATAACACGCTGGGCTATGTGATAATAGGGATATCGATGCTGAGCATCTTGTTGATGTATAGGGTTAGCATAATGGTGAAGAATAAGCTGGGGCAGCAGAAAGTGTAATTATCAATAGACCAATTATGATACTGAATCATATAAACATACCCGTAGAAAACGTAGAAGATACCAGGCAATTCTTTGAGCAATACCTTGACTTCAACTGCATTGAAGTAAAAGGAAAAAATGATCTTGCTATAATGAAAGGGACAGACGGGTTTACCTTAGTGCTTATGTCGCAAGCTTTTAACAAAAATGAGTTAAACAGCTTTCCGTCTGCTTTTCATATAGGATTTCTGCTGGCAACAAGGCAGCAAGTAATTGATAAGTATAATAAATTAAAAACAAGCTGTATAGCTATGGAAAATGCACCTGCGAATATGAGAGGTATTTTCGGGTTTTATTTTATGGCGCCGGGTAATATACTGGTAGAGATAAGCAGTGATGAAGTGCTGTCTAAATAATTTCCTTCTCTTTCATTTGCTCTACAGCGGTGTATAGATTATGGTATGCTCCACGATCGTTGATAAGAGAATTATGGTTGCCACGCTCTATGATGACGCCGTGATCCATAACGATGATCTCATTGGCTTTGCGGATGGTGGATAGACGGTGTGCAATGACTATGGATGTGCGCCCCTTAATGAGCGTATCTATGGCATGCTGTATGAGCTGTTCGCTCTCGCTGTCTACGGACGAGGTGGCTTCGTCGAGTATAAGTATAGCGGGATTGTAAAGGAGTGCGCGGGCGAAAGACAGCAGCTGGCGCTGTCCTTGTGATAAGGTATTGCCGCGCTCCATGACATCGAAATGATATCCGCCGGGCAGCCGCATGATGAAATTGTGAATGCCCAGCATTTTTGCTACTTCTTCTACCTTTTCGAGCGGGATATCGGGATTGCGAAGGGTAATGTTGTCGTATATAGTACCGGAAAACAGGAATACATCTTGCAAGACAATTCCTATATGGCTGCGGAGGCTGTAGATGTCGTACTCTTTAAGGTCGCGGCCATCTATGAATATGTTGCCGCCTTCTATTTCGTACAGCCTGTTAAGTATGCTAATGATAGATGTTTTGCCTGCGCCGGTATGGCCTACTACAGCCAGGGTTTTGCCTGCATGGATATTGAAAGAGATACCTTTAAGTACTGGTACGCCGTGCTTGTAGCTGAAGTGTACGTCGCGGAATTCCACCTCGCCCTTTATTTTATCCGCCGTGAGTGACCCGTTATCTGCAAGGAACTGGCGGCTGTCTAATACGGTAAACACACGTTCACCGGCTATGATGCCCATTTGCAGTACATTAAATTTATCGGCCATCATACGCAACGGGCGAAACAATAAATTGAGGTACATTACAAAAGATATGATGACGCCTGCTGTGGCGCCATAGTGGAGTATACGTGCTGCGCCATACCAAACCAAAAGCCCTAATGAGCTGGCTAATATAATCTCTACTATAGGAAAGAAAACGGAGTAGGCGAAGATGCCTTTGATATTAGCGTCGCGGTGCTCTTTGTTTATTTCCGTGAACTTTCCCATTTCGCGCTGCTCGGCGGCAAACGCCTGGACTATGTACATACCTGTAAGGTGCTCCTGCACAAAAGCATTAAGCGCGGCTACAGCATTGCGCACGCGCTGGAAAGATTTGTTTACCGCTTCTTTAAACCACCACGTAGCTAAAATAAGCAAGGGGAATGTAGACAGGCATACAAGCGTGAGCCGCCAGTCGGTAACGAGCATTACGATAATAATTGCAACGATGGTGAGCACGTCTGCCACAATAGAAATAATACCCTCAGAAAAAACATCGTTGATAGATTCAATATCGTTGATGGTGCGCGTGGTGAGCGTGCCTATTGGGGTGTTGTCATAATAGGCTATATCCTGGTAAAGTATTTTTTTGAAGATGGTATTTCTTACATCGTTGACAACGGTCTGGCCTAGCCAATTGGTGCGGTAGGTAAACCAAAAGCGCAGAAAGCTTTCTACTATTATGATACCGAACTGGAATACAGTGATCAATAAGAGACCCTTCCACAACTTATGATCGATGTACTCATCTACGGACACTTTTATGAGATATGGGCGCAGTGGTGATATCATGGCAAGTATAACAGCCATGACCACTGCGAAGTACAAGGTTTTCCGGTACGGCATGGTAAAGGAAAATATGCGCCGCAACAGCTTTAAATCGAAAACCTTCTTTTTACTTGTATCCTGTGTCAAACTTTATTGTTCTTCTTTAATTTCCATTAAATAAGCCTTGATGAAATCATCGAGTGCACCATCCATTACGGGTTGCACATTGCCTACTTCGTAGTCGGTTCGGTGGTCTTTGATCATTTTGTAGGGGTGGAATACGTAACTACGTATCTGTGAGCCCCATTCTATTTTCTTTTTGTTGGAGTTGGTAGCGTTGAGAATTTCCTGACGCTTGCGCAATTCCTCTTCATAAAGGCGGCTTTTTAGCATGGTCATTGCTTTTTCCCTATTCTCACCTTGTGTACGCGCTATCTGGCATTCTACAATAATACCTGATGGAATGTGTTTTAACCTTACGGCTGTTTCCACCTTATTCACGTTTTGCCCTCCGGAGCCGCCCGAACGGAAGAACGCCCATTCCACATCGGACGGGCTTACCTGTATATCTATGGTATCATCTATAAGCGGGTATACAAATACCGATGCGAAAGATGTGTGCCTGCGGGCATTAGAATCGAACGGGGATATGCGCACGAGGCGGTGTACGCCGCTTTCGGCCTTAAGGAGGCCATAGGCAAACTCTCCATCGAACTCGAGGGTGGCTTGCTTGATACCGGCGCCATCGCCGTATTGCACATCTATCTCGCTTACTTTCCAGCCTTGCTTTTCGCCGTACATGCGGTACATGCGCAGCAGCATTTCGGCCCAGTCCTGGCTTTCGGTGCCACCGGCGCCACTATTGATCACCAGCATGCCCGGCATCTCATCTTCGGGCTGATTGAGGGTGGATTTAAATTCCAGGTCGTCAATCTCTTTTATGGCATAGTTGTATGCATCCTGTACTTCTTCTTCTTTTGCTTCGCCTTCTTTCCAAAAGTCGAACAGGATAGCAAAATCTTCTACAGCCGAATTTACCCTGCTATAAAACTCCGTCCAGTATTTATCTATTTTAATTTCCTTTAGTATGCCCGTAGCCCGTGCATTATCGTCCCAGAAGCCGGGCGACAGGGTGAGCTGGCGGTCGTTTTCCAGCTTTGCCATGCGGTCATCGGTACGGAGAAAGCGATGCAGGTGCTGAACGCGTTCGCGCATCTCTTTCAGGTTTTCCTGTGTCATAAGCGCGCAAAGGTACGGAAATACCACCCCAAACCCCTAAAGGGGTATCCTCGGCGAGAGAAAAATCGTCTAATTTAAAATAATATTAATCCATTGAATTAATTGGCTTTTTGTGTAGGTGGGAATCAGGGTTAATATGCTAAATTGTACCTTTAATACCTTTGAGAACTATATGCGCGAAGGGCAGTTCATTAAACAAAATCTTGAGCGCTGGGAAAAGTACCAGCACGAAACGGAAGACCCGGATGAGGTGGCGAAACGATTTACCTATCTTGTAGATGACCTGTCTTATGCCAAAACCTTTTTCCCTTATGGAAATACGATACGCTATATAAATGGTATAGCTGCGAATATTTACCTGTCGATATACAAAAACAAGAAGGAAAAGAAAACGCGGCTTATTACGTTCTGGACCACGGAGTTGCCGCTGATCCTCAGCAAGCACCACCGCATTTTATTGTTTACCTTTTTGTTCTTCATTTCTTTTGTGCTGATAGGCGTTTTTTCGGCTTATAACGACCAGACATTTGTACGGTCTGTACTAGGCGATGGATATGTGGACATGACTGAACGGAACATTGCTAATGGCGACCCTTTTGGCGTATATAAAGGTGGCAACCCGCTTGCTATGTTTTTGTACATAGCGTTCAATAACATAAGGGTGGCTTTTCTGTGCTATTCCATGGGGATATTCGCAGGTATTGGCACTTTATATTTTCTATTTAAAAACGGACTGATGGTTGGTGTATTTGAATACATGTTCTTCCATCACAACATTGGGCTGCAATCTATCCTTGTGGTTTTTGTACATGGCACGCTGGAGCTGTCGGCTATTGTGATAGCTGGCAGCGCGGGACTTATTATTGGCAACTCATTGCTTTTCCCAGGCACTTATACACGGCTGCAATCATTGCAGTTTGCCGCAAAAGATAGCGTGAAGATCATTGTGAGCCTGGTTCCCATATTTCTTATCGCTGCTTTCTTTGAAGGGTTTGTTACGCGACATACAGGAATGCCGCTGTGGCTTAGCATTAGTATTTTATTGTCATCGGCCAGCTTTATTACCTGGTATTTTGTGATCTACCCACTGCGGGTTAAAAGATCAGTTGAAAAGGTTAAAGGGTTAAAAGGGTTTAGGGATTAATTGGCTATGCGTCTGGTAAATAACGAGAAAGGTTTCACGCAAAGGCGCAAAGGCGTGGAGGTGTTGCTGTGGTGTATGCTGACTGCTATGAGCCCAGCCTATGCTACGCGAAATATAAAGCCTGAACAATGGCAGCAGATAGTGCAGGATAAAGCCTTTACCTATAAAAACGATATTGAGGCAGTGCAGCCTGTAAAGCAGTATGAGCCGGGAGCGATGCAGAAAATACTTATGGCGTTGTTTAAGTTTTTTGGGGAGGGCGCAGGGAATGTGCTGCTGTGGGCCATTGTGATCTGCGTGGTAGTGTATGTGCTGTACCGGTTGTTTTTTAGCGGGGATAGCTTTTTGTTTGGGAAAAGTAAAAAGACAATGCAGGAGACTGCTACTGTGCAGACAGATGAAGAAGACCTTGCCAATACTAACTGGGAAGCGCTGCTGCAACAGGCTATTGCCAACAATGATACACGCCTGGCGGTAAGGTATAGCTATAAATGGCTGCTGCAACTGCTGCAAAAGAAAGAACTGATACAATACAGCAACGACAAAACAAACTACGAATATTATACAGAGCTGGCCGAAAGCGATTATAAGCAACCTTTCAAGCAGCTATCCCGCCAATATGAGTATGCGTGGTACGGGCATTTTAGTTTATCGCCTGCGGCGTATAATGATTACCTCAGCTTATTTAACAATGTGAAAAAACAGCTGGGGGCATGAGGAAGAGATACACGCACATGTTGCTCATTGTTTTTGCGACTACCATGCTTACATGTGTAAGCGGGTGCCTGCAGGATAAAACACAACAGGAGGCAATGAAGTGGCGGGTATCGCTGGACAAAGAAGATAAACGGCCTTATGGTACTTACATTGCATTTCAGTCGCTAAAGGATTATTTTCCTGATGCTGCAATAGCGTCGGTCTCGCGTGGCTTCAGGTATACTAATATGGATAGCAGGATGCTGTATAACAACTACGGCCATACCTTGCTGATACTGGAAGGCCTTGACTTTTATGTATCGGATGCAGAATGGACAGACCTGAAAGATTTTGTGAGGCGTGGCAATGAGCTGGTTATTTTTTGCAGTACGCTCGATGGTAAGATAGAGCAGGAATTATATTGCTACAAAGAGGTTAAGGGAGGAGAGGATGCCTTGTTCTTTAAGTTTGCCCCACAGCATGAGAATAAAAATCTCTTAAGCTTATATAGTGAGCCGGGAAGAAAATTCGGGTATGAGGGGCATTCGCTGAAAGGATTTTTTTCGTTCCCGCATGATAGCTCTGATACCGGAACTATAGTTACCAGCACTTCGATATTCCCGCCGTATCCAGATACCTTCGGATGTGTAAACGGCCAACCGGATTTTGTCCGTTACAGGTATGGTGAAGGGCACCTGACGTTGCATGCCGCGCCACTTGTGCTGAGCAACTACTTTTTGCTGCAGGATGGGAATAGGGATTACCTTACGGCGCTTTGGCAAAGCCTGCCCTCAGATATAAACAGGGTTTACTGGAATGATTACTTTAAAAGAAATGCAGAGGCATCTGGCCTTGATGTGCTGATGCGCTACCCGGCTACAAGATGGGCACTGATCATTGGCATTCTTACACTACTGTTGTATATTTTATTTGAGGGCAAACGGAAGCAGCGGATAATACCTATAGTAGAGCCGCTGAAGAACGATTCTGTATCGTTTGTGGAAACGGTGGGTAGGTTGTATTATAATAAAGGCAACCATACCAACCTTGCGGAAAAAATGGTGCTGCAGTTCCTGGACTGGGTGCGTACTTATTACTTTTTGAATACCAACCTTATTAACGAGGCTTTTATCCGGCAGCTGATACTGAAATCGGGGCAGCCGGAGGCGACGGTGCGTGGGCTGATAGACATGATCACCGAAATAAGGTCCGGCAAAGAAAAGCCAGACGACGCTTATCTTTACCAGCTATACAATACCATACAGCAATTTTATAAAAAACAGCACAGATGATAGAAGCAGCCGAGCAAGAATATACACCCCAGCAACAACCTGTAAGCAGTGAACAGGAACAGCCTCATCCGCTGACGCAGCTTGTGGAGCGGGTGCAGGAAAAGATACAACAGGTTATAGTAGGCCAGCATAGCATGATAGAACAACTGCTTGCGGGGCTGCTTGCTGATGGGCATATACTTATAGAGGGGGTGCCTGGTGTGGCAAAAACGCTTACCGCAAAGCTGCTATCGAAACTTATAGATACGCGCTTTTCGCGTATACAGTTTACGCCCGACCTTATGCCAAGCGATGTGCTGGGCACAAGTATTTTTAACCCGCAAACATCGAGCTTTCAATTTAAGGCGGGGCCGGTGTTTAGCAATATCGTGCTGATAGACGAGATAAACCGTGCGCCGGCAAAAACACAGGCTGCGTTGTTTGAAGTAATGGAAGAGCGCCAGGTGACGGTGGATGGGCTTACGCACAAAATGCAGTCGCCGTTTATGGTGATAGCTACGCAAAACCCTATAGAGCACGAGGGCACCTATCGCCTGCCGGAAGCACAGCTCGACCGCTTCCTTGTAAAAATAACTGTAGGCTATCCATCGCTGGAAGATGAAATAAAAATACTGGAACGGCATAATCAACAGGCTATTACTGAATTGCTGACCAGCATGGAACCTGTGATAACGCCAGAGATACTGAATAATGCCCGTATGCAGGTAAGGGCAACGCATATAGAACCTAAGCTGCTGGAATTTGTTGCCAAAATAGTTTGGGAAACACGTAATGACCGCTCGCTGTACCTTGGTGCATCTCCTCGTGCATCTATAGCATTGCTGCAGATAGCTAAGGCATTCAGCGTATTGCGTGGAAGGAACTTTGTGATACCGGAAGATATACTGGAGGCGGCGCCAGCGGTACTCCGCCATCGTATAGGGCTTACCCCTGAGCGGGAAATGGAGGGGTCTACAACTGATGATGTGATCAGGGAGATAATAGCGAGGATGGAGATACCACGGTAACCCCTGAACCCCTGAAGGGGAACCTGCTATTGGGCTTTTGTTCGTTGGGTTCAGCAAATCGTTTCAATTAGGCTAATTATTTTTCTGTCAATTGGAGATGCGAGTAAAAGTTTTGAGTATGAAGAAGAAAATGTTTTTAGCGGCAGATAACTTGATCTTTGATAATGCCCGGCAATTAAGGGAAAATCCTACTCATGCGGAGTTGATAATGTGGTCTTACTTAAAACAGAAGCCTTTAGGTTACAAGTTCAGAAGACAACATCCAATTAGTATTTATATCGCAGATTTTTATTGTCATGCTCTAAAGTTGATAATTGAACTAGATGGAGGCATACATTCTGATACCGACATACAAAAGCATGATATTGAAAGACAGAAAAATCTCGAAAGCGGAGGAATAACTTTTGTTAGATTTAAGAATGAAGAGGTTGAAAAAGAATTTGAAGTAGTAATTAATAGAATTGAAACCTACTTAAATAATATGGAGAAGCCCAGGGGATTAGGGGCGATAAATTAATAAGTTGATAGGTCAATGAGTGCTACAAAACAAGGGGAAGCCCCTTTAGGGGTTTGGGGCAGGAAATATTTAGGCGATCTGTTCATCAGCAGGAGGTGGTACCTGTTGCTGGGGGGCTGTGTTATTCTGTTGTTCCTGTCGTTCTTTATTCATGTTTTGTACAGGCCGGTAATGGCGTTTACCATTGGTGTTGTCCTGCTTTCATTGGTTGATTATGGGGTGCTTTTTTTTGTTGCAGGCGGCATAAGGGCTGCGCGTGTGCTTTCTCCCCGGTTTAGCATCGGCGACGATAATACGGTAACGCTTTCCATCTACAACTCTTACCCGTTTAAGATAAAAGGTACACTGATAGAGGAGCTGCCCTTCCAGTTCCAAAACCGGAATTTCCATTTGCCGTTTACTATCGGTTACCGGGCACGTGAGACAAGGTCTTATACCTTGCGGCCACTATCTCGTGGGGAGTATAATTTCGGGCATCTTATCTGTTTTACATCAAGCCCTTTGGGGTTGTTGCAGCGTCGTTTTAATGTGGCTGAGCCGGTGACTATTAAAGTTTACCCTTCTTACCAACAGCTGCGCAAATACCAGTTGCTGGCTATAAGTGGCAATACGCTTACCGGCGTAAAGAAGATACGCAGGCTGGGCCATAGCCTGGAGTTTGAAAAGATAAAAGACTATGTGCAGGGCGATGATGTGCGCACCATAAACTGGAAGGCTACGGCGAGAAGCAATAATGTGATGGTAAATACGTTTACCGATGCACGCCAGCAGCAGATATACTGCCTGATAGATAAGGGCCGTAATATGAAGATGCCTTTTGAGGGCATGACCCTGCTGGACCATTCTATCAATACCAGCCTGGCACTGCTTAATGTTGCTTTGCTGAAACAAGATAAAGCCGGGCTCATTACCTTTTCAAACAAGGTGAACGACATAATAGTTGCTGACAGGCGAAACGACCAGCTGCACCGCATACTGGAAACACTTTACAAACAGCAAACAGAATTTAAAGAGAGTGACTATGAAGCAGTGTGGACCATGATACATAGGAATATTACCCAGCGCAGCCTTATCTTGCTGTTTACCAATTTCGAAACTTATTCTTCGCTGGAGCGGCAATTGCCATTTCTGAAAAAGATAGCACAGCGGCACCTTGTGGTAGTTGTCTTTTTTCAAAATACGTTGCTCAAAGAGATCCATGAATCTAACCCCGACAACATAGAGGGCATTTACATAAAAACGATCGCAGACCAGTTTGACCTGGAAAAACGGCAGATAGTAAAAGAGCTGCGTCGCCACGGTGTACTGTCTATACTTACTACCCCGCAAACGCTTACTATTGATGTGATCAATAAATACCTGGAACTAAAGGCCCGGCAAATGGTCTAAAAATAATTTCAGATTTCACCCAAGATATCCCCCTCTTTCTACGTCTATATTAGCAGGGACAAACTTATTGCCCGGATCACAAACTAACAGAACGGCTATGAAAAAACACTTTTCTACACTAGTGGCATTGCTATGCTTTGCCTTTATACAATCGAAAGCCCAAACCCCATTTAACACAATGGATTCAGTGGACATCAACAACCTGCATGCAAATGTGCTGATGCATGGGGATATGTGGTATAATCCTATAACAGAAAAACGGAGATGCTACTCCACAAATGATTCTGTGAATATGAGTGGAGGTGGAGGGTTTTGGATGAGCGGGTATGATGCTGGCGGCCAGTTACATGCCGCAGCTGCGACATATCGGACGATCGGTATAGACTTCTGGCCGGGCCCACTGGATGGCAGCGGCCCACTTACCTATGCAGCCTCGCAGAACTGGTCGAAGATCTGGAAAGTGAACCGTACGGACATACAATATTTCCAGTCGTTATCGTTACACACAATAAGCAATACGCCACAGAGCATATTAACCTGGCCCGGTAAAGGCAATGCAAATGCGCAGGGCAGTGGGGGAGCGACTTTGACTATCAGTAATAATATGGCGCCATTTGTTGACCTCAATAATAATGGTGTATATGAACCTTTACTGGGCGAATACCCTGATATAAAAGGAGACCAGGCATTATGGTGGATATGGAACGACAATGGACCAACTCATACTGCCACACAGGGTAACCCGCTGGGCTTAGAGGTGCATGTAATGGCATATGGTTATCGCCGGGGTACGCTGATAGATAATGTGATCTACTATGAGTATACGCTTGTAAACAGGTCGCCAAACACCTACACAAACTTTAGAATAGCGCAGTGGGATGAGGCAGACATAGGCGAGGCTCCCTATTTCGCTGACTTTATAGGCTACGACTCGACATGGAGAATGGGTATAGGATACCATGGTGTTAATGATGATGGACCCAGCGCCGGGCATCCGTTGGGTTTTTACGGTCCGCACTCGGTAATGTCGGCAATAACAATGATAGAACTGCCGGGCGATGCGGGTAGCAGCTATGTGCAACCCGGATGTTTTAACTATTTCAATAATGATGCATCGTATATAGGCAATCCCACCATTGATACACAATATAACAACTATATGCGCGCTAAAAACAAAAATGGCATGCATTTGAAAAATGATTTTACAGGCGGTGGCACTCCATCTACCGGCTATGGCACGGGGCCAGATTGCAACTATGTTTTCTCCGGGGATGTTGCGAGCACGTCGGCGTGGTCAGAATGCGGTAGTAATAATAATCCGGGTGATCGCAGGTTCGTTTTTTCAAGCAATGATTTTACATTAAATAGCGGAGCATCGCAAAAATTAGTTTTGGCATTGATCGCTACAAATCGTGGCGTTGAAGGATGCCCGCATACCACTTTTGACAGTATAAGAATTGTAGCAGACACAGCGTGGGGTATTTATCACCACCCATTACCTGTACTTTCTGTAGCTAATAATGCACCGATTGCCAGCAGTGGAATAACTCTTTATCCAAACCCTGCAGGCGATAAGCTATTTATTGAAAATACCGGAAACAGTATTGTTACTGCACACATAGCCATTTATAATGCCATTGGGCAAGTTACTAACGTACCTATGAGCATGAATGGGAAAAAGGCACAGGCAAATATTAGCAGTCTGCCACAGGGGGTGTATTATGTAATATACCGCGATGACGACCATGGGCAGCAGATCAGGAAGTTTGTAAAGCAATAAAGATCTGTTCTGTTTAGTTAAGAGCCTGTATTTTTGAATACGGGCTTTTTTCGTAGGAGTTATTTATATTGCGGGTTAATTGTTTCTTTACAAGTTATGCGGTCGCTACAGCTTTTTGTTATTATTTCTATATGTGTTGCACTAGGCTCTTGTAAAAAAGACCTGCTCCACTGGCAAAAGGTTACGCAGTTAAATAGCAACACACACAGCCAGCTTAATCATGTAAAGTTTCTTAACAACAGAATCTGTATAGCATGCGGGGGGGTAACATGGTCTCAGTCTAATGTTGTGATCTCTGTAGATGGAGGCTATACGTGGGCCTCCGATACCTTTTCCTCTCCCCAGATAGAGATGTTTGGTATGGGTATTTCTGCTAATGGCAGTATATGCCTGAGTGGGCATAATGGTGAGATCTTGTATTCAAAAGACTCAGGCAGTACCTGGCAACATAAACAGATAAGCAACTGGTTAGAGTATGTGGGTGGATCATTCGTTACCCCTGACATAGGTATCTTTGCCAGTACTGTTCTACAGCGGCAATCTGCGATAACAAGGGTCAATTCTAATTTTGATATTCTTGATGAGCAAACTTTCCAGTTTGGCCTTAATAATATTTATATGGTTAGCTCATCGGCTGGTTATGTGGTTGGTTATGGCACCGTTATGATCACAAAAGATCGTGGTAATACCTGGAATTTTCAAAATGTGCAGGGAGATAATTTTGAAGCCATGTCAATACTTGGCAACGAAATATGGATGTGCGGTTATATGGGCAGTATATTTCACACTACCGACGGTGGCAGCAACTGGCAAAGGCAGCGCAACGGGAACGATGTAACGTTGGCCCGTTACTACCTTTTAGATATACTGTTTAAAGACGCGCAGCATGGCTGGGCAGTTTGCGATAATGGTAAAGTGATCTATACCGACGATGGTGGTAACCACTGGGAAGAGTATACCCAGTTCACCACAAACTCTTTGCGGAGCATAGCGCTGTGCCCTAATGGCGACTTACTGGTAGTAGGCGATAATGGCAGTATCTTTCGCCTGGCCACGCAACAATAAAGCACTGCAAACTTCAACGCCCCTATGAAGAATATTTCTTCCCTTATTGTGTGTATTGTTATCAGCATCACCCTGGTACAGTACCGGGTGTCTTATTCTGATATGAAGCCGGGGAACCCACCATTAAAAGTGACTTTTTGGGATGCATGTGGATACTATTTGTACTTGCCCGCTATCTGCAAATACCATGACTATAAAGAGCTGAAATGGCTTACTGATGTCGACAAAAAGTACTCGGTAACTGGTGGTAATGGCTGGCAGGCAGAAAAGTTGAAGAACGGCAATTGTGTGTTCAAATACCTGGGCGGTGTTGCCCTTATGGAGTTGCCGTTCTATTACATTGGTGATCTTGTGGCAAAACATTCCCACTATCCGCCAGATGGTTTTTCTCCTCCTTATCAATATGCGTTGGGTTTTGGTATTTTGGTCTATTGCATCATCGCTATCTTACTGCTGCGCAAAATTCTGCTGCTCTATTTTAACGATACGGTTGTCAGCATCACCTTATTAATGCTCTGCCTGGCTACCAACTTTATACAATACGCCTGTATTGATAACGGCCAGAGCCATGCGTATATATTCCTCTTATATGCTTTGGTATTATACAGTACTTTGAAATGGCATAAGCAGCCAACCGCTACCTGGGCTATACTTACCGGGTATGTAATAGGGCTGGCTACGATATGCAGGCCTACCGAAGCCATAATGCTGTTTATACCACTGCTATGGAATACGCATAATAAAATAGCAGCAAAGGAAAAATGGCAGTTAGTGAAGCAACATAAAAGCCACATTATGTATGCAGGCATAGCGGGGATCGTAGGCATACTGCCGCAATTGATCTATTGGAAAATGGCTACCGGGGACTTGATGTATGATGTAGGCAGCAAGTGGGAGTTTTTAAGCCCTCACTTTCGGGTACTATTTGGCTGGGAAAAAGGATGGTTCGTTTATACGCCCATAACCATACTATTTGTGGCCGGGCTGTTTTTTATAAAACAATTCCCGTTTCGTAAATCGGCGATCTGGTTTTGCCTGCTCAATGTATATATCATCATTGCCTGGCACGAATGGCGCTATGGTGGCAGCTACTCTACGCGCGCCCTTGTACAGAGCTACCCAGTGTTTGCCCTGCCTTTTGCGGCAGTGGTAGATAAGATAAATATGAAGAAATGGCGCGTGTTTTTTTATGCGCTATGTGCCTATTTATTGGCTGTTAACCTTTTTCAGCTATATCAATACAATACTACTATTTTACTTTACGACGGAATGAATAAGGCCTATTATAAGAGGATATACTTAAATCCCAACCCTTCGCCTATTGATATGAGTGCGATAGATAGCAATGAAATAATAAGCAATGAAGCAGCCTATCATAAAACAGTACTAATAAACCGGGATAGTATATTAACTATTCTAGGCGGCGCTACTTATCCGCTAACTGAAATCAAATTGCAGGACCATAACGGAGCCGGAGCAAATAGCTGGCTGAAGGTGGAATGCTCTATTAAAGCCCCGGGCTACTTGTGGCAGAGTTATCTAAATGCAACACTACAACAAGGCGACTCTACGAAGCAATCGAGGGTAAGGCTATTTAACCCAATCAGCAAAGATGACTCTATCAATGACTATGCATTTTATGTACGTGTTCCACAATACTTTGAGCGTGCCAGTGTAAAAGTGAATGTAAGCTCAGCAATGGATTTTAAAGGTGTTGTGTATAAGCTGAAAGTAACGGAATTCGAAAAATAGGTGGTATCGTTTTGAATATTATAACCCAATACCAAAACCGAATTCTGCAAATTCTGCAACAGCAAGGTGGGCTTCCAGGAAGCCGCTGAGGAAAAATTCTTTTACCAGGCCGTGTTCCTTTTGTATTATGTAAAAATTGCCGCCTAGCTTTTCATAGTAAGGTTCTTGTATGTCGAAGGTCTGATGTGTGTAATAACCTACTTGCAGTACCACGCCTATCTTGCCCAGTAAAAATTCATTCCCGGCGAATACTGCTGTTTTAAAAGAATTCCACTTTTCATCTCCGCGTGCTCCAAAACCATTGTTCCGCAGGTAAGCATATATCTGCTGAGAATAAGAATAATCAAACCCGCCAAACAATTTATTCTTGCTTTTCCAGCGCTTGCTTATGTATGCACTGCCAAGATAAACAGGGTATACCGGCCCCAGTGGGGCGTTAGAAGCATTAAAGCCCATAGTGCCACGTAATTGAAAAAGCCACCGGTTCTTCAGGAGTTTTAAATTCCTCCGGATTATTTTAGGCTCTGATGTCACTGGTGAGTACCTGACACCCACATGCGCACCATACAAATTTATGCCGAGGTTGGGTTGATGAAAAGAGCCATCCGAATAATGAGAGAAATTAACGCCCACCTGCACATCCCAGTGATGATTGATGTGGTACCTTAGGTCTGTCATAAACGAAAAATAGTCGTTTATCCTGCTGCCTATTGCACCGTTAACTGTGTCCATCGGGATGCGGGAATACGCCTTTGTACTATAGCAGATACCATCGCCTATCCGTAAGGTCCATTCCAGTTTCCTGCCAGTAATAAGCGGGATCAGGATGTTTGGGTACATACTGAATAAATGCCCGTAAACTGAGTCGATGCCGTAATTAGTATATGTAAAGCCCAACCCTATAATAGGGTACCGGCGCCGCTGCTGCCATTCTTTTTTGCCGTAAGTTTTCCATTGGAAATTAATATCGGCCCCGGTTGACATTTCAGGGATCGGCAGCCTGAATTTACTGCTATGCTTCAGCACTTTGCCCTCAAATAGGTTAGCCTCTATACCGAACCCTTGCCCTTTTTTAATATCCTGATCCTGGGCATAGCAATTGCTACAGGCAAATAAAAGGAAAAATATAAAGAGAGAAAACGGGCCTAGATATCGCATTGATCGAGCAGAAAAAAACAAATATAATCACTTTTTAAAAAATGCCTGAGATTTTGAATGTGCCATTGTCGTGCGGCTTAATGCATACGGTCTCCCCTTGGTGTAAGTTGCTGCAACACACGCTCCTCAATCGTTAGCCATTGCTGCCACGCCTCTCTTGCTTTTTCCGGCGAATAATAATGCGCGGCAAGGTCAATAAACAAGCGGTAATGCCCGGCCTCGGACACCATGAATTTGTAGTAGAAATCCCGTAGTGCTTTTTCCGCGAGGTTTTCAGACAATAGGCGAAAACGCTCACAGCTTCTTGCCTCTATTAAAGCACAAATCATGAGTTTATGTAGCAACTTGTCATCGCCGGGAATGTTCTTTGGTGTGTTTTCCAGCAACAGATTTACGTAGTCATCTTTGCGTTGTTTACCCAGAGTATAACCACGTTTCTTCATTTCGGCCCACACCATGCGGAAGTGGCCCCACTCTTCTGTAACTATTGGTGCAAGTGCGTTTACCAGCTCTTCTTTCTCGGGGTAGCGCTGTATAAGGGAGATGCATTGCGTTGCGGCCTTTTGCTCGCAGAAAGCATGGTCTGTTAGCACCTCTTCTATAGATATTGCCGCAAGGTCAGCCCAGCGTGGGTCTGTGGGCATCCTCAGGCCAAGTATGGAGTTATCTGCTGTGCTCATTTTTTATTAATGAAAGAAATTACTTTGTAGATAGTATTTCTTCTATCCGGGTGATCAACTTACCTGCAGGGGACAATAAAGCTATTATTTCATCTTCTGTGAAATACACGAAATCTTCATAATCACCACGCTGTCTTTTCTCGAAAATATTTGTGTAAAAAGCGCCCAAAGAAGGATCGATCATTCCGGTGGAAATAAAATGCAGTCCAAACATCTGTTTTACACCTGCGTGTTTCCGGGCTTTTATTTCCTTATCAATAAGAAGGGCGCTAACAGCATAGAAGCAAGCATAATAAAGCCTGTTAACTGCAGTATGAAGTAACTTATTTTTTATCTGCAACTCTACCTCAATAAGCGTTTCTTTTGCCCTGAGCATTTTATACGCAACCAACTCTGCACGTTCCGTATTATTCATAAAACAATCCCTTCCTGATTTACATTTTCATAAAAAGGGGTCACTTTATGTTTGGTCTCCCAAAAATTCTTTGAATAGACCATTGGGCTGATAGAAATTCCCGTTTTAATCTCTACCATAAATAATGGATAGGAGATCCTTGTTTCGTCCTCATAAGTGATCTTTTCTTTATCAAGAAGAATTAACAAATCAATGTCGGATCCTTCATTATTATCACCACGTGCGTAAGAACCGAATAGGATCACCTTTGCACTCGGGTCGGTTGCATTTACAGTGCCTTTTATTAGCCCCAATATGTGAGTCTTATCTGTCACAATACAAAAATACGAATTTTAAATAGAACACTGCGACGGCAATAATGCACATCGAATTGCCTTTTATCAGATCTTAAACGATTTCAATCTAGGATTCTCGGTTATATTGCCGGTGCGTTTTAGCACGCCCCAACTTTGCAACTGGCCGCGTATAGCTCGCCTGATGGCTTTGTACAATACATACAGCATTAACCAGCGGTATACTATACGCTGCGGTATCAGCCATATTAGCTTCAGTACATTTTCCTTTTCTATTACAAAAGCCAGCACACCTACGGCGAGGTCTACCAGCATAAACAATCCGTAATACTGTAGTATCATCCACCCATTGCCGGTGAGGATGCCGATAAGCATGAACAGGTCTGCCATTGGGGCTATGAGTGGTATCAATATTTGGAACACCAGTATGTTGGGCAGCGCTACCAGGCCCAGTGTGCCATAGGTGCTGTTAAATAATGCATCCCTGTTTTTCCAGAACGACTGCATTACCCCAAAGCTCCACCTGAACCGCTGCTTCAGGAACTGCCTTAATGTTTCCGGGGCTTCGGTCAGCGCTATTGCGGCATTTTCATTTTTGATAACATAGCCGGCGCGCAGCATGCGCATGGTAAGGTCACAGTCTTCGGCAAAGGTGTCGCTGGTAAATCCGCGTGCATCTTCTATAGCCTTTTTCCTGAATACACCTATGGCGCCGGGGACTACAGTTATTGCATTTATACTTGCAAAGGCATTCCTGTCGAAGTTCTGGCTGGTTATATATTCTATGCTTTGCCAGCGGGTAAGCAGGTTTACTTCATTCCCTATTTTTACATTACCGGCTACTGCGGCTACTTTGCTATCTGCAAAATGCCTCATCAGCAATTCAAGCGCATTGGGGAGGAGATTGGTATCTGCGTCTATGCACAGTACATACTCCGCACTGGTTTGCGAAATGCCATAGTTAAGTGCGGATGCTTTGCCCCCATTGGGTTTGGCCAGTACTTTTACATTAGGATTGTCTTTAAAGGCTGACGACACTTTTTCGTAGGTGGCATCTTTACTGCCATCGTCTACGAATATGATATCGTAAGCGGGGTAAGTGTTCTTCAATAGGTTATTCACTGACCGTACCGCATTTATTTCCTCATTATAGGCTGGTACAATAACGCTTACACGGGGACTGCCCGCAAGCGGTGGCAACGCCTGCTTTTTCTCTTTCCTGTATTCTTTAACGGCAAAGAAAGCCAGCACCAATATCCTTCCTACAGACAGAATGATACAAACTATAAACAGGTAAAACAACAGGTGCCCTCCCCAATATCCAAACTCGGCCATGTAATAGCTGAACTGCACAAAGTAATAGCTGTTGTTCTTTGGCACTTCAGGCATCAGCTGGCCGCGCGTTTCATTTACCAGGTCGGCAACGGTGGTGAAGATGTATCCTTTGCTTTTAAAGTACTGGATAATGCGGGGCAAGGCTTTTATGGTTTCCTCCCGGTTGCCACCGGCATCGTGCAGCAAAATGATACTACCCAGCTGCTCCTGCTGCACTATACGGTTGAAGATAGTATCGGCAGTAACTCCTTTTTCCCAGTCGTTAGGGTCTATAGATTCGCCGACTGTGAGGTATTTGTTTTCCTTTGCGAAGGCTACCGGTTCCAGTTCCTGCATAGTCTCGGGTTCTGAGTCTGCATTATATGGAGCCCGGAATAACACTGTGGAGTGGCCTGTAATACTCTCCAGTAATAGCCGTGTACTGTTCAGTTCTACTAGTGCGCGCTCCCTGCTGATCTCGGCTATGTTAGGGTGTGTAAAGGTATGGTTGCCTATTTCAAACCCTTCGCTATACACCCGCTTTACCAATGAGATGTTGTTTGCTGCATTAACGCCTATCATAAAAAACACGGCAGGGACATGCTCCTTGCTGAGTATATCCAATATGCGGGGTGTGTAGCGCTCATCGGGGCCGTCGTCAAACGACAGCACAACTTTTTTGGGTTTCTTGCCATATTTCTTGATAACGAAAATGGAGGGCATACTCTCGTAGCCCTCATTGCTGATGAGGTCCTCGGCGGTATCTACTTTTACATTGATCTCCCCAGGCTTAGGTGTACTGATCACATCCAGTATTTCTCCCTCGCCTATGTAGTCTACATCGTAGCTTATTTGCACATGGTGCAGGGAGTCGTAGTTAAAGCTATCTACCGCATTATCGCTGAGGTCTTTATTGTAAAAATCCCACAGGCGCGAATCTGCTGAGCCGAGCCGCCATAGCGCCACGCCACCCACCTCATACTCAGCTGCAAAGCGCATGGTGTTATAGTTAGTAGCCGCATCTGTGAACCATACGGTATGCTCTGTATTGTTCTCGTCAGTATAATGGAAGTTGAGATTGTAGGTAGCGGTGTCAAAAGTTACTTTGGCATCCGACTCCGAGGCTATGCTTAACGCTTCAGCATAGGTAACATCGGTTCCCTTACTACCTTTCGGCCAGTCGTAGCCATAGCCAGCTATTGCCAGCACCAGCTTGTCCGGGTCTATTTGCTTTACGGCTTCAGCAAGTGCGGCCTCTATCCATTTTTGCGACGATATAGGGCCGGGCTCACTGGTACTGCTGTATTCGTCGTAAGCCATCAGGAATATATAGTCATTATACTTTGCCAGCTCTTTAATATTGTAGTCGTTGTTAAATGGCGATACATCCTGCGTTACCAGCAGGTGCAGCGCGTGCATGCGTTCATACAGTTCCTTCATGAACGATATAAGCGTTTCGTCCGACGTTTCCTGTAGCTCTTCAAAGTCTATATTCACGCCGGCAAAGTGGTTTTGCTGCAGCACCTTTATGATGTCATTTACCAGCCTTGCTTTTTTATTATTGTCGTTTAATACCCTGTGCAGTATGGCGCCATTAAAATCATCACCGGCAAAATTAGAGAGCACAGCCACAACGGGCACTCCAGACGCTTTAATGATCTCCTGTCCGCGAATGTCATTATTTACCACCAGCGTATCTGCCGATGAGTCTATGGTCATCCATAGCGGCAGGAGCATGTTGATGTTGCCAATGTTATTCTTCAGGGAGAAGTAGGCCTGCTCATCGCTGGCATCGTAAAATGCAGCCCTTACGGGTGCGGCCATAGAATGCAGGCTATCCGCTTTGCTTACGTACCGGATGTGTTTTAGCTGTGCTGCTTTACCTGAGATATATTTACCAAAACCAGCATATTTCTTGTCTATGGTGCCTATTGCGACGTTTTTTCCTGTATTGATTATGGCTGTATAGGGCGCATTGTCTGATCTTAGTTGCGGTACGGGTGGAATAAACAGGTTCTTCGTTATCGCCATACCTAATATCAACAGCAACAGCAGCATAATGAACACCACTATCCGGAACGTCCATTTGAACCGTTGCCAGCGCGTAGGTGATTGAGTTAGAAATACTTGCTTTTGATCATCTGCCATGAGGCGCAAAGATAGCGGCTGTTTTTAGTTAGCGATATGTAAAAACATCATCTATAAAATTCAAAACTTATTTCTTAATTTTGCGCTATGAACAGTGGACATGATTTTTTCTCCGGTACACAATGGAAAACCCAGGAAACGGAGGAAATAGATATACTAGAGCAGGAACTGCACAACCTTATAGTATGGAACGATGATGTAAATACCTTCGACTGGGTAATAGAGTCGCTGGTAGATGTATGTGGCCATGAATCTATGCAGGCTGAGCAATGCGCCCTAATAATTCACCATAAAGGAAAATGCGGGGTAAAGAAGGGCAGTTTCGATGATCTGCGCCCACAAGCCGAGCGGTTAATAGACCGCGGCATACAAGCAACAATAGATTATTGATATTTACATTAACCCAGGGCCTTAATACAGGCAGTAATCTACCAATATCCGGTCGCGAAAAAACAAGCGCAGCACGTTGTGCTCATAAGCATAGTGCATTTCCTGCGTTGCTTTTTTAATGGTCATGTCTTTGGGAGTACCCAGCAGTTTCAGCGCCTGCAGCACATCCGTGGCGCCAGACTGTAGTTTGGCTGATAAGCGATTGTCAAATACGGCTTTTTTTATCACCTCAGAATTAAAGGAGAATTTTTCCAGCAGCTCAGTTTTCAGGTTCCAGCTGATCGCCAGTTTAGTGTTATTGTGGTCGTAATACCAGATGGTTCTTTTCTTTGTGGCCTCTATCTTTGTTGGCTGGCCTAAAAGGGAGGTGATCCTGGTTTGCGTAGCGGTAGCGGGCGTCAGGTTCATCAACGACAATAGCTCTTCCGAACTGGCATCTATGGCAAGGCACCGGGTGCTCAATACTAAAACAATACCCACCAGCAAAAAGACATGCTTTTTTACTTTTTTCATTCTTTAGTTATTTAATTGCGTAGTTATCTAAATTTAGTATTATTTTTTCTTATAGCCTAATTATTTTTTCATATGAATTTTAACTAAAATATTGATATTGCTTCTTAAAATAAGATATGAAAAAATCCATGCCAGATCTTTAAATAACCCTAAATATCCCACGCACTTTAAATTTGCCATAGGGCGCATTCTCCCCTTTACGTATTATTTTTATGCGGTCTAATCATTTATTATGCATAAAATGCTATGGCTTTTTATAGCCTTATTTTCTTCGTTCGTATCATCTGCCCAGGGAAGCAAACAGATAACCATGGACGACCTGTGGAAGAACAATACGTTCAGGGTTAAAGACGTACCGGGGTTTAATGCCATGAAAGATGGCGCGCACTATACCCAGATAGACCATGATGGAAAACATACATTCATTCGGGTGTATAACCTTGAAACGGGCAAGCAGGAAAAGACTTTATTTGATAATGAGGCGCAGAAATTTGGAGGTAGCGAATTAAACATCGACGCTTACGTTTTCAGTAAGGATGAGCAGAAAATGCTGCTGCTTGCCGAAGGCCAGAATATTTACCGCCGGTCCGTGTTGCAAAGGGTATATGTTTATGATATTGCCGCAGGGAGTATAAAACTGCTGGACTATGATAAGGTACTGCACGCCACGTTTTCGCCCGATGGGCAAAAGGTAGGTTTTGTAAAGAACAACAACCTTTATTATAAAGACCTTCAGAAAGATGTGGTAGTACCTGTGACTACTGATGGTGAGAAGAACAAGATAATCAATGGCAATTGCGACTGGGTATATGAAGAAGAGTTCTCGTTTACCAGGGCATTTGAATGGTCGAACGAGGGCAGCTACCTTGCTTATTACCGGTTCGACGAAAGCCTGGTGCCGGAATATACCCTTGCCAAATATACAGGGTTATACCCAGAGCAATACACGTATAAATACCCTAAGGCCGGAGAGCGCAATTCTATCATACAGATCAAGGTATACGATGTGCAAAAAAAGCTATCGGTAAATGCTAACATAGGCAAAGAGACAGACCAGTATATACCGCGCATAAAATGGACCGCAGAACCTGGCAAGCTTTGTGTGTACCGGATGAACCGGCTTCAAAATAAGCTGGAGCTATTGCTGACAAATGCGGCGGATGGTTCGTCGTCGGTAATCTACTCTGAAAAGAACAAGTGCTACATCAGCGTTAATGACGAGATAACGTTTTTGCCAGACGGGCACTCCCTGATACTTGCCAGTGAGCGCGACGGGTATGCCCACCTGTATAACTGGGACTGGAGCAAACAGAAGCTGACTGACCTTACCGAAGGTAACTATGATGTGGATGCACTCACAGGTATAGATATACCCCGAAAGCTGGTGTACTATACATCGGCAGAGACATCCCCGCTTGAGCGTAAGTTATATGCAGTAAGCTGGAATGGTACCAGCAAAAAATGCCTGACACCTGAAAAGGGCATTCATGTCATCACCCCTTGTGAAGGCTATAATTATTTTCTTGACAAATCGTCACAGCTAAACAAAGTGCCGGTCTATTACCTGCGCAATGCTAAGGGCAACGTCATCCGTACGCTTGAGGATAATAGTGAGCTTGAGGCAAAGATGAAAAAGTATGCAATGGGTGACATCCATTTTATGAAGATAAAAGGTGTGGAAGCCAACCTGAACGCATGGATAATTACACCACCGGGGTTTGACAGCAATAAAAAGTACCCGGTGCTGATGTTTCAGTACAGCGGGCCGGGATCGCAGGAAGTGGCTGACCGCTTTCCGGTAGGTAACTTCTTCTGGCACCAGATGCTGGCGCAGAAGGGCTATATAGTAGTTTGTGCCGATGGCACTGGCACTGGCCTGAGAGGCGAGGCATTCAGGAAGAAAACCTACCTGCAGCTGGGCAAGTATGAAAGCGACGACCAGATAGCTGTGGCTAAGAACCTGGGTAAACTATCGTACGTAGACAAAGACCGTATAGGTATATGGGGCTGGAGCTACGGCGGGTTTATGAGCAGCACCTGTATCTTTAAAGGGAATGATGTATTTAAAGCAGCGATAGCGGTGGCACCGGTTACCAACTGGCGCTTTTACGACAACATCTATACCGAACGCTACATGCGTACGCCACAGGAAAACCAGGAAGGCTATGACAATAACGCCCCGGAAAAAATGGCTGCCAGCCTGAAAGGGAAATTCCTGTTCATACATGGCACTGGAGATGACAATGTGCATTTCCAGAACTCGGTAATGATGAATACATCACTGATCAATGCTAACAAGCAATATGAGTGTGAGTTTTACCCTGATAAATCTCACGGCATTTCCGGTGGTAACACGCGCTATCATTTGTATACCCGGATGACTGATTTTATTTTGAAGAATTTGTAGAATCTGCGATCATTATGCGGGCAAATATCGATTGATATATCCATCCGTCTCGTTGCCTGCACATTCTTACCTTTGCGGTAACCATTAATAAACATTGAAAATACATATATTGAAATTACAGCCGGTGCGCTACCTGTTCCGAAAGGCGCACCGTGTTATGCTTCCCGGGCTCAATGGCGCATCGTTGTATGAAGTAGGGAAATTTTTTTTCAGGGAACTGAAAACGCTGAAGTTGCAGGAGCGTGCTGCGGCCGTTACTTATAACTTCCTGATGGCTATGCCCCCTACTTTTTTGTTCCTGTTCTCGCTGGTGCCATTTTTGCCATTGAAGAATGTGGAGCAGACCATATTAAATACCATAAAGCTTTTGTCGCCCAATCGTAATATCTATGGTAGCGTACGCAATGTTGTTGTTGACTTTATGGACAACCAGCACCACGATGCACTGGGATATGGCGTCATCCTGGTACTTTTCTTTTCTTCAAACGGTATTATGGGGCTCATGCGCAGCTTCGACAACAGCATGTCGCTATATGTAGAGCGTACGGGTGTGCAACGCAGATGGACTGCGGTGAAACTTACCATTGCGGTGATAGTAATTATAATTCTGGGCCTGGCTATTCTCATAGCCCAAAGCCGCGATCTGAACCCGTTTATCAATAAAATATTCCATAGCGTATTGGCCGTAAAGATGGTTAGCTTTCTTATACTCGGCTTACTGGTTTTTGTTACCGTATCTATGATTTATACTTATGGGCCGTCGCTGAGGCATAAGTTCACCTTTGTTTCCGCGGGGTCTGTGTTTGCTACCATTACGTCAGTATTAGCCACATCCATTTTTTTCTTCCTTGTGAACCACCTTATTAATTACAACAAGATATATGGTTCCATAGGTACGCTCATTGCCTTTATGGTTTGGGTGTGGTTAAATACCATCATAATTTTATTGGGTTACGAGCTCAATGTAAGTATCTTGCTTGGCAAATTGTCTCACGAAGATGATGATGAGTATCTGTAGAAAAATACAAGATAATGTCTTGCTTTATACACGGCGCAAACTATGTATGAGCATCTTATTCTGTGTGCTTATCGCGCTGCTTCATACTGCCTGCAACAATAAAGATGCTATACCCGATACGGTAACCTTTACTGAGCAGGTAGCGCCTATATTATATAACAATTGCAGTATTTGCCACCGGCCCGGTGGCAGTGCACATTTTGCCCTTGTGACTTATGAAGATGCCCGAAAGAATGCCGGGGCGTGTGCCTATGTTACCAAAGAGCGCATAATGCCCCCGTGGCCTGCGGACCCTCAGTACCGGGAATTCGTAGGCCAGCGCATACTCAGCGACCGCGATATAAAGATACTGGATAAATGGGCAAGCGAAGGCGCTCCCGAAGGGCCGAAAGATAAGCTGCCTGCTCTGCCTAAATATCCCGTCGGTTCTGACATTGGTACACCTGACATGAGGATACCTGTGCAGCCCTACTTCCTGAAGGGTAATGGTTTCGATAAGTTCCTGCTGATAAAGGTGCCTTTTGAATTAGGCACAGATACTTTTGCCAGCCTTATAGAGTTTATGCCGGGCAACCATAATGTAGTTCATCATGTGAATGGCGATATGGTGAAGTATGAGTTTGACAAAAAGAAAGATGTTTTTGCCGGTGAGCGAGTAGTGAACATGGTAGAAGATACATCTTCCTTGCTACAGGCATTTCAAAAACTTGGCCTATCGAATGATGATGGTTCTTACCCTGTCCTGCAAAAATCTGTGGTCAATTATTTGCCTGGTGTCATAGGCCAAAAGTATCCTGAAGGCATTGGTGGGTATATGTTGCCACGCAAAGGCGCATTCCTGCTTAACGATCTGCATTATGGTTTTACCAAAAAAGATGATGTGTGGGATAGTTCGTACATCAACATCTTCTTCGCTAAATCCCCGCCTAAAAGGCCTGCACAAGAGTTCCAACTGGGCACACTGGGTGTAGCGCCTGTGGAGCCCGACCTGGTAATACTCCCTAATACCATAAAGCAGGTGTACAGTAAATTCACCGTGCCATTCGATATTTCCATTCTTACCGTTAACCCACACATGCACCTGCTGGGTAAGACTTTCAAAGCTTACGCCGTGTCTCCATCCGGCGATACTATTAAGCTCATTTCCATTCCGCGTTGGGATTTTAACTGGCAGTATTTCTATACGTTTAAGAAGATGGTGAAGATACCCAAGGGCAGCACCATCATAGCCGAGGGCGTTTATGATAATACCAAGCAAAACCTGAATAACCCCTTCAGCCCGCCGCAGCTGGTACGCGACCGTAATGGCAGCATGAAGGCTACTGACGAAATGTTCCAGTTCATTGTCACCTACCTGCCTTATGAGCTGGGAGATGAAAATATAAGCCTGGAGACTAAGTAGCCTACATTTTGGATAATCCTAACATTTCGGGCATTGCTTGTTTGGCGCAATGCTGTATTTTTACACAAAACAATTTAATATGAAAACAATTGCACTAACGGTAGCCTCGTTTTTTACGATAATGATAGCCACCCAAATAGCTACCTACGCCCAGGCCGGCGATAAGCTTAACCCTGGAGATATGCTCCCGGCAATGGACGTATCACTCCGCAGCGCGAGCGGTTCGGGAACTACACTGAAAGCGGCTTCACAAGAAAACGGATTGCTTGTTATGTTTTCGTGCAATACCTGCCCTTTCGTGATCAAGAACCAGCCAATCACTCAGAAGGTAATAGACTATGCGGCAGCGCATCATGTTGGTATGGTCATCATCAACTCAAATGAGGCACAGCGTGGCGATCAGGACTCTTACCACGCTATGATACAGTATGCAAAGTCTCAAAAGTATTCCGTTCCTTACCTTGTAGATGTTGATGATAATATGGCCGATCTTTTTGGCGCCAGTCATACCCCGGAAGTATTTTTGTTCAACAAACAAAATAAGCTGGTATACAAAGGTGCAATGAACGACAACCCAGGCGACCCGGGCAGCTATAAGAAAATGTATGTAGAAGACGCTATCAACGCTATGGTTGCCGGCAAAGAAATAGACCCTAAAGTGACCAAATCTATTGGTTGCGGCATAAAGAGGAAAGCGTAAGTTTTTCCTGCACGCACCCTTTATTTGAATCATCGATAATTACAACGCTACTATGTCTATCAATAAAGAGTCTGAGCTGGAGGGCATGAAGAGAGCCAGCGAAGCTGTTGCCCTGACCCTGAAAGAGATGAGCCGGTACGCGGCTCCGGGCATGACTACGAAACACCTGGATGAATATGGCGCACAGATACTGAATGCGATGGGTGCAAAGTCGGCCCCGTATTTAACCTATGGATTTCCCGGCTACACGTGCATAAGCGTTAACAACGAATTTTGCCACGGTATTCCTTCTCATAAAACCGTCCTTAAGGAAGGTGATCTTATTAATATAGATGTCTCGGCAGAACTGGATGGGTTTTGGTCGGACAATGGTGGTTCATTTGTGCTAGGTAACGACATTCATCACCACCAGCAGCTGATCGACGCCTCTAAGGCTATATTGCAAAAAGCCATCAGCCATATAAAGGGTGGTGTGCGCATTGCAGATATTGGGCACCTGATAGAAACCGAATCGAAAAAGCGGGGCTATAAGGTGATCAAAAACCTGACAGGCCACGGCATTGGCAGAAGCCTGCATGAAGAGCCGGCGGAGATCGCAAATTACCGCGACCGTTTTAATTATACGCGCTTCAGGAAGAACTCAGTAGTGGCCATTGAAACATTTATTTCCACCACCTCTACCATTGCCACCACCCTGCAGGATGGCTGGACAATGGTGGGGAACAAGGGCGGTTTTATGGCACAGCATGAGCACACGATCATAATAACCGATGGCAAACCGATAGTGCTGACCGAGATGAACGGGATATGGAATTAGGTATTGTAACATAAAGACACATCTTTAAAGCCCCATAATGGGGCTTTTTCATTTTCATTACCTTCGTTTATCATTTCTTATATTACCAGTTCATGTTACTGGCACAAATTTGTAACACTACCCGAAAACTATCTGCTATGAATGAAAAACACAACGACGCCACACACAACCGCCCACAGGGGGCAAGGACTATAGATGCGCCAGGCGTAAAAATAGACCTGCACGCCTTTACCGAACAGATAAAAAGTGAAGATGCCTGGCAAAAAAGCGACCGCAACAGCATAACCGTCTTTAAGACAGATGATATGCGCATAGTGCTTGGGGCGTTGCATAAAGGTGCAGAAATGCTACCCCACAAGGCTGAAGGTATCATGAGCATACAGGTAATAGATGGCGCTATTGAGGTGAATACCGACGAACTTTCTGAAACAATAAGCGCAGGGCAAATGGTGGCTATTCATAAGGATTGCAACTATAGGGTAGTAGCTACAGAAGAGACTACTTATCTGCTCACCATGAGCAAAGTACATGCAGCTATTTAACTTTTCGGGCAATAGCTGTATATTGCTGAGCTATGGTACAGGTAGGGCAATACAATACACTTAAGGTAGTAAAGGCCGTGGATTTCGGCATGTACCTGGATGGCGGGGCAGATGAGATACTGCTACCAAAGCGCTATGTGCCCGATGGGCTGCAGCCCGGCGATGAAATAACCGTATTCGTTTATCATGACAACGATGGCAGGCTGATAGCCACCACGTTGCACCCCTATGCAGCGGTAGGCGATATAGCTATGATGGAAGTAGCAGACGTAAACGCAAGTGGCGCCTTTCTAAAATGGGGACTGATGAAGGATGTGTTTGTACCTATATCTCAGCAGGAGAACAGGATGAAGCCCGGCGACAAGCGGCTGGTGCGGCTATACATAGACGAAAAGACGGGCAGGGTAACAGCCACCGAAAAGATAGATAAATACCTGAGTAACTATGAGCTTACGGTTGCAGAACATGAGCAAGTGAGCGTGCTGGTGTACCAGAAAACCGACATTGGCTATAAGGTGATCGTCAATAGTAAGCACCTGGGTGTGCTGCATTTTAACGAGGTCTTTAAAGAACTGGAAATAGGCGATAAACTCAGTGGCTTTGTAAAGCACATACGGCCCGATAATAAGATAGATGTATCGCCGGGAGTGATGGGGTATACCAGGGTGGTAGGGGAGGAGGAGCGTATACTATCGCTGCTGCAGCAAAATAATGGCTACCTGCCCTACAACGATAAGTCCGGCCCGGATGAAATTCATGCCTTTTTCGGGATGAGCAAGAAGACCTTTAAGATGACGCTAGGGGCTTTGTATAAGAAGCGTAAGATCAGCTTTATACAAACCGGTACTAAACTTGAAGAAGGTGACTAGCTTAGGGTTTTCATGTGGTTATATATGTGAAACTGAGGAGGAACTTGTGTTTTCCTGAATTTTGCGCTGTTTAAAATGTATATTATATATATTAATTTATCAATTACGGATGTTCTTTTCCTTATAGGACTTTATTACTTTTGCATGGAAGATGATGACGAAAGAAGATCATATTGCCCACTAGCTTAAAACTTCTGAAGATGATGAGTTAACTATGAGTTTGCTATTTAAAGACGGGCAAAATACTCATAGCTTGTTTTTTGGCCATCTTTATCTAGAGAAAATCTGTAAGGCTTTATGGATAAAGAATAATAACGGGAATACACCGCCATTTATACATAACCTATTGAAGCTGTTGTCTTCCGCAGACACTGGATTATCAGACAATGATTTGTCTTTTCTTGATGATTTAAATGATTATCAACTGTCAGGGAGATACCCAGATTATACGAATCAATTGAAGAAACAGACAACAAAAGATTATACTGAATATAGTATTAACTATATTAAAAAGATCAGCGAATGTTTACGAAAAAAGATCTCATAAAATATATAACAGATTACATAGCCGAATGTAATAAACTAGGTGTGTGCTTTAAAAAAGTAATACTTTTTGGTTCTTATGCGCGCAATACTCCACACGAATGGAGCGATGTTGACTTAGCTCTTGTTTCGGACGATTTTTCGGGAATGAGATTAGATGATAGGCATAAAATATCGCTAGCTAACATTAAATTTGTTGACATTGAACCGCATATATTTAACTCTGCTTATTTTGAAAAAGGAGATCCATTTATTGAGGAGATAGTAAAGACAGGCAGGGAAATAAAATTAAAACAAGGCATCTGATCTTACAAAGCAGTCCAAGTTAATCGGACGTTCACAATCCCGAAAAATAATCATATCCCCGCTCTGCCCAATAGTCTGCCGGCTTATCGTTGCTGAAGAACATAACGCCTATACGCTTGAGGTGCTTGATACCGTATTTTACGGGTATGATGAGGCGGAGGGGATAGCCCTGATTTTGAGGTAGTGGCTTGCCGTTCATTTCGTAGCAAAGCAGGGTTTGTGGTTGCAGCATACTGGGCATGTCGTTGCCTACATAGTAGCTTTCGTCGGGCGTTACCATGCCTACATAGTGCATAGCGGTCTGCTGCACCAGGTTGTACTTTTTCATAAAGTCGCTAAAGCGTACCCCTCCCCACCAGGTCACCTGGCTCCAGCCTTCCACGCACTTAAAGTCAAATACTACCTCTGTTTTGGGTAGCGCTTTTATATCGTCTATGGTTAGTGACAGTGTGTCACCGGGGTTGCGCACTACCCTCAGTCGCCAGCTTGTGTCCAGCTCTCCGTCCATGCCTACATCTCCGTTTACGCGCACCTTTTTCACGGCATCTGACTTCGGGAATTTTTTCGCCTCTCTTGTTTTACTATAAAAGAGGCTAAACATTTTTTCATTGGCCTTGAGCCCGCCCCTTAATGTTGGCTGCACATTATTTGCATCCGCAGGCTCATTATATAACCTTGCAAAAAGCAACCCACCGCAGGCAAGGCACACGAAGAAAACAGAGAAGGCGATGATGGTGCGCCGCCTGATCTCCTGCTCTACGGTTCGTTTTTTGGGTACTTTATTTGCAGGGCTATTCATTTTTTACTTCATTTATTTTATGCTCATCGTCAGCAAAAACCGGTGCGGACGTTGCTACTATATCATCTGTCTTTTCTACTTCAAAGCCAGTCACCATTGCCTGGAAGTTGTTCCACCCGGCAAGTATTACCTGGCCTACATGAATAAGGAAAAACAACGCGTAACCTATAGTTAGCGCAAAATGAATGATTCGCGCCCATTCATAGCCGCCACATAAAGCACACAACCAATAAAGCTGTATAGGTTTGTATATAGCCAGCCCGGTAATTATAGACCCGAAGCCCATTACTACAATGGCAGTATAGGCAATACGCTGGGCAGCATTGTATTTGTTTTGTGGTGGGGCTGTTTTACGTATGTGAAGGTCGTGCAGTACTACCAGCCATGCTTCTTTGAAGGAGTGTTTGTTTGGCAGAAGGTAACGCCACTCGCCAGATATGGCAGTGTAGAGCACATATAAAGTTCCGTTCAGAAAGAAGAACCACATAAAAAAGAAGTGGAACGCCATGCCGGTAGATAGCTTGAAGGGTACATGCAGCGCATCGTAAAACGACTGTGGAAAAAACTTGAGCAGTGTGGTATCTCCCCAGCCAAGCCTGTAAACATCATTGGCCCAATAGATAAGCAACCCGCTCCATATCATAATAGTGAGCACAGGAAAATTGACCCAGTGAAACCAGCGGATAGCCAAGGGGTGTTTGTTTACAATTCGCTTCATTTACAGGTAGTTATTGCTAACTATAATAAATGTACGAACAATAGCAGGAAAAAGTTGGTATCGGGTATCCGCGAGTGCAAAGCTTACAGCACAGTATAAGTATAGGCAAAAAAAATCCTCACAAATGTGAGGATCAGATTTTTAACGCCAGTGGCCGGCTTTCCAGTATTCGCCGCGGCCTTTTTTTGACCAGCGGCCGGCTACCCAGGCTGCACCGGGATGTGGTGGCTCTGCCCAATGCCCGCCGGTAAATACATAGGTATTACCACGTGGCTCCCACTCTTCGTCTATCCACACGTGGCGCGGGCTTGGGGCTACTGCACGCTCATAGTGCGGGCGTGCCGGCCTTACATTTACTACAATTTGCGCATTGCTGGTAAATGCGCCGCATGTGAGTGCAATAGCCAGCATAAACAACATTCTTTTCATACTTTTCATGGTTTATTTCATTTTGGTTATAGTAGTTAGAGCAAAAAAATTGTGCCGGGTTTAAACGCTCCGCTATTATTTAGTGTTTTAACATTTTTAGCTTTTAGCTGTTCTTATTTACTAATCCATTAAATTAGCGGCATGGCGGCTAAAAAGAAAAGAGGCTTAGGCTTTTATATACTGCTCATTATCATTGTATTGGGGCTCGTGGCTGCTTTCAAGGCGTTTGGGCCTGCTACCGGCACCTTTACAAAGGGCGAGTACCTGTATATACATACCGGCTGGAATTATGACCAGGTGAAAACGGAACTGCAGCAAGACGGCTTTGTTACAGATATGTTCAGTTTTGACTTTTTGGCAAAACTGGCGAAGCTGCCTGCCCATATACACCCCGGTAAGTACAAGATCAATGGCACGATGAGCAACTACAACATGATACGTATGCTGCGATCGGGCAGGCAAACGCCTGTGAAGCTGGTTATTAATAAGTTGCGTACCAAACAAGACCTTATTAACCTGCTGTCGTCTAACCTGGAAGCAGACTCGGCCACATTAAAACAAATGCTGGGCGATGCTTCTTACCTATCTCAGTTTAATGTGGACACCAATACAGCATTGTGCCTGGTAATGCCCGATACTTATGACTTTTTCTGGAACATAAGTGCCGATAAGGCATTTAGAAAGATAGAGCGGAACTATACCCATTTTTGGGACGATGCACGAAAACAACAAGCTAAAGCCCAGGGCTTAAAACCGACCCAGGCGATAACACTGGCGTCTATAGTAGATGAAGAAACCAATATGAATGATGATAAGCCCAATATAGCCAGCGTATACCTCAACAGGGTACACAAAGGCATGAAACTACAGGCCGACCCAACAGTGAAATATGCAGTAGGCGACTTTGCCATACGCAGGGTAACGGGGCCTATGCTGCAAACCGAATCGCCCTATAATACCTATATGTATGAAGGACTACCTCCGGGGCCTATTTGCACACCATCAGTACACTCGATCGAAGCAGTATTACAAGCTCCCCAGACTAATTATTTGTACTTCTGCGCCAGTGCAGATTTTAGTGGTCACTCTGTATTTGCAGCTACATTTGACGAGCAGTTGAAAAATGCACACGCCTATCAAAAGGCGCTGGATGCGAGAGGCATACATTAAAGACATTTTAGTATGGGAAAGCAGGTGCTGTTTCTTTTATGCATACTTACATTAGGCGGTACGGGCTGCGGTCCAGATTACATGCCCGGGTTTGATTTTAAGTTGTTTCGGCAAACCCCTGTTGCTCGGCTTGCAAGAGCGGTAGAAACAGATGATACTGCAGCGATCGAAAAAATACTGAGAGATAAAAGCATTGACGTAGATTACCAGGAGCCGAAATTTGGACAAGCATTACTGGCGCTCAGCATAGTAAATAATAAACTGGGTGCAGCAGGCAAATTGCTGCAACATGGAGCAAGCCCAAATAAGCGAACAAAACATGATACAAATGCATTGTTTGACGCATTAACGTATACTTTTAACTGCGATACTATAGCCCTGAAATTGCTAATAAGGTATGGAGCAGATGTAAATGCTATACATGCAGACACAGAAGATCATAACGATTTGATAGAAACACCATTGATGGCAGCTATAGGCCCGGAAGATTGTATAGACAGGGTGAAGGTATTGGTTGCGGCAGGCGCTGATATCAATAAATGTACCTATTATCCCGGTTATGGAGCACTAACCGATGCATTGATTATGGAAAACATGGATGTCGTAAAATATCTCATTGTCGACAAAAATGCAACCATTCCAAAGTACTGCTACAAAAGAGATCTGGATACCAGTAACATACAATATCTGACCGTAACCGATATGCTAAATGGAGGCAACTATGGAACTGATTCAAGCAGGTACAGGCTTAGAACGGAAATTCTGGTTTATATGAAAAGCAAAGGCTTAAAATAAAGTAGCTAAATGTTATACTGCATTCAGGCTTAGCGCATATTCCTTTTCCTTCTGCCTGTCTTTCCTAAAAAAGAAAATGTAATACACAAGCAGCAGTGTAATGCCTGCCAGGAATATAAAGACCGCATACTTTTTGTAATCTTTATCTATGCCCAGGAACTCGGTGAGCATCCAGACAGAGTTAGCTAATATCCAAAGGCAAACTGCAAGATTATGAAATAGTTCGGGGCGGATATGGCGCGATTTCCACGTAATATAAAAGGCCACGCTTAGCGTCGGGAAAATCATAAATATGCCCCCGGGTTTCCACACCATAGCCCAGCAGGTATCTTTGAGCAGCCAAAGGAAGATGTGCCCATTCTCTATCCAGCGGAAAGAGGGTTCTACTTTTATAGTGTCTT
>Ga0206843_10053_pt1 | contig 40699 bp, 44 predicted proteins | sample Alteio_BWOrgCont_21_FD_152869 | JGI IMG/M metagenome (GOLD analysis project Ga0206843, IMG submission 152869) | Enriched cells from forest soil in Barre Woods Harvard Forest LTER site, Petersham, Massachusetts, United States -... | ecosystem: Environmental > Terrestrial > Soil > Temperate forest >...
CATTCCCTTCGGCGGGATTCGAACCCGCAACCCGACGGCACACTTGCGCGCGCCGTCGGGTTCCAGCTAACTCTGGCAAGGGGTCAGGAGCCGGACTCATCGTTGGGAGGCGGGACGGGTTTGACGCGGAGTCGCTCCACCATCTCCCGGAAGTATATGTCGGCAAGGAAGCGGACGCTGTCCCCGAGCTTGCTCCTTACATACAATAAGTGGGCAAGATCGTGGGGTTTTTCCGCTGCCAGACCAATGGCGTCGGCAAAGGCACTGACAAAGCCAGCATTGGTTGGTCCCTTCTCCCGCCGGGACCTCTCCATGTCGCCGAGAAGTCTGTGAGCATCAGCCCAGGCACTTCTCCAGTCATCATTATCCGCCAGGCGGGCGGCTTCCTCCAGGGTAGTCATGGGTCCGATCACGACCTTCTCTAGCAGAGGATCAGACTGAGACTGTGGCTGGCTAGTGATCATGTCCGTTGAGCGGACTCTCTCTTGATTGAGCCGCAAGAGCGCCTCGATCAATTTTTGTAGGTCTTCGATAATATACTTCCTGCCCCGTGGGGCGTTAGGAAATTCGAATTTGGACAGAACCCTGTTTTCCGAAAGAGACGTTTCCGGGCGGGATTCGAACCCGCAACCCGACGGCACGCTTGCGCGCGCCGCCGGGCATCATATCTTCGACTGCGACGATCAAGCGGGCGAGCCCCGGTGCAGCAGCCACGCAAGATCCTGCTGGGGTAAGATGGTGCCGATATAGATGGCATAGACCACCTTTCCCCGCTGTCCCCAGTAGCCGGTGATGTCCGACTTTTGCAATCCGCCGAATTCCCCATTGGCGAATGCTTCGGCGTCGGTGATAGTGCCAACCCCGATATGGACCTCGCAGGTCTCCGAGATGCGCAACGTCATCTTTTCTGCAGACTCGTCAGCCAAGTCCAGTTGGGTTTCACTGGCCTGGACCCACCAACCGGCTTGAGGGAATGGGAAGTACTGTGAAGCCCCGTCCGAAAAAAGGCCATCACCATTGCTGATCTTCAGGTGCCGCTGCCGTATCGCGGTCGTCATATCGTCCTCCTTTTCTCCGTTTTTCTGACAAAGCTTTCTTCCCAAACCCCCATGGTCACAATGACCAAAGCGAGTCCGATGTTCGTCTTGCGGCTGTGTGCCACAGGATATTGCATCGGACTGTACTGTGATGAGGCTGTTCGGGTATTGGGCTTGGTGAATAAACGGGGTTGACGATACCTAACTTTAGTCAAAAATTTTTCAGCAAATCAATCATGACATCCAAGCAAGACATGCGGGTCAAATACGGTCTCTGCTTGATAATCTGCATTTATTGGTCTGATAATTAGTATTTATTATTCCGCATGACAATATTAAAATTCTACTTTACAACTATACCCTGCTTGCGCTAGCAAGGTACATATTCAGTCAGTTGTAAAGCCAACTGAATAATTGGTTGGTTTTAGCAACAAGGTGAGGGGATCCTCCGGCATGTCTAGTGCTCATATATCAATGTATCTTGCCAAATTTTTAGATTTAGCTTTAAGTAGACGGTTGTTATTGTTGATCGACAACGCGACGGCGCTAGAAAGAAAAATTTCTTGATTACTGCGGAAGAAAAAGCTTCCAATGAGCTGTTTAGCGCTGGAATTTACAGCAATTGGATAGAGCAGAGCGAGGCATTGCGCCAGGTTTTAAGGCATGAAAGAGCAGGGCGTAAAGAAGCTGAGCAGAAGGTTCAAGAATTAGAAGCAGAGAATGGAAGATTGAAGGAAAGCCGCAGAGGCGCGACAGAGATTTTTTCTAAAGAAAGACAAGCTTTTGCAATAGAAATCAACCAGCTAAAAGAGCAGCTGGGCATTGCTAACAAGAGGATGGCATGGTTTCAAGCAGAATTATTGGTGTTTCAAGCAAAAACAAAAGAGCTTAAGAACGGAATCAAAAGGTTAAGGGAGGATTTCGCTCAAGGTGAGCGACAATCAAAATCTAAGCTTATTGCCCAAGAAGAGGTTATCTTTGAATTAAAGGCAAAAACGGAGCAGCAGTCAGCAGAAATCTTGAATTTACGCAAGCAGATATTTGCCGATAGCTCTGAGCGAAGTAAACAAAAGGTAGTAGAAGAAGCAGAAAGCAAAGCTCCCTTTGTTCATGACGCCGGAGAAACTGAGAAACGAAAGCGGGGTAAGCAGCCGAAAGCGCAAGGATTTGGAAGGCGGTCAGAGGAAGGATTAAAGCGTGTGCCGGTTTGGCATTTTCTTTCATCTGCCGAATGTCCGCATTGCCGCTTACCTTATGCTGATTGCGAACCGCAGGTATCAGAAGAAGTGGATATTGAAGAAAAGATCTATGTAAATGAACACTTTAGGCAAAGGGTTCGTCGAGTCTGCCGATGCCCAAATGAACTTGTGCCGCGCATCGTCACAGCTCGTCTGCCTGGCAAGCTAATTGCCAATAGTAAATATTCCAATCGTTTTTGGCATTACGTTATCGAAGAAAAATACTTTCTTCAACGGCCGCTCAACAGGGTGATAACAAAGCTCAGATATATGGGGCTAACAAAGCTATCTGCCGGAGTGCTAACCAACGGATTGATGTGTATTTACAAGCAATCTGTTTTTGAAGCGATATACATTGAGATCCTGGAACACAATAAAGCAGCGGGACAATGGAACATGGATGACACCGGCTGGAAAGTATTCTGTGAAGGGTCAAGCCAGTGGCATATGTGGGTATCTGTGTCGATAGACACTTGTGTTTTTGTTCTTGATCCGGCTCGTTCTAATGTAGTAGTAGGCAAATTATTGTCTGGAGTGACAGAGGGTATTATTTGTGCCGACCGGCACAGTTCGTTCAAAGCTTTTATTAAGCGCAACGATGGTTTTTTTATTGCCTTCTGCTGGGCTCACCAACGGCGAGATTATATCGAAATGCAAATTGGTTATCCAGAACTGAGCAACTGGTGCCAGGCATGGATTGACCGAATTGATGCGGTATTTCATCAAAACAAAGTACGAATAGGCAAGCTCAATGAGCCGGAAGAATTTAAAAGAGAAGATAGTATTTTAAGAAAGATGCTGAGCAGCATGGAAATAGATGCTGATGTTTTACTTGAAAGAAGTGAGGGTTTACATCCCGAGCAACTGGGTAGGATGAGAAGTTTAAAAGAGCATTGGTCTGGGCTGACAATATTTGTTGACAGACCGACAGTGCCTATGGACAACAATGCGGCCGAGCGCAGTCTAAGGAATCTTGTAGTGGGGAGGAAGAATTATTATGGTTCGCGAGCAGTGTGGAGCGGCGACCTTCTTGCTCAACTTGCCACTATTTATGCCACGCTTGAGCGTAACAAAGTAAATGCCAGGCAATGGATGAATGATTATATTACCGCTTGTGCAGACAATGGAGGCAAGGCGCCAGAGGACCTTAGTCGATTCTTGCCATGGAAATACGAACCAAACAATGTTGCACCAGCTACAGAAGCTCAAACCCCTAATGGGGGATTAAATGTCTCCATCATTGCCGATCATGTTCAACATCAACCCGCTTTCGCTAAACCGCCGCCGATGAGCAAATGATAATTTTCACTGATTTCCCGCCCCGAACATGTGTTAGTTCTGCCAATTCTTGGCAGCCGACTGAACATGTACCTAGCAAGTGTTCATGCTGCGGTATATCGTTGTAAGCATGCTTAGGTAGCGAGGCTATATACAATTGTTAAGCACCTCATTTAATATTACTTAGTTATGGTGGATTCACGCAGTTCAGATCAATACATTAGGGCATTGTCAAGCTCTGGTTGCGTTTTGAAGGATGTCGTGTTTTCATGTCATGCTTGCATATAGTCTGAAAATTTGACAGTGTAAGTTATCTCTGTCTCGTCACATGGATTTAACCAACTAAGCAAAGGAATGCACGCCTGGATAAAACCTCATTGAACCATTTTTGGTGGTGAGGAAAAACTCGGGCATCAAATGAGACAGAATGCTGTAATCGTCAAAGCTTGGCGGGGCATTGGAACAGAATTTCGCTGTATCCGATTAGCATAGCCCTCAAGATTAGAAACAACAAAAACAAACTTAAGCGGAAAAATAAATCTCCGGCGATGTCCGTAGTTTTTTCCGTTGGATAGCTGTTGGTCGGCGAGGCGCCGGAAGGCGTGGCGCTGAGATCTGGTCGCGTGTGTGCATTGTTGAATTTCCGAACATCCAAATCGGCTGGCAAAGCGTAATCGTTGGCCGATGCGGAGGACTCGTTTGAATTGAAAGGGACACCATGTCCGCGAAGAGAACGGGGACGTCCGACCTTGGTGTACTGAACGCCTTCGAAATTCGGTCACGGCTCAATCGCGAGCTCTTGCTACAAAAGAGCGCTGTCGTCGAGGAGTGGGTGCTCGACGAACCTGCTGACCTCGAACTCCTCGATCACTGCTGGCAGCACGTGGATGGGCGGCCGGCAGGCTGGGATTGGCGCGGCGCTCGCCCGGTCGGCGTGATGGAGGCAGCGGCCACCCCCAGCCTGATCAGTAGTCGCCGGGCTCGGCGGGCCAAGGCGCTAGCCCGCCGTCTGAAGACGCGTCGCCACTACGGCGACAGGCCAGCGGTGCCCGTCCAGTTCACCATCCTGACCTACGCCGGCTCTCGCGGCCGGCGGGTAATCATCGACGGCAACAATAGAGCGGCCGCTGCAGGTTTGCTGACTGAGTTATATCCGATCATCAGAGTGGGCGCTGGAGCTTTGCTCGCTTTTGAGGGACATCCGTTCAGGATCATCGAGAAGCGGATCAAGGGTCCGGTAACGGGCAAGGCCCTGCCAGATCTGTACCATTACACAAAGCGGGGAGTGCCCCAGTGCCTCCTCCTCGATCCGCCGGCTCCGCGCCGAGGCAAGCGCTAAGCAACCCTCGGTCTCCGAACTAAACACGCTACAACATTTCCGGTGGGCTGCCCGGATAAAACAAAGCCCAAGGACATCGCTCTTAAACAATGATTCGGCTAGCGCTGAGTCGCTGTTTTTGAGCGATTTCCTTTTTTGTAGGCTTTTTATTTGTAAATCAGGACAAGCGGACGGCAAAGGACATCAGTGGCAACACATCATATTTTGGCAGCAAAATGCAGCAAAAGATAGAAAAAAAAAGAAAAACTGGAGAGGATGTCTCTCTCCCTTCGAGGACTGATCAGGCGAAGCACGTGATCGTACACGCTTCAGAACAGCGGGTTTGAGATCAGTAAACTTTTTCATGAACCACTCAAATGCTATGGAAGTGCGGTGACCCGGCGAAATGCCGTGTCCACCGCTGCCGGGTAGCAAACCCAGTAAAAAAGGCGCCGAGGGCGGGCGTTGATTCCGCAACTCGGCGCCGGCGTCGCTTTCCTAACTGCAGGAGAAGCTAGGACGCGTTTACAGTTTATTAGTCACCCGAAGCAAGCACCGTAGCGGAGCCGGGGCCGCCTGGGAGACAAGTTGTTGATTGTTTACAGCGTTACTTGCCGTGATCCTTATTGGTTGTCGTGGTAGCCTGGGTTTCGGCCGCAGGCTTGGTCGAGGGAGCCGTCGGGCTGGTCGGAACACTGGTGGGCATCGGCACCTGGAGCATCATCTCCGGCCCATTGGACCCCGACCCCATGAGGGTAGTCGGAAAGCGCCCGTCCCACTTCTCCCAGCGGTCCTTTTCGATCTCGAGCCGTTTGAGGCTGAGATATGTGACCAAGTCGGACTTGGCCTGTTCAATCTCATACTTTTTGGCGTCTGCCACCAGCTTGATGCCCTTCGCCTGGGCTTCCTGGGTAGCAAGCAACGCCTTGGCCTTACCCTCCGCTTCGGAGAGAACGGCTTTGTTCGCGACTTCCTGAGCCGCAAACTTGGACTGCGCGATGGCCTTCTCTTGTTCTGCGATGAAGGCCTTGACCATGGCATCGAGGATCTTCTGGTCTTTATAGACGAAGCCCCCCGTAATACCCATGTTCGTGATCGTAATACCGCGCTCCTTGAAGAAGCCGGTAATCGTTTTAACCGTGGTCAGGATGTGAGGGGTTGCCTTCTTGCGCAACTCCTCCATCGGCAGGTCGGTGACCTCGAGCCCGAAGGTGGACTGCAAAACCGACCGCACCTCAGTATCCATGACCTTTTCGAGGCCGCCTTGGGGGTAATTATGCAGGTATTTCACTGCATCGTCTCGAGATTCTACTCGGGCGCTGACCGTCCAACCGGTGGAGAATTCCACCTGATCGGAGGTCATTACCCAGATGGCCTCATTCTTTTTGCTTGTGCCCGAATTGGGGTCCGCGGTCCACTCGCGGGTCACCGGGCTAAGGTCGACCTTGATGAGCTTGGCGGCCGGCTTCCAGTTACCGTCGGCGTACTTGTAACCGTTCGGCACCCACTGTTGGGGAATCTTCACCTGCTTGGCGAATACCAGGTTCGCCCGCAGATATTCTTCATTGTTACTCGAAGCCTGTTCCTTGCTGTCCCCGGTGAAGGGGATGAGGAAGCCGACCTCATTACTGCTAATCTCCTCCATCTGCACCGGCTCAAAAGGACGGTAGCAGCCGGAGGTGCCGGTGAGCATGATGAGCGCCAGCATCGGCAACGCCGCCTTCTTCAGGAAGCGCTTGAGGTCGCCGGCGAAGAACAGAACCCCGAGGGCCAACCAGCAGGCGCCGGCACCGGCGTAAGCTTGGTTGCGGGCCCAGTGACTGACACGCGCGTCGCGCGCCGCGTCGTTATTGTCGGCGAAGGCCGCCTTAACGTCCTGGCGTCGGTTCTGCTCCACGTCTGCCTGCGTGTAATAGCTCGTGCCCACCGCCACGGCAACGCCGAGCAACAGCCAAACCACCACTTTTACACCGAACATTTCTCAAACTCCTATTGTTTCGTTCTCACGCGACGTAGGGCTACATGCCCAGATTTGTCGCGCTTCTTACGTTATGCACACCCGAGCCTTACACCCGCCGCAATTCCACTCCGCTTGGATTGGCAAGTTCTTTCAGTTGAATTCGACCAGCCACAATAATGTGTTGTTTTGCGCGCTGTTCTAATCTACTGAATATAGCCTTTCGGCGGGATGCATCTCAATGACTGGGGTTGTACAAAAACGTACCTAATAGTGGCAAATTTTTCGGGGGCAAAGCAAATTTAAATACAAAAAGAATAGAAAGCTCGCAAATGGCTCCAGACGGGCATTTTCGGCCTCTATATTGATGTTTTTGGCGTCAATTTATAGCTTATTTTGGCAAAGATTTTGGATATCGATAGTCACTATCCATAGTATCAAAACAAGTAGCATAATCTTGGCTACCAAAATTTAAAAAGCTTATGATCGGGCCGTAAGAAAGCCAGATGTACCACTGTTGATACTTGCTGCTGATATCTAGTGCTGGCGGAGCGAGCTGATATCAATAGGCAACGCCAATAAAAAAGACTCTCTAACAATGTTAATCGCTTACAGGCTAAGATTTTGAGAATTATTGCTGGATAAAAGTTTATAGAATTTAAATTCAACCCGTGGTGTTCACCACGATAGAAATTAATTCAGACAAACTTATAGCTTCCACGCCGCGTCCGATCGAGTAACGTTCATTGCCCCCGTATACTACAAATGCCCGCGCTGGTTTAAGATCTTCGCAGGCATAATAAAAACCTTTTTCTGGCGTAGCAGATAAACCGCGCTTGATTTCGATTGCCCAAAGCTCGCCGCCGGCTAATTCTAGGACTAAATCTATTTCGGCGCCAGTAAAAGTTCGATAGAAAAATGCCTGCACAGACCAGGGCAAAACTGAAAATAAGTTTTCAATTACAAAGCCTTCCCAACTTGCCCCCACAATTGGATGCCCACTTAAGCGCTCCTGATTTTCTATGCCTAATAAGGCATGTACCAGTCCGCTGTCCCGCACATAAATCTTGGGGGATTTCACCAGACGTTTACCAACATTGGCATGAAATGGTATCAATCTGCGTACCAGAAGGAGATCAACCATTAAATCCAAATAGCGAGTAATTGTTTTACCATCTACAGATAAACTTCTGGCTAATGCAGATGTATTTAAAACGCCACTTTGACTATGAGACAACATTGTCCAAAAACGGCGCAGCGTTTCCGCCGGAATGCGGGGACCAAGCTGAGGAATATCTCGTTCTAAATATGTGCGAATAAAATTATCACGCCAGACTATACTTGCTTGGTCGCTCGCTGCAAGAAAGCTCTTTGGAAATCCGCCACGCAACCAGAGCTGCCTATGTTTTTCTGCTTCCACTTCCAGCATATTTAAAGGGAAAAGCTCCTCATAGGCAATTCGTCCAGCCAAACTCTCGCCCGATTGTTTAAGTAAATCCATTGAGGCGGAGCCAAGAAGAAGAAACCGTCCGGATTCTGTGCCCTCACTTATGCCTTGATCAATCAAGCTACGCAATATTTGAAATAACTCGGGCACCCGCTGTACTTCGTCCAGGATCACCAGTTTATTCTGGTGGGAGCTAAGATAAGGCTGGGCATGGCTTAGTTTTTCTCGATCAGACGGAATTTCGAGATCCAGGTATATAGTCTCTCTATTCTGGGCAATCTCTTTAGCTAATGTTGTTTTGCCCACCTGTCGAGGGCCAAGCAAAGCTAAAGCCGGAAATTGGTTCAAACGAGTAATGATTTTCTGCTTAAGGCGTCTTTGTATCATCATTGAAATTATGGCACATTATTCCGTAATTTCAATGATCAAATGCATATCAATTATGCATTCATTCTGCGCCAGATTTCTTTGCCTAGCCTTTGCAACTCTAGAACGGACAATTGTGACGGCTCAGACATAGTTGAATCAAGGATATGAATTATTTCCTGAGCAAGCGATCGCCGGTGGAGCTTAGCCTGCTTTTGCAGTTTTGCATACAACTTATCCGGAAAGGATTTGATATTTAGTGTTGCCACCGTTATTCCTCCAATATGGAGTTATTGTGCAGGAACGATCATTATCTGTCAAACTCTCGGACAGCCGAATTAATGGCCTGTTAACTGATACATGGAAATATTTTTTGACTGAATAATAAAAACTTGATATGATTGTATCATTGTAGAAAATATTCAACATGTGGGGAAAATGGCTTTAAACATTAGAAATGATCAAACTGAAAAACTGGCAGCAGCCCTTGCTGAGCTTACAGGAGAAAGTAAGACTGAAGCTGTAACAAGAGCATTGCAGGATCGTCTTGAGCGCATGAAACGACAACGGGGCAAGCGCTATTTAGCAGAAAGACTTAACGAGATTGCAAAGCATTGTGCCGGCTTGCCCATTTTGAATAAACAAAGCCCGGAAGAAATGCTCTATGACGAGAGCGGGCTGCCTCGGTGATTATTGATACCTCGGCCATCATCGCCATTTTGAGCGATGAGCCAGAACGCCAGGCATTTAACAAAGCTATTGAGGAAAGCGCAGGCGCCTGTCTTATGTCTACTGCAACGTTTGTTGAGGCATCTCTAGTAATTGAAAGTAGCCGCGGCTATGATGGACTACGTGATTTCGATCTCTTATTGGCTACAGCGGCAATTGGACTAGTAGCTGTGGATATTGAGCAGGCACATATCGCCAGGCAAGCGTTTCGCCAATATGGCAAACGGCGTGATAAAGCCGGTTTAAATTTTGGTGATTGCTTTGCTTATGCTCTGTCAAAGACAACAGGATTACCACTACTATTTAAGGGCAATGACTTCTCCAAGACCGATATTGAATCCGCCTTAAAGTCTTAATATATAGAGACATCCAAGTTCAATGATTGAGATTAATCCAGCCATCAATAAACATATTTTTGAATCTAAGCGCCGCGAAATTTATTGGCGGCTTAAAGAAATTGGCTTGGAAGAACAAGAGTGCCAGGCAGAAGCGCGGCTTATTATTGAGCATATAAGTGGCATTAAACAAGCAGAGCAACTAATAAAAGATATTGATCAATTTCCGGAAAAGTGGCAACAAGAAATTACGCGCATTATCAATATGCGGGCAGAAAGAAGACCGCTAGCCTATTGTTTAGGTGAAATTGAATTTGCCGGTCTGATATATAGAGTAGTGCCCGGGGTGCTCATACCACGCACAGATACCGAAACTCTGATAGAGGTTGTTGTTGAATGGGTGGAAAAGGCGAGGGACGAAGCCGAGGCAGCGCTTAATTTGAAAGAAAGAACTGAGCGAAGCAAGTGCGCCGGTGAGGCGTACGCTGCGGAGCAATTGAGGATACGCGCGTATGCATTGGCGCATAAGTTGCGCCAATGTAGCCTCGAAGCCGAGGCAGCGCTTAATTTGAACATCGCTGAAATTGGCATAGGCAGCGGCATTATAGCTATAAGTTTGCTTAAGCGTTTGCCTAATTGCAAAGTTTGGGCTTGTGATATATCACAAGCTGCCATTACTACGGCTTGGGGCAATGCACGTAGACATGGCGTGCATGAGCGATTAACACTAGTGCATGGAGATTGGCGCAAAGTTTTGCCCAATGATTTTGATGTGATAGTTTCTAATCCGCCCTATGTTTCATCTGGCTTGAACTGCTCGTCTGCTCTAGAAAGTAATAAAGGACAAAAAGAAAATGCGGCACAACGCAGAAAACAATTAGAACCGGAAATATTTTACGAGCCCAAAGAAGCTTTATTCGCCGGAGAAGACGGCTTAGATTTTTATCGCGATTTTGCGCGCGTTTTGCCCAGGCATTATAAAAAAGCAAAAGAAGGCGAAGCCGAAATAAGCTTATTGGGCGCATTTGAAATTGGCGACAAGCAAGAACAATCAGTCTTAGCAATATTCAAAAATAATGGCTGGCAAAACTTGCAAAGCAAAAAAGACATAAACGGCTTGCCGCGAGTGATTCTTGGCAATCCGATTTAATACCTACCAACGGGAAGGACAACAAGCAGCACGGGAAAATTTAGCAGTTTTTTTCTCCTTAAAATACAAAAATAGCAGAATGAAATACCGTGAGCGATAGCAATGAATTCTATCGCTCATAAATATGCTATTATATGAGTGATTGAGAGGGAGGCTATCACTCATGCGTTGGAATTGGCAGCATCACGATTGGCCAAACTTTGTCTGGAATAGCAATCGACTCGTAGCTGCGGAACGTCGTTTCCTTCTTTCTGGTGGTTTGTTTATTGGGGCAATTAAGCATCTGGGAAGCAATGAATGCAATCAGCTTACTGTTGAGACAATAAGTAACGAGGCATTGAAGACCTCAGAGATTGAAGGCGAAATCTTGGATCGTGCCAGCGTGCAGTCTTCTGTCCTAAGACAATTCGGACTGACAACAAATAAACACGGGGTGCGCCCGGAAGAGCAAGGAATTGCTGAAATGATGGTCAATCTTTACCATACATTCGCCCAACCTCTGAGCGAAAAAACTCTGTTTGCCTGGCATAAGATGGTAATGAGCGGACAACATGATCTCAAAGATATCGCATGCTATCGCACCAGCAAGGAACCGATGCAAGTGATTTCGGGAAAGATTGATACAGCCAAAGTGCATTTTGAAGCACCGCCGTCTTCACGATTATCGTACGAGATGAAGCGTTTTATAGCTTGGTTCAACCAAACAGCATCTGCTGGTGAAGAATTTTTACCTGCGCTTACAAGAGCAGGTATAGCGCATCTGTATTTTGAGAGTATCCACCCATTTGAAGATGGTAACGGAAGAATTGGCCGCGCGCTTGCCGAAAAGTCTTTAGCCCAAAGCCTTGGACAGCCAACACTTATAGCTCTAGCATCCACCATACTAGCAAGGCGCAAGGATTATTATAAGGCGCTTGAAGCGGCTAGTAAGAGTATGGACATTACTAATTGGTTGTCCTGGTTCGCTGGCATTAGTCTTGAGGCACAACAACACACCCTTGCCCTTACCGAATTCCTTATAGAAAAGACAAAATTATTAGATCGATTAAACGGTCAGCTAAATGATAGGCAGCAAAAAGCCCTCTTGCGTGTCTTTCGGGAAGGGCCACAGGGTTTCAAGGGCGGACTGAGCGCTGGTAACTATATTAAAATTACCGGAGCATCTCCCGCCACAGCAACACGCGATTTAGTAGATATGATTAAAAAAGGGGCTTTGGTAAGAACTGGTGAGCACAGACATGCTCGCTATCATCCAAACATTTCTCTAAGCACTATAAAGCCTGTAACTATTAATGACCAAGGTGAGGTAATTGTTGAATAAAGCAGTATCCCCACTTTTCTGCCGATGCTGTCCAATACAATTAGTCCATTTTCTTGTTACGCCAATGTGTGCTTAAACTCCATGACTAATCTCTTCTTCCGAATACTTTGCGCCGATGTTTTGTTGCAGAGTACTTGCCCAGTGTCACGGCTGTGCCACAAAAGTTACATAGACTATCCGTTAGCCTTTCCTCGTCAGTAGGATAAATTACTGTTCAAAACCGCTGGCTTAGATGTCCATTTAGTGATAAAATTTAGGGAGAATACCTGATTGCCTGTAGTTTCTACCTTTTCTATTGATGGACTGGACATATACTTCAATTCATCCGATCATATTCCCCCTCATATTCATGTGGAATCCGCCGGTTGGCATATTCGGGTTTTCATAGACAGCTCTTCAAAAGAGAGGGGGCTGCATTACGAATATAAACAGCCTAAATATCCGCCTAAAAATTTCCAAGGCATAAGCAGAAAACAGAGAAAATTATTATTGGACAATGTGGCCAAACATAGAGCAGAGCTCTTAATAGAATGGCAAGAAAAGGTAAATATTGGAGACATAACATGACGGCTGCATTAAAAAGAATGGTTTTATTTGCTCCAGAACCTGAGACAAGATCTAAATTGTCGATACCAGCAGCAAGGCATTTCAAAATACATACACAATTTAGCGCTGGGGAGGTCGCACACAGCCAAAACTTATTCATAGCCGTCTCTGCTACAGGTTTATCGCATATTGCAAACATCATTAAAAGAGCCAATGATATAAAGCTTTTGCGGGCTCTTTTTGTCCGTGAAAATATTCCACCTGAATGGCTGCCACAAATGTTATCCAGAGCCGATTTGCGCATGGCACGCAACATTTTAATTCATGCCAATGAAGATTGGCAAACACCGCGCAGAATTATCAATGCCTGGCGCTCAGGAGCCCAGCATGATCTAATTGCCAGAGCAAGCACTACTGATGATTCTTTATTAGCTGTTAATTGCGCTCTTGAGTGTTTTGAAGTTTCTTTCAGCGAAATACCGGCGCTTGTTCGCATGCAAAAAAAAGAACGATCGAAGCTTAAACTTAGTGAAAGCGGCAGCTATATCCATTGGCCGCAGGCTGATGTACATCTAGATCTAGACGCCATCCGCTATGCAACGGACGATAAGTGGCGCCAACACTGCGATTTACAAAAGATTACCCATAACAAACGGTTTGGACAGGCAATTGGCATTGTGCGCCAAAAGTGTGGCTTGGAAAAAAAAGATATTGCCGTTATTTCTGATCGACAATTACGACGGATAGAAAACGAAGGCGCTCGCCCCAGTGTAGGCACGCTCACTGCTTTAGCTCAAGCCCACAAGATGGAATTAAACGCTTACTTAAATGAAATTGCTCAACATTTTTAGCTATAGCAGCTTGCAGCCTCATTCATTACGAGCAAGGGTGGCTGGAAACAAAGCAAAGTCAAAAAATTTATTAAAGCACTATTATTATTACTTTTTAAATATCAGTCTATTTTTTAAATTGCTGGTTAGCGCTAGCTAGCGATGTTGCGCTAGATGTAAAGTAGGTATTTAATTCAGATTTTGAGAATAATATTGGGCTAATGCATATTCCGGCAAACTATTGGTGATTTGCGGATATGCCTATTTTATATGGATTTTGGCGACATTTTTTCTAATAAGTTATTGGTACTCAATGCTGAATTTTAGGCTTGATTTTGACCAGAATATTGTAATAGTAATTATATAAGTACTTTTATATTATGAGCTTTGGGGGGACAGACATTACGGGTTGAGAAACAAGAACAGCAGTCGTTTTTTGGCAGGAGTGCGGAGCTTCTGCAATCAATGGTCCCTATTTCGGAGACCGGGTTTATCCGGAGAATCTAATGCCAGACCTGACGAACATTGACTAGGTTGTGGATTACGTTGCTTCAGCTACTTCAGAACATCACGAGAGGGAGCGTACGGAAGCGCCCACTCAATCTTTGGGCAAGAAGCTATTCCTAAAGACCAGCGTTCAATCAATTGATGAGGCCGCCCCAAAAGGGTGGTGGAAAGATGCAGAGCATGATTTCCTGCGGCATTGCCGCAAATTCGGACCGAGCCGATGAAGGTCTATCCGTAGTACAAGAGAAGCCGCAGCTTATGATTCGTCCAGCTGCCAACGCGGATGCAGAGGCAATCTGGGCGATCATGGAACCAATCATTCGGGCCGGTCAAACCTATGCACTACCCCGCAATATGACTAGATCCGAAGCGCTGTCATACTGGCTTGCAGAAGGCCATTAAGTATTCGTGGCGGAAGAGAGCAAGACAATTCTCGGTACCTACTTCATGGTGGCCAACCAGCGCGGTGCCGGTGCTCACGTAGCTAACTGCGGCTATATGACAGCAAGCTGGGCCTCAGGACGTGGAATTGCCCGATCAATGTGCGCTAATTCACTGGAGCACGCAAAGAACAGGGGCTTCCGTGCCATGCAGTTTAACTTCAATGTTTGGCTATTATCAGAAGAACAGTCAAGTGAGAAAGGCGGCTCATGAGGCTGCCCAGCGATTGAAGACGAGAGACAGATCGGTCAAAATCGCAGTCAGAAACGCCGCCAAAGAAGCGCGCCGCCGCGCACGTCACGAGGCAGACCGCGCCTGGTTTCTGGACATCTGGGGCTGGGACTATTATGGTCCCTTCAAGTCGAGCCAGGATGTTAACAGCGGTGGTTCTTCCGCATGTACGTTGTGAGTGTTAAAGCGGGGAGCGCAGCGCACCTACACTCCCCGCTTTTTCTTAAGCTTTCTATTTTTCCGCCTGGCTTGAACTGATTAGTACATGCTGTGCTCCGCTGCAAAAAATTAGACAGTTATAACTGTTTAAACTATATAAGTACTTATACAATTGATATAATATTTATTTGATTGATTTCTTTTGCTCGGAGTAATTTCTATATGACCGATTATCTAAAGAAAAAAGGTTCCCTCGCTATTGCCAGCCATATGAAGCGGATTGCCGAAAGCCTGAGTCAGGATGTAGCTGAGATCTATAAGCAGTACGACTTTGAATTTGAGCCAAAATGGTTTCTTGTTTTTAGCCTGCTGGCTGAACAATCACCAGTAACTGCAACCGAAATTGCTGATCAATTGGGGGTTACGCATTCTGCTGTTAATCAGATTGCTCAAGAGTTAATAGAACATGGTTATGCGAATAGCTCTCAAGATAAACAAGATAAACGGCGTCAATTGCTCGTATTTTCAAATAAGGGCAAAAGTCTGGCAGAGAAATTAGAGCCATTCTGGATAAAGGTTCAGGCAGCAATAGATGAGCTTCTAGAAGAATCTGGCGGGCAATTTCTCTCTGGCATGTATTTATTGGAAAGCAGTCACAACAAGCAGTCACTAGCAAAAAGAATGGCCAATATGTCTCACAATCAGCAGCAGGTGCAAATTGTTAGATATGAAGCAGCCTATAAAAAATTTTTTGCTGAACTGAATATAGAATGGCTAAATAAATATTTTGCCGTGGAGAAAGAAGACGAAAAGCTTTTATGTAACCCAGAAGCAGTTTTGGCTGGCGGTGGTGAAATATTTTTTGTGCTTTGTGACAAAAAAGTTGTCGGCACTGTGGCTCTGATTTGTCTGTCCGCAGATCATTATGAGCTAGCAAAAATGGGTGTATCCAGCAAATACCAAGGATTGGGAATTGGCAAAAAACTACTGCATACCTGCATCAATGAGGCAAAGAGAAGAGGCGCAAAATTGCTGACGCTTGAGACTTGTACAGTCCTAAAAGCAGCAGTGAATCTTTATACCAAGGCGGGCTTCGTTAAATACAAACCAGAACATCTTTCGCCATTTAAGCGAGTCGATGTATATATGCGTCTTAAATTGTAAGAATTACCCTGGCAAATGCCGGCTTTGAGGGCGATCCAATGCGGTTGAATATAGTTTCACCAATTCGGTCCGGCCGTGTTCTTTCGGCGCAACTCGGCTGAAAGCCCAATGGCTTCGGAAGCGGAGCGTACCATGAGCTGATAAATTCACTCAAAATACCTCCGCAATAGTGCTAGTTATCAATTATCCTGTTCCTAATACCTAGCGGAGCTGTGCCAGGTTGTAAAGAATGCATTTAATGTTGTCATGACATAGGGTAATTATGAGTCCTTTATTGAGGCAAAAGGCAATTTTTCAAGCGGGGCTTGCAATAGCGTCATAATACCCAATTGGGCATCATAGTTGATTTTTGCCTATAAAATTTGCCAGGCTTAATTAGCGTTTCGTTTCTCTTGAATAGTTGAGGACCCCCAAAAGCAAAGGATTGCCTACCTGCCTGGACAGCCCTGTTGAACCATTTTTACTGGCGCGGGGAAAACCTGGGTGGTATTGGGAAAGTCTCGGCATCGGTAATGCCTGGGCGTTGGGAAGCGGAATGCTGTGTGTTCGAGTTGAAGTGTTGTGTCGAGGCGTTTGAGGAAGAGAGGAAGTTCAATGTTCGCGACAATGATGACGATGGTGGCGGGGGCTTTCGATTCGGTGACAACGTTCGACGGTCCGTCCCTGGACCTGGCTTTCTGCCTGGTCTGCCTGGTCCTGGGCGGCGGCTCAGGAATGTTATCTATGCTCAAGGACGAGCTGGCAGAGAACAACCATCGCCGGCCATCCTGGGACCGGTGGGTCCCTGTGGGGCTCGTGCTGGGGCTGTGTTCCGGCGGCCTGGGTTTCGTGCTTCTACCCATCGCCCTGCACTCCATGGGCCTCGTAAGCCCTCAACAGGCGTGGAGGGCCGCGTTCACCTACCGATGGCTGGCCGGGCCAGCTATCGCAATTCTCCTACCTCCGCTAGAATTACGGATGTTCGCAGGAGGAAAGGGACAGCGCCAAGTCGGCTTGGCGCTCATGCTAAGCACCTTAATCCCGTTCAGCTCTGCGCTCCTCCGTAGCCTGAGCAGTGGTGACAGCGAGGAAGTCGAGGAGGTCGAGGAGGTTGAGGAAGTCAAGGACGGGAAAATGGATTTCAGTTGGATGCCCCCCCCATGGGCGAATGCGCCGGTCGAAGTCACAGAGGGCTTGGCGCTAACGTTGTTGCCTTCTGCGTCGCAACTGAGAAAATGGGCTGATGCGGCCAAGCGTCGCAATTTTCTCAATCGAGGAGAAGATCCTCAGAAAGAGCTGGAACTCCTCGTAGTCGTTAGGCGCGTGATGCATATTTTGAGCGGGCAGGACCTGGTCAATGTAGACGGGCCTGACATGGCTTTCCTCTACCGTGTTTTGAGCGCGGCCGAGACAGTTCTCCTGCGCAGGGATCTGCTTGTCGCAGGTGTCACGATATCCATGTACTCCACGGATGAGGGACCTGGAGACCCAGCGTTTAAGCGCTGCGAGGCAGTCCTTGATAAGAAGGGCTACGCTGTCAAAACTATGCCCTTGGCACCGGTGTGCACGCGTATTGTGGACGGTGAGGAAGTGGTAACCCAAGACCCCCCCGACTACGGGCAGGGTGGGTATTGGCTGATCAGCCTGAAATGCTGATCAGTGAGGATCTCATCCACTAGTCTAACCAAAACCAATCGGCTCCGGCAGCCACACTAGGCGCTGCTGGAACCGATTTACACGGGCTGGAGGATAATGGTCAGAGCCCTAGCAAAAACAGCAGCAGTTCTGACCATTTGCTAGGGCGGCCGGAGGCGTACTGGTAAAGCCCAGCCGTTTTCGGTCGCCTTTGGCCTTTTTGCAATACTTGTGCTTTTTAGGAAGTCTGCTAACTGCGAGGCGGGAGAGGCACGCAGCCCTCTCGCCTTTTTTCCCTTTTGATCATTATTTATGCGAAATAAACTCCCTTGTCCGCGCCTCATTGTGGCATTTTTTTATTGATACCGCCATCTGCTCATTTTGACGGCTGACTAATTCTCCACAGTGCCGAAACGGGCAAGGCAAAAATGTTCTTTGCCAAAGGAATTACTTTTTGTCCTTGATAAAGCAGAATACCCCTGTGAAATTGGTTACCAACTAATTGGGCAAAGCGGGATAACCCGCTAATATCAGCTGCGCTTATGGTGCTTGCTGCTTTTACTTCCAATGCCACTATTTTTCCGTTGCTGGCTTCCAACACTGCGTCTACTTCGTCGCCTTCATGAGTTCGCCAGTGGTACAAATGGCAGCGAGTATTATTCCAACTTATTTGTTTGCGCAGCTCATTGATCACGAAAGTTTCCAGTAAATGACCATAATAAGGGGAATGGGAAACATTATTTTCTATCTGCAGCAAATGACAGACAAGCCCGGTGTCTAACAAGCAAGATTTAGACGATTTAACCAAACGCTTGCCAAAATTGGCATGCCAGGGCGGTATTGGTTGATAAATGAAAACAGCTTGCAGAAGCGCCAGGTAACGTTTTAAGGAATTAAGCGGTATGCTAGTTGTTCTGCTAATTTCGGACAGGTTTGTCAAAGTACCAATTCTAGCTGCTAACAATGAAAGCAAGCTAGGAAACTCAAGCAGACGGTCAACATTTGCCAAGTCTTTAATATCACGACTTAAAATTGTTTGCATATAAGATTCAAACCAGTCCGCGGAGTTGCTGTGTTTGGCTCCGCTCACTACGGCAGGAAATCCGCCTGTGCTCATGCGCGAGGCTATTTCAGATTTACTCACTGACGCAGATAAATGGTCTTCCGACAAGCCCTTGTTACTAAAACACCAGTCTATAAAAACTTCTGTCTTTCCTTCCAATTCTCCTTGAGAAAAAGGAAACAGCGTATGTATTGCCATACGTCCAACCATAGCATCGGCAAGTTCGGGTAAGAATAAAGCACTGGTAGAGCCGGTAAGGATGAAGCGGCCCGCACGTCTGTTTTCGTCAACGGATAGCTTGAGTGGCAGGTAAAGTTCTGGTACTCGTTGCACTTCGTCTAATACAAGAATACGAATATCTGCCAATCCTTCCAAAAAGCCTGATGGATCTTTTTTAGCTGCTAATAAAACAGAAGGCTCATCAAATGTTATGTAGCGGGCACCAGATTCTTTGGCAACAATTTCTTTGACCAGAGTGGATTTGCCAACCTGACGAGCACCGGTTAGCAATACAACCGGAGAGGCTTTGAGAGCGGAAAGCAATTGTTTTTTGATGTGTCTGGCGATAAGCATAAGATTTTTAGCCTGCATTGTATGCTGAAGTTTTGTATAAATTATAAACGAAAATTTGCCACGGCGTGGCAGAAAATTTGGGGGCAAAACTAAAGTCCAACATAAAAAGGGAAATCGCCCAGATAGTTTCAGCGCAGCCAATTCTCGCGAGGGAGATCAGCAATTCTGGAAAATTCGCGTTCATTATCAGTGACAATGGTGTACCCGAGTGCAACGGCTTGGGCAGCAATAAGTAGATCGTTACCGCCAATCGGCTGACCAGCTTTTTCAAGACGGTTGCGGAGCAACCCATAGGTGGCATCAACTGGTGCCTCCAATGGCAGGACTTCAAGTACACTGAGCACTGTCTCAAGTTGAGCTGTAAGCTTTGCCGATTTCTTTTTCATAGCACCGTAACGCAATTCAGAAGCAACGATTATGCTTGTACAAACTTTCGCCTCGCCAACTTTGCGGATATGATGTGCCACACGTCCTTGCGGCTTGCGAACAAGGTCGGAAATAATGTTGGTGTCAAGCAAATAGCGCATCAAATCTCGACGGCTCTCAGCTCCAATTCGTTAATTGGCGGAAAATCATCATCGAGCGCAGGCAAGGTTGCTAGAACCCCAAGCAAAGATTTTGGTGCAGCGGGTTCAATGATTAAGCGTTTGCCTTCTTTGCGCATTATGGCATCTTCACCAGGAAGCTCAAACTGACGCGGGATCCTAACCGCCTGGTTCTTACCATTTTTAAAGATTTTTACATGTCGCGCAAGTACCATAGTCACCTCTCTAGGCATATGTTATAGCATATGCCAAATGCGGCAATTTGTCCATCACTAATGGTGATTAATTTTCCCAGTGACAGAAGCGAGATCTTGCTAGTGGTACTACTTTATGGTACCCCTAGCACATGAAAAAAGCACTGATTCAGGTATTTCACCGTCCACATCCATCCCCAAACACGGACAAGGGAGCTGTTGTTCTCGACTTATGCAAAGAAAAGCAGATTAAACCTTTCCGTTAATTTTCAGGAAGGTTCAATATACGGCTTGATCCTGGAGTACACGAAACAGCAGTGATTGCAGCGGCAGCCGAAAATAGCGGTTTTTCTTTATAATACAATTTAGATCAATTGATATTGAGCACTTGATAGCGCGGATTCATCAGGCATTCGATTAAGTAAGCGCTCGTATCTGGTAGGGGCGGATCGAGCTCGGCAAGTTTTTTTGCGATTTCCTCGGCTGTACCAGCGTTCTTGTTATTATCTAGGGCCCATTGTTGACGCTGAATTATACGTCTCCTAAACCAAAAGATAAATGGAGCAGGAGCCAAATCAAGTACATGTCTCACGAATTCATCCGGTATTTGAGCTTCAATATCATAGGGATCTAGAGCCTTATTTGGAAAATGTTTTATATTGTTTGTTACGATTACATCTATTTTCTTTGCGACAGCGGCGGCAAGAACATGACGATCGCCGGGATGATTCGTCATCACCGGTATAAGACTTTCGTAATCAGCTAATGCAATTGTAGCTTCAGGGTATAGTTTTTTCATGTCATTCGCCATTCTAGACATATTTTCGTTGGTAGCTAATCCGTCAGAAATTAAGTTGCGCGCACATTCATCTAGAATAGCGTCAGTCCAATATATGGCAAAAGACCGCGTTCTGGCAGCCACCATTAGAATGTCTCGTACTTCAAATGGGTACAGAACGCATGCATCATATATGGCTGAAAAGGGCATGAAAATTGAACCTTACGTGGATACAGTAGGCTTATCGTAACCGCCAAATTCCTCTGTGTGAGCAATTAAATTGGCCATAGCTTTATCGCGCTCCTGATCCTGAACATTAATAAAACTCATCAAGTCTGCCAGCTTAATGCGCCGATGTGTTCCTATTTTTGTGGCCTTCAGCTTATTTGCTTCGATCAGCTCTACTACATGTTGGCGAGAACAACCAATCATATCGGCAGCTTCTTTGGTGGTTAACCATTCGCTGCGCACAACCACCGTAACACCTTGCTTGCGCACAAGTGCTTGGGCAGTAAGTGATAATATTTGCATAAGTGATTCTGGTAACTCAAGTTTAGTACCATCAGTCCAAACTAAAAATGGACGTTTTAATTCGGATTCAATAACTAGTTTATTAGCTATTCCGGAGACAGCCTGGGATTGTTCATATTCTGGAACAATTGTTGTGGCGGCGAGCATCGAATAGACCTCCTATTTTGTGCTGACGAGATCATATCATATAAACGCTACAAGCGCAAGTAACGCTATAAACACATAATTTGCAATCATGCAATTGCTGCTCCAGAGGCTTTCAAGGAAAGTGCATACGTGGATATCAATATCAACCGCACTTATTGTGCTTGTGGTGGCTTTTACTTTGAATGTGAAAATTTGCCATCGCGTGGCAGAAAATTTGCCATTGCATGGCAAAAGAAAATAAAAGTGCAACACAAAAAGGGAAGTCGCCCAAAAACGATGAACGAATCATCGCCTGGGCGACTCCCACTGAGCTTTTGCTTTCCTGGCATCCGGTGAAGCTCGAACCGGAAAATGTTGTAGCTTAGCGCTCAGGTTTACTGAACGCAAATGTAGTAAAGATTGTCCTCTTGCCCTACGACGCCGACGGCATTGCTGGCGGCGCCGGCAGGTAGTGGGATCAGCCGGACGAGGTATTTCTTGACCGGTGCGCCAGCGGGCTCGTCGATCAAGAGCTTCACCGCCGACGGCGAAACGACGTATTCCTTGGGATACTGAAGGTAAAACCCCGCCCCCTCGGCGGCTTCGATCTCCTCCGCTCTTTCCGAATCACCCAACAGAAGGGCGATTTGCGTCGCAGGGATGGACACCTGACGTAACGCCCCCTGACCAGCCCGTTGCGTCGCAAACAATTTTGCGAGAGAACGCATACGCAACATGACGACGCCGGCCGCCTTCCGCTCATCCGCCGAAAGCTCCTCCTTGCCGCAGATGAACCCCACGATTTTTTCCATGCTCACCGTCGGCAGATTCATATCAGATCCCTTCCTTTCGATTTGCATGTTCCTTGACAATTTAGCGAAGCTGCCTCCTCATCGAATCAACTAACTCCGCAACCGCACAAGTTGGGGAGGAGCTTTTTGCTGCGCAGGGTTGCATCATGCTAACCTGCGCAACCGGCCCCGGAGAGCTCAACCGGGAATCATTGTAGCTATTACTGCACGGGATTCGAACCCGCATCCCAAGCAGCGCGCGACACTCGCGCCGCCGGGCTCCAGCTGTGTCCTGGGCAACTCCCGCTGCGAAGCAGCCGTCATTTTACTAGGAGACTTCCGCGCTCTCCTCTGTCTTTGCCGGCGCTGCATCCGCGAACACTGCGAACAAGTCAAGGTCAGCGTCGAGGCCGCGGTGGCGGCACCAAAGCTCGGCGGTCTCGGCCGCCTCTTTCACCTCGCGCACCGAATCATCGGTGCTCCTGTTGATTCGTTCTGCGGCTTCCGCGAGGTTTTCGAATATAGTTCTTCCTTTGCCTAGCCGCAGGGTAATACGTTGCCAGGCCAATGCATTCGCATTTTCGACTGCCGCCAGCGCGTTGGCGTGCTCATGCAGTCGCATGAGCGCCAAAGTGCAACCCAGAAGATTGGTTTCACTATCCGGCTTGTTCGTGCGGTAAGCTTTGAGGGCGTCGGTAAAGTACGCCGATGCCACCTGAGCGCACTCGGCCGTCGTAGCCGGCATGCGCCCGTCGCGCCAAAAGCTGGTAAACAGATCTGGCTCCTCGCCTTCTTGCGGTGGGAGGAGTTCTGTCTCGGTCTTGTGAAAAGCGCTCATCGTGCCCTCCTTCGGGTCTTGTTTGTTTTTGAAAATCCAATTTACTGACTCCGCAACCCCCACGGGCTGCAATACCGCACCATCAGCCGTCGCCAACCATCCTTGAACAACGGAGCCTGGTTTCGGCTACATTCATACAATCCGGGAAGATATCCTGGTCTGACCATAGTGCGCCTCGCTTTCAGCTTTCAAAACCCGCTTTAACGTATTGTCGTGATGGGGCTTGTTGGCAGCTATGGAATTGACCAGGTCCTTCTCAGACCATATTCGTTCACCCAGCACCTAAGCTACCGGTCGCGCGACCGGTGGTTTATAAGCTTTTGTGGTGCTCAGTCCTTTGATAATGGGAAAATAGGCTGATCTCAAATGAGATGGGATGAAACGATACCTCACCTTGCCAAATTTGCCATAACAAAATCAAGTCCGACATTCCCCATGGCGCTTAAATACTACAGCGGCCAAAAGCACAGCTATTGCTTGATAACGCCTCTTTTTTGCTTTCTGCCACGCTATAAATTAAATCTCAACTTCGTAATAACCGCATGCTCTTGACATATTAAATGCAAGTATCACCAGTAGCGCAGTTCACGCAAGTGGCTTTTTGAAATTGGTACGTCATAATTATCTGAGGACAGCATCCATGATACTCATCAGCGATACTAAAACCTTCTCATCGACGATGTGGCAACGTTATACCGCCCTGCAGCAAATATTTACTTGTCTGCGTTTTTGTGGGATTTAAATTATTTGTCCTCTACCAAAACTAATAATTAGCAGGTACACTTAAATTATGCATAAGAGGTTATTTACCATGGCTCTGCCTAAACGTAAACCAGACAAAACATCCTTCAATCAAGTTTTAAAACTAGCTAGTCAGCTTGCGCCTAAAGAACAAGAAAAGTTAGTGCAAGCAATGCAGTTAGAGGAATTAAGACGCGAAATTATGATCGGCGTCAAACAAATTGAACAAGGAGAGGGTATTCCTGGCGAACAAGTTTTCCAGCGTTTGCGGGCACGCCACAACGAATTGGTTAGAAAAAGTACTAAGTGAACCATTGGATTTTTGCCCCCACAGCGCTTGCTGACTTGGAAGAAATTCATGCTTACATTGCTAAAGATAATCTACCTGCCGCACTAAAATTCATTGAACGCTTGTATCATCGTTGCAGCTCGTTAAGCAACCACCCAAGGGCTGGACGCAAACGCGACGATCTCTTACCAACCTTGAGAACTGTGAGAGAAGGAGATTATCTGATCTTTTTTCGTCCAATTCCCAAAGGAATTGAAATTTACCGGGTTTTGCACGGAAAAAGAAAGATCGTAAAGAAATTTTTTAAAAATCCAGAGGCTTGAGCCACAAGCCGGGCAATCGCCCACATTCATAGCCCGCCCCATGGATTTATAGTGGGCACCCCAAGAGCGATAAAAGGTGCAGTATCGCGGGTGGCAATAGTGAAGCCGTGCACGCTAGCAATAGCGCCAATTTGTCCGTCAGTGACAGATATAGCACGACCCACAGCCCGAGCGGCTGCCACCAGCCCACCATAGGCTAGAGCTGCTTCCCTGTCAAAAGGCAATATCCGCGAGGCAAAAAAGTTTGCTATGAGCGCGTTAACATCAACTCTGAGTGCTTCCTTCCGCTTGCCTGGCGGCAAACTTTCAATGCCTAGCCTAAGTTCGGATAAGCTTGTTGCAGTGAAATAAAGTGTTTCGATTATTTGCGCATCAATCCAGTTTACTACTGCCGAGCTCCTACCGGGTTTTACGGTTTCAGAAATAACGTTGGTATCAACGATAATCATTTAAAAGTCTCTATACGACTGGGTTCTGGGTCTCTAACAATGTCCAGGTCCAAAGCGTATTTATCGCCGAGGGCGGCAAGAGCAGAGCCAAGTTTCAGCCGCTTATTCGGTCTGACTGTCGCTTCTAGGATTTCCCGGATTTCTGCTTCTGTGCTGCGTCCGTTCTGAGCAGCCCGCACCCGCAAAGCCCTGTGTGTTTCGTCCGGTAAGTTTCTTACGGTAATAGATGTCATGATTGCACCTCCTTATGATGCACTCAATGATAGCATTTTATGTAAATGATTGCAAGTGCTACGCCAATTATCTAAAATCAATCCACCTGCCAAAGCGCTGATATGGGCACTGCCCAGAGATGCTCGCCGAAAGATGCTGTTTGATCGCCGGTATAAAGCATAATCCCTCATCTGAAGCTTAACCAAACTGTAAATTATAACATTGAAATTACGGAATAATGTGCCATAATTTCAATGATGATACAAAGACGACTTAAGCAACTTTTAGTTAATCGGCTGAAGCAATTTCCGGCGGTGGCTTTACTTGGCCCTCGCCAAGTAGGAAAAACCACCCTGGCTAAAGAGATTGCTCAGGATTGCGAAAGCCTTTATTTGGATCTGGAGATTCCTACAGATCGAGAAAAACTTGGTGATGCCCAAGCATATTTGACCTCTCATGAGAATAAACTGGTTGTTCTTGATGAAGTACAAAGAGTGCCGGAATTGTTTCAAATATTGCGCGGGGTGATTGATCAAGGTATTGGCAATGGCGCTGAATCAGGGCGTTTTCTACTTTTGGGCTCCGCGGCAACGGATCTATTAAAACAGTCTGGTGAAAGTCTAGCTGGGCGCATTGCTTACGAAGAGCTTTTTCCTCTGGATATTGCAGAAGTAAAAGCAGCAGAGTCTGAGCGTCTTTGGCTGCGGGGAGGATTTCCAAAGAGTTTTCTAGCCGGAAGCGACAAAACAAGCCTCCTTTGGCGTAACAATTTTATTAGAACTTATTTGGAGCGAGATATTCCTCAGCTTGGCCCGCGCATTCCCGCAGAGACGCTGCGCCGCTTTTGGACAATGTTGTCTCATAGTCAAAGCGGTGTTTTAAATACAGCAGCATTGGCTAGAAGTTTATCTGTAGATGGTAAAACAATTGCCCGTTATCTAGACTTAATGGTTGATCTTCTTTTGGTGCGGCGGTTGATGCCGTTACATGCCAACGTGGGCAAGCGGCTGGTAAAGTCGCCTAAGATTTATGTGCGAGACAGTGGTGTAACACATGCATTATTAGGCATAGAAAATTTGGAGCGCTTAAGCGGGCATCCCATTCTGGGAGCGAGTTGGGAAGGCTTTGTAATTGAAAACTTGCTTTCAGTTTTGCCCTGGTCCGTGCAGGCTTTTTTCTATCGAACTTTCAGTGGTGCCGAAATAGATCTAGTCCTGGAATTATCAGGTGGCGAGCGCTGGGCAATTGAAATTAAGCGCGGTTTATCCGCCAAACCGGAAAAAGGCTTTTACTATGCCTTGGAAGATCTTAAACCGGCGCGAGCGTTTGTGCTCTATGGCGGCAACGAACGTTACCCAATTGGACAAGGAATTGAGGCAATAAACCTGTTTGAACTAGCATCAATTCTGGCTAAATTATGATACCAATTATCTGATTATCTAAAATCAATCCGCCTGCCAAAGTGCTGATATGGGCACTGCCCAGAGACGCTCGCCGAAAGACACTGTTTGATCGCCGGTATAGAGCACAATCCCACGCTTGAAGCGCTCACCAAGCTCGTTTGCCAGATGGCGCAGTCCTTTGAAATGGTCTTGTGTAATCGTGCTGGCTGCTTTTATTTCAATACCTACTACATTTAGCCCGCATTCTAGTAGTAAATCTACTTCCTGTCCGGTGTGTGTGCGGTAATGATAAAATCGCACCTGGCTTTTGCTCCAACCGGATTGCTTCATCAATTCCATGAAAACAAAGTTCTCCAAGACTGCACCTAATTGCTGGCGATTGGCAAAGAGATATTGGGCATCAAAATTTAGCAAATGGCATAAAATACCGGTATCACTTAAATAAAGACGAGGCGATTTAACAATGCGCTTGCCTATATTTTTGTACCAGGGCGGCAAACGCACGGTTAAATAAACAGCCTCCAGTAAATGCATATAGCGGTTCAAAGTAGCATTAGGGATGCTCAGGCTGCGCGATAAATCACTGGTATTGAGCAAACCACCTGTGCGACTGGCTATTAACATCAGTAAACCCGGCAATATAGCAAGACCCTCAATATCACTTAATTCTCTCAGTTCGCGTTGTAAAACTGAGGTTATATAAGCTTTAAACCAGCCCGCGGTGCGATCGCGGTTCTTGCGCTGCACTACTTCCGGATAACCGCCAAGAACAATCGTCTCCAGTAGCTTTTGTATTTGCACAGGCTTGAATACTGGTATAGGTTTATCGCTGAAAATGAGCTTGATAAAATCTTCTTTGTGCGCATGCAGCTCGCCTTGGGACAAAGGCCACAGGGTAATGATTTCCATGCGCCCAGCCAGTGTGTCAGCCAGTTTAGGCAAGGTCAGGACATTAGCCGAACCGGTTAGAAAAAACCGCCCGGGCAGCCGATTGCGGTCAACAACTTGTTTGAGCGGCAAAAAAAGCTCAGGTGCGTGTTGTACCTCATCAATTATTATATGCCTGGCAGTAAGTCCAGCCAAATATGATTGGGGAGTTTTTCGAATAGAATCCAAAACCGTTAGATCATCGAGACTAATTAGCTGAAAAGTATCTTTAAAATCATGCTGCAAATCTTCCAGTAATGTACTTTTGCCAGTTTGCCTTGCTCCATTGAGCAGCAAAACAGGCGTGTCTTTAGCCGCCTCAAGCAAGTATGATTTGATATTGCGTTGGTAAAACATTAGATGGTGTCCTGATTGAAATTTTACCATGTCGTGGTAAATTTTCAATCATCGCGTGATAAGTTTTCCTCAACAAAAGACAGCAATAACCACATGTCCTTGACATATTAAATTCAAGTATCATCAGTAGCGTGGCTCAAATGGAATAATCACTAGCCGCAGCACTTGGGCTTGTCGGTAGTAACCGATGCCAGAATTTCTGTTTCATTATCTAGGTAAGAACCTTTGCGCAGCAATTGCCAGATTTCATCCATTACTCTAGCTGAGTCATTGGCTTTAACAGCTTCCACAACACAAGTTTCTAGATGCTGTTTAAGCATTAGCTGTGCCGTTTTATCAAGAGCTGCTTGCACAGCCTTTAATTGATTGAGCACATCTATGCAATATTTTTCGTCATCAACCATTTTATGCACAGCATTTAAATGCCCCAAGGCGCGCGCCAAACGATTTTTTAAAATCTCTTTTGTATTTCCATGCAAAGCCAAAATAAATTCCTCGACGCTACAAAAGGCATAAATATTTGCTGCCAATTTTTTTCTGCTGATAACAATTTTAGAGCCATGTCGCATACATAGATCTAATGACTTCTAATGTGTCACATTTAGATAATCAAGAGCTATTCTCACGTCTGTTTGGATATTGGCATGATGATAAGCGAGAGATCTTTTTCTTAGCAGCAGAAAAAATTATTTGTAAGTCTGGCAAATTATCAACCTGGCCGGCTATAAAGAACGTGCCCACAACGAGACTAAATGCAGCTGCTAGAGCACTTGAGGCTACAAAAGCAGGAACGAAATTCTGTGTATATAAAAAGCCGCAAGAGCTCATTAAAGCTATTGATATATTAGAAATTAGCAGACCAGCTGTAAAAGCAAGCAACATAGAAATTCCGGCAGCATGCGCAGCGGCGCCTACGGCTGTAATAAGCAGTATTTGTGTGCCTGTTTCTGCACCAATACCGTGCAATATTCCAATTAAAAAAGCGGCTATGGGGCCGTATTTATTTATAGTTAAAGAGGGCGCCTTGTTCTGCTTGAAACATTTGTTAGCCAGCCAATTAGCAAAATATTTTAGAGCGGCAAAAATGAGCATCCAGCGACTGACCAGATAGAATTTTTCTCTATTCTGCAAATACCGCCACAATGAATAAAAAACCCACAAGCCTAAGATTACAAGACTAAGGCCAACGATGCGCTCCATGATTGGATCGAGCCATGCAGGCAAAATCATGGCGAAATTTAAAGCGGCGACACCCAGAAAGATTACAATTGCAGCATGCCCTAAAGCGTAAATAGCTGCTAGAGCAATGGTTGCACTTTGTGCTTGGCGTAATGACAAATGTGATTGAATACTTTCACTGCTTTTTGTTCCGACAATATCCATAATGGCCGCTAAGTGATCCCAATCAAAGCCATGTCTTAGCCCGAGAAAAAACGAGCTGGCGGTGGCAAATACAAAAGCTTCATTCATATTTTTTGTAAAGATATTTAGGAAATAGCTAGGCTATCCATCATAGACTATCTGTGCCAAAAATTAATCTTCCCAAGCCAGATCTTTCAAGCATTTCATTTAACGGCTATAATGTTGTCACTGAGCCTGGTTTGATCGGGCAGAGTGGTTAAGTGGAGTGCTTATGGAAGACGGCATATTAAAAGCAATATCCACCGACGGCTCAATCAGAGCAATCATAGCTTCGACAACGCACTTAGTTGCTGACGCCAGGCACAAACACAATTTATCTTTTACCGCTACCGCTGCCTTAGGTAGAGCTTTGACCGGTGGAATATTGCTCGCGCCGTTGGTAGCCAGACAAGGGCAAGTAACACTCAAGTTTCAGGGCAATGGTCCTTTAGGTAAATTGTTTGTGGATGCCTCCCCAAAAGGAACTGTAAGGGGTTACCTAGAAAATCCGCAAGTAGAATTACCGCTTAATAGTTTGGGTAACTTTGATGTAGGCGAAGCAGTTGGGCACACCGGATATCTACATGTGACTATTGATCAGGGCTTTGGACTTTCGCACACTTCTACAGTTGAGCTTGCCACAGGTGAAATTGGCGAAGACATTAATCAATATCTGGTTAATTCTAACAAGACAGGTTCTTTGGTTATTATCGGCACGCATTTAAATTCTCAAGGTGTAGAGGCAGCTGGGGGGCTAATTGTGCAATTGCTGCCGGATCATACAGAAGAAACTATTTGCCAAATTGAAAACAATGTAAGTACCTTTGGTACTTTTACTTTTTTAATGCGAAGAGGTATGACTTTAGAGCAAATATTGGAGCGCATTTTAGAAGGGTTTACGCTACAGACAGTGATGCCAGAGCATCCAGTATCTTTCCAATGCAAATGCTCAGATGAACGTTTCTTCGAAGCATTAAAAGTTTTAGAAAGAAATGACTTAGTATCTATGGCAGAAAAAGAAGGGCAAGCAGAAGGGCGTTGCCATTTTTGCAATCAGTTTTACTATGTTGGCAAAGAAAGGCTTTTAGATTTAGCAGGCAAGCACTAAATCCAATTGAGCACTAAAACTAAGAAAGGCATTTTCTTAGGCACTGCCGGTGGTGCCGCACAAAGAGATAGGTTAAAAAGTAGAGAAAGACCCGAGAACGCCAGTTGGCGCACCCGGGCTTTCTCATATTCGGTTCGTTTAGCCCAACGCGTGATCGGAAGGCGAGACATGTGGGCATATTTTGTCACTCTCGCCTCCTGAACGCCGGTCAGTCCGTCACGAGTTTGAAACGACCTCCGTAGGCCTTCTCGATCACTCGCGCCAGTCGGATTAGCCGAATGTCACCGGTTCTGTAGAAGAAGGTCGGGATGGGATCGCTCGACTTGCGGTCCCCGGTGGCACCGATAAACAGGTAGAGGTCTCGGAGAAAGCGGTCCACAGTCGTGTTCAAGTCTGGTACGGCCTCGTCGCGCGATCGCCCGTCTTCGGACAACCATGCCTCTATTGTTACCTGATACTGCGGTTGGCTTTCGAATCTGGCCCCGTTCAGGTCCCACTCCACGACCTCATAGGGATCCGAGACTCCCCGCCTTGACACTTCGTGGTCCCAGCCTACGAGTGACAATCGCTCCTCCGTGACTGCGACGACGAAGTGCTGCATACCATAGCCGAGACCTCCCCAAAGGGCGCCATCGGTCTCAGCCAGGCACATCGCTGCCGTGTTCTGATCTTTACCCTGTCCCTGGTACGAGCCCATCACTTCGGCGTTTGGGTGGTTTCGAGCGAGCATGTGGAGCGCGGACTCCCAGTCAATGCCCTTTTTGCAATCCAGCCACTTGAATGGCCAGACCTTGGGCACGAAGACAAGGGCGCCGGGCACGAATGCCGGCAGGATCTTCAACACTGGCGACTGGAGTTGTTGGGTTGGGTTCATGACTTTTCTCCTCATTCGAGATTGTGATTGAATCTGACAATTATGACTTTCTTGGTCTTGAGCTGTAGCGAGCTGTGGCTATTGCCGGTCATCCTGATAAATGACCCCCAATTGGCGCAGGTAGTCCTGCAGAGTGGCCGTCATTGCCAGGACAGTGAGAGTCGCGTGAGTGAGGGGCTTGATGGCAGCCACAATCGCCTTGAGCCGCTCTGCACTGAGCCTAGGTCCACCCGGTCGGTTGGCGGCAAGGAGCTCGTCCCGTGCCCAGCTCGGCGGTTCCAGGGTGGTCAGAAAGAGCTGGTAAATCCCCTCGGGTATAGGGCGTCCAAAATGCTTCTTGGACCAGAAAGCGACGTCGGTATAGGCTTGCAGCAAGGTGGCGGCTTGCTCAGGCGTCGCTTCAAACCGGGCAACATCCTGACTAAGGGAGATCCCGGCCCGTCGCAATTGATCGACATGATCGAGCGCCTCTTGAACAGACTGGTTTGCCAGGGAGTCGACAAGCACCAAGAGATGACGTTGATGCTCCGCGAATTGTCCAGCCGCGGCACTCATAATTTCAACCATGCCAACCTGCCAAAGTGCGAATCCAGGCAGGGATTGAGCGCCCGGAGCGAATCTGGAAGAAACTCCGAGGACAACTGAGCCTCCAATCTCCAGGATTCCTTCGAGCAGTGTTATCACTTGATCTTTGAAGCGCGACTGGCTTTCACCTGAACCGGTACTCATCGAATTGGCTCCTTGAGAAATACGAGAAGGAGGACTTTCAACCAACACGCACCACAAACAACACCTAGCCTATTTCTGCCTCTGGCACGAAATACAGTCTGGCGGCAGCTGGGGGCGGCGTGGGTGTGTGGTTTTGGTCCTTAGATTGGGAAAAGCGAACGATCAACTTAGCTTGACATTTTTAGACTTACAGAAGCAAGATCTATGCGCCGGTCTGTAAAATCTCAACCGGAACATCGAGACGAGCATACTACTTACAACCCGGGAGGCGCGCTGCGGCCAAGACCAAAAAAAACCTTGTATAAATTATGCTTATTTGGACCGGCGCTATTATTAAATATATGCTTTACAGCTATGCACAGCTAGCGCTAGGTGTTATTTGTTATCAGGAGGTAAGTCTTCGGTGTACGTAGCGCTGGCCGAATATTTACATCAGAGATGGTTTTGAATAGAAAACAAATGCATTGCTTTGAAAAACTAAATTGCTAAAAGCTATTAAACGGCGCGATGGATTTTGCCTGCTTTAATACAAGAGGTGCATGCTTTAATGCGCTTTACGGTTTTGTTTATGAGCGCTTTTACTGATTGCAAATTTGGCATAAAGCGTCTTTTATTTTGCGGATTGTAGTGCGAACGCAAAAAAGAATAATTACGCCCAGTCATGGGACCCTTACCACATACATCACAACGCTTAGCCATAAATTCCTACTTTTATTTTTGCTGATATCCGATAACTATTTTGGTTCAATTTTGGTTCAATCAAAATGCTGACAAAAAAATCCGCCCAGTTAAACCGTTCATGTCTATATACATTACAGACTCAAATGATTGAGAGTGAAATATACCGGGAATTAAATAATAACATGAAAAGAGCTGATATGGCTAAGCTCTATCGCAAAGGACACAATTGGCAATTGAAATTGAAACGTTTGCTCTAAATTAGGTCGCCATTAGGTCTTCATCGTGGTAGTCTGTTTCGAGAACTTTACTCGACGTTACTATTCCGGAAAAATAAAAACTGTGTTAAAAAGAGAATAGTATCTGCTTGCGAAAGAGCGTAGTTTTTGTTGGTATATTGAAAATGGCAGAGAGCTGGCTGGCTAAAAATTATTTGGAGTCAAAAGGGCTGGAATGGCACTAGTTAACTACGCAGCAAGGGAAATCAATTGCAAAATTGTTTACTACGGCACTGGACTTGGTGGCAAAACAACCAATCTAAAATACATTCACAGCCAATTAGCACCAACTACGCGCGGCGAATTAATTAGCCTGGCCACTGAAACAGAAAGAACTTTATTCTTTGATTTTTTGCCCTTAGATCTAGGCGAAGTGCAAGGATTTAAAACCAGATTTTCACTCTATACGGTTCCAGGTCAGGTTGAGTATAACGCCAGCCGTAAGCTAATTTTGAACGGTGTAGATGGAATTATTTTTGTGGCTGACTCAGATGTTACCCGCTCAAAAGACAATGTAGACTCTTTGCAAAATATGATTGAAAACTTGTCCGAATATAATTTGACCCTTGATAACATTCCGTGGGTTTTACAATATAACAAGCGCGACTTAGCTACAGCCATGCCGGTTGAACGTTTAGAAAAGGAATTAAATATACGCGCTGTGCCTAGTTTTGAAGCCATAGCTTCAGAAGGGTTGGGCGTTTTTGCCACGCTAAAAGCAATCAGTAAATTGATTTTGAACCGGCTGCAATAAGCTTTTTAATTAATTAATTCATCCAAACTGGCTTGTGTTGCAGTATATTTGAATTATTCGTACGAGGGTCACATTGGCGCTATGGCTATGCAAAAATCAAATGAAAAAATTACCTTCGATCAAGTTTTTATCCTGATCGACAAGTTTACTCCGGTTCAACAGAAAAAATTGCAAGAGAAGCTAACTGCTAAAGTATGGGGAGCCGAATGGGATCAGCTGGTTGCTGACGTAGCAGAGGATAATAAAGACTTACCCTCTCTTTCTGAAAAAGAAATATATGCAGAATTTAAGAAACATCGGTCAGAGCAAAGGATAAAGCGTGCTCAAAGTAATCGTTGATGCCAATGTCTGGATCGCAGCACTCCTGAATCCTGGCAAGCCACGCGAGATACAGCAAAAACTAAAAGAAAATCGTTACCAACTCTTCTTCGCAGAACCACTCCTCGCAGAATTAAAAGAAGTTACCGCAAGACCAAAGTTTCTTAAAAAAATTCAGCCACACAAACGAGAACGTCTCATTAGGTTGATTAAAGATAAGGCTACAGCTATTCAGCTCCCATCAGTATACTCAACAATTTCTAGAGATCCCAATGACGACATGTATCTTATCTGTGCCAATATTGCCAAGGTAGACTTTATCGTCAGCGGGGATCCTGATTTATTAAGTCTTGGAGAATATGAAGGCATAAAAATCATCACACCGGCAAAATTTTTAAAGGTTTTACTGAAAGCCCAGTAATCTTCTCTGCAATATACCGGCGTTTGCGCAGGGGATATTATTAATAGAAAAGAGCACAGGGAGCCACGGAGTAAAAGCATGGAGAATGTGATTGAGATAGATGAACATAAAGTCGTTGTTTCTCTAGATCCAGAGCTTGGGATGCTCCGAGGAGAATTTCTGGGTTTAGCTGGCGGCGCTGACTTTTATGCTAAAAATATTGATGAGCTAGTTAGGGAAGGACGCAAGTCACTAAAAGTCTTTCTCGATTTATGCAAAGAAAAGCAGGTTAATCCATTTCGTGAATTTTCAGGACGCTAACGGAAGACTCATTAATTTGTAGAAATGTGAGCTGTTAAAACATTTGATTAACAGTTACACTCTCAGTAAAGCTAAGGCTAGGAATTTTACTGTTGAGTAATTAATTTGGCTTCTTACACATCAACAAAAGCTAAACCAGATGAAGGACACCTTTCTTCTTTGATGAAGAAAGCTATTTTTATTGAAAGGAAGGCTCGCTATGCTGACTTTCAGGGCAAACATCATACTTTTTCTGGCTTTATGCGCAAGACCGCAGCTCAGTTATCTCAAGCACATCCACATGAACCAATATGGGTAACAATACGTGGGCTTTTTCGTTCTTATGCCACAACGGACGTAGCCAGCCGCATTTCAATTCTATTGAGGGTAGAACATCTTTTAGAAAAGAAAAGTGCTGCCTTCAGTCCTGCATTAGCGCAATATACTGATTCGGCAGATAAGCCGGAGATGGGCTCGCAAAGCGGCTCAGCGGTTGAGAAATCCAACATCAGCCAAATTAATTCGGCACAAAAACCGGCAAACAACAAAGGGAGTTTTAAAAATATAGTCTCGATAAAAGAGAATGCCAGCGGCAATCATACGCTGGCGGGGGCAGGCAAAAAGCAAGCATTGCCGGCCCATTTAGATGGCTCAGGGCTTAGTCAGATTGATGTACAATATGTAAAAGGGGTTGGACCGCGCTATAAAACGATGCTGTCTGCCATTGGCATAAACACGGTAGAAGATTTATTGCGCCACTACCCGCGGCGGCACATTGATTTTAGTGATAAGGTAAAAATTAGCTCGCTTAGACCAGAGCAAGAAGTTACTATTATTGGCATTATTAAGTCAGTAAGCGCTTTTCAGTCGCCAAAAAGTAAAATTTCAATACTGACAGTTGTTATTACCGATGGTACAGGCAGCATTGCTATAACCCGTTTTATTGGCGGTAAATCAAATAAGTTTTTGCTCGATCGCTATAAAGACCAATATCCTAAAGGCTGTCAGGTAATGGCTTCTGGCATAGTAGAACGCGACAAGCATTATAATCGTTATACTTTAAAAAATTGCGAATTAGAACTATTGGGCTTCATTGATGATGAAGAAAATCGTTATTTGTCGCAAGAAGAAAAAGAAAGCCTGAGAACTTTAAACACCGGGCGTTTAGTGCCTGTATATCCACTTACCGAAGGTGTGAGTTTAAGACACTTGCGCCTTATTATTCATAATGCTTTAGAAAAATACGGGCAGCGTATAGAAGATATATTGCCGTTAGCGGTAAAAGAAAAATATAGCTTAATTGAAGAAAAAATGGCTTTGAAGAAAATCCATTTTCCAGAAGCTATGGAAGAGTTTATAGAAGCCAGACACAGATTGGTCTTTGATGAACTCTTTGCCCTGCAATTGACTTTGGCTAAAAGACGCCATGCATTTGAACAAGAAGAAAAAGCACTGAGTTTGGACACAAGTAAGAATGATTTAGTTGAAAGACTAAGACAGAGTTTACCTTTTCAATTAACGGCAGCTCAAGAGCGGGTATTTAAAGAAATCGCCCGCGATCTGGCTTCTAATAAACCAATGCATCGGCTTGTGCAAGGAGACGTTGGCTCAGGTAAAACAGTAGTGGCTTTGCTGTCTGCATTAATAGCTATAGACAATGGCTTTCAGGTGGCGATGATGGCGCCAACAGAAATTCTGGCCGAGCAACATTATAATCAATGCCAAAGATTTATTGAGCCTTTAGGACTAAAATCTACAATGCTTTTGGGTAAACATGGGGCAAAAGAGCGCAGAGAAGCCCGTCAATTAGTATCTTCAGGAGACGCGCATTTGATCGTCGGCACACATGCTCTGCTGGAAGATGATGTTGAATTTAAAAAACTAGGTTTGATAATAATCGATGAACAACATCGCTTTGGGGTGAAGCAGCGAGCGCGTCTAAAGGCTAAAAGCTTATCGCCTGAGCTTTTGACTATGACTGCTACACCCATTCCTAGAACATTGGCGCTTACCATTCATGGGGATTTAGACTTATCCGAAATTGATGAATTACCGCCAGGCAGAAAACCTATTTTGACAAAATTAATGGGAGCTGGCGAGAAAAAAGCTATTTTTAGCTTTATCAAAGAACAAGTGCAAGCAGGCAGGCAAATTTATATCGTTTTCCCTTTAATCGAAGAGTCTGAAACATTGTCAGCACGCGCCGCCACTGTAGAATACGAAAAATTAAAAGAAAAAGTATTTCCTGATTTGCGCATAGGCTTAATGCATGGCAAATTAAAGCCACAAGAAAAAGAAGAAGTAATGAATGACTTTAGGGCGCATAAATACGATATTTTGGTTTCTACTACAGTGATTGAAGTAGGGGTGGATGTGCCCAATGCCTGTGTAATGGTAATTGAAAATGCTGATAGATTCGGCTTGGCACAATTGCATCAATTGCGTGGACGCGTTGGTCGTGGGGCTGATCAGTCTTATTGCTTTTTGGTCACCGATAGCCGCACGCAATCGACACGGGACAGACTAATAGTATTGACGCAGACTAATGATGGCTTTGTGGTAGCAGAAAAAGATTTAGCGATTAGAGGACCGGGAGAATTTTTAGGCTTTAGACAAAGTGGCTTGCCAGACTTGGTTTTGACTGATCTTACTCAAGACACAGCCATTTTGACCGATGCCAGACATGCGGCAATTGAAATAATTAAAGAAGACCCGAAGCTTACTAAATATCCTGCATTGCAAAAATTGCTAGAAAAGAATGCCTCCACCATAAAAACCGAAATTCTGCACTCTGGCTGATAGAGCACTTACTGGTCAAGAATCGATCATAAAGTGAATATCATTCATGCATACATCAAAACAAACCAGGATGGCATTAGGAAAAAGTATTTCATCGAGGAGTACTTCTTTAATAGGCGAGTTAACCTACTGATTTAGAGTGATTGCTGTCGAGATATCATCGAAACTCCCGTCTTGAGAACTCGATCATTTTTTAGCGAATCGCAGACAGAGCCGAGATTAGCGAGATTTGAGAGAGATAGATGGCATGCTAAGCAAGAGACATTGCCGGCTCAGAGGCAGTTTCCCATAAGGCGGAAATGGGGACAGCAAATAAACGTTCGCCAAAACCAATAGTGTTTGTGCCAGTATAAAGAACAATGCCACATTGAAAGCTGTCTCCTACTTGATCACGCAAAAGCGCTAAGCTTTTGAAACTTTGCTTATTCAAAGAAGATGTTGCCTTAACTTCAATACCAACCAAACGCTTATCTCGTGCTTCTAAAATAATATCTATTTCCTGACCGGCTTCTGAGCGATAATGAAACAACTGGGGTTTAACATTGCTCCAGGTACATTGTTTCATTAATTCCATAAGCACAAAATTTTCTAGAACATGGCCTAGAACGGTTCTGTCCTTAAAAGCAGCCGGCGAACTTATTTGAAGCAAATGACAAAGCAACCCTGTGTCGCTTATATATACCTTGGGGGATTTGATGAGCCGCTTGCCGAGATTTTGATACCATCCAGGCAGGCACACTATAAGAAAAATTGTCTGCAATAAAGCAAGATATCTCTTTAAAGTGCTCGCCGGCAAGCCAAGCGTCCTGCTTAAGTCGGCAAAATTTAAAAGACCACCGGAGCGGGTGGCTAACAAAGCAAGTAGATTAGGCATAGCAATTAAGCCTTCAATATTGCTCAGGTCTTGCACATCACGCTGAAGAACTGTGGTCAAATAACCCTCAAACCAGGTTGTGCGCCTTTGTGCGTTCGCCTTTGTCACGGCACCGGGATAGCCACCGCGCAGTAATATATTGATTAGGTCCGTATCAGATAGTTTTGATTTAAATTTAAATTTGATCTGATTGCCACCAAATATGGTATCGATAAAGCCTTCTTTGACCCCGTTTATTTCTCCCTGAGAAAGAGGCCAGATAGTATGTATTTCCATTCGCCCAGCCAAAGAGTCGGATAATCTTGGTAGGGTTAAAACATTGGCTGAGCCTGTAAGAATAAAGCGGCCGGGTTTACGATTTAAATCTACAGAACGTTTAATAGAAATAAAAAGCTCCGGCACATGCTGGATTTCATCCAATATAACTTTATCCGGTAAATTATCAATAAAATCTTGTGGGGACAATTTCGCAGCAGACAGGTTAGCCACTTCGTCAAAGCTTATATAATTTGTTTCCGGAACATTATAAAGCCTTTCTACCAACGTACTTTTGCCCGTTTGTCTGGCCCCGTTAACCAGAACCACTGGGGTATCTTCAATTGCTTCGAGCAATAATGATTTGAGATTTCGAGGATATAGCATGGTTGTATTATAACCAGTGCCTAGTTGGAAATCAACCATGACGTGGTTGGATTCCAACCAGAAGATGGTTGATTTCCAACCTGTTTGTTTAATCTCTTCTGCCTTGGCTTGAGCATCTTCAATAGTCCAACCGGCTTCACTAAGTTTATTTTGATCAGGGGTTTTCTCCATCATCAAGCGACCGGCTTGAATCAAAAGTACGGTTTGTTTGTGATCATCACTCGTTTGGACTTGTTGATTTGTCTTGAAAATGACAGGCTGTCTATATTGATTTTTACTCTCAATCGCTCGGAATCGCTCTTTTCTGGGCTGATCTTCCCCAAATGTATATCTAACCCCTGGCGTAATCCGAATTTGCCAACCACTCCATTCAAAAGATGCTATATAGCACTGTTCTTTTAATTCTGTCAGGGGCTGTTTAAGCTGGGTTTTTGCTCTAGAAAGTCGTTCGTACTTCTTAAACCCAGCTCCTAGAGCCCCAGAACAAAAGCAAAAGTCGAATAAAACATAATGCAAAGAAAGTGCCACTGGTTATTAGCTAAGCAACGGATTTTGTTTCTGCGGTTTTGATGTCTTTAAGAACATCAAGAGCTTGTTGATAAACAGCCATTTTTAAAAATGTTTGATAAGGCACTCCCACACAATCAGCGGCCTTTTTAACTACCTTTAGTTGCTCTTTTCCCCAACGAAAACAAATTCGTGTTTCATCTAATTCGGCATCAGCTTCGGCAGTCATGCGATCTACTTTCGCTGCGATTTCTTCATCTAACTCACATTGTCCTAAATATTCGATTTTCAAATCTTTCTTTTTCATAGAATGAACCTCAAGTGGATAGTACGCGGAAACAGGAAATAATCAATATTTTGGAATCTTTTTCTAGCCAAAACCAATAAATGCCGTGAGTATCAGAGAACGTTTCGAATCTTTTGAATTGATCGTTCCAGGTGGTTTTATTCGCATCGAAGTAAGTTTCAATAGCTTCTTGTGGTGTGGTTAAATGACGAGCATAAATGTGCAGTAAATCAGGCGCCATTTCATCGTATTTGAAAAAGAACTGTATGCCATTAGTACGGTACTTATCAAATTTCTTATGAGGTTGCTTAGCCATGATCACTAAAATCCTAGCAAATATTGAGTCGAATGTCTAGACAAATGACTCAATATTTCGCTATTCCAGGTTCCCAAGAATAAGCTTTGCTATACAACCAAAAAATAAAAAAGCCAGAAAAGCCCACAGAATCGCTCGGCGAAGAAAAAATATAACAATTTGAGTACCGTTAACCGCAAGGAATCTCTTGATTTCTTGGCGGCTGGGATTTTAAACCGTGAGATAAGCACCTCTTCCCCCACCTCACAAGATCACGCTTTAGTTTAAGCAGCTAAAGGAAACTCTATTGCCAGCTCATCCCAAGGTACGAATATTTGGCTGGATTCATCTTTCTTCAGCAGCCCGAATCGTAATAGCAACTGAACATCTCCATGAACATTACTGTAGTCGCGCTTAAGCTTCTGTGCCAATTTTTTGATGTTCATAGCCCCATGTTTATACAAAAACATAAGCAACTCCATACGCTTTTCAGACAAAGTGCTAAGCATGGTGGCACCATCAGTAAAACTCAACTCAGCCTCAGCATAATCAACAGGCAAACCCTTCTCTGCTCGGCCCCAGTTTTTCAAAACCTCATCAAAAACCATAGCAGTAGACTTTATTGTGATATGAATACGTCGCTTTTT
>Ga0206843_10056_pt1 | contig 39017 bp, 35 predicted proteins | sample Alteio_BWOrgCont_21_FD_152869 | JGI IMG/M metagenome (GOLD analysis project Ga0206843, IMG submission 152869) | Enriched cells from forest soil in Barre Woods Harvard Forest LTER site, Petersham, Massachusetts, United States -... | ecosystem: Environmental > Terrestrial > Soil > Temperate forest >...
GTAGCCGTTATGAAAACATTGGGTGCATAGCTGGCGATAACAGGCATTTCAACTGTCGTCGCTGTCGCTGTAATCGGCACTGTCCACCACTTGTGAATTTTTGCGCCTTCAACGGCGATCAATGCCTTCACACCTTCTTTGCCAGTGAGAGGAGCAGTAATTATTACTTTTGCTTTTTCTCCCGGTTCGTATGCAAATCTATCTAGTTTGATTTGCAGAGTTTCTTTTTTGGCTTCTTCTCCACTTAACAAATAAGGGTTATCTTTACTGGCAATCCAGAAAGCAGATTGATCGTAGATACCGTTTCCTAATGAATCATTGCTTTGAGCGATGACAATATAAGTATCAGAAGGCAAAGAGTTTTTAGTTTCAAACCTGACCAAAGCTTTGCCTTGAGCATCACTTTCGGTTGATTTTTCAGACTCTATTTTTAATTCAGTATATTTGCTGTCTTTTTGATCCCATACCCAACGCCCAAGTTTGACAGTTATTTTTTGATTGGCCACTGGCTTATTATTATAATCAATAGCACTTACACTTACGGGCATTGGCTGACCAGCGCTAACAACACAATCATTAGGCTGCACAAAAAGTACAAAATTCCCAGCACTTACGCAGCAATTACCGCTTCCCACAACGCTCATGCGACTCAAGTCAGTCACTTCGGCTTCTACTTTATAAACTTTATCAGAGTAGTCAGCGTCATAAGGACCATTGGTCGGTAGGGTCGGTCTTTGTGTTTGCACTTCTACAATTGCTTCACCGTTAGCATCAGTTTGCGCTTTGCCTTGGGTAATATATTCTCCTCCACCGGAATATGTCCCATATCCAGGACTATCTCCATCGTCTTCTGTCCAATCATCAAAATAACTATAATACTTAGGTCTAGGCATCAAACGATAATGAGTTTGGCCGTCATTGCTTGCGTAAACAGAATATTTAATTTGGGGCATTGGCTACCGGAGCGCCGAAATAATATGTTGCTTTGATCTTGGCTTTAAGTTTGTTGCCGGCAATTATTCTTGGCTCTGTTGGTTGAACTTGCACTTCATATTCTGGTTTGCGGTATTGCGCTACTTCGAAACTTCCGTTTTGGGTACTGCCATTGGGGAAGGTAAACGTCAGTTGATAAGCCCCAGTGCTAGCTTCCTCAGGGATAGTATAAGTGCCATTAAAACTACCGTATTCATTTGTCCTAAAATTACCTTGCCATATTTTATTGTTAGTCGGATCTTCAATGATTGTCTTGACGGTTAGTCCGGCTTTAGGAGTGTGAAAGCCATCGCCATCCAAAGTACGGGTAATGCTTTTGAAATAAACGGTTTGACCCAATCTATAAATTGGTCGTTCCGTATAAAAATAGGATCTGTAATTTTCCGATTCACGATTATTGCCATAAAACCAGAGTCCACCGTAAGTGCGACTTTTATCATATGTTCCCACAGCAAACAAATCATGACTTTCGGTCTCTTTAGGTAAGCCCGATAGTGAAGCAGTAACCATGCCATCTTTGTTAGATTTTAATTTGTTGAGATAATTTGTGCCATCATTTTGATTAATATCGAGACTGACATTCTCTAACGGTTTGAGTGTATTTAAATCAATTGCCTGAGCAATCAGTTTATTTGAATCGAGTTTAACGACCAGTCCCAGATCCGACACATTAAACCAAAAGATGTCCCATTCCGTTTCACCAGAGCTATTACTTGCTTCTGCTAAGCCAACATAGTCGCCGTAAGGCAGTGGCTTTGTTAGTTTGAATTGTAGGTTAACCCAATCTTCCTGATTAGACTCAATATTTCTATTTAAGACTTCAACTGGTTTTTGACCGGCAAAGAATTTAGGCTCATCGCTGTTATAATTCTTATATAGTGTGAAATTATTGCCGAAATTTATAGACGAATAGATTTGCGGTTTAGAGCTATCATTGGCTTGATCTTGATCATTTGCTTGTGTGTCACTGGTATCCTTGTTTTTATTCTTCTCCGCTAATTTATTGCGCATCAACTTGACTATGTCGGTTTTATAAAGTTTGATCTTCGCTTTCTTAGCGCCAGAGCAATTGATCCAGAAATATGGGCTTTCTTTACTGGTAAAAACTTTTCGATTTGAAGCAATGGAAATGGACGGATGCAAAATACTAAGGCTAACCAAATTTGCTAAAGGAGTAATTTGGCCATCGTCAACGAAGACGCTAGACTTATAGTCAGTACCATAGCCATTGGCATGAATTTTAAGTGAATACTCACCTTTAGGTAAATGATCGATACGGAAGCTGCCATCGGGCTTAACCCAAACACCACGTTCATCTGATGGGTGTTCGCGCGGTCCTGTGGCAGTGACATAAGCTTGGTGTGCCTTTAAATCGGCAAACTGTAAATGGAAGCCTTCCTTTTCTAAGGATACTTTGCCTGTTATAGAACCAATAGGTTTGTCCAAGGCAATCGAAACAAGTGAAAAAACAAGTAATTGAATCAAAATTACCAAAAAAGCAAGCAGAATTTTCTTATTCATAAATTGCCGCCTTGATTCGATAAATTTGATAAGCCTCGCCTTTTTGTATACCAGCTTTTAATTTGCATTGTACAAGCTGATAATAAGCATCCCTGGCTTCACCAGGTAAAAGAAGCGCCGATTTATTATTTGCTTTTATCAAGAGTCCGTCGACAAGAGCATTTTGTGATCGAATTGAATAAATTGGTTCTATTTCTTTTATAACTGTAACTTGTGGTTTGAGACTTTTCCATTCTGAGGGTTGCACAGGTTTATGCCGATAATCCTTTTTCAAAGCATTAATAGTGCCATAAACTGTAGATTCAATTATGTTTGCATGGGTCGGTTCGATTGAACCCCAGCAAGCTCTCGTCTTGCCATGGTTGCTCAAAGTTACAAAGACGCCGGCCGGCTTATCGTATTGTTCAGGCACTTTTTTGAGCAATGCTTCTATATCATTTTTATTTGTTTTATTACTCTCAAAGTATGTTTGCATAGTTTGACGCACTAAATTTGGTAGTGAAAATACTGCAGCTATACAGCTTTGTTCTAAAAACAAAACGACAATCAAAGCAAGGACGATATTCATCATATAATAGATAAGTAGTTTTAAGTACGTCGTCATTTGTCGTTGCGTTTTTTATAACCTTACTATTAACTATGTTAGCTCTATTGCATATCTTTGGCTGTAATAACATTGAAAGAAATGAGTAAGTTTTCAGTAGATACTTTTAAAGGTCCTTTACTTGTCCGGCGTGAATTTCTATGCGCCCTTCTAGCTGGCAATTATCTTGGCAATCAGTTCATTGCTGAAGCAATGGATAATCTGAAAAGACATAATAAATCAAGCCATTTTTACTGGCTTGATTTAAGGTCCGGTAAAATTCATTTACCTGCAGAACACATAATAGATACTGGCCAACCCGGGTCGCTTATGAAATTGATAGCAGCAACAGCTATTGTGCAAGAAAATCTACCCTCGGCTACTAAAATAATCGATTGCCGAGGAGCAATAATCGTTGCCGGAAAACATTATATTTGTCGTTACCCCCATGGCCCACTTTCTTTGGTGGAAGCTATAGGACAATCTTGCAATGTATTTTTTGCCCGCACGGCTCGAGAGTTGAATGCTGATTGCTTTTTGCACTATTTAGATAAATTCGGTTTGAGTTGTTCTATACATTTAACTAGAAATAAATTACCCAACAGTGTTGAGCTTATTTTGGGTCTGGCTGAACAATATAATTTCAGCGCTATGCAGATTTTGCAATTAGTGAGCTTAATTGCTGGCAGAGGTACGCTTCTCGATATTACGAATGAAGAGAAATTGACTAGCGATCCAGGTTTCAATGAACGAACATGGAATATTTTACAATCAGGTATGCAAATCGCTTGCCAAAGGGGAACGGCAAAAAAACTCGATCCGCAAAATAAGCTTCACTTAGCAGTAAAAACAGGCACTACAATTCATGGAAGAACTTTCCAATCCTGGTTAGCTGGATATTTTCCCTACGAATCACCACGTTACTCTTTTTGTTTAAGATCGAAGATAGGCACCAGTTATGATTGTGCGGTGCCTGCAGCTCGCCAGTATTTATTTGGCAGAGATTGGACATAATGATTGTCAGTTTTCTAGAGCATTTACTATTAGTATTTCTCATAATCTGCTCGCTCAGTCTTTTTTCTTTAACTCAAGCGCTGCTTGCTCAAGACGGCGGTACTGTTGCTGTCAGGCTTTTTGAAACTTATCAGCCGAAAAGTATCGGCATAGAACCACCTTTTGCCCTATTGTCCGAAAGCTCGAGATCGAAAATTGATATACCTTGTACTGCTTCGGCGAAAAATGGTCGTATTTGCTTAGAGTCCCGGAAAAAAAGGGATTACCAAGGTTTAGGAGATATTCAGTCTTCGGTTTTGGCTATATCATCCCAACTTTCTATTAGGGAAGTCGACCATAAGGGTATAAGCCTTTACGTCGATTTAGCAAATCCCTCACACCGAAATCGAAAATACCATGGCATGATCACGCTCAATCTTCATAAAGACGGTACTGTAAATGTTATCAATAAGGTTTCTCATCGCGATTATGTGACTGGCGTCGTAGCTTCTGAATCCCCGAAAGATGCTCCTTATGAAATGCTGCGCGCCCAGGCTGTATTAGTCCAAACCCTTTTGGCGCGACAAAAAGGCGGCGACTTACTTGGTGACTCAACCCAAAGTCAATGTTATTTAGGCGCTAGTCTTGAGACCCCATTGACTAGACCAGCAGTAGCGTCGGTTTGGGGTGAGAATATTTATTATAAAGATTTGCCGATCAATGTTTATTATCACTCCACTTGTGCTGGTGGCACCAGCAATGGTGCTAAATTCTTCCATGAAAAAAATAGAAATTTAGCTTATCTAGCTGAAATTCCTTGTAAAAATTGCTTCGAATCTCCATTTTGGAAACCAACGATTACAGAAATTTCAGGTCCTTTATTTGCTAAAGTATTTGGCAATGATTTGCCTAGAATAATAGAGAGTGATTACACTGGTAGGCCATTGTCTATAAAACTAGCCAACGGAAAAACCATGACTGGCTATGATTTTTGGATCAGACTTGGACAGCATTTCGGTTGGGATAAAGCACCTGGTACACGTTTTAAGTTAAAAGCCGCAGAAAATGGCAATATTATCGTAGAGAGTACAGGAGCCGGGCATGGTGTTGGTTTATGCCAATGGGGGGCGGTAGGCTTAGCCAAACAAGGAAAATCATATAAGGAGATCTTGCGTTATTATTTTCCTGGATGTGTAATTCATTGAAAATAAGCAAGTATAATTGATCATTACTTAAGAGGAAATAATGAAGTTAAACGGAAAACAAATAGACTGGTCATATCATCGTAATGGCTGTAAAACTTGTGCTCGGGCGCAAGAGTTTTTGGTCAAAAATAAAATTGAGCAGCCAAAAACTATTGTTGATGCCAGAAAGAACAAAATGGGCGTTAAAGAAGCGCTAAAACTTGCTCAAAATGTAGATAAGCTTTATGTGACGAAGGGTAGCAAAGTAGTAGTTGTAGATATGGATAAAGACAGTCCCTCTAATGATACTCTTGAGTCTTTACTGATCGGACCAACGGGTAATTTACGTGCGCCGACATTGCAGGTAGGCAAGACTTTACTGGTAGGCTTCGATTCAGGGGCTTACACCAAAGTACTTTGCCCCTAGCTAAAAGAGAGGGGACTGTCAGTGCAAACGCTAAAACCCCAACAGATATTAGCTGTAATATTAACCGCCACCGCGGCTACATTGGCTGCAAGTCAGCTGTTTAACGTCTATCAAGCCGTATGTTTCGGAATTGTTGTGGCGATACTTGCTTACAGTTTTATTCTTACGTTAGAAGAAAAGAAGCCTCCCACCAAGAAATTTTGAATATCGTTTTATTTGTTACTTTCTTATAACTCGTTGAGTACTTTGTTGTGTAATTGTCCGCAAGCAGCATCTATATCGGTGCCTCGTTCTAGGCGAATAGTCACTGTTCTGCCGCTGCGTTCAACTATTTTTTTGAATCGTTCTTGTGCTGCACGGCTAGGGCGTTCATAAAGATCTTTACCTTGATCATCTTGTATTGGATTGAAAGGGATTAAATTGACATTGCAGTGCAAATCACGTACGAGATCAGCCAGCATCTTAGCTTGCTCGACAGTGTCAGTAACCCCAGCAAGCATCACATATTCAATGGTTAGTCTTCTTTTTGTTTTCTTTTCATAATTTCGCAAACTAGGTATTAGTTGATGCAAAGGATACTTTTTTGTTATAGGAACAATTTGTTCTCTTGTTTGAGGATCTGGAGCATGCAATGAGAGAGCCAATGTGATTGGCAAATCTTCCTGAGCGAGACGATTAATACCAGGCACGATACCAGAGGTTGATACGGTTATGTGTCTGCCGCCAATTTTAACTGAATCAATTATTGTATGTATGGATTTGATTACTTCCTCACAATTAAGTAAGGGTTCGCCTTGTCCCATAAAAACTATATTGGCAATGCGCAGTCCGGATTCTCTTTGCATAGCCATTATTTGGTCGGTAATTTCCTGACTAGTAAGATTGCGCTTAAATTTCAGATAGCCCGTAGCACAAAAAGTACAGCCTACGGCGCAGCCAACTTGACTAGAAACACAAGCGCTGATAGTTTTACGATCGGCAAAGCGCATTAAAACTGACTCTATCAATTGGCCGTCTGGCAGAGCAAAAAGATATTTGCGTGTACCGTCCTTGCTTACTTGCAATTGTTGCAGCTCTAATAGCGGCACTTTCGCATTATGAGCCAGGTTCTCCCTAACTGCTGCCGGCAAATCGGTCATTTGCTCAAGACTGCTTGCATATTTATCATAAATCCACGTATGTATCTGACGGGCGCGGAAAGGCGGCAATTTCGCAGATTGAACAAATTCTTCCAACTCTGCCAGATTTAAGCCAGATAAGGGTTTAACATCTTCTTTGTTTTTGGACGACATTCTAGGACTCCGGGGGCTCAGGTAAATTTATAGATTTTCAATAGTTTCTCTTTACTTGTTATCATAACAATTTCTAGCATACAAGCTCCAGTCTGGTAATAGTCCAGAGCTATGTGTTATACAACACAATAGAACTTTATCTATTGAGCCCCCTAGGCATTTAAAAGCTCATGGGCTGATAGAATTATCTACTTAAGCATAGACGCTGCAAGGCGGATGTCAACATATTTATGCTAAATGTTATTGGAGAATCTTGATGACCGAAACTTGGGATGAGAGGATAAAAAACGGACTAAAAGTCCTCTTTGGCGATACAAACGAAAAACGAGTTAAAGCTTTGGAGCACTATGTCCATGCTGCCAATGCACTAGAACCAGAAATGCAAGCTTTGAATGATTCACAGCTTAAAGACAAAACAGCGGTATTTAAGCAAAAAATAGACAATGCTCTTTCTTCTGTACCAGACGTCAAACTCATTCCTGATGATGCTCCAAAGATGCCTGGGCAATTTCGTACCCAAACGGACAAAGTGCTGGCCGATGTTTTAGAAAGCATTCTACCTGAGGCTTTTTCGGTGGTAAGGGAAGCTTCTAAGCGCGTGTTGAACATGCGCCATTTCGATGTGCAATTATTGGGCGGAGCTGCTCTTCATTTTAATAAAATAGCCGAAATGCGCACCGGTGAAGGTAAAACTTTAGTGGCTACATTGCCTGCTTATCTAAATGCTCTTAGTGGACGAGGCGTCCATGTGGTAACAGTAAACGATTATTTGGCACGCCGCGATGCTGAATGGATGGGCCAAGTATATAAATTTCTAGGTTTGAGTGTAGGACTCATATATTCCCAGCAACCTGATGATGAAAAATGGGAAGCCTATCGTGCTGATATTGCATACGGTACCAATCACGAATTCGGTTTTGATTATTTACGTGATAATATGCGCACATCTTTTGATAGACTGGCGCAGCGTCCTTACTATTATGCCATCGTCGATGAAGTAGACAATATATTGATTGATGAAGCTCGTACCCCGCTTATTATTTCGGGTTTTCCTTCCGAGTCTTTCGTAGAAATTTATAAGCGAATGGCTCAAATTGCTCCTCAACTAGAAAGGGGCAAAGACAAGGATGATGAAGATTGTGATTATTGGGTAGACGAAAAATCACGCAATGTACTCATGACTGAGCGCGGGATTATTAACGGCGAAAAAATGCTTGGCGTAAAAGAACTCTTTGATGTGCACTTTAATTTTCACCATCATCTGGTGCAAGCTTTACGGGCTAAAGAGCTTTATAAAAAAGACATTGATTATATGATCAGACAAAATGAGGAAGGAAAGGCAGAAGTTTGTATAGTCGATGAATTCACTGGTCGCATGATGGTGGGTAGACGATGGGGCGATGGTCTTCATCAAGCCATAGAAGCAAAAGAAAATGTACCTATCCAAGATGAGACTCAGACTTATGCTTCTATTACCTACCAAAATCTGTTTAGACTTTATCCCAAGCTGGCTGGTATGACTGGTACAGCCATGACTGAAGCGGCTGAATTCAATAAAATATACAATCTTGACGTTGTTTCTATTCCAACCAACCGAAAAAGTGTGCGTGAAGACGCTCCAGATGTTATTTACAAAACAGAACCTCAAAAATTCTATTCTGTAGTGGAAGAAATCGTAGACATGCATGAAATAGGCAGACCGGTTCTAGTTGGTACAACTAGCATCGAAAAGTCTGAGGTGCTGGCTGAATTATTAATTAAACCGCAAAAGATAAATGAATACCTTATGGGCAAGATAAATAAATGTCTTGAATATATCAAAAAGCGCAATCTAGAAGGGCAATCTATCACCTCTTTAAAAAAATGTTTTGAACGCCCCGGTTTAATTGAACCCAATAAATTTGCCGAATTATGCACTCAGGTAGAAAAAGATTTTGCCAAAGGACAAGACGAACTGATTGAGCGTTGTTTCTCAATTCTGCGTACTGTAAAAATTGTCAATTCTATTCGTAAAGGCATTCCATTAAACGTTCTAAATGCTAAGCATCACGAAAAGGAAGCCATGATAGTTGCCCAAGCTGGACGAAAAGGAACAGTGACTATTGCTACTAATATGGCTGGTCGCGGTACCGATATCTTATTAGGTGGTAACCCTGAATACTTAGCTAAAGAGAAGCTTGCTAAGGAGAACGCTGCTGCTGATGATCCAAAATTTGAAGCTAAACTTAAAGAGCTAACGCAGATAATGAAAAAGGAAACAGATAGAGAGCACGATGAAGTAGTTAATCTAGGCGGTTTGCATATCATTGGTACAGAGCGGCATGAAGCTCGTCGTATTGATAATCAATTACGAGGACGGGCTGGCCGACAAGGTGACCCCGGCACAACTCGCTTCTTCTTATCGCTAGAAGATAGCCTGATGCGTATTTTTGGCGGCGACAAAATTGCTTGGCTAATGGAATTTTTGCGCGCTGATGAAGAAATTCCAATCGAGCATAAAATGGTTAGTAAATCAATTGAAGGAGCGCAAAGGAAAGTAGAAGCTCATCACTTCGACACACGTAAACACGTTCTCCAATATGACGATGTTTTGAACACCCAAAGAGAAGTAATTTACCGAGAACGTCGCCGTATTTTGGAGCATGCTGATTTAAAGGAAAATATTGAAAGCATGCTCGAAGAGCATTTGGACATTGCCCTCAATACTTATATAGACCCATCTCTGCCACCAGAGGCTTGGCAAGAAGCTGGCTTGCCAGAAGTGCTTCAAACACTCGCTGCTGATATTCCTATGTTAGGTGAAGTAAAAATACAAGAATTGGCAGACTTACCTTTCGATGAATTGCGACAAAAATTGCTAGAAGACGTTCTTTTGGCTTATAAAGTTCGCGAAGAACATTTAAGTCCTATTGTCATACGCGAACTAGAACGACAGGTTTTATTGCAAACAATCGACAGTAAATGGGTAGATTATTTGCACAATATAGATTTACTGCGCGAAGGTATTCACTTACGTGGTTATGGACAACGCGATCCATTGCAAGAATATAAACGAGAAGCCTTTGATATGTTTAATCAACTTCTGCGTAGCGTGCAGCAAGAGTCGATTGGCATTATTTTCCGAGCCCAGGTTGAGCCACCAGGAAATTTTGGCCAGGGCGCTCCCGTACCTGAATCACCTGTTGATCCATCTTCTTCAGATGCGCACATAGCTCTGTCTTTTCCCGCTGAGGAACGTCACACCTCACAAGGTGGATGATGCCAGTTAGTAGCATAATTGATAACGAATGGTAGTTTCAGACTAAACGATTTTGACACCGAGCTTCCTTTATATTGGAAATTATGCGCATATTGTCTTTCAATACCAGCACTAGCAATATGTATGCCTGTCTTGCAGAGGGCAGTACTATCTTGGCTGAAAAAGCCATTGTTTGTAATAGCGAAGATAGGCAATTTGCTGCCTCACTTATAATCCCGACATTGTCCAACTTATTAAGCGAGGCGGGGTGGAGCAAGTCAGATCTTAAAGCCATCGTGGTTGGTATTGGTCCAGGCAGTTTCACAGGCATTCGCATAGCCGTTGTTACGGCAAGGACGCTGTGCCAGGCTTTAAATTTACCCCTGCTTGGCATCAGTGAGTTTGAATGCTACGCTTTTAAGCAACAAATAGTAGAATACCCTTATGCTATTGCTCTTAATGCAGGAAAAAACCAATATTACTGTGCTCACTTAAACCAAGGTTATCCTTCAGCTTTACCCAGTCACAATAAAACAAATAATCAGGTGAAATGGGAAATGACATACCATTACCTCAATGAACAAGAATCACACAGTCATTTTGCTGATTTTAAGCAAGTATGGAAGGCCCCATCAGCTAATGGCACAATAAATCAGGCTATCGATCAAGCTTTGATAGCTGATTTCTGGCTTGCTGAGGCTAAGCAATTGAAGCAAGATTTAAGCGAAATCTTTCCTTATCATATTGTGAAACCGCTCTATATACGCAATGCTTCAATTACAATCAGTTCTTTGAATAAAGCAAGAAAAATCTGAGTCATTTCTAATAATGCCACAAGTAGAAGCAAAAATAGCTATACGCCCATTGAGGCTAGATGACCTTGAAGAAGTAATGGCTATCGAGCCGACTGCTTTTGGTGAGCATCATTGGTCTAGACAATCTTTTGTTCAGGAATTAAATAAGTCCGAAGCTCTCTATTTTGTTGCTCGTCATGCTCAAACAAAGGAATTACTTGGTTATTCTGGTTTTTGGATGATTGGACAAGAAGCGCATATCACTACGATAGCTGTTCATTATAATTATCGGCGTCAATATTTAGGAGAACAGCTTTTAATAAATAATATTCTAGCGGCTCGCCAATGTGGAGCTTTATGGTTAACGCTAGAAGTTCGTGCTTCAAATGAAGCAGCCCAAAAGCTTTACTCAAAATACGGTTTCAAAACGATCAACGTCCGTCCTCATTATTATCAAGATAATTTTGAAAATGCACTCATTCTTTGGAGTGAGAACATAACAATGCCAGAATTCAATGTTTTACTTGATACTAGAATTGCGGAGCTAGAAAAGAGGGAGCAAAAATTTGCCAGTTTTTCTCACTAATAAAAACAATATTGTTGCCGGGCGCTCTAAGCGAAAATCCTTTGTTGCTCAACTGGTTTTAGTTTTATTGAGTATCGAGCTTTTATTTTTATCTGGATTTACTGCTCTGAATTTGCCTACGGCCACCAAGCATAATCTTCAGTTATATATATTGGGGAAAGGCGGTAAATTATATAGCACATTCTCTCGCAAGTTCAAAAAGACATGCGAAGCAGTGATACCGAATATGATACTGCTTGCGCCCACTTCTTTGCCGCCGGTGCGTTATTCGTCATATGTACCTCAAGCTCCAGTGACAATCTTTTTGGGTTATATTCTTGGCTGGCCTTTGGCTTTAATAGCCTTATTGGGTTACATTTTCCTTGGTTTGGTAGGGCCCTTTTTTGGACTTTATGTTTTCGCGGCTGGCAATGGCACTAATTATTATTTGCAACCAGGATTTGGATATTTGGTCGGCTTGGTTCTGGCTGCTGCTTGTGTAGGGTGGGTAAGCCGCGGCGAACGTAAAAGTCTCAATCAACTTCTTTCTTTGTTTATAGGACTATTATGTATTCATGGACTTGGCTTTGCTTATTTGCTTGGTATTTGTCTATTCGGTGCTATTCACGAAACCACCGGACAGCAGCTAGTTTGGTCTGGATGGCTTTTTGAAGAGGCACGCAATTTGAGCTGGTATGCTTTGCCATACGATTTGATATTTGGCCTGGGATTAATTGGTATTGCCTTTCCCTTCCGCTGGTTGGTTTCTATTCTCACGGCGCCTGATATAATCGCTGCCGAAGCGCCGAATAACGAAACACTGGTCGACTTTAAATTAGCTAGATAGCAATTGATTTGTAAGCACACTTGAATATCAAGATTATTTGCTATTTTTTAGATTCGATTGAGGAAACTAGCGTTCTCCCTTTGGGATTTATGGTACTAAATCTGGTGTCGTATGATAAAGATGACGAATGGTGACAGCATCATTTGCCGAGATAACTCCTTTGCCATAAAATACGCTCATTAAATCCTGCGGGTTATTGCTGTGCCCCTCAATTCCCAGAGCATGACCAAATTCATGAGCAGCTGCCGCTTTGATTTGCGTTAAGGATAGAGCATCTCCTCTTTGATTGGTTGTACGCAAAAGAGTAACCACTGGTTTAAAATCCGCTTGGGCGCCAACTAAGATTTCGCTATAGCTAAAGCTGCGCTTAGCAGTTACGCCATTAATATCATTAGCAAGTAAGCCAAAACCTAATTTGGTGACAAAATGATGAACCCAAAAAACATAGATATCAGCATCGCTTGGATCGTCAGTGAAAACAAAAGAGAATAATCCTTCTTTTTCAAATGGCTTCCATTCATTTATCCCGTCTATTGCAGCTTGATAATACTCTCGGAAAAAGCCTTGCGCTAGCGGCAAATGGGCAAGTTGTTCCGGTTGTTGTAATAAACTAGCGGCAATATCTGGCCAATGATCTAAATTATCTACATTGAACGCACAGGCTCCCATATTGGGATCAATTATTTTTTCTATACTTTGTCCAGGGGAAACATAAACCTTAAGCGGCATTTGTTCTGGCAGCCAGTGGACGACGCTGCCAGATTTGCTCCGGAATTGAGGGTAAACAACTCCAGAACTGCCAGCTGATTGAGTTCGCTTTGTCTTAGTCGCTGCCTGAGCAGAATTTTCTAATTGGCAATACGAAATTAAATATAGCCAACTGATAACTATTGCCAGAGTCTGAAGAGATTGTGAATTGAAAAAATTATTCAATTGTAGTCCTATAAGCAATATAAAATTCTGCAATCTTGAGAGTACTAAAATCTTTGCATAGTATTGCTGATTAAGCTATGATTACAGCCATTATAAGGGTGTCCAATGAGACAGTATTCATTATATTTTGCTTGCGTAATTTTTTCCGTGACGATTGTTGGAAATTCTTGTCCGTCGGCTCTAAGCGATACTCAGAATCCGGCCCAACAAAAACAGCCTTCTGCAGTCGAATCTGCTTTAGGCAGTCAAGGTGATCCCAGCATGTTGGGATCTACGCCTACTTTGCATGGATTGAATGGTCAAAATGGTGGGAATGTCTCCAACGCGCCGGGTGCTGATGCGATGATGACACAAGATTTGCTTTTGGTTAACCCCAATAAAAGTGGACAAGCTCCGCAACCCTTGCAGTCTTTTGTTGGGCAGACCTTAAAAATATCCGTTGATCACAGCAAAATTGATTTCCGCAAATTGGCGGGTATAAAGATAACTGTAATTAATGATACAACCCGACCATTAGTAATTGATGGTAAAGAAGCCAAGGCTATTGTGGGCACAAAGACTTATCAAAATGTTTCGCTGCCAGTTTTGCAAAAAAAGGTATTGCCCCGTAAAGGCTTGGAAGCTAATGCAGGTCGTTTTGTTACAGACGTGGTTCCGGCAACTGTAACAGTTGGTGCTACGCCTACTGTAGAAGATTACATAAGACTGGAAAAACCAATAAGAAAAAGATATGGTTCAGATCAAAGACGTCGGTCTGCCGAAATCACACGTTTTGGTGAGCGTATTCTTTGGCCGCATCAAGAAACACAAGGGATTCTTTATTTCCAAACTAGTGAAGATCTTTCTAAAGCAAAGATACAAATACCAGCCCACACTCTTTTCGATGCTCCTGATAAAGCTATTCTTGAGGGTTCTTAGTTTACGAGAACTTATTTCTTTGTAGGATCTGCAAATAATCCAGGCGTATAGCCTTGAGTTAGGGTATTAACTGATATCATTCCCATGTCGTGAAGAAGTTGAGCTTGTGCAATATTCGAATTACCTATTGCTTGGGCCTGAGCTGTGAGGGCGCTTATATAATCGCGCTGTGTCTGTATTTCTTCTAGATTAGTACCGACGCCCTCTTTTAAGCGCACGCGTGATAGTCTCCACGCTTCTCCTGATGAAGCCACGGCATAGGCAGCTGTGTCTATAACTGCTCGGGCATTAAGCATAGCTAAATAGTCGCTGCGCACTTGTGACATCACTAATTGAAGTTCTTGATTGATCTGCATCATTGCTTGGCGAGCCAAAACTTTAGCAGTACCAATACTAGTCAGGTTGCCCACGCCTACATTGGCCAAAGACCAGCTCATAGCAAAGCCCACCTGCAAACTTCTAAAAGCGCCGGGGAAAATACCTGCTGGAGCCTGGAAACTTCCGTTGCTATTGGATCCGCCTGTTGGTCCATTACCTCCGCCAAAGATTGAAGGTGCTACAGCTCCTGAAGTAACCAGTGATCCTGATTGGGTTGTAGCGATGGGTGTACCACCAGAAGCGGCCGGCATGGCTGAAGGACCGGTATTGGCACCTTGTGTAGATGTAGAACCACCACTAGGGCTGAAACTTTGCAATTGTCCAAGAGAATTATTACTAACACGACCAGCAAAGGTTGAATTTAAAGAAGACGTAATAGTAGATGTGGCTATACCGCCTAAATCCGCTGTATTTGCAGCTGGCTCGACCTGTGTATCATTTTGTTGATACTGGGTAATAAATGAAATTGATGGATAAAGAGAAGCGGCCGCAGACTGAATATTACGCCTAGCGGAATACCAAAACATTTCGTATTGACGCAATGATGGATTATATTTCAAAGCATCTCCTACGAGTGTATCTATTTTGACATTATCTTCAAACAAAGGCACTTCGCTAATTGTTTCTTCCACGGGAACTAAATTAACAGACATAGGAAAATTCAAAGATAGGTTTAGCGCTAGGGCTGCTTGTCTGACCACCACTTGCTGTTGTAATAAGAGTTGTTTGTCGGAGGCTAATTGTGTTTTAGATTGCAATACAGCAAATTGAGTGCCTGTTCCAGACCTTAACTGTGCTTCGGTTATATTAAGTTGTTCTCTATCTACTTCAACAGTTTTTGCGGCAATTTGCATCAAAACGCGATTTACTAAAAGATTAGTATACTTTTGATATACATCAAGAAAAACATCACTGATCGTAGCTTTGTAGGCATACGACCATCCTTTCTCGCGGTAGAACTGAGCAAGTAGTGGATAAACTACACCGCCGCCTTGAAAAATAGGATAGCTAACACCAACAATAAATGTCCGTCCAATAGAATTAGTGCCTGTATTATAAATATTGGCTCGAGTTAAAGTATAAGACATATAAAGGTTAGGTAGTGCATTAGCAATATTGGACAGAGTTAGCCAATGTTGATAATTCAAACTTTCTTTGGAGATTTTCATAGGCAGCCCATGATTGAGTACATAGCTCAGGGCTTCTTGCATAGTTATTGACTGATCGTAGCTTGCTTCGTTAGCCAGATCATTAGCAGATCTTGTCTTAACGATAGTGCTTAGATATAAGGGCGTTAAATCTAAAGTTTTATTAGCATCATGATCTTTAATCTTAATCTCAGGAAGGTGAGGGCTTTCATCCAATGCTTGAACTGTTTGAGGAAAGATCAAACTGCTAATAAGTGCAATGCTTAGAATTTCCTTAAACGCCATTTCAGTTGGCACCGTCCTGATAGCCGTGCAAAAGTGTGTCTATCGTGATCACACCTGTATCGTGCAATAGTTGAGCTTGGGCTAAATTGGAGCCCACAATCGCTTGTGCTTGTGTGGTAAGAGCATTTATATAATCGCGCTGTGCTTGTATTAATTCAAGATTAGTGCCTACTCCCTGACGCAATCTTAATTCGGCTAAACGCAATTCTTCAGCAGATGAATCCACTCCTGTGGCGGCATTGTCAATTTGTTCTCTAGCAACACGCCAACTTAAATAACTTGATCTCACTTGTTGAAAAACTGTTTGTAATTCTTGGTTAGCTTGAACACCGGCTTGTCGTGCTAGTGATTGTGCTGCCGCAATATTAGTTGCACTAACTAGACCCATCCCACTAAGATTCCATACTAAAGCCATACCCGCTTGGTTGGTTTTAAATAAACCACCGAATACACCAGCACCAGCGGTGCCCGCGCTGGTGGCTACTGGATTAGTGATAGTGTCGGTAAAAGAATATTGGGTGAAAAAACCCAAAGTTGGATAAAGAGGCGCGGCTGCTACTTGTACATTGCGCCCAGCAGCAAATCTAAAAAATTCATATTCACGTAAATCGGGTCTTTGCTTCAAAGATAAATTTACAAGCTCAGCAATATTAGCATTTGCTCTAAATAACGACTGTTCACTTATATCTTCTTCGGCGGGAACAAGATTGACAGCCATGGGATAATTTAGCGAATAGTTTAAAGCAAGCGCCGATTGGCGTACCGTAACTTGTTGCTGTAAAAGTGCTTGTCTATCAGTAGCAAGTTGTGTCTCTGATTGCATAACGGCAAAGCGAGTACCCGTGCCTGATCTTTCCAGAGCTTGATTGACTTTAAGCTGTTCTTGCGAAACTTCAACCGCCTTGGCGCGGATTTGCAAGAGCACTCTATTAAGTAGAAGGGTATTATATTTCTGGTAAATATCCAGTAAAGCATCATTAATGCTGGCATGAAAAGCAGCTGTCCAACCTCTTTCTCTGGCGTATTGGCCGAGGAAGCCATATAGAACACTACCGCCTTGAAAAACAGGATAAGTCATACGTGGCACAAATACGTGAGCGAGAGAAGAGACTTTCTCATTTAAAATGCGTGTGTGGGTAATATTGTATGACATGGAGAAATTGGGCAAAAAGTTCGCGGCCTGGCTTGCTAATACCCAGCGCTGGTAATACATATTTTCTCTAGAAATTTTTATAGGCAGATTATTTTCTTCTGCATACTTTAGAGCGTCTTCTAAAGTTACTGGTTGGTCGTATTGAACTTCTAATCTAATCGGTTTGAACGAATAAAGATGGACTGCTGAATGCAGGCGCAGCTTCTCTGTATTTAAGATTTTATTGATGTCATGCTTGGCATCTGAAACTGGTACATCATCTTCTGGCGTTGCGGACACTGAAGATGTTCCAGTGCGCATACTGGGGGGAGATGCAGACAACGAGCTTTCGGCGCCAAAGCATTCTGACGTGCTGTAGAAGCTAAAGACCAAGGCAGTTAAAAACCTTGCTAGCTTGGTGCTGACGAAGGAACGAAAGCCCTCCTTTGATTGGAGCTTTTTCATTTTAGATACCTCTTATGACCGGGACACCGGTGCTTAAGTTAGACCGATTAGTCTAACACTGAAGTGCAAAGCTTTCATTTAATCAAGCTCTGAAGATATTTAAATGTAGGATCTTTTGCAGTTCCTAAAAGCTCACAGGTAGCCATTTCCGTGCAGCTTATCACTGCCCCTGCTGCCAACATTTTTTTAATACCAATTTCTTTATTATTTTTACTTCTGCTTGAAATGGCATCCACCACCACATGAGTCTGATAACCGGCAGCGATAAGATCATGCACTGTCTGATTTACGCAAACCTGGCTTTCAATGCCGGTTGCCAATATTTGTGTTCTCTTCAATTCTTGAAGATGCTTTACAAAACTTTCTACTTGGCAGCAGCTGAAAGCGCTCTTAGCAAACAATTCATGCTTATCAACAACATCCAAAATTTCTTTTATAGTTGAACCTAATCCTTGGGGGTATTGTTCGCTTAAAATAATTGGTAACTTTAATTTGTTAGCCACCTTGGCGAGCACGACAATATTTTTTGTCATTTGCTCAAAATCTTCTATGTGTGTCCTAAATCTCTCCTGAACATCAATTATTAATAAGCAGACATTATCGCGCCGCAAAATATTTGGATGATGATTATTAGAGAGAGTCATTTTTACAGAGTAATCAATTAAAGGCTTACAATAAGACTAAAGAGAGAAAATTACATTGCCACCCATTTTAGCTAACTATTATTTGACATACAAATGCAATTCACGCTGCACCTATTGTGACATACCTACTAAACCCGAAAATATTCCCATTAAAGAAACAGCTCCAGAACTAATCATTGAGAATTTAGCTGCTCTAAAACGCCTAGGGGTAAAGGTCATAGACTTCACTGGTGGTGAGCCTCTGATTTATCGGCACTTGCCAAAAGTCATGCGTGCTGCAAAAGAAATGGGATTTTATACTAGTTTGGCTAATACCGGAATTTTATACCCTCGTATGGCTGAAGAGTTGAAGGGATTAGTTGATGACCTCAAATTTTCTCTGTCCACTACAGATCCTGCTTTCTATAAACAAGAAAGAGGCATTGATGGTTATCAAAAAGCAATAGAAGGTATTAAGTTAGCACTTAGCCTCGGAGAAAGACCTTCAATAATCACTACAGCTACGCCAGAGTCGATTGATCAGATTGAAGAAGTGATAAAACTTGCCCAAGAATTGGGAGTAGTTGTACTCCTTGGACCAGTATTTGACTTTTGCGGCAATGAATTGCTGCATAAAAAAGGTATAGATGACCTTAAGCGTTTATCTCTTATGGACAATGTCTGCGTTAATTGGGCTTTTGTTGATTTTTATTTAGCTGGGGGCAACCAGACTAGTAAACCACGCTGCCGAGCCATTTCGTCGACTATTGTTGTTTCGCCCGATGATCATTTGCTTTTGCCTTGCTATCACATGCATGATGAACAAATTAAAATTCAGCACGAAAATGGTCAATCTAATTTGGACGAACTTTGGCATAGTGGTCACGTACAAACAAAACGCAAAGAAGAGGGTGCTTGGAAATTTTGCCAAGGTTGCACCATTTGGTGCTATTTTGAAACTTCCTTTTTGTGGCCACCGGATCGATATTTCTTCTTGAACCTCAAAAGCAAATTACGCTGGGGGAAAGAGAAAGTTAAACAGTATTTCAAGTTTGGCTATCCTGTAAGCCGCCGTCTGCCAGGTTCGTTAGATAAACCTTTGAAAGAAATAGCAGCTAATCCTATAAAGGAAGCAGACACAGTCAGTGTAAATGCATGTGTCTCTTCGCAACCTGCAAGCTCGGTTATCCCTGTATCAATACAATCCGGATGTGGGGCTTCCACTCCTTCACAAGGCATACCAGTGCAAATGACACTTTCTTCACCTAATTATGAAAATAAGGATTCGGATTTTGCGGGCGTCGCTTTAGACCCTAATCGAGAAGAAATAACCCTAGCAGCCGAGCCGCAAAGAGAATCAGCTTTAACTAAATAAGTTTGGGATAAACTTTTGATATAGAATAGTTGTAAAAGAGGCAAATTCGGCTATAGTTAAAGTTGTTATAAGGGGCGTTAGCGCAGTTGGTAGCGCGCTTCAATGGCATTGAAGAGGTCACGAGTTCGAATCTCGTACGCTCCACCATTCGTTTTTTCCATATTTGGCTGCTGGAGCGACTTTCCGCTGATTTCGGTACTTGCGAATTTTATAAAATTCAGTTTTTTCATCCTCACCAGTTGGGCGTTTCATCGGTTCCTTTTATTAAAAGGTCCTCAAAAAGAACGCACTTGAAAAGTTGCTGGAAAGGTTAAAGTATCATTTGTCTTCCTCCGTTTTTATTATACGAGTAAGAGTTTTACCGTTTGTTTTATTGGTCAATGAGTTGATAATCTCAATTTTCTTTATTCTATTATGCTATTTACCAACAGCTCAAAAACATGCAGATAATCACATGCTGTGAATAAATCAAATTTGATGCAATCATATATGAAATTATCAGGACAATTTAGTTTTCAAAATCACATTATCTACGGGAGCGCATATTTCAATTCCAGTACTTCATTTAGAAAGCAACAATTTAATTTTTAAATGATAGAAAAGCTCAATAGGGACGAGTGAAGCACCCTTGCTATTGCCGATAATTTATTATGATCCCAGCTTTGACAGAGGTCGCGTTCTTTAAAAAGGAATTTTTAAAACCTTCAATAGAAAAGCTAATCTGTAAACTATGGTCTCATCATCGCTCTCTCCATGTCCCCACTCCGTTCCAATATTAAGAATAATAGAACCAGAACCTGATTGAGCGTTCTGCAGGGACGCTACAAACTTAAAAGCATGTTCTGGGCTCACAATAGAGTCGTCCATAGAAGTCATAACATAAGTTGCCGGATAAGACGTATTCTGTTTTATATTGTGCAACGGCGAGTACGAATATAATGTTTGTAATTCAATTGTATTATTAACTGTTCCATATTCCTCAAACCACCCTCCGCCCATTTTTTGATAATTCAACATATCAGTAATGGGACTTGCCAAACATATCGCTCCAAATAAATCGGGTCTTTGAGTCATGCAGGCAGCAACCAATAATCCTCCGTTGCTTTGCCCAAAGGCAGCAAGATTTTCGCTAGATGTATACCTGTTTTTGATCAGCCATTCAGCTGCAGCAACAAAGTCATCAAATGCGTTTTGTTTATTTAAAACTTTTCCAGACTTATGCCACGCATTGCCATATTCTCCCCCGCCGCGAGTACAAGCAGATACACAAATTCCACCAATTTCCATCCATAAAATATTGCGTGCTGAAAACGTTGGTAATTGCGGCGTACCAAAACCACCATATCCCTCCAGTAACACCGGATTACTATTATTGGTTTTTACATCTTTTCTATAACTTAAAAAAATAGGTACTTTTGTCCCATCTTTACTTATACAGAAAAATTGTTTAGTAACATAATTAGCAGGATTAAAACAAACTTTTGGTTCCCAGATCAGACTACTTTTGCCGGTACTAATATCAAAACTGTATATGGACAGCGGTTTTGAAGGACACTCAAACCCATAATAAATGGTATTGTCTTCGCTTACACCACTCAAATTATATAAAGAAAAATCATTGATTACACCAATGCCAGGTAATGCAATATCTCGGATAAATGAACCATTTGCCGATAATTCTTTTAATTGATGATACCCATCCTTACGATAAACCGCAATCAATCCATCGTTCTTTGAATGAACATTTACAAGAACATCATTTGTTGCTGATATTATCTCTTCGATTGAATATTTGTCGATTTCTTTGTCGTTGATATCAATATTTATCAGTCGGCGGTTTGGAGCATCTAAATCAGTTATAAACTTCAAAAGACAATTGTCATTTTGTATAAATTTATAAAATACCTCTTTATGATCAATAAGCACATGTATAGTGGCATTGTCCTCATCCAGATTGACATAAGCAAGACCGCGATGAGAAGGCTTTGAAGCAGATATTAATAACAAAACCAGATTGTTATTTTTATCTATTACCACAAGCTCACAGTTGAACCATTTCGCTGTTTTACAAATCAGCCGATCTTGCGTTTGTGGTGTTCCTAATTTATGAAAATAGACTGTGCCATACCAGTCGTCTTTTGAATTGCTGTCCGTTTCATAATGGCTATAGTAGAAACCGGAATTATCTTTAGCCCAAATTTGCGTATCAGAAAATCTAATACATATCCTATCGTCGTAGTCCTTCCCCGTTACAATATCTTTGACCATCCAATATCGCTTACTAGGATCTTTTTTGGTGTAAAAACTATAAGCAATTAAACTACCGTCGTTAGAAATAACTGTCGGTCCACCTCTCTTGTCTTCAGTCCAAGTATTGTAATCAATTACTATTCGTGGCTTGTTGCCTAATTTACCAATTACGTATAAGACATTGCGATCTTTAGTGACTGTATTCTCATTATATAAATAGAAAATTTTCGTGCCCTTCTTCCACGGCAACTTATATGCTTCAACTTTTTGGATTTGTTTAAGTCGATTTTTAACTGCATGAACTGGTGAGTCTTCAAAAAATGTTTTTGTCTCTCCTCTTTGATATTGAATCCACAAAATTGTCTCTTCGGATTTTAAATCAATAAGCCAATCATACAAATCCATTTCCTTTTCATAGCTTTTGTCATCAGGATTTTTGTCTAAATGCTGCTTGATTCTTTTCCACGTATCATTCAATAGTTCTCCTGATATCTTTTTCTCAGGCATCAAATGTGCTGCAATACAAAATGCTAAATCACTATTGTAATGATTTGCGGTCAAGTGTCGGCTCATATATTTGGAATATTGAATACCTGCGGCAATATCGCTTATCTTCGTTGTCAATTCAGATCTGTCAGTCTCTAAGGTTACAATTTGAGAAACATCGTAATCGTAGAAACATTTGCTTGTACATGAATTACACATGGACAATGGTCCTTCGTCTCTCTTGTGTAATATTAGGAAACTTTCAATCCAATTCTTTAATTTACTTGCTTCAATTCGTCTATTGTGGTTAGCTGGTATAAAAGCAGGTGCTAAAAGCTCATACCAACCTGCTTTTACTCTATTGCATTCATTTTCCGACCAGCCATAATGGGCTGCCTTTTCATTAAAGTACCTATCACTCGTTTGACTCAGAGCACACCACATTATGCTAGTTAAAGGTAACCCCTTAGGTAAATTAACATTTTCTAGAATGCGTTGGATTTCCGCCACTACCTCATGTCTAGAGTGCACAAGTTGTGAAATGTCAAAAATAACCGACAATAAATAACGGATAAAAACTTGATAAAAAGACTTACTCTGAACCACCAAATCGGCATATTCATAGCTCTCTGCTGTGAAAGCTTCTGGATAATATTGGATACCATGACGAGTCGATTGATTTTCGGCCATCAAGTTAGCTCCTAACAGATCCCAATATACCCAGTAAGCATTTTTTATAGCCTACAGCAAATATCATCTGGCTTCCAAAGTAAATTAACTCTTGCTCCGAGTGGTTGAGATCTACGGCTATCAAAGCACCACTTCGAGTTCGGTTTAAATTTTTTATTGCAGTAATTATCCCTGTTGCACTAGTTCTAGATAAAATGTGAGATGAACGAATTTGAATGACACTTGGACCAGAAGCTTTTGGTACGGACAGAGCAACTTTAAATAGCAAAAATAGATTAAAAGGTCCACAAAAAGAACGCACTTGGCATTGTTAAGCCTTGAAACCCAGACAGGCTGGCAAAATAAATGAAGAGGTCACGAGTTCGAATCTCGTACGCTCCACCACTATCCATCAGGGTTTTGAGAATTTACTAAAAATAGCTGATTTATCCGTAAGTGAAATATAAGTGCGAAAATCGCATTTTTGGAAGGATATATTAGTGTCAGCGCAAATTTCAGTAATTAATAGCCACGGTACTCAAGGAAGGATAGAAGTTAACGACTTGCCTGACCGGTGTCCATGGTGCTACATGGGATGCCAACCTAAATATAATGGTGGGTTCCTGTTTGATGATTCTCAACAATATGACCAACTAGCACAACTTGTATTTCAATGTCCACTTAAGCGGTGTCGGAAATTTTTTATTGTAGATTATGCTGAGGCACGCATATTGCCAGCTCCAAGAGGCGTTTTTATAGCAATAGCTGATTGGCCAAAGATTTACCAATTTATTGAACAACCAGAGGCTATAAAAAAAATTAGTCAAAGTTTTTGCAAAATAATCAATCAAGCTATGGAAGCTGAGCTACATCAACTCGATTATATTGCTGGTCCTGGTTATCGTAAGGCTCTAGAATTTCTTGTCAAAGATTACCTCATTTCACAAGAACCAGCTAACAAAGAAAAAGTCGAAAGCATGCCTCTTGGTGAAGCAATTAAGCAGATTGCAGACACTCCAATTAAGGAATGCTCTACTCGTGCAGCGTGGCTGGGTAATGATGAAACACACTATAGAAGACAATGGACAAACCAAGATATCAATGACCTAAAAGTGTTAATCAAAATGACTACTAATTGGATTGAGAATAAACTACTTACTCAACACTACGTCGGAAGCATGCCTTCCCAATCGGTGACTAAATGAGAGGTAAAGCTCGAAGAACTTTTACATTATAAGACACTCGATTTATGAATTTTTAAATGAAGGTGATAAGACCAAGTTATTAGGATGAAGCAGTTTGACTAAAGAAACCCGGTGGTACATTGACTGAGACATTTGTTATCTAACATGAATAAACTAGGTATTAATAAAGAGTCCAAGTGAGCAGTTTAATTAACGGAGCAAGAAACTTCTGATGCGACAATACGCTAGCTGGCAAGCACCATTTTATTCATTTTGGTCAAAATCTTTCTATGTAGACGTAGCGAGAAATTGGACTGGCGAAGCTTACGGATATTTATTGCTATTGATTTGTTTTACTTGTTTATTTATGTCTATCAGAGCAACGGTAGACATCACTGACGGTAATAACATTGCGAACACGAACACTACAAAGAGTCAACGAGATGTCGCGTTGGGCAAAGGAAAGCGACAACACATTGAAACTACTACCACCACTACAACTACGACTGGTGGACAATGGTCTGTCGGCTTTAATACAACGAAAGATGACAACGGCTCGAAATCTGCAAACAGGCACTATGCTATCAGGCTTAGCTTGATAGACCTCATACATCCTTCAGTTTACGATTTTAAATCGTTTGTTCAACAAATACCAACACACATAACTATTGAGAAGGGCATTTTTTCAACTGATGCCCCGTCGCCCCGTACGCTTAGAGACGTTTTTGGAAAACCTATTATTACTTTTGATACACGCAAAAAATTCATGTCGTTAGACGAAAACCCAGCTAGTGTATTCCTATTCACCCAAAATGCAATATTTGTCAAAGGCCCACTAAAAGTTGATGCGAGTATCAACAATTTTCTAAAAGTTCATTATGAAACTACTACCACAAACAAAATCGACCTTGGCGGTATGGAAAATGGGTCTTTCCATTTAAGTGTAGATAATTCAACCAATCTCGAGCAAAGTTGTGGAGACTTTATAAGGTCCATTGTTCTTGCTGCTTATATTGTTCTTGTTCCATTAGGCTTCATCTTTTGCGTTGTCCAGTCACTTATATATGGACTGATAGGCATGCTAATTGCCAATCTTAATAAAATGCGGATGCCTTATGGTACTTTAGTTAGATTATCTACTATAGCTATGACACCGGTATTGTTAGTAGACACTTTTCTCAAAGCGCTGGATTTTAATCTGGAGTCCTGGAGTCTTTGGGCTTTTGTTATCACCATAGGTTATTTAGTATTTGCTATTCGAGCAAATGCTACTTCTCTTCAATCACAGCCTGAATTGGTGAACAGCCCAGTATCAATATCAAATAACACTGAGGCGGTAAAACAATTTATCGCTCCACGCAAATTATTATCTGTTATTAGTCATGGTTCATTGTTAGTAGGCTTATGGATTGTTGTACCACTAATAGTACTCGTGGCAAGCGAGGATACTGTAGTCAAAGAGAATGCTAAAGAAGCAATCAATTTTCAACTTAATTTAGTCATTTGGAGTGTACCTATATTTCTTCTGTGCTTCGTTATAGTTGGCTTTCCTCTTCTAGTTATCCTGATTTTTGCAGGGCTTATTTTACCAGTAATTGCTATGGTGCGTGTTTGTATAAATACGGACAGTCCATACCATTACCCTTTTGTGATTCATTTTATTCAAAGCACTGCCTCCAGCAGAACATCTGTGTAATGCGAATGCGAAACTAAAAGAAGGTAATTTTTAAAAGGAAGAAAAAAGGTTGTTGTTATTTTGGCGTGTTTAGAACTCATCGCGCAGAGTAGCGATTACTTTGTTTCTCTCGGACTCTTGCATCAATACATACCTATCAATAAAAGCATCCGACATGCCCATTTTTTTAAACTGCAATCTTTCAATATACTGTTGCACAGTCATTTTTATATTGCCTAGGTCAGCAAATCGTTTAGATTTTCCCCAAGCTATGCCCAATAAAGTTCTTGCAGCCATTTCCTTTGTTTTTGGGCTTGCTTTTAAATCCGTAGCCACACTTAGCAGAACCTCTATTGCCTCGGAGGAACATTGTCGTGCAAGTTGCCTAACTTTAATATCAGTTAGTGGGCGCCCACGATAATTACCACTGCGACCCTTTCTAAATCTATTAGGATATTTTATTTTGTCAGCAGCGGCAGTCATTGAAAAATTTTCCTCAGCGTAAGGATGTACCTAGTAATCGGTCTATTCTATGCACTTTATGTTACATTTTCCATTTTGTCTGGCAGAATCGCAGTTTGCTCACAGAATAAATTTTATCAACTATCTGTTATTTGTCTGATATCAAAAATTTTCCACTGATTTTTCTATCAGACGTTATGGAACACTATGATACATGATTTAAATTTTTTTCCTCATCGCGTAAGCGCACCTTATTAGCTATGCTGCCATCACAGGTGTGGATGCTATACCCCCATCCCCCACCCCCTTCATTTTATGACTATGATGAATCGTTATTGCGACATCCAATTACAGCCGGTGGAAGATGTAGGATGGTGTAGCCATTTTTTATGTTTTTCCCTAGATAGCCTCTCGTATAGAAGAAATATAGTGATAAGCCTACATTCCCTTCCACCCTACACCATTTGACAAAATCTCTGCCTCAAATACCATCAAGATTATCGTACTTACTAAAAACATTTTCTCTTTCCATCTCCTGCAATAAAATGCCCAACCAAACATTTCCTTTTTTAGTGCGTTTGTGTGTAAACCCCTTTTCCTCCATTCTGTTTTTAAAAGCGGCAATGTCAGGCTTGGGTGCATAATTCTTCTCACACCATCGGTAAAACTCAGCAAACAGCACAGATGCCGATGTTTGAGCAGAAGGAACACGCTGACAACATTCGTCAATAAATTTTTCAAGTGTGTCTTCTTCATTTTTATAAGTCTTAGTAGCTTCAGTAACATCGAGTTGTTCAGGCAATCCATCATTCTTCTGCCAAGCCAAATAGCCGCTCACTAACCAAGCCAAAATGCCTTCTTTCTCAGTGCGCAGCTTATCTAAGAACTTCAAGTCCTTTTCATCCTTTGGTATTATCACATTGAATGGTATTAATACAATCCTTCTCCACATCGCCAATGATTGGCTTCTGATATGTGGTTTGTGATTAGTAATCATAAAAAGTTTGTGTGTTGGCGGAAATTGAGCATAATGTCCATGCAATGGTCGCGCCAGTATCATGTCTTCACTAACTAATTTCTTTGTTCGCGCTTCATCTAATCGCACATCTTCATTAGTTTCAATAGTTGTTGCTAGTCTCACGCCGCGAAGCATATATATTTCTTCACTTGGACCTCCGCCGGTATGGCGCTTTGTTAATAACAGGTGTGGGTCTGTCTCTGTAGCGTATTCATTTAAAATTTCGCAGACAATGTTAAACAAGGTGCTTTTGCCATTTTGTCCTAAGCCATAGCAAATAAAAATTTTGTGTTCTATAACAGAGCCGCTCATGCTGTATCCTAATACTTGCTGAACAAACTCAATTAAACTCTGCTTACCGGCAAATATTTTATTCAAAAATTGAATGAATCTTGGTGCTTCTGCCTGTGGCTCATAGTTAACTGATACAAGTTTCGTTATGAAGTCATTAGCCTGATGTAGAGATAATTCCCCGGTTCTTAAATCAAGGGTGCCATTTAGACAATTCAGTTTAAAATTGTCGCGGTCAAACATAGCCGCCGTGATAGCGAGGTCAGACTTTACCAGTCTTAGCATTGCTTCTATCTTATTTGCACTTGAGCTAGATTTTGCATGGGTAGCAAGTTTTGTTCGTCGGTCGTCTTCAACACAATTAGCAGCCTCTCTATAAATCTCTCGCGCAGTCTCTCTAGCAAAACCTAAGACTCGTTTTTCGTCATCTTTTTTCCATCTTCTACCATCAAAAAACCACCATGCGTTTTCAGCTTCATACCAACGCACTCTATGTCCGTGCTGGTCAGCAAATCGCTGAGCATTGCCATCGTCAGTTAATTCATACTTCTTGGGAAATTTAAATCCATTTTTCTTAGCCATCCAAAATAATGTGCCTATGCCAATTTTGTCTGACTTAACAGTAGTGGTCATTAGAATGACCCCCATTTTCTGAGCATTTCTCCTGGGGCGTTTTTTGCGTACTGACTTGGTGATGTTTTAGACCAATCATCCCAAAGCTGAAAAGCTATCTTGTCAGGTAATCCACTTACCTTTAACGCCATGCCAATGGTAACCCAGTCATCATAGTTATCAGCATTGATATATGACAGAGCATCGCTAACAAGTTTTTTGTCAGGCGGTGATGGAAGCCGCTTCAATTCTTTAAAAACAGTTTCAAAATCCACATCAATGTTACTGTTAGCATTGCCAACTTGTTCTTGGGAGGGAGGAGATTTTTGATTTTTTTCTTCTTCGTCAAAAAGTCTGGCTAAACTTAGTAAATCGTCAAAATCATTTTTATCAATTATTGGCAAATTAAATGGATTTCCATAAATCAATTCGTAAGTTTGATTGTTTTCATGGCATTTAGCAGGTGAGCCAGGAAACAAAACATAACCCCCCGATGCCTTCGTTTCAATAAGCGTGGCCAGTTTCTTGTTGGGTGTTAACCTCATTGCTAACTTTTCACAGCCAGGCGGTTCAAAACTAAGCCGTAAATATAAATGTACGCCGCCAGTGGTCCTCGGCGTCAATACGATGGCGCAGCGTTTTAAAATATCTCCGTATCCAAACCAAACGCCTCTACTCAGCCACTTGCAAAAAATATCAAAGTCTTCAAAATCAAGAATTAGTAAATTCCCGCTTACCGCGCCGCCGATAACCGCTATGCCGCATGTCGAAATGTTAGACCACCAAGCAGTTAGTTCATCTATATCAGCCTTTTTATTTTGATAGGGTTTCCACAAACACTGTGGCGCCTTACTCCCATCTGATTTGATAGGAATAATTGAAAAACTACGGATTAATATTTTTGCAAGCTTGAGTCGATGTTGAGATGATTCCGTTGCTTTGTTTAAAAGCGTAGCCAACCCTTTTGGTAGTAAATTATCACTAGAATTAACTTCCAGCAATTCATCAATACGTGTTTTTGCTTGCTCAGAGCTTGGTCTAATTCCGTCGTGAGTTTTTATGCTACTATTCATTTAGTTTATTCCTTTGAGAGCCGCTTTCCTGTCGCTGGGTGGGTGGCTTCTATTTCCATTACTCTTTTTATTGCCGCTTACTCTTTAATCGAGTTGTTTGAACTGTGTTTCGCCGAGTGTTTTCAGTGAGCCACGCATCCAAATCAGCAATGGAATACCTGATAGCTCTACCAAGCTTGACATAATTTGGTCCACCGCCCCGGCAGCGCCGCTGTCTCATAAATGACCGACTCAGGCATAAGTATTGAGCGGCTTCAATTTCGTTGATTAGTGCTTCCATACAAACATCCTCCTATAATGGAACCCAGAAGCGCACAGTCGTATTAGATGGTGCCCCTCGGCATTCGATAAAGTCGCAGGCCAATCGCGAATACACCATAGCTATTGACTTTTCGCCAAAGGTGTGCGGATTTTCCAGGCCACTTAACAGAAGGGGTATTTATTCTGGCTTAGATTTAAAACAGTTCTCTGGTTTAATATCTTTGAAAACTTCTTTAAGATGCGCTTCTCGCCTTGCCAATTCCTGAATATCTTTTTCTAAAGTGCTCGCTTCTAAATCACTTTGAAGAATATTCTGACGTTGAAGTCGTTTAATGATGTCAATTTGGTTAGGCTCTTTCGCCCAATCTGTTTTCTCTTTCTCATTTTGAATAATTTTTAAAATGTCATCAGGTATTTTTCTTTCTTTTCGCTTTATCCCATTCTGTTTTTCTGGGTATCTATTCGTCAGGGGTTTATCCAAGCAATCGAAATCAACATAAAGCTCACTTGCCAAACTAAGGGCTAATACCAATGAAGACCCAACATTAATGGGATGAATATCATCTCTTGATAAAAACATATCCTCGTATCGGCGGAAAGCGCGGACTAAATCGTCTAATGACTTGCAATTGAAAAAATCGCGCAGATATTTCATCTCAGATTCATGTAGGCGCAACGGGCTACCTAAGTCAATAATTTTATCTTCGGAATTGCCCATAACTACATTGAAGCAACTAATTTGCTAACAGCAGCAGCTTTATGTTCCGGTGCAAGATGAGCATAGCGGAGTGTCATTTTGTAATCGGTATGTCCAAGCAATTCTCGGACTGTGTTCAAATCAACGCCAGCCATCACCAATTTGCTAGCGAAAGTATGGCGTAAATCATGCCATCTAAAATCTTTGATTTCAGCTTTTCTCAAAACTCCATCCCAAGACTTGCGCAAATCGTGGAATGGTCCACCGGTTCTGCCGGCAAAAACATATAAGCTTTTTAATCCATCCTGGATTTTCCATTGCCGCAGTATTTTTAAAGCTTCCTGATTCAATGGAATATGCCGAGTTTTTCCTGTCTTCGCTACGTCTGCCGCGACTGTCAATAATTGCTGCTCGAAATCGACATCTGACCATTTCAATCCAAATAATTCGCCTCGTCTTAGCCCTGTATTCAAAGACAATAACACTGCTGGTTTCAAATAATCTGCATAAGCAAAATGTTTCAGGCTCGCATATAAGGGATAGCCGCGCTCTGCCCTCCATTTATTGCCACTTTCGCGACCTTCTAATAATGTATGTTCGCGTTCATCCAGCTTTTGACGTAAGCATTTTTCTTCATCAATACTTAGGTACCGGGGTTTGCTATTGTTATCCAATCTGCATGATTTCAATTTTTCCAACGGATGTTTTTCCAGCAACTCCCATTGAACTGCTCGGCTTAAACAGGCTCGCAAATCAGCAAGTTCTCGATTTATAGAAGCTGGTTTCATGCCATCTTTTTGCCTACGTGAGCGCCATTTTTCTATCAGGAAATGGTTAATCTCATAAAGTTTTAAAGCGTGGAGTTCGGGAAAACTCTTTTTTAGCCGGTCAAATGTTGCTTCTCCGGTACGCAAATTTAGTAACAGCCAAGGTCTGTATGTTTCTTCTAAAAAATGAATATAAGTCAGCGCTTGGGCCAAATGTTTTTTATCGGTTGGGTCGTTACCTTGATAAACTTCTGACAATACACAGCGAGCCAGTTCACGTGCTTGAAAAGGAGTAATGGCGTCAGCTCGCCCAATCTTCACTCTCTTTCCACGTTTGAATTCTACATAATAGGTCATTACTCCAGAGGGCTGGATTCTCAACAACAATCCTTTTAATCCAGTATCTCGGATTTCATAAGGTTTATCTTTTGATTTTATTGCGTTGATTGTTCGGTTTGAAATATTTGCTTGCATCTTGAATACTCGTAAGTGCATTGTAAGTGCAAAACAATTCTACTTGGGTGCATTATCAAGTACAAGGATAAATGAAGCAATCTTTCGAAAGCCTTATATATTGTGCCTCTCGGGATACGGAAATATTTTGTGGTATTCTAAAGTGACGGTTCGAATCCCAATGGCATTGAAGAGGTCACGAGTTCGAATCTCGTACGCTCCACCATTCGTATTTTGCCGTATTCGGCTGCTGGAGCGCATTTCCGCACTTTTAAGAGCTTATAAGTTTTATAAAATTCAGTTTTTTCGTCCTCACCAGTTGGGCGTTTCATCGTTTCCTTTTATTAAAAGGTCCACAAAAAGAACGCACTTGAAAAGTTGCTGGAAAGGCTAAAGTATCATTTGTTGTCCTCCATTTCTATTTGTACAATTGAGAGTTCTTTTGTTTTATTGATCAATGAGTTGATACTCTCAATGTTCTTTATTCTATTATGCTATTTACCAACAACTCAAAAACATGCCGATAATTACATGCTGTGAAAAAATCAAAATTTGATGCAACCCTATATGAAATTCTCAAGGCAATTTGATTCTTAAAATCACATTCATCTATTGATACACATATTTCCATCTAGTACTTAGTTTAGTATCAAGTACCAAGGTTGGTATAATGTGGACGTACGATAAACACCATTTTAATTTTTTAAATGATAGAAAAGCTCAATTGGGAAGAGCAAAGTCGTATTGCTAAAGAAGCATACGACCGTGATGATTTTGATTATTGCGAAGCCTTTTTAATAAAGCTCAGGCATTTTAATAAAACTGAATAAAAGCGACATCCGTTTAGGATACGCGCAATTCTTAAAAGGCAAAACGGCGATCATTATTTCTTTTCGAGGCGTGAACGGTCTCATTCAATAGACTTTTCGGCATATTATTCAAGTTCTTTAGAATCGAAAAGTTTGGTAAGCAGTTACGACTATATGAAATCAATTGGTCGGCAGCCTGCTGACCAATTGATTTAGGGAAACATTCTTTGGCAAAGTGCCGCAAACAGCAGATAAACCGATTAACAGCTATGAACGGCTTAAAATTCATTTGACTTCAATAGCACCTGGTGCTACACTAAGTACATGATAGAACCCACGCGCAGAATCGAGCGTTTCTTTAAAACCGCTTGGTTTTCCAGAGCCGCTAGGAAAGCCAACATTACCGATAAAGAGCTTTTCGAGGCTATCCAGCAAGTGATGAGGGGGCAAGCAGACGATTTGGGCGGCGGTGTATTCAAGAAACGTTTGAACAAAAACATGCACCGTAGCATCATCCTTGCCAAAAGCAGAAAAAATTGGGTGTACACTTATTTATTTGCCAAGAAAGATCGAGAGAATATTGAAAATGATGAACTAGCGGCTTTCCGGGATCTGGCTGATTTGTATGCAAAGAAAACTGACGCAGAGATAGACAAGGAGCTGAAAAGCAAAGAACTACTGGAGATACAACATGAAGACAAAATCAAAGTATAAAAGCGATGCCTTCGAAGCAATTCATAGCGCTGTTAAAGGAATGTCTCGCTCAAAAACAATAGACAAAGCAACTATGAAGCATTTCGATGAAACGTGTCTTATTGTGCCAACTGAACTAGCACCCAAACAGATTAAACATTTACGCGAGAGCCAACACGTTAGTCAGCCGGTATTTGCGCGTTATCTTAATACCAGCGAAAGCACAGTGGAAAAGTGGGAGACCGGCGCAAAACGGCCTAGCAATGTGGCCCTTAAGCTACTCACCGTCGTTCAGAAGCATGGCTTAAAAGTTCTTACTTAAATCCGGACGCAAAAGGGAGGCATTAAGCATCGTCAATCCTTGAAACTCAAACAAACTGGCAAACAATTTTCTATCTTGTATAATTGAGAGGTTAATTTCTCGACGATTCAATCGCATTGATTGATTTTGTTCGCATTGTTATGGATCATCTATAGGCTAGACACGTGCTACTTACCGAAGCTCCCATAAAAACACATTTTTACGATAAAGCCTTGAACTTAACTGTTTTAGTGACAGGGCTTGGCTATTTTATTGATACATTCGACTTTTTTCTTTATAACAGTATGCGAACGGTTAGCTTGACCGAGCTTGGGTTATCTGGCGATGCATTAACGCAGATGGGTATTACAATCCTCAACTGCCAGATTTTGGGTGCTTTGATTGGTAGCTTCTTTTGGGGAATTTTGGGTGACAAAATAGGGCGTAAAAAGCCGCTGCTTGCTTCTATCTTAATTTACTCATTGTTTATGCTGCTCAATGGTTTTGTACATGATGTCTTACCATATCTGGCTATACGGTTCATTATTGGTTTCGGCTTAGCTGGCGAGATAGGACTAGGAGCCACTCTAGTGGCAGAAACTATCAAATCCTCTAAACGTACTTATGCTCTTGCTTTCTTTACTATGATGGGAGTATTAGGTGTCGTTGTCGCTGGCATGAGTATTGAATTCGTTAACTGGCGGACATGTTGCATTATTGGTGGTGTCATAGGCTTATTGCTGCTAACCTTACGCAGCATACTTTTTGAATCGCCGGTATTTATCGAATCTATGCGAAGTAAAGTAAAACGCGGCTCGCTAAAAGATTTACTTGGTAATATCCAAAATTTGAAAAAATACGCCCTATGCGTACCGCTGCTGGGATGTAACTTCTTTGTCACTGGAATTCTGCTAACTCTTAGTCCCGAAATTGGTAAAGCATTTGGTATTGAGGGTGCGCTTAAAGCTAATATTGCCCTGCCTATTTACTTTTCGATGGCAGTAATAGGTGATTTATTGGGTGCCTGGTTAAGTGAGACTTTCAAAAGCCGGAAAATAGTTATAGCAAGCTTTATTCTAGGTAATTTATTAATAGCAGCCTTGTTTTTGCAAGGCTGGAAAATGCCGAATACATTTTACTACTTTCTCTGTGGGGCTTTTGGCTTATTCAACTTATGGGCCATCACAGGAACCATTGTTGTGGAACAATTTCCCACTGAATTAAGGGCAACAGCTGTTACCTCTAACTTTAATTGCTCAAGGTCAATGGTTGTTTTGATGAATTTAGCGTTATTAGCTTTCAAGCCCTTAGTAGGACTAATTAATGCTGCTTGCATTATTGGAGCGGTAATTTTTACTCTAGCGTTCTTTTGTATCTGGCGTTTGCCAGAAAGTTATGGACACTCGCTGACAGAAACATAGTTGGAACCAGGGCAATTGGTCAGCAGGCTGCTGACCGAATGACTTTGTGGGACATTCTTCGGCAAAACGCCGCATATACTTTAAATTTTTTGGTGAAAAGCCTTTCATATCAGTAAGTTTTGTCATGGGCAATTAAGCGGCATGCAATAGTTTTCCTTCACGCACTACGACTGCCGGCAAACTATTGTCTAGATGCAAGCGTTTATTAAATTCACTGTTAGTCCAAACAACCACGTCTACGGGAACTTTAATACCCCACAATGCTTCATAGGCTCTGCCAGCGGTTTTTAGCTTTCGATCCACATTTTCTGGCACTACAAGCAAGAGATCATAGTCACTTCCTGAATAAGCGTTGCCACGTGCTCTAGAACCAAAAAGATATATTTTATTGGGATGGTATACATTTACCAATCTTGTAATAACATCTTGAAGAATTGGGTCAGAATTTATTGATTTGATTTCCGACATTAAGTGGCTAGCCTCACAAATTGCTTTGCTATGAGATGTTGACTTAACCATTATCTCATTATATAAACAATACTCAATATCGGATATAAAATAGATTAAAAGGTCCACAAAAAGAACGCACTTGGCATTGTAAAGCCCTGAAACCCAGACAGGCTGGCAGAATAAATGAAGAGGTCACGAGTTCGAATCTCGTACGCTCCACCATTCGTATTTAGCTGTTGGAGCGGCTTTCACGCGTTTTAGCACTCGTAAATTGTGTCAAAATTCAGTTTTTTTCGTCCTGTCTGGTTGGGCGTTTTACTGTCTCGTTGCATTAAACGGGACGCAAAAGAGACGCACTTGAAACGTCTTCGAAATGAATTCGGTTATTGAGCGGACGTTGTCGGTGGACGAATTGCACTATGCACCAACTAGACTTATACTAAGCTAGCAAGGAAAACCAAAGTATGACTACAAAATTTAGACGGCTACTTCTATCCATCTTAATTACATATAGTCTGTGCTTTTGCACCGGACTGTCTAGTGCAGCTAAAGCATTTGAGACTCACGACATAACACCTGGACAAAATCCTGCCATCGCTAGCGATAACAAAGGTGGCATGCATATTGTGTTTATTAGAGACCCTCACAAGAAATTCGATTTAGATATATGTTACTCGCAAAGCACTAATGGCGGCTCTATTTGGACAGAGCCTGTAAAAATAGCTGTAGCGGGAAAAAATTTTAGTCCCAATATTCGCACTAACATTGCAGTTGAATCCGAAGGTGCTATTGATGTAGTTTGGGGCCAAGAAATGTATGGGAACATAGCCTATATTTTTTTCGTGCGCTCTATTGATAATGGTCATACTTGGAGCGAGCCGCTGAATATATCTAAAATTACTCATAATTCGGACGATTGTAATGCACCAGCTTTGGCTATTGGTCCTGATAATTCAATTCATGTAGCCTGGAGTTACACAAATCACCCAAAGTACCAGTATGATGAAAGCCAGGAAAAGGTAACTGTCGATTCAGACAAATCATTTGTTACTGCAGAAGGAACGGCTCATATTGTAACTGTCTCTCCAGGCAGATCATTTAAAATAATTACAAAGCATCCAACCAATCCAGAGGCACTCATTAATGGCATCTATTCTACTTCTTCAGCAGATGGCGGAAAAATGTGGCATAGAAATTTGCCCATAAGAAACAACAATGCTGGTCCCAGTACTTTTAATGATCCAGATATTGCTGTCACTGCAGACGGAACGGTTCATGCGATCTGGATGCAGGTAATTTACGGATCAACTGACAAAGTTTATTACGCTCACAAAATAGGGGATAGTTGGAGTGAACCTGTTATCGTCAGCGAGTCAATACAAGCTGGTAGTCGCCCTCTTATTTGCGCTAGCGGGAAGGAGAAAATATATATTACTTGGGCAGATGGTTCTGTTATTACTTCCCATACCCCTAGCTGCAGCATTTGGTGCACAGTCAAGGATAAATCTGAACAATTTTCAAAACCAATCAATATTTGTGATAGTAGACAAGTTTATAAGCTGGCTGCTGCAGCTGATCAAACTGGACGGGCAGCGATTGTATGGTTTGGCGGCATATCAGATCCGGTACAATTCTGGATCTACAACTTCTCGATCAGAATCATAGCCAATACCATTAATAATTGCTCTGACATTGTTGACCTGTATACAAAATTACCAACATACGGAAATGTAGACGCGGCCATTAGTAATAACAAAGTGGCAATAATTTGGGATTCTTATAATGCTCCGCTGAAATTGATTTTGCTGCCGTTAAGCCAAGATAGCAATTTGCCTAAAGCGCGCTAAGAACTTAATATAGGTAGTCTGCACTAGAAATTTTTATCATATCCACTACTAAGTTCCCTCTGTAGACTGGTGCGAAATAATTTGTAAATCAGCTATTCCCTCGAAATGTTTTCGATTATGTGTGACAAGAGATAGTTCTAGAACGAGAGCTGTAGAAGCAATCCATGCGTCTTTGGAATCCATATGTCTACCAGTTTTTTCAGCCTGAACCATAATTTGTGCCCATTTATCAATCAGCTTGGCGTCTACCGGATAAATTATCATCCGACGTAAATGTTGTTCTAATGCAGCGATACGAGTTGCACCCCAATTTCTGTAATTTGCCCAAAATTTAAGTTCAGCCACTATCATAAAAGAAACAATCAACTGCTTATTATCGAGATCTTTACGATAAAGCTCAGCTCGAGTATCTTGCTTGAAGACTTAAGAGATAACATTCGTATCAACAACAATATGATTCACATTAGGTATTATCGAAGTTTCTATGATCTGGGAATTTACTAATCATAGCCATGAATTCATCTACAGAATCTTCCCTTGGCCAGAAATCACCCAAGATCTCGTTAAAAGAAGTCACATGATCTTTAGTTTGCTCTTTAGCAAGTTTTTCAATGTCGATTTCTTTGTCGAAGAAAGCATTCGGTATCTTGAGCGAAATATTTCTTTCGTTGTTAAACTTCCAGGTGGCAAAAGAAAGGGCTTGCTGGATGTCAGCTGCCTCTAGGTATGGATAATGTTTTAATATTTCATCAGGTCCGGTACCGGCGCCAAGCAGCCCTAGAACAGTACCCACGGTTACCCGTGTATTTCGTATAGTCGGCTTGCCGCCCATAACGTTTGGATCAATAGTTATACGTTCTAAACCATTAACGTTCACTTGCATTCTCCAGGAACAATCTGCCAGTCACAATATTATACCGTGGACAGGTAGATTTAAATTACTGAAATAAGTTTCGATGTGTTGGAGCTCCGAGACCAGGCTTTACAATCAGTGTTTCTGTGAATAACAAATAGGCTTAAGCTGGACGCAAAAGGGACGCACCTCATATTGTTAAGCCTTGAAACCCAAACAGGCTGGCAAAATATTCATCGGGAATACGAGTTCGAATCTCGTACGCTCCACCATTTGTATTTTGCCGTGTTCGGCTGCTGGAGCTGCTTTCACGCGTTTTAGCACTCATAAATTGTGTCAAAATTCAGTTTTTTCGTCCTGTCCTGTTGGGCGTTTTACTGTCTTCTTTCATTAAAAGGTCCACAAAAAGAACGCACTTGAAATGCCCGGGCTCTATTTCGCTTGCAAGGTATAGATGTTTTAATTGCTCTTTTTTCTATGTGATAATAGTTAAAAGAAAATCTCAACATGTCCAATTTCACCAAATTTAGCAACAATGTGATCGCCCTTTTGTGCATAGTAAACTTCACAAGTAATACCGGTTGTGACCAAGTCTCCTGCGTGTAAACCCTCGTTTCTTTGCGAAAGTTCATTTGCCAACCACTTAAGTGCGTTCATTGGATGTCCCATGACGGCATCACCTCTGCCGGTCCGGACAAGGTTATCATTGACATAAAGTTCAACTGCCTGTGCGGCCAAGTCAATGTGATTCCACACTTTATAACATTCGCCTTTAGCTATGCCCCTTCCACTATTTGAGGAGGACATCCTTCGTTTTATTTTTGATCGTTTTTTGTGTGTTAAGTTCTAATTTCATCATCATTTCTGTACGCGCAAACTCTGACTTATGTGAATCATTATCAGAAATACGACGAAAGCCAGCCTTCTTGTACAATCTAACTGAGCTAGCTAGCTTGCTACTTGCTCCCAATATAATATACTTAGCACCATTTTGATGAGCATGGTTCACTGCTACATCAAGTAGTTTTCGACCGATTCCTCTGCCTTGATA
>Ga0206843_10057_pt1 | contig 38991 bp, 35 predicted proteins | sample Alteio_BWOrgCont_21_FD_152869 | JGI IMG/M metagenome (GOLD analysis project Ga0206843, IMG submission 152869) | Enriched cells from forest soil in Barre Woods Harvard Forest LTER site, Petersham, Massachusetts, United States -... | ecosystem: Environmental > Terrestrial > Soil > Temperate forest >...
GAAAAACAGCATTCATAGTGAAAACATCCCTATTCCTTTTTGTGAACAAGCTTATTTTGAATTGGTCCATTGGACAGGCACAACCATTCGATCAGATAAAAAAGGTTTTATCCCGACTTCAGTTAAATCCACATTGAATAGTAGTGCTATCAATGAGAAGCAATGGATACAATCGATTAAACATTTTGGTAGCAACTATAGCTGGTTGGTCGGGCGAGTTGAAGAAATGAAGGAGCGATGCTTGGCTTTAAAGAAAAAATGGTTGCGAGGGATGGCGGCGAGTCACGGTAATTTCTTGAATCATAGTGTGTAATGTCATTTCAAATCTGTTAATCTTTAAACCTCACTGTGTTATCGATAGCTATTGGCTTAATTTCATGGTTTTTCATTAAAACACCCCTATTAAATTAACATTTATCAAAAATTAAGCTGGTATTTAATATTTCTAGTCTTATATTTAAAAAATTTAATATGTAAACAGTTAAAATATGGGTGTCTTATATTTTTCTTTAGAACGTGGATGTCTTATATTTCCTATTTTGAGGAATTAGTTAATGAAGCCCGTATCCAAGGAATAAAAATAACCACGGCTAGAATGATAGATAAATAGCCTATCGCATTAGTTGTAGTTTTCATAACAGATTTTTCTAATAAAAAGGTAACAAAAGGCGTGATGGCGATTAATACTGAATGCAAATTAGCTCCAATTTTTTCAATTGATTTTTGGCAGCAATAAATTGGGAAAATCAGAGTGAAACACGATAATAATAAAGTTTCCCCTAAAATTCGCCAGTTAATCAAGAGATAGCTTTGATCTTCTATTACCAGCATCAAGGGTACAAGCAGCAGCAACCAGAAGCGGATAGCAAGAATTTCGGTTGATGTAAATTGAAATTCAAGTAATTTTTGAGATTGCCAAAAATAAACATAAGCGGCAGTGCCCGTAAGCAGGGTTCCAAAAAGCATAATTAAAAATGATTTTAAAGGGTAGACTTGATAATATATTATATAAAAAACACATAAAATAAATGAACATAAGATAAAAATGATAAGATCCGTAGTTCGGTGAGTATGCCGATAGGTAAAAAAAGCACCCCATACGCAAATACTCAGCATAAATGTAAATACTTGAATTGCGGGCGAGTAGTAAATAGGAATAAGATAAGATCCGCCCCACATAAACAATACCGAAATCAAAATGACCGCATAATCCTTCTTAATACGAAAAGCTTTTCGGTAGGCCCCTGCAATCGTCTTGTAATTAATCACATGAAAGAAAAAAATGGCATAAGCCGTTGATAATAATACCATCAACATCTTTGGGAGCCCTACGCCTAATTGATGAATGAGTACAAATGAGACTGCGGTAAGTAAAATATAGGCTAGCGTATAAATCATAATAATTGGTGACTGCTTTCCAGCTCAAATAATTTATGGGTGTCATGTTCAATGACGCTCAGATCGCGATGCGCTAACATGACCAGTAAATCTGTCGTAGCTAGGTTTTTCGGCTCATCATTGGGAAGCGTGCCCACTGGTTTTAATAAATTATAAAATTTCACAGAGGCAAGGTGAGTTAATTTTTTTCCGGGATCTTGCAAGGCTTTTTCTGAAAAATTATATAAACATAAAAAGCGTCCATACTCCTTTTTCTGATCAAATGTTGATTCTTGTGGCGCAGCGCTTAAACACTGTGCCAATAATTCAGGTTGCGTATTTAAACTTAGTAAATGTGCTAATTTATTGTAATACCCTTTAATGCCGCTAATGCGAGGATTAACTTCAATAAGACGATAGGAGCCATCACTCAAAGCGAATATTTCAGTATGACAAAAACCATTATGCAAACCTGTCGCATCCAAACATTGTTTCACAAAATACGCACAAGCCTCCCATGCGGCTTTATCATCCACCACTTCGCAATAACCATAGGTCGGCGTATTACCAACTAAACGTTTTTGATATTTTTGGATAGAACTAATATAGTGTTTGCCCTGATATGAAAAAGTATCTACCACATATTCATCTGCATGGATAAATTCTTGAATCAAATAATCGGGTTGATTGACTTTGGCATGCGTAACGTATTTTTGCATCTGTGTCGTAAATTCATGGGCATTCTCTGCTTTGAAGCCACCCACGGTACAAATTCCATGCACAGGCTTACAAAAACAAGGAAAACGAATAGTCGTCAGATCCAATGATGAAATATCTTTACGCGCAATTCTCACTTGTTGAATATAGGGTAAGCCCTGCGCCTTCAAGGCTGTTTGCATATTAAATTTATTGCAACGTGCAACCGCAGTTTTAGGATCATTTGCGAAGCCAGGTAACAAAGCCGTATTTATCCTGTCTGTGATGGGCGCGGAATCATCTGAACCATTCAGAATAAAAATGGGGTCTAGGGCTTGGGCAGCAGCAATACACTTTTCCGCGGAAGCGTTGTCCACAAAAATTTGTTGATCAAATACATCGGTTGCAACACGAAAATACTCATCGCGGGATTCCATTGGTGCCGTAAATATAGCAATAGAGTTTAAGCCCAGCTGCTTTAAGGATTCAGCTAAATAGGCAGCAGAAGGTCCTGGATCAACAATAATAATGTTCTTGTGCATAAGATTAAGTGATTAACTTTAGTTAAGAGTAATCATTATATCGAGGGGATAGAATAATAGACACCCATTTTTTTTCATTTAATAGATGGGTGTCTTATATGTTTTCTATTTTAAGCGCGGATAATCCGTATCTGTAAGTGTCCAAACCGTTTCATCCCAGCCTGCGTTTCTAAAGGTTTGCGCAAACTTCATTTTATCTGTCGTTAAATCTAAAGAAATATACACTTTATTATCACGCGGATCGGTGTATTTATCTCCGGGATACTTTCTATCTGTTGCATCTTGATCAAAAAAACTACGGACAGATTTAACGCGAGTAGAAGATTTATCCCCATTCCCAACAATCCCACGCGCATGCTCAAAGGAGCCGACTTTACCTGCCGCATAAACATTCACTAGTTGAATATTGCCTTTAGTGAAGTTACTACTTTCTTTCGCTTGTCCGATAAGCCCGCCTGCATAACGGCCATAGACATTGGCCTTTTCAAGTTCAACAATCGCGTAGCTATTGTCTATGTCCACAAAAGTATTAGGCTCTATCAAGCCTATCAATCCCCCGGCATTTTTGTTGGCTTTGATTTTACCCAAAGCAAATGAGCGACTGATAATTATTTTGTGAGCATCCAAAAGCGTATCCATAACTGCGCCTACCAAACCACCAAATGCGCAAGTATTCACCCCACAGATGATACTGCCCGGTTTTAGATCTGAAGCACTCGAGTCATAAATACGCGTACCTTTATTGGCAACACCAATTAAACCGCCTGCAGGAGAGGTACTGCTGATGCTAATCATGTTATTTTCACCCGGAGCATACAGGCGCACATGAGACACTCGCGTCTTTTCAGCATAACCCACTATGCCACCCACAGCATGGCTATCACCCGTGCCTTGAGAAAAAACATTGAGTCCATTAACGCTAATATTGTCCAGTTCGACCCCATGGGTATACCCAGCAATCAGGCCACTATTTTGATTATGTGCACCCAACACCCTCGCCTGCTCAAAATGAATATTTGCCACTTGAGCGGTAGTGTTTCCATCCCCTATCCCCACAAATAAACCGGTAGGTAGATTTGCAATCGGCTGAATACTGAGATTGTGTATGATATAAGCCTCACCGGTAGCAAGATTTTGGCCATTTAAGGTGCCGGTAAAGACATCAGTTTGTGCATTTTGAATAGGATAAAACGCAACATTAGTGCAATCGATATCCTGGGTTAAAACATAGTCGCCCGCCATATTCTGCGCAATATTTTGCAGATCAGTACAACTTGTAATGGGGGTAGGGGTTGAAGCATAAACCGAACAACTCAATAAAGAAGAGAGCAAGAGGCTAGGGTAAAAATAGTTCAGTGACATTATGTATCTCCTAGTATAAGTAAATCGTCAATTCTAGCATAAAAATAACTTAAAATAATTCCCCTGCTAGGCTTATTTCCCTCATTTGGGTTTTAGTAGTGGGTGTCTTTTTTCTAATCTAAATGAACATAAGATACATGTTAGTAATCTGGCTGTCAATCTAATTTGAACCGGATGTCGTAGTAAAGAATGATGTCCCTCGAGTTTCCAATTGATGGCTGTCTTGTATTTTTTTTACACACAACTCTTGCCGGTACAAACCGGATAGACTGGTAACACTTTAAACCTGAATGATAGGTAACACTTTTTAAAGAAGGAGTTGCCATGAACTGGAGGAGCCAAAGTGACCTATAGGAGAATAATAGACACCCAAGAATTGTAGATAAGTATTATAGATACCCATTTAGTCTTCATTTGCTTAAAAATTTGGATTCACATACTTCAACTCTCTCTTTGTAAAGAGGGCCGGACCGTCCGGGGGGATTTTTACGAGGGTAGATGTAGCATCAGCGGGTGGATGTCTTATGTTTTCGCTTATGTATATGGATTTGGCTTGAATTATTAAAGACGCTACGGGTATTTTTTGGGTGTCTATGTTCTAATCAATAAAAAGAAATTAAAAGGCTAGGGTAAAAATAGTTCAGTGACATCATGTATCTCCTAGTGCTCAGCGATTCTATCATCAAAACAACTTAAAATAATTCCTCAGCTAGGCTAACTTACCCTCAATTTGTTTTTTTTGAGTGGGTGTCTATTTTTTATCTATTTTTTATATTTTTTCACCTAACAACATTTGTTGGCATGATAACTGGCTTTATTTAAAAGACCATAAGATACATAAGTAAGTTGGATTTCAACTGGATGAGACCTAACATAGGGATTCGAACTAGAATTGATGGATGTTTTTGTATTTTTTGTGGGTGTCTATTTTTAATCAATAATTGACACCCATCTCGCTAACCCTATTTTGATAACGATCTGACTTTTATCATATTTCAATCTGAACTATTAGCATGAGATTTCGTATGCGTACATCTCAGCCAAACATACCGCATCGTCCCATTCACATTTCATATAATGGTCGTTTTTATCTTTACACCCATCTTCCTCTCCTTCCCATTTACATTCATATATTCTCCAAGTTCCGAATGGATCATAAACACCATAGATATCATCTTGTTTCATCTTGCCAAGACTCTTATTAACAAAGCAAAACTCTGATGCTGTAGTACACCCCTCTTTCCCTTTAGATTTACAACCGTTTGGATCAGCGTATGCAACTGAACTAAGTGTTGCCATTATGGTAAAGGATAGTGATAAAACACCTGATAAATATAAATTTTTCATAACTTCACCTTATATTGATATATTGATAATTGATTTAAGTAAGATAACATAACCAAAAAGCTTTGTCTGTAGGGTCGGTAGGTCAGCACTATAATTTTATTATAAAAATCATAGCCATAATGTTAAAAGGTGATAGGTCTGAGCTCCAAAATGAAGGGGAAAGTGGGTGTCACTTTTTTATCAGAAATTGAGCCCGCAAATGCGAAATTACGCCAAATGCTAGAAATTGTCCAAGCACAACTAGTATCAGAGCGCAGCAAACATGAACACAATGAATCCGAACTGACTGCAAAACTTGCACAAGCGACTCACGATCTTGTTTTATCAAAAGCACAACAATTAGCCGCACAAGAATTAATAGAAAACAGTCAGCACGCCTTAAATGAGCAACGAATCTTGAATGAAACAAGAAATCATGAGATTAAAGCTACAGAAGCGAGTATTCAAACACTAGAACAACGTTTAATCTTAAGTGAAGCGCACGCACAGCAAAAAATAATTGAGCTGAGTCAACTACAACAGCGTATCAACACATTACAGCAAAATCCCGCGTTTGCCAAAGAACTTGCCGAGCTGCAATTGCAAGCACAACAATTACTGGCTGACAAAAAAAATCTCGAGGAAGTAAATCAACAATTATCTACACAATGCACTGCCTTAAAAGCGCGTCTAGAAGTATTAGAAACTGAGCGCATTTCTTTTGCGCAACATCAACAATCCGACGGCTTGGATATGACGCAATTAAAGCAACAATTAGAAACGGCACAAATTTTGTTGAACGCAAAAGAATCCGAATGGAAAAATAAAGTTACCCGAGCTGAAGCCGCAGGTGAGGCCCTTAAAAAGGCAAAAGCCGATGTGGAGCATAAAGCTGAGCTCTTAGAAATTCACTTAAACTTATTTAAAAAACACGGCTTGCCCCCTAAAGAGCGTATCTTCCAAAACTTTCTAGCAGATATAAAACGTTTAATAGGCAGCAGCCTAGATGCACCGATTTGTTATATCAGTTACGCCTGGGAAGATGATAAAACTGATGCAGGCAAAGCGGCCAATCTAGCGCTGCAAGCTTTTTTATTACGTCTAGAGCGAGACTTAAAAACCTTAGGTATAACCGTATTTTTAGATGTGACAAGCATGAATGGTAATATCACTGACTGCATGTCCACCAATATCGCTGTGCTCCCAAACGCAAGAAAATAAATACTCAGTGATGATGAAATTGTTGCCGATTTAAACGAGATCAATTTCAGATCATGCTATTGCTATTTTTTTCTTATCAGCTTTAATGCCAATTCTGTTTTGTAAATAAAAGGAAAGTTTCACATGCAAGGATTCAAACAAACCCTTACGCTGGGTACCATTTTTTTTATCTTGTTACCTGCCGCACATGCTGAAGAAGCTTTTGATCCTTTTTTTGAATTATTAGTCATGGGTGGCATTGCAACCCTCGATGCAAACGATAGCAGCGCGCAAATGACGCCTATTCAAATCGATAAATTAGTGCAAACAAATGATAATGACTGGAACGCCGGGACAGGGCAAATCGGTATTGGTTATGTCTGGGGCTTAACTGATGATCTGCAGCTTGCCGATACATTTTGGTTTACCCGGCTTAATCCACAACTTAATCTTTATTATTTAGGCGGTGATATTGATGGTGATGTCTGGCGCTTTCAAAATCCTAATTATAACCAAGCCCATTATGAAAGTGATTTTAATAGCACACGCTTAATGTTTGATCTAGCGCTCAGTGTGTTTGAACTTGAGGCTTTTTCCGTGTATGCCTTAGGCGGCTTAGGGATTGCCTGGAATGAAATTAATTACCATGCACAAATGAATCCATCCTGCAACTGCGAAATTATGGATATCAATCTTGATTCACACCATAATAATGGTTTTGCTTATGAATTTGGCGCGGGCATCACTTACGCGGTAATGGACGATATGGCTATTTCTTTAGAATACCTCTATACCGGCTTAAACGAAATACAACTAGGCAATTTAACAGATGAGGCCAACGGGCTCACTATTCATGGTAACAATTTTGATATCAATACCCAGTCGGTATTATTAGGCTTAAGATTTGCTTTATAATTTAAAAGTAAGGATACATAGAATGAAGTATAATTTATGGGTTTTGGCAGGACTTTGCGCATGGACTACGGCCTATGCAAATACCCCTAATCCCTGTGGCCCAAACAATCCCCAGTGCGATTTACAGTTTATTGAAATTCCAGAAATCCCCGTATTGAGCGTCGGCGACTGCTTAACCCAGACTATCACTGAAGAAACCTACGTCATTAGAAACAATACGCCTATCATTAACGCAATTACTCAACTTGAGATTAAAAATAACGATGGCTTGGCCGATGATCTTGTCAGTCTGAATGAAGATGCGCCCAACGCTTGTACTTTGGACGGAACCCTACCGCCTCATTACACCTGCAGCGTGACCTTATCTTTTAATCCTTGTGTTGCAGGCAATCTGGATCGCACCCTAGAAATCAAAGGAGAAACGACTCAAGGAACTATTTCTTCAGACATACAAACCGATATCACCCCTGCTTGTGTAACTATAGGGGTGGCTGACATTTTGGCACCTGAAGAAAATGACACTTTGCCTTTTAGCAACACTACTTTTGATTTTGGCCGCACCTGGCAAAATCCAACTTTTCCACCCGCGAAAAATGATTATTACAATATGGATGGGATTTCTTGTGTCAACACCGGGGTTTGTGTCGCTGTGGGCAACAGTAATACTGACGTTGCGAGCTTTACGAGTCTAGACTGGGGGAGCAGCTGGTTACCGCTGACTCCAACTAGCCAACCTGTCATGGGCTCTGTTTTAAACGAAGTTTCTTGCGTCATTACAGGTGAATGTGTGGCGGTAGGGAACTACGATAAGAATCTTACTTCTAATGTACTCTATACCTCTGATGATTTCGGCCGAACCTGGGAGCCTGCTAATTATCTTTTTGCTGATGATTTTCTCTACAGCGAATTAACCGGTGTTTCATGCTTGCCTAACGGATTTTGTATGACAGTAGGACTCGCGCAAAATTTAGATATCGTTCCTGTAGCTCAAAGCTATACCAGCACAGATTTTGGACACACCTGGACCAACACTACCCCTACCCACATCACAAATCTGAGTGAGCTTATAGATATTTCATGTACCCCTAATGGTCATTGCGTCGCAGTAGGGGAAACTTATTCCGAAGATGAAGAAGAGACTGGCTTTATCGTCAGCCTCGCTACGACAGATTTCGGCCAAAACTGGAGCTCTGCGACGGTGATAGCCCCCACCACAAGTGATTATGATGTTATTACCCGGTCTCTTGGAAATATTAGCTGCGTTGATAATGGTCATTGCTTGGCCGTAGGTACACTATTGACGCTGGATTGTCCCGACAGAATATGTAACTTCAGCGAAGTACCACTGAGTTATACCAGTGCTAACTTTGGTAAGACTTGGAAGGAAGTATCCCCTCCTCCCCCTGCTGATGTTACGGTTGCTGTAATTGTAAGCAGTGACTGCGTCAATGACGGCCACTGTGTAGCCATAGGGGCATTTGGACCCGACTCTAACGTCTATCCATTGAGTTATACGACTCTAGATTTTGGCAATACTTGGGAAATGATCACCGATACCAGTTTACCTCCATCCCTCAATACAGATCTCACGGCAGTAAATGATATTTCATGCGGAAGATAAGTGACACCCCTCTTTTTTCGCGTTTATGTTGTGAAGGAAAAAAGTGGGTGTCTTATATTTACTATGTAGGACGCCTTAAACCCAATCTTTCCCGCACATCCACGTCCTCTGTATTGCGAAACAAACGATTGGTGCAAAAGAGTCCCACTGCAAATAACGAATGGGCCATGGGATTAGGTAAAGCGAACGTAGCAATACCAATGCTAGCAATAAGCAGTGCGGGTTGAACATAGTTATCCAGAACACCGGACCAATTTTTTAAACTCTCCAATCTTTGCTCATATGCAGAAATATAGGTATCTATACCTTGCAAATACTCTGGATAAGTCATTTTTTTTGGGTTAGGTTGCCTTGTAAAGTCCTCACTATCAAAAACCTTAACATTTTCAACGGCTTTAATTTTATTCAATAAAGGCGGATAAGACAGAGCAATAGCCAGCATGACATTCGTTGCACATAAAGGACCTATTGCATAGGCCGCTAACAATATCGTATGCGAGCCACTCAATGCCAAACCTATAGTGCTCTTGTTGATACGCTTCATTTCTTTTTGTACCGCTGCCAGACGAGGTCTCAGCGCTTCTGCAGTTAAAGTTGGCATTTTCTTCCCCTGTTAAATAATTTAATAAAGCCAGAATTCTATCATTAAGAATCCAATAGATAAACCGAGATACTAGACACCCACTTATTCTGCCTCATAAACTGCGGATCTTTATTGACTCAGTAAAATAGCTATGTTAATTTCATTAAAATTTATTATATTACCTGTCTTTGCATTCAAGACTAAATTTTGGTAAGTTCAATAAACCGTTTAAAATCAAATAAGCCATGGGGAAAAACAATGTTTTCAATGAAAAAACTCTCGCTCATTACCGCAATATTATGCACTGTTTCTTATTTTGCGCAGGCAGATACCCAGACTGGAATAGCTATCAAAGACTGTCAGGGTTTATCCAACATCAGCTCAAACATGTCGGCCGATTATTACCTCACCGGCAATATTGACTGCTCTGGGAAATATCACTACCCCATAGAAGGGACCTTCACCGGCACCCTGGACGGCCAAAACTGGTCTATCTTCCGCCTGGAAATTAAAAACAAAGACGGCCAAAAAACCCAAAGCACCGGTTTATTTAGAGAGCTAGGCCCAAACAGCCTAATCACCCGTCTTAATATTTATAACCCACTCATCAAAGCCCATGACGAAGCCCACCGCGGCGTCATTGCCGGTGAAGCCTATGGCGGCGCTGAAATCTCTCACGTCAATGTCACGTATTTACAAATACACCGCACAGGCGATGGCAAAGATCACGGCGTCACGGGCGGCATGGTGGGTCTTGCAACAGGCGATATTATTATTAGCAACGTGCATATCGGCAGAATAGACAATGGCTATGCCTTAATTGCACAAAATGCTTATACCGGGGGGCTCATAGGAGCAGCAGAAGGCAATGTATTGATTGAAAAATCAAGCGTCACTCAACTCTTTAATCAAAATGGCAAAACCTGTAAGAATGGTGAAGGCGAATGTGGATTTGGAGGATTTATCGGCTTAGTCGGCCAATTTAACCCGATTTCCAAAATCGAAAACAATAGTGATATCAACGTCACAATTAATGAATCTTACGTCGCTGGCGGCACGATTTCGAGTAAAAAAAATACCGGGGGCATGATTGGGCTGATTAAAGCCAATCGTAGCGTTCATATCAAAAACAGTTATACCCGCCTGACGATGCAGTGCAAAGATGATCACTGTAATTATTTCGGCGGCTTATTTGGTTATACAGCAGCCACCGGTGGTCACAATGACAAAGACATTATTTTAGAAAATGTCTATAGTGCTGCGACCATAAAAAATTATTATACAGATACACGCGTACGTTACGAGGGCGGCATCACAGGGCATGAAGAAGGACAACTCTCCACACGCATACGCAATGAAGGCGTATCACAAAGTTATTTTAACCACACCCAAATGCATAACATCGCAGGTGATAACGTGTCTATCGGTTTAGACACCGGACAAATGAAACCCGCCGCTCCCGGAGAGAATGCAGATCAACTGTTTTATTTATGGGATGAAACTATTTGGCGATTTAGCCAAGGCGAGTATCCGAAGCTAAATATATAGATCCCTCCCCCAAGTCGTCATTTTCCTATCCTCATCCCCGCAACCGCGGGGATGAGGATCCAGGAAACAAGACATCCATTAATTATCTGCTCGTTAAAAGCTACTTTTTTATTGACTCAGTAGAATAGCTATGTTAATTTCGTTGAAGATATTGAATTTGCAACTAAATTAAGAGGTTATTAAGAATGGCAAGCTGGGACCAAATAAAATCACAATTTGCGAACGCTTGGAAAGACTTAAAGGACTTCGGGAAAGCGCTACAACACGCTATTATACGGGGCAGTTTTTTTTCTGATGTGATGCCACCCCAGTTAAATGCCAGACAAAGAAGAATTATGGCTGCGTTCTTTTTCCTCATGAGCATTCCTCTCTTTTTTGCTGCTATTCCAGCTTATGTTTTCAAAAAGTTGGTCTATGAGACTTTTTTAAAAGACCTCATACAGAAACACCCTATCATATCTTTAATGGTGCTCATGATTCCTGCATTGATTACATTAGTTTTTTATGTGATCCCAGTAATGATATATATGATGGCTACTGCAGCAGTTGGAGGCCTTCTTTCTTTTACTGCCGTCCCAGTGATTAGCTGGATTTGTGATAAGGCTGCGCCTAAGAGTGTAGCGGTTGCAACCATTGATCAATTTACAAATAGTCGTCACCATCAAGATGTCACTTTTGCTTATAAAACCAGCCATCGCGCCACTAATACTTATACAAGCACCGTTTCTAACATTGAGTTATTCTATGTTTGCATGGCGCTGATTCAAGAACATGATTTTGATGGCAATCTAGTGGATGGTGCAGTATTGGAGTTGCTGCAAGAAGCTCTGGAATATATTACTACCAGAGAATATAGTACTGAAAAGAATGCCCAAGGTCAGTATACTAAAAGAGAGAAGCATATTATTAATGGTGGTGTTACAGCAAAAGTGGAAGTAAATACTTCTGCAACCAACAACTCCAGCATATCCATCAAAATAACCAATAAAGATAATGAAGAGATACCGCTAACACACTTAACGACTATTCAGTATGATCAATTACAAAATAAGCAAAAATATATAGATGCCGCTAAAGCAATACTGGCTCCAAAACCTATCCAGGAAAAAGAGAGGGTTGCTTTGCTGCAATAACACAATAAAGACATCCCCTTATTTCTACTCAAGGGGTGTCTGATTTTTTCTCTACCTAGTTCCCACCTAGTCACAATACTAAAAATAATGCTAAAATCGAGATCAACGCTAAGAGGACCAGTCATGTCACTATCCCCTGAAAAATTAAAACTGCTTAAAAAACAATCCCATAGCCTTAATCCTGTCGTGTTATTAGGGGCAAAGGGGTTAACTGAAGCGGTCCAGCAAGAAATTAATGTGGCTTTAGGTGTGCATGAACTCATTAAAATTAGGGTCAATGCTCTTGATCGGGCTGAACGTACGGAAATCATTACGCAGATTTGCACAGCGCAGCAGGCAGAACTCGTGCAGCAAATTGGCCATTTAGCCGTAATTTACCGCAAAAGGCCAGACAAGGATAAAGCAAAATGAAAATCTTATGCGTGATCCCTGCGCGTATTGGATCCACACGCTTAAAGCGCAAACCATTGGCACTTTTAGCGGGCAAACCCATGGTGCAGCGCACCTATGAAGCGGCGCTCACCTGCCCTGCTTTTGCCGAGGTCATCGTGGCCACTGATAATGAAGAAATTGCCGAGGTCATTAACGCGTGCAACGGCCAAGTCATGATGACAGATCCTGCCATTGAAACCGGCAGTGATCGTGCGGCTTTTGTGGCTGAGCATTACCCGCACATGGATGTGATCGTCAATTTACAAGGCGATGAACCGTTTGTGCGTGAAGAAATGCTAAATGCATTAATAGCACCTTATCTTCAGGGCGAGACGCCGGACATGACGACACTCGCCAATCCGCTGGATTTTGATAAACAATACCACAGCTCAGATATGGTCAAAGTCATCGTCTCTCAGCAGCACTATGCACTCTATTTCTCCCGCGCGCCTATCCCCTATCAACGTGAAGTGATAAACAATATTCCCGTTTACCATCATCAAGGCATGTACGCATTTAAGCGCGATTTTTTACTTAAATTTACGCAATTGCCGCAAACCCCACTGGAACTGAGTGAAAAACTTGAACAACTGCGGGCACTCGAGCATGGTTATAAAATTAAAGTCTGCATCAGTCCTTATAAGACCTTAGAGATTAATACCGAAGAGGAGTTAGCGCAAGCTCAAGCGCTGGCGCAAAGCTACTGGTCATAACTCAGGATCTCGCACGGCAATTAGGCGGCAAAAATTTTGCATCAATAGTAGGACTGCTGCATTGCCACTGGATTGATCCCTTACTCGCTTGCGCTAGCAAAATAAGCGTCTTATCCGCTAAACCTTCTCCCGCATCCGCTTTAAATAATACCTGGATTTCATTCTCCACCAAAGTGATACTGGCCACATACTCGCCGCTCAAATCAGAGGCCTCACTCAAGCCCGCAGTAGCGTTATCGGGTGGCCAGCTGCCCGCCACTAAATAATATTCGGCCATAGCCAGTTGGGCGGTACTGGCCAGTGTGATCCCTTCACTGAGCTTGCTGCGCACGGTAAAGTCGTTATAAGCGGGTATGGCTATGGCCGCCAAAATGGCAATAATGGCGACGATGAGCATCAGCTCAATTAAAGTAAAACCCGCGTGTCTATGCAACTTCCACCCCACATTAAATCATTTAAGAATTATTTGCATATTATTAAACATTAATGATACAGTCAAGTACATATGAATATTTACACCACGAAAGAGCAGCAGACGCGTGTCAGGACTTATGGTAAAATCCGCGCCATGCACAAAAAACTCTATATCAAAACCTACGGCTGCCAGATGAATGAGTACGACTCGGCGAAAATGGCTGAAGTCCTGGCTGCCAATTATGTTATTGAAAAAACTAACGTCATTGAAGATGCAGATATTTTAATTCTCAATACTTGCTCCATCCGCGAAAAAGCGCAGGAAAAAGTGTTCTCTGAACTCGGTCGTTTTAAACCGTTAAAAGATAAAAAACCGGGGCTTATTATAGGCGTGGGCGGCTGTGTCGCGAGCCAAGAAGGCGCGGCAATTTTAAAACGTGCGCCTTATGTTGATCTGGTTTTTGGGCCACAAACCCTGCATCGTTTGCCCAGTATGATTCAAGAAGTGGAAACTAAACACCGCTCCGTGGTCGATATTTCCTTCCCGGAAATTGAAAAATTTGATCATTTGCCTGAGCCTAAAGCCGATGGCGTCACCGCATTTGTCTCGATTATGGAAGGCTGCAGTAAATATTGCAGCTTTTGTGTCGTGCCTTATACCCGGGGTGAAGAAGTCAGCCGCCCGTTTGATGATGTGATCACCGAAATTGCCATCCTTAGCCAGCAAGGCGTGTGTGAAGTGAATTTATTAGGACAAAATGTGAATGCGTATCGCGGGCTGACCCATGATGGGCAAATGGCTGATCTGGCTTATTTAATTCAACATGTCGCCGCCATAGAAGGCATTAAGCGGATCCGCTACACCACGTCTCATCCTGTGGAATTTTCAGAAAACCTCATTGCGACTTATGCCAGCGTGCCCCAATTGGTGAATCATCTACACTTACCGGTACAAAGCGGTTGTGATCGGATTTTAGGGCTCATGAAGCGTGGACATACTATACTCGAATACAAGAGCAAAATACGTAAGTTAAGACAGTTGCGCCCCGATATCAGTCTTTCATCAGATTTTATTGTGGGCTTTCCTGGGGAAACCGATGAAGATTTTGAGACCACTATGAACTTTATTGCCGAAATTGGTTTTGATCATAGCTTTAGCTTTATTTACAGCCCGCGTCCGGGCACGCCAGCAGCAAGCTTAGCCGATCCCACCCCGCTCGCTGTGAAAAAACAACGTCTGCAAATTCTTCAAGATCGTATTAATAGCCAATCACAAGCCATCAGTCGGCGCATGCTCGGCCAAGTCGTGACGGTGCTGGTTGAAGGCCCAGGCAATCGGCATGCCGGACAAATTCAAGGCCGCACCGAAAATAATCGCATGGTGAATTTTGATGGCCCACTCGATTTAGTGGGGCAATTAGTCAAGGTCAAAATCACTGAATGTTTAACCAACTGCATGCGAGGCGTTAAGGCATGAAGCACACGCTGACCCTGACGCTTTCCCCTGAAGATAACCCACGGCTTGCTAATTTATGCGGTCAACTCGATGAACATTTACAACTGCTAGAAAAATATTTACCGGTGCGCATTAGTTGCCGTGGGTTTACTTTTCGCATCGAAGGCGATGAGGCCGCAGCACAAAAAACCCAAGCCCTGTTGCAAAAACTGTATCAAATCACTGAACAACAACATTTAACGCCAGAAAAAGTGTTTGCGGTCTTACAAGAACAACTCAACCACGAATCGAATCACGATGGGACCTCAACCAGCATCCATACGCGGCGTGGCCCCATCAAAACACGCGGCCGGAATCAACAACTTTATGTTAACCGTATACAAAAATATGATTTATCGTTTGGGATCGGGCCTGCGGGCACGGGTAAAACTTATTTAGCCGTGGCGTGCGCCGTTGCTGCCTTGGAACAAGATAAAGTGAATCGGATTATTCTGGTGCGCCCTGCGCTAGAAGCCGGCGAGCGTTTAGGATTTTTACCTGGGGATATTTCTGAAAAAATTGATCCGTATCTGCGACCTTTATACGATGCGCTGTATGAAATGCTGGGTGCAGAAAAAGTCATGCAGTGCATTGCACACAACACCATTGAAATTGCACCCTTAGCCTACATGCGCGGCCGCACCTTAAACGATGCGTATATTATTCTCGATGAAAGTCAAAATACCACAATTGAACAAATGAAAATGTTTTTAACCCGCATGGGCTTTAACTCTAAATGTGTGATCACCGGTGATGCCACGCAAATCGATTTACCGAAAGCCAAAGGCTCAGGTTTAGTCCACGCCATGCAAGTGCTAAAAGACATTGAAAATATTAGTTTTACTTTTTTTGAACACGCCGATGTGGTGCGCCATCCTTTAGTGCAACAAATTGTCCAAGCCTATCACCAGTATGAAAACGCCCATGCTTAGCCCCACTGCTGTGCAAATAGACATTGATATTCAGCATCATATTGAACATGCAGAATGTCCCCGCGATGATTTAATAAAAAAATGGGCAGAGCTCGCTTTGAATTTGCGTGCCATCGATACTGAAATCAGTCTTTTAATTGTTGATAATGATGAAATGAGCGCGCTGAATGAACGCTATCGGCATAAGGAAGGCCCCACCAATGTGCTTTCCTTCCCGTTTGAAGGACCCAAGGATTTGGATCTGCCTTTATTGGGCGATCTGGTCATTTGTCTGCCTAAAGTAATCGCTGAAGCTCATGCGCAACATAAACCATTAGACGCCCATTTTGCGCATTTGACTATCCATGGTTGCTTACATTTGCTAGGCTATGATCATGATATTCCTGATCGTGCAGTTCAAATGGAACAACTTGAAATTGATTTACTTAAAAAACTAAATTTTCCCAATCCTTATCAAGAGAGAGCGCTATGAGCATTGAGTCTGACGAGATTAAAGCCAATCCTAAACCTTCGTTAAAAAAATTACTGCGTAAATTTCTAAAGTATGAAATTAATACTCATGAAGAATTGCTAGAACTGTTGTCCGTCGCCAAGACCCAGGGCTTACTGGACAGTGAAGCTTTACGCATGATCGAAGGCGTCTTGGAAGTCAATGACATGCAAGCCCGGGATTTGATGATCCCACGCGCACAAATGGTGGTAGTAGAAAAGGATGCCTCTCCACAAGAATTTATTCCTATTATTATTCAATCCGGACACTCACGCTTTCCCGTTATCGGTGATGATAAAGATGATGTGATCGGATTATTATTAGCCAAAGATTTATTAAAATATTTTACCAGCGGCGAATTCGATTTCCATTTGGCGCGCTATTTGCGCCCCGCAGTATTTGTGCCTGAAAGTAAGCGTATTAACGTACTCTTGCGTGAATTTCGTGTGACGCGCAATCATATTGCTGTGGTGGTGGATGAATTTGGTGGCGTCTCCGGTTTAATTACCATGGAAGATATTTTAGAAAATATCGTTGGTGAAATCGCAGATGAATATGATGCCGATGATGCCGCCTATATTAAAAAGATCAATGCCCAACAATTTAATATTAATGCCTTAACGCCGATTGAAATGTTTAATGAACATTTTGATGTCACATTAAGCGATGAAGAATTTGATACCATAGGGGGATTAATCACCCAAGGCTTTGGCCATATGCCTAGCATTGGTGAGAGCATCACGATAGAAAATTATAAATTTACCGTCATTGATGCCGACGAGCGGCGTATGAGTTTATTGAAGGTGACGGTGTTAAGTGGTGGGGAAGAAGGCTAGATGGAAAAAAATTCCCATGCCTAAAACGCCCCTCTCCTCGTTCGGGTTATCCTCATTGATTGCCCTATTGGCAGGAGCCCTCCTGCCTCTGGCCTTTGCACCGTTTAATTTCTTTTTTATCGCATTTTTTTCTCCAGCTGTTTTAGCCTTACTCTGGCAGCATACACGACCCAATACCGCCGCCTGGCGCGGGTTTTGTTTTGGTGTCGGTCTTTTTGGTACGGGCGCATCGTGGATTTTTGTCAGTATCCATCAGTTCAGCCATACGCCGTTTGCGATGGCCCTGTTGATTACGTTTTTATTTATCATAATTCTTGCGGGCTTTATTGCATTGCAAGGTTGGGTCTATGCAAAACTTATCACGAAACATACCTATTTAATTACCCTATTAGCCTTCCCGAGTATCTGGGTATTATTTGAAGGGTTACGCAGCTGGTTATTTACCGGTTTTCCCTGGTTATTCTTAGGCTATAGCCAAATCGATACTTACCTGGGTGGCTTTGCACCCGTCTTGGGCGTGTATGGCGTCTCGTGGTGTTGCGCCGCTACCGGTGTTTTGCTGCTGAGTATTTATTTATATCCTAAACGCGTTAAATTGACCGGTCTGATGTTGATCACACTTTGGGGCAGTGCCTACGCTATTAAAACGATACAATGGACGCAAGCAAGCGGCGATCCTATTTCTGTTGCACTCTTGCAAGGCAATATTGATCAAAATTTAAAATGGAATGCCAGCACTAGAGAATTTATTTTACAGCGCTACGAAATGTTAATGGCACAAACGCAGCAGGCCGAACTGATTATTTGGCCCGAGGCGGCGTTTCCTATTCCCCTGCCTCAATCCCACGCGCTGCTGCAGCAACTGAGCCACAAACTACAAAGCAACGATCAAGCCGCGCTCATCGGTCTACCGGTGCAAACCCAACAAGGGCAGTTTTTAAACAGTATCGTCGCTTTAGGCACGGATGCGTATGGGGTATATTACAAACGTCATTTAGTGCCCTTTGGTGAGTTTGTCCCACTTGAAGCCCAAATCCGCGGCTTGGTGGGTTTTTTTGATTTGCCTATGTCCCACGGTGTGTCGGGACCTTATATCCAAGCGCCCTTGCATGCGGGATCTTTGCGCGTCGCGCCACTGATTTGTTATGAAATTGTCTATCCCGAACTTGCACGGGGAAGTTTACATGATGCGAATATTCTTCTCACCGTGAGTAATGATACTTGGTTTGGTCGCTCAATTGGTCCCCATCAACATTTTGAAATGGCAAGAATGCGCGCCCTAGAATTAGGCCGTTTTCTTATCCGCAGTACCAATAATGGCATTAGCGCGATTGTGGATCATCAAGGCAAAGTTGTCGCGCAAGTTCCGCAATTTATTGCCACCACGCTCATTGCCAACGTCTATGCCACCGAAGGTTATACGCCCTTATACTTTTTAAGCCATTACTTTATGTTAATATTGAGTAGCTTATTGCTCGTCGCTGCTTTACTATTGCAGCTTGGGAAATTTCCACGCAAGAAAACGGTTTAAAGGAATAGATTATGGACAGTACCCTGCTACGGAAGGCACAGTCGGCTTTTTTATTAAAAGGCGGCGCTTATACCTTCACCACGCTACAACTCCTTAGTGCAGATCTCGAAACGATCCGCTTAAGCCTGGTCGATAAAATTGCTCAAGCCCCCAAGTTTTTTGAAAAAACGCCCATCGTGCTGGATTTACAAAAGCTAGAAGTCCCTTATACCGAATATAATTTACTCGAGTTAGTGCAATGTTTGCGCACCTTGCAGCTGATCCCTATCGGGATCCGGGGTGCCCCCGAACCTTTGCAGCAAGTAGCCATTGCCCAAGGTTTGGCCTGCCTATCCGATATCCGCTCGGCGGAAAAAACTGAAACACCCAAAGTAAGTCCACAAGAAATAATGCCTAAAGTCATGCCTGCAGCCACGGTCACCAATAAAGTCATCACGCAACCGGTGCGAGGAGGACAGCAGATTTATGCGCAAGGCGGGGATTTAATCGTTTTAGCCACAGTCAGTCATGGCGCAGAAATTCTTGCGGATGGCAATATCCATGTATATGCCCCTTTACGAGGTCGAGCGCTGGCTGGCGTGATGGGCGATACGAATACTTATATTTTCTGTCAAAGTCTAGAAGCAGAGCTGGTTTCGGTTGCAGGACAATACCGCATTAGCGAACAATTAAAAGAATCGTGCTGGCAAAAACCTGCACAAATATCTTTATCAGAGGGGCACTTGAGAATTACACCATTATAGATAATAATGATGAGAGTAATTACTTAAGATTTTTAGAGCACTGTAGGATAACAGTGTTCACATAATAGCAAAGAAGGATCTTTACGTTGAACAAACAAGCACAAGTGATCGTTGTCACCTCCGGTAAAGGAGGGGTGGGCAAAACCACAAGCAGCGCCGCGCTCTCTACCGGCTTAGCCTTACGCAAACATAAAACCGTCGTGATTGATTTTGATGTGGGCTTACGTAACCTTGATTTGATCATGGGTTGCGAGCGCCGCGTGGTGTATGACTTTATCAATGTCATTAATAAAGAAGCAACCCTCAATCAAACCTTAATTAAAGATAAACGGGTAGAAGATTTATTTATCCTCCCTGCCTCACAAACACGGGATAAAGATGCCCTCACCAAAGAAGGCGTTTGCACGATTATCGATGAATTGAAAGAACGTTTTGATTATATCGTCTGCGACTCCCCTGCGGGGATAGAAAGCGGTGCACTGATGGCCATGTATTACGCCGATCACGCCGTAATTGTGACTAACCCTGAGGTGTCGTCGGTACGTGACTCTGATCGTATTTTAGGCATTCTAGCCAGCCGTTCACGTCGCGCCGAACTGGGATTAGACCCCATTAAGGAACATTTACTTCTGACCCGTTACTCTCCTGAGCGCGTTAAACGTGGCGAAATGCTTAGCGTTAAAGACGTGGAAGATATCCTCTCTATTCCGTTATTGGGTGTCATTCCTGAATCTAAAGCCGTACTGCGTGCGTCGAATGAAGGAACGCCGGTGATACTGGATGAACGCAGCGATGCCGGAAAAGCCTATAAAGATGCTGTGGCCCGCTTCCTCGGTGAGCAAATACCACACCGCTTTATGCAATCAAAAAACATACTTGAACGTTTATTTGGAGCTGAAGCATGAGCTTGCTAGACTTTTTTCGACCCTCACCTTCTAAGCGTAATGCGTCTGTCGCTAAAGAACGCTTACAAATTATTGTGGCGCACCAACGAGGCAATAATCGCGTCGATTATTTGCCCTTGCTGCAAAGAGAATTGCTGGAAGTCATTAGCAAATATGTGAAGGTGGATAAGAACCAAGTCAAGGTCGCGCTAGAACGGGATGGGGATTGTTCCGTATTGGAATTAAATATTACGCTGCCTGAAGCGGTATTAAAAGAAGCTGAGGCTGCGCAGGGGTAAACCCCTGCTTCTCTCAAGTCTGGCCCAACCTCATTATTTAAATGTTAATTCTGACCTTAGTTTGCCAGCTTCAAAATGAAGATTGTGCAAAAAATGTAAGTTTACTTTACTGTCTAGATGTGCTTTTAAAATCTCTTTATCTTCATTATTTTCCACAAGGCCCAAGATCTCACCATAACAGTTATTAATCATAGCTTGCTCTTTGTCATCTAAATTGTGTGCTTGAAAGCGAGGTTCTTGCGCTTGTCTGGCAGTCAATGCCATATTAATCATAGGCTGATACTCGACAAATGCATCATTAGAATTATTGATCGCTGGACCGTGCCAAAATATCCCTATATTGAGGTGATAACGGTTTTCACTTTTACGGTTAGCTTTGAGGCCTTCTATAGCTTTATTAGTAACTAATTGAATTTTCACATTTTTATCTTTATCTTCATAAAGTATATTTAAAATTTGATTTGCAGACTTAGGCATAATACATTATCTCCAATTGAATAGGCGAAGCTTATCATTCTTATATGTGTTAGTCAACAACATCAATGGAGCTCTTTTTTATGCAAACACTCATTTCTACTAACCCTGCGAATAACGCTACCGTGGGCGAAGTCACGGTCACTACGTTGCCTGAAATTACGGCAAAAGTACAAAACGCCCAGCGCGCAAAAAGGGCGTGGAAAATGCTGGGTGCAGCGCAAAGAGCGTTAATGCTCCGCCCCTTATACGCATTGATCATCCAACATAAAGACGAGATTGCGCAGCTCATCACCCAAGAAATGGGCAAACCCATCACGGCAGCACACTCAGAGATAAAATATGCCCTAGACTACTTACAAGATTTTCTAGACTGTGGTCCAGGTTATATTGCCAATGAAATAACGGTGCAAGAAGGTGCGACTAAGCATGAAATTGTTTATGAGCCCTTGGGTGTGGCAGCCTGCATTGCGCCCTGGAATTATCCGTTTAGTAATTTTATCGTGAATGTGATCCCGCTACTTATCACGGGCAATACTGTTGTGTTTAAACATTCTGAAGAATGCCCGTTGGTGGGGCAATACGCTGATAGCCTGATGCAACAATTAAATTTACCCGAAGGCGTTTATGCCCAAGTGTATGGCGAGGGTACCGTAGGACAACAACTGGTTGAACAAGACATTAACCTTATCAGTTTCACCGGCAGCTCAAAAACGGGACATGCCTTGGCGGCGATTGCTGGAAAAAAAGGTATAAAAGCCGTTTTAGAAATGGGAGGATCTGATCCTGCCGTTATTTTCGAGGATGCCCCGCTCGATGAGATTATTCCGCAAATCTACGCGCGACGCTTTGATAATTGTGGCCAAATTTGTTGTGCGGTCAAACGCTTAATTGTGCATGAATCTATTTATGATACTGTGGTGGAAAAATTAGTCGATTATTTACGCACCATAAAAGTAGGCGATCCCCTGGACCCCAGCACACAAATCGGCCCACTTGCAGCTTTGCGTCAATTGGAATTATTAGAATCACAAGTGGCAGCTTCCCTTGCACAAGGCGCAGTCGTTGCCATCGGTGGGAAAAAAGCTGCAGAAAAAGTGGGTGTCTATTATTTACCCACCGTCTTAACCCATATTCATCGCGATATGTCGGTCTGGAAGGAAGAAATCTTTGGTCCGGTGTTACCTATTATGGCCTTTCGCACTGAAGAGGAAGCCATTATGTTAGCCAACGATACGCCCTATGGCTTAAGCGCCGTAGTGTTTTCAGCCGATAAGGAACGCGGTTATAGAGTCGCCGCCCAAATCGATGCCGGCTGTGTAGATATTAATTTTGCCAGCCACTGGCGCCCTTGCAATCCATTTGGCGGCTATAAAGCCTCGGGGCTAGGCCGTATTTATGGTAAATGGGGATTTCAGGAGTTATGTCAGGTTAAAGTAATTGCGCAGTAGCCAGACTAAGGGTGATTGAGAGCTTACATTATTAACTAACCAATTGATTTCCTTATTGAAAACAAACTAGCTTATTATGAAATAATATGTTATAAATATAACATATTCTATGCTATATTATAACATTCAGCTAAAGAGGTCAGACATGCAAAATGAGACAGAACAGATGTTCGCGCAGATTGAAATTGACTTTAATTATAACACTAGTCGCTTAGCTAATTTGATTGGGTATAAAAAACAGCTTCAGACATTAAACCTAACTGCTAGCACTCAATTCGATATGGGAAGGATAACAAGATTCTTGCAGGCAGCTCTTTTGATCTTCATAGCGAGTGGGCCTTCAAAATCTTATGCCCTGTTTAATACTCCATCCACTCATGGAGGCATCACTGCAAAATTTTGGAATATTTATAGTTATTTACGCACGCAATTAGGCGCAACCGCCCAAGAAGCCACTTTTGTTGCTCATGGTGCTGTGAATCAAGATTGGCGTGAAGGCGAGAAATATCACAAGTTTAGCGTAGTTGATAATGGGAATAACATAGTGCAGGTGACACCGAGTGTACACGCTGCAACTGCCGAAGAAAGAACATTAATCAGTGACATACAAGCCGCAAAGATGGAACATCCTGTACCTGTCGCTTCACACCCAAGCTCAACAACTCTCTCCAACCCAATTGTAACGACAACAATACCTTTAGAACAACAAAGAAAACTGGATACTATTTTTGCAATACCAAACAATTTAAATTTACACAACCAAGAGGACGCTGCCCTTTATGGCGCTACTATCGTTAATAACCTCATAAGGTCATTAACATCAGAAAAAGATATTCACTACATTCCCTTAGCCATCGAGCGGTTATCTAATATGTCTCTTTCGATTGTTCTCCCAGCGCTTGATCAATTGTACGCCAAGAGTAATGAACGTTATGTGGTAGCTATATTAGCTCTAGCGGAATTAATTAAAAAGTATCCAACCTTGATCATGAGCATGCGGAACCCCTCTAGCTTCACTCATGGATTAAATGACCAACCCACAAAAATAGAATCTTTATTGGACCGCTTACCCAACAGTCTTCAAGCGACAATGGCATCTTCTGTGGGTGTCGCTATCAACGAGTTAGCTAATAAACGGCGCATCGACAGGTCACCACGAACAAGCCATTTAAACAATAGACTGATCATGACGCTGGAAAGATTACCAAAAAAGTTAAGATTTAATGTAGTACAACATATCACCTCTAAAAAACTCCAAAGAATTTGTTTTGTAAATAAACAACTCATCGCTAATGATAGAGGAGTGGATATAAAAGCAATCGAAGAAAAAGATGTGATAAATCTGAATGCATCACGTTTTGGCAACCTATTGCGCCTATTCCCACAAGACTCTTGGGGGAAGGACCCTTTACTTTCATTTATTAATACCGGGATTCAGGATATCATTATGAAGGCTCCTCAGTTATTAGAGCACATAATAACGATGCTTCCAATGCCAGAGAAGATTGCTTTGATACAGTATATCGGTAAAGAAAAACTAGAAGATATTAATCGCTTAGTACCAGAAGCTACGAGTAAGTTCTATACCAGCCTTCAGACTATGGGTGTGACTGCCACCTGCAAACCAACTCATAATAACGGATTTGAGGGTAGTAAAAGTACCGGTGAGCAGACTCCTCAGCCTTCTTCAACACATAAGCCTGCTGTGTCTTTTATAGTTAAAAGTTAGCAGCGGTGACCGGGTGTCCCCCTAAACCACCAACACCTGCGGCAAGAATACACTCACGCGTGTGCCTACATTCGGCACACTGTGCACTTTGATTTTGCCTTGGTGCGAGGCTTTAATAATATGATAGGCCATGGCTAAATCTAAACCTGCGCCTAACCCTACGCCTTTCGTGGTAAAGAATAATTCAAATAAATGCGCTTTGACTTCTTCATCCATCCCTATGCCATTATCTTCTATCACGATACACACCCATCCCGGTTCGGTATAAGTGCGGATCTTGACGACTCCAGGACGTGTGAGCCCTTGCGTCGCTTGCACGGCATTTTTTAAGATCCCCAGTAACACCCGCTCTATTTCCAGCGGTTGACATTTAATGTCCGGTAAATCGGCTTCATACTCTTTTTCTATCAAGACATTGGCCAGCGCTTGTGTTTTACGCAATAGCGGGTCTTGTTGCAAATGACTTAATGCCCGCTCGGTTATTTTCTCTAAATTATACGGTTGATAATTCACTTCAGCGCGCGGCGTAAAATCAAGTAAGGTCGCGATCACTTTAGCGGCCTGCTCGCCTGAGAGCTGAATATTATCTAGAAATTTAAACACTTCTCGCTGCACACAATACTGTTGCAGGTGCTCAAGATTAATTCCAACGGCTTGTGCCACTTCAGTATTTTTCTCTAATTCAGTATTTAGACGCCGCTTCACGGTCTGTACGCCTTGTAATACTGCACTCAAAGGATTATTAATCTCATGCGCCATGCCCGCAGCTAATTTTAAGGTGGACTGCAATTTTTCTTGTTTCAGCAATTTTTCTTGAATTTTAATTTGACTCGTGATGTCATCTAAGCGGATCACGATACCAGGCGGCTCTTCTTCTAATAAAGGATACAAAATAATATCCAAATAACGCCGACCGGTTTTTTCTTGAATTAAAATATTTTGCACTTTTTCCGCTTGATTATATTGGATCACTTGTTTTAACAGTGCATCATAACCATTGAGCAATGGAAATAAATCGGTGTAATGCATGCCTATCGCTTTTTTTCTATCGATTTGCGTCATTTGCTCCGCTCTTAAATTACAATCGGTCACGATGCCTTCCGTCGTAATTGCGATCAGTGCTGAGGGCATCGCATCGATAATATCCGCTAAATGGCGCTTAGTATTTAACAAGCCAGCTTGCGCCGTTTGAATTTTATCCACCATGATATTAAACGATTGGGCGAGCACATCAAGCTCCGTTGATTTCTCGCTCACCGGCATGTGCACACGATTCATATGCCCTTGCGCGACAGCGCGGGTTGCAAGCGTTAAGCGTTGCAAAGGAATGCTTAACCATTTTCTTCCGATCCATAAAATCAGCACCCACAATAACAGTGTTTTTATGATTTCATCAATCACAATCAAGGCATATACGCGCACGAATTTTGCAACGACCAAGGATTGATCGCCATACACCGTCACTTCTGCAAGCGGCGTCACATTATCTTTATTAAATAACGTAAAATGATACGCGTGTGATTTAGAAAAAAACTGCATGAATTTGCCAAAAGCTTTGCCATGCGTGTTTAATTTTTTCTGCAATACTTTTTGCTGACCGGGCTCGACATCCCCCATGGCAATGCCAGGATAATCTGAGAGGGGTTCAATTTTAACGCCAATGATTGCAGGGCCCCGCATCACGCCTTCAGAAATAAACTTTAGCCGTTGATCCGAGCGTTGAATGATGGCATCGGCCAGTGCCGGAGAAATAAATTCCTGCAAAATATCAAAATTAGAGGCAATTTCATTTCTTTCTTGCACAAATTCGGCGTGCATTTCATACGTGGTCATGACCACGGTTACGGTGATATAAATAATAAATACGATATTAAATAATTTACGGGTGATGGAAAGTTCACTCGGCTTTATTTTCATCATCCCCTCGCAACGCACGACGCAGGACTTTACCCACATTGGTTTTCGGTAGACTGTCGCAAAATTCTATGATCTGAGGCCGTTTATAACCGGTTAATTGTTGATGCAAATAATCGCGCAACTGGTTTTCAGTTAAATCAGGATCTTTTTTCACCACAAAACACTTAATGCGCTGTCCGGTGATAGGATCTGGAATGCCTACGACTGCGGCATCAAACACACCCGGATGCGTGCAAATCACATCTTCTATTTCTGTAGGATAGACATTAAACCCTGAGACCACCAGCATGTCTTTTTTCCGGTCCACAAAATACACATACCCTAAGGCATCCATTTTTACGAGATCGCCAGTTTTAAGCCAACCTTCAGGTGTTAAACTTAGCAAAGTCTCTTCAGGCTTATGCCAATAGCCTTGCGTGATTTGCGGGCCTTTAAGGTAAAGCTCCCCAGTCTGGCCTAATATCACTTCATGGCCCGCATCATCACACACTTTGACTTGCGTACCCGAGATGGGCAAACCCATAGCGCCATTATAATCAGAAAGCTCTAAGGGGTTAATGATCGCAGCCGGTGAGCTTTCAGTTAAGCCATAGGCTTCAATTAAAGGTTTACCCGTGAGGGCTTGCCATTGCTGCGCGGTATTTTTTTGGACGGCCATCCCGCCGGAAAGGGCGACTTTTTGCTGGGAAAAATCCAAGTGCTTAAAGTGCCTATCACACAAGAGCGCATTATATAAAGTATTGACTCCTGTCATTAATACCAACGGACGTTTCTTTAAAATTTTAATAATGCCAGAGATATGGCGAGGATCTGCAATCAAAATACTTTCAAAACCTATGGCAAGTAATAATAAATGATGCGCCGTCATTGAAAAAATATGGTAGAGGGGCAGTGGCGCTAGGGCTACTTTATGTTTTGCTGTATTGAGCACAGGCGCTATCCAGATTTTGGTTTGCGCGACATTGGCGAGCAGATTGGCATGCGTCAGCATGACGCCCTTAGGCAAGCCCGTGGTCCCTCCGGTATATTGCAGCAACGCAAGATCCTCGGCTCTTACGGAAACAGGCGTATATTTTAATTTTTGACGATGAGTTAAAACCTCTTTGAAAAAGACCACGCCGTTGATGTTAAAATCAGGTGATCGTTTAATGTATTTAAGATACACGGAAATAAACAAAGATTGTGGGAATTTCAGCATATCTCCCAAGCCTGTGACCATCACATGCCTAATCGGTACTTCTTTTAAAACATCTTCTAGTTTATGCGCCATAGTCGATAAAATGATCATCGCACTCACTTGCGCATCTTTAAGCTGTAATTTTAATTCGCGCGCGGTATACATAGGATTGACTGGCACCACCACTAAACCCGCCAGCAGCGCTGCAAAAAACACCACGGGAAATTGCAAACAATTCGGCAGCATGATGGCGATGCGATCGTCTTTTTTTAATTGCCATTCATGTTGAAAAAAAGCGGCGAAATGTTTGGCATGCCGCGCAAGTTTTGCATAAGTGAGCGTGGTATCAAAAGAAGTAAACGCTGGACGCTTGTGATACTGTTGACAACTGGTGAGGAATAATTGATCTAAACTCATCTCGGGCGCAATCGGATCCCAGGTGGTCGGCACATAAGGCGGGTAACTTTTCAGCCAAATCTCTTCCATGAGTGGGGTCCTTGGTTTTATTGCTAGGGGTTTCTAAAACTGTTGCGTGTCTTCAAACATAATGGATATAAAAGTATAGTTAAGTTTAAACCATGGTCTCTTGGGGGACAAGCAGGTAGTTTCTAAAATTAAAAAAGTGAGAAGATTGAGGATGAAGATGAGGATATAACCGGAATACTACTGGATATTGAAGGATAAGTGGGCGCCAATGACTTTCCTGTTTTGACAAAGTTAGTACTCGTTATATAAGGATAATCAGTTGGAGGAATAGGTGTCGGTAATGTCTTGCGTATCCTTACCACTCTTTCTCCTAATCTTTTATTTAAGAGCGCAGGGTGTGCATCTAAAGTAGTTTGCTTGATATGACCATGCATCACAATATCGTCATAACAAGCGAGAGTAGCAGTTAATTTATGCTCGCGTGAATAGGTGGATGTTCCCCAGCCCCGATATTCACCGCCTTGGTAACGCAAAAAGGTATAACTTTCTAGTTCTGCAAGACATTTGACAGTATTATTATTTTTGTCTGTTGAACTGCAGTTTTTGAGCGAGGCACAAATCTTAACCTTCTCTTTAAATAAATCCTCAATCTTTTTTTCTATTTGCGGGAGGTATTGAATTAAATGCGCTGGCGCTTCATCCTTGGTGCCTTCGCTGTATATTTTAAATAATCGCTGCAAGGCCTCAGTGAGTAATTGATTCGCAAGCGCATAGTTTTCTTCTGTAACAAATTGATTACTGAATACGATTTTTGTTTCTATCTCGTTAGGCCATCGGACGCTATTATTATTCAGTACATTGTTTAAGCTTGAGAAAATATCATTTCCAGATTGATAGATAGCCTGGTAAGTAACATTATCCTGTTTATCTGCTTCCTCCACATTGATGCCGAATATCGAGTTTGCAGTTGCTTTTTTTGCTTTTAGAGTGTAACTGTCTGCAAGCATCTCCTTAGCAGAGAGTAGGTATTCTTTATATTGAGCATCATAATTTGAATAATGTTGACTCACTTTATGCTCAAGGGCCAGAAGGTTGTTTGCGCTATCAGGATAAAATATTGCACACAAGACCAGAATACGTCTTCTCTGCCAAAAAAGCTGATGACCTCTCCACCCAATATTATTTTGATATACCTCAAATTCCATAGTCATAAAAGTTAACTATCTCAATAGCATTCATTTCATAGTGCATGAAGTTTAAGCTAAATGCAAGGGGCAAGATAATACCGCGAGATAAAAAATAGCTTATTTATCCAGTGGCTATAAGTGATATTTTTTGTTAAAAATCAACTGGTTAGATTATTTGGGCAGGATTTTAGCGTATAGACTTCAAGTCTGAATCAAGGCAACTGAGTATGCTTTATTCATCCTAAGAAAAATCCCCGTATCATTCTCATTTTGAATGATACCGGGGATTGATTCGTCACCTGAATAAATGCAAAACCAAAGTCACTAAGAACAATATTAAGAAAATAAAGAATAGGATACGTGCGATATCTACAGCTTCAGCGGCGATGCCGGTAAAGCCAAAAACGCCTGCTACAATCGCAATCACTAAAAAAACCAATACCCAATTTAACATGATGAGTCTCCTTTAATTTATCAATTATAGCAGCTGATCATTTTTTATGGGTCACTAGACCTAATACTAAAAAAATAGGTCTAGGTAATTAAGTTATTGTTATCAAAGTAATAACTGATTCAAACGCTTCACAAAAGCCGCTGGGTCGCTTAATTGGCCGCCTTCAGCAAGCACCGCTTGATCCAGTAACAAATGGGCCCAATTGGCTATTTCAGGTTGCTCGCTATCGGCTTGGAGTTTTTTCACTAAAGCATGATAGGGGTTTAATTCCAAAATGGGTTTAGCACGCGGTACGGCTTGACCTGCGGCTTCCAATATTTTTTGCATCTGACGGCTCATATCATGTTCATCGCTCACCACACAAGCTGGAGATTCGGTTAAACGGTGGGTAATGCGCACGTCTTTTACGTTATCGCCCAAAAGCGTTTTAAATTTAGCGATCAGTGCTGCAAAAGACTGATCCACTTCGGCTTGCACATTTTTGACGTCTTGATCTTCGAGTGCGCCCAAATCCAGTGCGCCTTTGGCGACACTATGTAAGGTTTTACCTTGATATTCATTTAAATGTGACACCAACCATTCATCCACACGATGATGCAGCAATAACACTTCAATATTTTTCTTCGCAAAAATTTCTAAATGTGGACTATGCTGAGCTGCGGCTAACGTATCTGCAGTGACATAATAAATTTTATCTTGGCCCTCAGGCATGCGCGCCAAATAATCATCTAAGGAAACGATTTCGCCTGCACCCACATCATGAGTCGTGGTAAAACGCAATAATTTTGCGATTTGCTCTTTATTGGCAAAATCTTCTGCGGGACCTTCTTTTAATACCTCACCAAACGCGCTCCAGAATTTTTGGTATTTTTCAGGGGCATTGAGTGCTAAATCTTCAAGGAGATTCAGTATTTTTTTCACTGAGCCTTTACGTATGGTTTCCACTTTTTTATTGTTTTGTAAAATCTCACGCGAAACATTCAGCGGTAAATCGTTGGCATCAATGACCCCTTTGACAAACCGTAAATAATGCGGCATAAAATGTTCGGCTTCATCCATGATAAATACCCGCTGCACGTAGAGTTTAATGCCGCGTTGATAATCTCGATTCCATAAATCAAACGGTGCTTGAGCTGGGATAAATAATAAATGGGTATATTCCGTGCTGCCTTCGACGCGATGATGACTATAGGCTAAGGGATCCGCAAAATCATGCGCAATGTATTTATAAAATTCGTTGTACTCTTCTTCTTTGATCTCAGATTTATTCAAGGTCCACAAGGCGGTCGCTTTATTAACCGTTTCAAAATGGGGGACATCAATGAGAGTTTCGTCTTTGTTTTCCGCTTCATCTTCTTTAGTCGCGAGCATCATGACGGGAAAGGCAATATGATCCGAATATTTGCGTATTAAATTACGCAGGCGAAAATCTTCTAAAAATTCATCTTCTGTGGGCTTGAGATGGAGTATGACTTGAGTGCCGGTTTCTGCCTTAGTCACTTCTTCGAGGGTATATTCGCCTTGACCTGTAGACTCCCAACACACCGCTTCATCACTGCCTGCATGACGCGTATTCACCGTGACTTTATCTGCCACAATAAAACTTGAATAAAAGCCTACGCCGAATTGACCGATGAGTTTAGCATCCTTTGCGGCTTCACCACTTAATTGTTGTAAAAATTCACGGGTGCCGGATTTTGCAATCGTGCCTAAATTGGCAATCACTTCATCGCGGGTCATGCCGATCCCATTATCTTCAACCGTTAAGGTGCGTGCGTCTTTATCAAAGGTGATCCGAATGTTTAAATCTTGATTGTTTTGGGCAAGCTTTGCATCTTCGAGTGCGCCAAAGCGTAATTTATCTAAGGCATCAGACGCATTAGAAATCAATTCGCGCAAGAAAATTTCTTTATTGCTGTATAGCGAATTAATCATTAACTGTAACACTTGTTTGACTTCAGCCTGAAAACTTAAGGTTTGTTTGTCTGCTACGATCATGTAAAACTCCTACTGCTAAGTTATAAAATTTGCCGTCCGGCCATGGCCTGCACTAAAGTATGGCCATCTACATATTCCAATTCACCGCCCACAGGGACACCGTGTGCAATGCGACTTACAATCATGCCTGTGGGTTTAAGCAGTTGCGCGATATAATGCGCTGTTGCACCCCCTTCGACTGTAGTATTGGTCGCGAGGATCACTTCCCTCACTTTACCTAACTGTAGGCGCTGCACTAATAAATCAAGCCCGATATCTTCAGGACCTATGCCATCTAAGGGCGATAAATGCCCCATTAACACAAAATAATACCCTTGATAATGACCCGATTGCTCTATCGCTAAGACATCAGCAGGCGATTCCACCACGCACAGCTGGCCCTCATCGCGTTTCGTGTTGGTGCATATCACACAGATAGGAAGTTCACTGAGCATACGGCAATCACTGCAATGCCCTACTTTATCTAGGGCCAGTGCTAAAGTTTGACTGAGATGACGCGCACCCTCTGGGTCACGCTCAAGCAGGTAAAACGCCATGCGCTGCGCCGATTTATTGCCGACTCCCGGCAAACAGCGCAACGCGGCTATGAGTTGTAATATGAGGGGGCCTAAGCTCATGGGATTATTGATTCGCTCCGCCGCCACCACCAAAGGGCGATAATTCAGGAGGAAGATTAAGACCAGACATTAAACCGGTCATTTTTTCACGCGAGGCTTTCTCGACTTTACGCACAGCATCATTGACCGCAGCGGCAATTAAATCCTCTAGCATGGCTTTATCAATATTGGGTTTGCCGCCCTTGCCGCCCTTACCACCGCCCTCGCCTTCTTCTTCCTCTTTATTGCCTTCTTCGCTTAAACCCAGCAAAGTAGGAGAAATAAAAAAGCGCAGCACATCATGACGACCGTTCATTTTAACTTTGACTAAACCGCCACCGGCTTCACCGACCACGGTGAGATTAACAATTTCTTCTTGGGCTTTCTGGATATTGGACTGCATTTTTTGCGCTTGTTGCATTATTTTTTGAAAATCAGCGTCACTCATGGTTTTTCCTTAATTAATCATTTGATTTCAGTAGGTTAACTTATATTTCTGCTCTCGTCAAGTAAGCGCCTATCAACGCGACGTAATACTCTCAGTCAGCACTTGTGCGCCTAAGCGTTGGACTAAGGCTAGCACCTTGGGATCAGCCTTGATGTCCACTTCTGCGGCGTGTTGGGCTTGTTGCTGCACCCGGGTCTGTTGCGCCGCTAATGTTTCCTCAAACGTCTCTTCTAAACTAATTTTAAGCCGAATACTATAGCCCAAATACTCACTTAAGGCCGTTTCCATACGTGTGGCCGAACTGCTGTTCAGTAAGGGCGCATGCTGTGGTGCCAGCGCTAATTGCACCCCGGTATCCTGTACGGATTTTAATACACAATGGGAAGCGAGCGCCATAGCCAAACCCGTTAAACCCAATTGCGCACTCATCTCTGCCCATGATTTTCCTGCGAGCGTATGTTTATCCGAAGGCGCATTTACAACGGGCGCAATCGGCTTGGGTGCCTCCTGATTGACAGGCGGGATGGGCAAGGGCTTGGGTGCTTGAATTACAGGCGGAGGAACAGGCGAGACGACAGGCAAAGGCGCGGTGACTTGCGCACGAGGCGCGATTGCAAGGTGCTCATTAGGATAAGCGTCCTGCACTTTGGGAGCCTCAGAAGGGTAAAAAGCCAACATACGCAGCAAGATCATCTCTAAACCTAAGCGCGGGTTAGCCACCCACGGTAAATCTTTTCGACCATTTACGGCGATTTGATAAAATAATTGCACATCTTCAGGTGAAAAATGTTGCGCAAATGAGGCCAACGCTTGATCGGCCTCTGCATGCGGTAACATTTGCATGAGCGCAATTTGATGCAAGACTGTAATGAACTCATCCAGCAAGGCTTGATAATCAGCCCCTAATGCGATACCGGTTTGCAAGGCCTGCAATAGACTCTGCGCGTCTTTTTGTTGCAGTGCCGTTAAAATGTGTAGTATCACTTGCGGATCAATGTGCCCTAATAATTCGCGCACCTCGTGTACATTGATTTGTCCTGCGCCATAAGCAATGGCTTGATCCAACACACTCAAACCATCCCGCATACTGCCTTGTGCCGCATGAGCTAATAAATCAAGCGCATCGAGTGTATAGGCAATCTGTTCTGCCGTTAAAATATGGGCCATATGGGCGCTAATCATGGCCGCAGGCATATTTTTTAAATGAAAGTGCAGACAGCGGGATAATACGGTCGGCGGTAAGCGTTCCGGATCCGTGGTGGCCAGTAAAAACTTAACATGCGCGGGCGGCTCTTCGAGTGTTTTCAGCAACGCATTAAAACTATGCGTCGAGAGCATGTGTACTTCGTCAATTAAATAAATTTTAAACCGACCGCGCGTAGGTGCGTAGGCGACATTTTCTAGCAGTTCACGCGTTTGTTCAACTTTAGTGCGCGAGGCCGCATCGACTTCAATTAAATCGGGAAACTTGCCTTCACGGATATCGCAACAAGCGCTGCACACGCCGCAGGGTGTGGACGTGATCCCCGTCTCACAATTAAGACACATGGCTAAAATTCGCGCTACCGTGGTTTTCCCCACACCGCGCGTGCCGGTAAATAAATAAGCATGATGTAACGCGCCACTTTCCAGCGCATTTTTTAAAGCGCGCAACACATGGTGTTGCCCAACCATTTCAGCAAAATTTTGTGGCCGCCATTTGCGTGCTAGGACTTGGTAGTTCATCGGTTAATTATATACCTAAAGATGATATAAATCGCGAATCGCAGAAATTGAAAGCGGCCCTTAATCGCCACACCACGCACCCTTTCAGCTGCTACCGCTGCTTCCTTCCGGACCTGACGGGGTTTACAGCCTAACGTCGCGTGGGGACCAAAAAGGACCGCAAAGACGAGTTACTCAAAATTTACTGAAAGGGGATCATAGCATAGTTTTTGGTTTAGACACTAGCCCTTACCAAGGCGGGCTTGCAATGACTTTTTGCAAGTCGGTATCGGGGAAAATCCGTTGATGACTAAACGCTGGGATCTCTTTACGCTTGGCTGCCAACCAGTTTAAATCAATTTGTGCTGTTAAGACTCCGATCCCATTTTCTAACTGCGACAATACTTCCCCGTTAGGTGAAATGATTATGCTATTGCCATACGTTTCACGTCCCATGCCATGTAAACCGTGTTGGCCTGCGCCTATCACGTAACAAAAATTATGGATGGCAATAGCCCGCGTGAGCGTTTCCCAGTGTAATTTTCCTGTGGTCACGGTAAATGCAGCGGGCACGGCAAAAATCTCAGCGCCCATGTGTTGTAATTGACGAAACAGTTCAGGAAAACGCAGATCATAGCAAACCCCTAATCCGATTTTACCCACAGGCGTATGCACCAAGACGATTTTATTGCCAGGAAAAGTACTGTCTGATTCGCGATACACTTCACCCGTATCTAACGCGGCATCAAATAAATGTAATTTGTCATAACGTGCGACTTGTTTGCCGTCTTCATTAAACACTAAACAAGCAGCATAGGAGCGTGTGGGATCTTCACTGGCTATCGGGATCGTTCCGGCAATAATCCATATTTTTAAACGTTTTGCTAGGGCGGAAATAAAATCTTGGATCGGACCGTTGCCTTCTTGTTCTTGGATGCGTATGCGCGCAGCTTTAAGCCCAGGCCCTTGGCCTATCAAAGGAAACATTTCAGGCAGCACGGCTAATGCTGCGCCTTGCTTGGCCGCCTGCTCGAGTAGCACACTGGCTTGCTGGAGATTGTCGCTGACATTCATGCCTGAATTCATTTGGATAGCGGCGACCGTGTTTCGAAAAGGCGAGTGCATATGAGCTCCCTGCTGGTGATCATATGATTATGGTTGGGGGATTAGGGATAGTCCAGGATTTAGGGTTTGAGATTTGGGATAGACATTTGGCGGAGAGAGAGGGATTCGAACCCTCGGTACATGGGTTACACGTACACACACTTTCCAGGCGTGCGCCTTCAACCACTCGGCCATCTCTCCATAAGAGAACCAGAGGCTTAGTATATAGAAACTGGCGGGGCAAATAAAGCTAATAGCTCGCGGACACTGCGGCGTACCGAAGTTTTGCAGCTAATGGTGCGGGCCACCAAAAAGGAATGGATACGTGCGCCCTGATAAAGTGTGCGCACCGCTTTTAGATCATGATTAGAAATCAATACCGGAATACCTTTTTGTGCTAAAGCTCTTGCGCCCTCGGCTAAGGCTTGTTGATCCTGCCAAGTAAAGGTGTGACCACTGTATTGAGTAAAAGAAGCACTTTGAGTGATAGGCACATAGGGCGGGTCGCAATAAACCACAGCGTCTTGTTCCAGTGTTTGCAAAACGCTGCGGTAATCTTGACAGGTAAACACTGCACGTTGCGCTTTTTGATGAAATACTTGCAAAGCCTCACGCGGAAAGGTGGGATGTTTATATAAACCAAAAGGCACATTAAATTCGCCCTTGCGATTATAACGACACAAGCCATTATAACCGTGCCGATTTAAATATAAAAACAACGCACTGCGCAACCATGACGCTGCACTCTGATTAAATTGCGCGCGTAATTCGTAATACCGATCGGCTTGATTATTTTTCGCTACAAAAAATTGTTCAGCATAATCAATAAACGTTTTACCTTCACGCTGTAGGGTTTGATATAAATGGATTAAGTCCTGATTGATATCATTTAAGATCGCATGCTCGCTCTCGACATTTAAAAACACTGAGCCCGCCCCCACAAAAGGTTCCACCCACAATGGACTGTGTGGCAGCCGGGGCAAAATTTTATCGATTAATCGAAATTTTCCGCCTGGCCACTTTAGGAAAGGATGTACATGTAAGGTCATAAAAATTGTCGTGTGATCACTTTTATTTAACGATAAGTATAGTAGCACGTAAACTTCAGCCGTGCATTTGTAAAATATCCCTTATTGCGGAATGACGCTAAAGATGCATTTTCTATTTCAACATGCTAACCTATAACCACAAAGCCACAGACGCATTCGCAAATAAAAATAATCATGCAGGAAACCTTATGCTACCGTTTGATTACATCGCCCACATTAGCGATGTCATTTTGTACGCTTATCAACATCGCGCTTCTGATTTACATTTTGAACCCGGCGCAAACCATTACCAGATCCGTATGCGTCAGCACGGCTTATTAACCCTTATTTTTCGGGGATCACTAGACATTGCCGCACGCATCACCACCCAACTCAAAGTCATGGCGCAGCTTGATATTGCTGAACAACGCTTGCCGCAAGATGGGCGGATTAGTTTTATGCGCCATACCGCACATCCTTTGGATATACGCATCAATTGCTGTCCCACTTTATTTGGGGAAAAAATTGTCTTGCGGCTACTGGATCAAAACACGCAAGTGCGCAGCCTCAATGCATTAGGCTTAACCCTAGAACAAATGAATATTTTCCAGCATGCACTTGCGCGCCCACAAGGATTGATTTTGGTCACCGGCCCCACCGGCAGTGGCAAAACCACCACGCTATATACAGCGCTGCATTGTCTGAATCAAGACACGCAGCATATTGTGACTGTAGAAGATCCGATTGAAATCACAGTGCCCGGGGTCACACAAATTCCAGTGCACGAAAAAATTAATCTTAATTTTGCCCGCATTTTACGCAGTGTATTAAGACAAGATCCGGATATCATTATGGTAGGAGAAATTCGCGATAAAGAAACCGCTGAAATTGCTATCCAAGCGGCACAAACAGGACATTTAGTCTTATCCACCCTGCATGCATCCAACGGCTTAGAAACCATCAATCGTTTAGTGCATATGGGCATTGCACGTTATGAACTCATTAGTAGTTTAAGTTTAATCATCGCACAACGTCTTTTGCGAACATTAGCGGGAAAGGAGCGTATAGGCGTCTACGAATGCATCCCGATGACACCTGCTGTCAAACAGTATTTAATCCATGAGCATGCCCCCGCTTATAGCACGCTTAAACAACACGTGCCCTGCCTCACTTTACGCGAAGCAGCCTTACAAAAAGTAGCACTCGGTTTGACTAGTCTTACTGAAGTGAATCGTATGGTGCAGGATGACTAAAAAACTGTATACCTATTGCTATAGCGGCTGGGATGCGGCTGGGTTAGCCGTGCAAGCGCACGTGCACGCAGAACACCTACGTGCGGCACACCAGCAATTATTAACGCAAGGGATCATTATTAAAAAAATGCGTAAATCCTGGTGCAGCCTGACTCCACATTTTTCTGCGCAAGATTTACACCTCCTGCTGCAACAATTGGCGCAGCTTGTGCAGGCCTCGTTGCCGCTGCTCGTGTGCTTACACACGTTAGCACAACAATTTAAACCGAAATTACGCCGTATTTTTGATCAATTGAAAGCTGCAATCGAGCAAGGCCAGAGTTTAAGTCAGGCACTATCGCGCTTTCCTACGCTTTTCCCCCACTATTTTATTCAAGTCATAAAAGTAGGGGAAGAAACCGGGCAATTAGCGAGGGTGTTGCAGCAACTGGCCGAATATCAAGCCAAAAAAATGGCCCAGCAACAACAACTCAAAACAGCCCTACTCTATCCTATGGGCGTGTTTTTAATGAGCGTGTTGATTACTTTGGGTCTGTTATTATTTATCGTGCCACAATTCCAATTATTATTTGCGCAAAGCACGAGTCCCTTGCCTAAGTTAACCACGCTTATTTTCAGTGTGGCAGATTTTTTACGGCACCCTAGCTTAATGGCTTATGCCGTTATTTTTTCCCTAGGCATTGTGGGTGTGATCTTAATCAAAAACAATACGGCATGCCGATGGCGCATACGCGCAGGATTGGCTTACCTTCCAGGCTTAGGCCCGCTATTACAAGCGTCCAATCAAGCCCGTTACCTTTATAGCCTCGGGATGGCCGTGCGTGCGGGCTTGCCGCTGCTGCAGGCATTGACCTTAGCCGAGCAGGTCATGGCAGATCTTTTCTTCGGTCAAAAAATAAAATGGCTAGGATCTTATGTCCAATCCGGCATGAGTTTACAACAAGCCTTGAGAGAAACGCGACAATTCTCCGAT
>Ga0206843_10055_pt1 | contig 38958 bp, 35 predicted proteins | sample Alteio_BWOrgCont_21_FD_152869 | JGI IMG/M metagenome (GOLD analysis project Ga0206843, IMG submission 152869) | Enriched cells from forest soil in Barre Woods Harvard Forest LTER site, Petersham, Massachusetts, United States -... | ecosystem: Environmental > Terrestrial > Soil > Temperate forest >...
TTAACCCTTTAATAATAGGTGCTTTATAATCAGAATCTTTGCCGCGGAGTTTTTGAGCTGTTTCAAAGAGTTGTTTTTGTACGTTCTCTCTTGATTCCTTGGCTGCCTGAGCATCAAGAGGTAAATGAGATGCCTTAGTATCAAGAGGGGAATCAGATGGTGCATCTATTTTAGGCAATGCCTCCGAGTCATTATTTGCTAAGTTCCGATAGTACTGATTTATCGTACTATTATCTGCTGCTGATGTTTCGCAATATTCAGTGGAAGCTCCACAAAGCTCAGAGTTGTCCTGATCGTTAGCATCTCCACTATCTTGTGCTCGATCCATTGCTATAGGTTGACCCATCTGTATTCACCTCCTTCTGAAGTGCGGTTCAATTCTTCGTCTTATTTAGAAGTGAAGAATTTGTATTTCGAACCATCCGTATTGATACCGGTGATAATTGCAGCTGTAGCTGATGCTTGTGTTTTGGCCGCAGCTTCTAAGTCTGCTGTGTCCTTGGAAGTTGATTTCCAGTCGGCTCCCTTAGCCTCTATTTCAGCCAAGTTTGTCAATGCACTTTGAGCTGAGCTATCAAACACTTTACCGGCTCTGTCAGCCATTTGACCAACAGTAGTGCCTGGTTCTTGTTTCTTCGATAGCAAGCTAGCTATATCTCCAGCTTTAGACGGATCTGTCAGGCTCTTAGCGATGCTGTCGAAGCCAGCATCAGAACCCTTGTCACCAAATTCGCCTGATTCTTTGCGATAGGCTTCTACGCCGTCTTTAATTTCTTGAGCATGTTCCTTTTGGAATTTTTCCATTAAAGCAGCTTTCTTAGCAGCTTTTTGTTCGGGAGTTAAATTAGGATCATCGTCGATAGCACTAAGTTGATCTGCAATTCCACCAGCTTGACTATATGCTGGTATACGGTTGTATACAGCTTGTGTAAAGTCCTTATAACCATCTGGATGCATGCCTTTGTAGTGTGAGCCGTCTGCTGCCGTATGGTCTGAGTTGGCTTGGGCACTCATTTTTTCAAATGATTTGGGTAGTGAATCTGACTTAGCAGTATGCTCTTTACCACCATTTTTATCCTTGTTTACATTAGTCTTAGGCTTGGGTGGAGGAGCTTCACCACCACCGCCGCTATCACCTCCTGAAGGAACTGGTTGTTTAGTTTTGGTGCTAGGTGGTTTATCTTTTGCTACATCAGCCTTAGCCTTAGTTTGAGCTTCTTGAGCGGCTTTGGTGGCGCTAGCCATATCTGTGGCTTTGATTTCTACTGTTTTGCCGAAGGGCTTAAGCTGCTCATTGGCTTTGCTAACTAAAGCGGCCATTTTTGCTGGATCTTTAGTATCGAATTTTGGATCGAGATAAGCTTTTATAGTGGATATGATGAAAATTTTGTTTATGATTGGCAATCGCATGTAGATATGTGTCTTGACGCGATCTTCAATGACGATCAAGCACAAATGGGAACTTGTTCAGATCAAACCCAATTAGTAGCAGTCTGGATCGCACGCCCCAAAGAAATGATGGAAGCAGCTATGAATTGTATTACTACAGGAGAGCATGAAACTTATTCAGGAGAAGTTGTGCGCCTAACTGCAAATGAATTAGGACGAGGTGATACCAATGGACAGAAACCCTCCAATTTCCAAGGCAATTCTATGATTTCCTATCTCACTTACGGCAAGTTTCACTATAATGGTAACAATGTACAAGCAGTTGGCGGAGCAACTATGTTATTAGGAGAAAGCGAAGACGAAGATGGCGTAGCCGTCGATGAAACACTTGGCTTTTACCCCGCGTATAGTCCAGGTCACTCCATGGGAAAACTTAATAAAGCGGTAATAGAAGAGAGTGATGGAGATGAACTCGTATTGTCCTTGGAGCGCGATCAATACAACCACTGGGGAAGAGGAAATAACCCCAACGAACCGGGTGATGGACTGGACAAGATGTGGAAGCGAATTCGCATTTCCAAGAATGTTCTCAAAACATAAAATAATATAATCTGCCAAGGAAAATCTTCAAAAAGATATCTTCATATCCAATTTTCTTAGCAAACCAATTCTACCAGTCTATTACTTTGCCTGACCGGCTTGTCTTTTTCGTTCGGCAGAATCTAGTTTTTGTTGGTCGACAAGCGCATAAGCTAATTCATATTTATAGGCTGTTATATTTTTCTGCTCCGCATTCAGTTGTCCATCAGGAGCAGCTTCTATGCGTGGTAAGAGCAAATATTCGCTTAAGTAGTCATCCATAGAACGAGCTGTGCCGTCAGCCTTAGCAGGCAGCCTTGAGCTTATGTCTTTTGCAAATACTTTTTCTAATCGTTGTTTTGCATCAGCCAAACGAATATCGGTAGCCACAGGCGTTATTGATTTTGGAGCCGGTACGTTAGCATTAGCAGGAGGGGTTATGCTTTCAGCCATACTTTTAGCTTTTAATTCAAATCGCATACCTTCAAAGGGCTGAAAAGGATTTGTAGGATCATTGGCAGCGGTAAATCTCAAATCACCATTTTTGAATATTTCCAGATTACTAACTGTCAATGGATCAATAATTTTAGACGCTTGTCCCAATTGAACAGCCTTGGTAATTGCAAGAATTTCTTCTGTCAATTTATATTCTTGCAAACGTTGATTATGAGCAGCCATTTGCCGATTGGGTGTTACCACAGGCAACGCTTCTATCGTGCGTCGCATATTTCTGCCCTTCGCATCAGTAAAAGTGTCTACAATCATCTTAGGATGCTCTATATCTGCCCCAGGTGTAATAGTCCGCTTGGCACCAGTAGTTAATTCTATTTCTATCGGGGTAAGTGTTGGGCCGCCTTCATCTTTACCAATCTGATAAGTAGTAGCAGTGAAGTCTAAATCCAATACCACAATATTGCCCTCAACCTTACAGGAAAAACGCCCATCTGGTTGCGGCAAAGCTATATTACCTGGAGAAGGAGTCCAAAGATCCTCCTTTTTACCATTAACAACCGAATACGCTTTTTCTAATACCGGCTTGCCATTTTTATCATCTTTCCAAATATATTCAAATTTATATTTGTCATCCTTGCACTCAACAATATTGCCTCTGTTATCCGTAAGCACTATATGTCCATCCGGAAATTCTATTTTGCTTTGTCTATTGAATTCCATATGCTTAGCATTTTGCTCGTCTGTGTATGTAACCAGTCCATTTTCTTTAATATCCAGATCAAGACGTGGCTGCAATAATTGACCACTTTTTAAGGGTGAATTTGCTGCCGCAAAAATAACTTGCCCTGTCCATTTATCTTCACTACCTGGTTTATCCCAAGCTATCGCCGTGCCGGTAAGAGGATCTGCTTCCAGTATACGAGACTTGCCGTCCTTAAATCCAGCCGTATATTGTTTTCCTGATACTCCCAAAAGTCTGTTACCAGCGGGATCTCTTAAAGCTTTTCCCTGACTGTCAAGACGTGGAGCAAAAGTCTGCACACCTATAAATTGTCCTTGTTCATTATGAGTCAATACAACAATATCAGCATTATCCGGCGCTTTAGGAGCACCCTCTTGTTGCTCAGGAACATGTTGAAATACTTCCACACCATTCGGACCGCTAAGGCGCAAACCTGTCTTTTCTTTATCGCCCAGTTTCATCTTGTCTTCATAAGCAAATATAAGATCTTCTGAAAGCCTGCGTCTTCCTTGGGGAGTCGAGAAAGGCGCTCCATCTTGATTTTTACATTCCCATTTTTTTGTTTCTTCGTTAAAAGTATGAGCATAAACAACTCCAGGCAACTTAGGACTTTCCTCTTTATACTCTATAGGATCTTTTGATGTACCCTTATAAGAATAAGTGCGGATTTTATCAGCATTGGCAATTATTTTTGCTCGTCCTTCTGCATCAAATTGCACATCAAATTTACCTTCTCCTGCGGGAATAATTGTTCCGTTGCCTCGCACAATAACTTTATTTCCGTTTGCATCCAAAAAAGAAATATTGCCGTTTGTATTTAATTCGACCTTGGAGACTACGGGCTCATTCGGCAGCGGCTTACCGTCGACACTGAATGGACTGAATGTCTTACCATCTTTATCACACTTATAAACAACCTTGCTTTGATCAATACGTTTGGCAACAAAGCTTTCTATTTTTTTATTTACATCATTACTATAAACAGCATCTTGAATCGCAGAACCATCGGGACGCGCAACACTTCTGACTAAACCATTTTTGTCGGTTTCTACAGTAGCACCGGTGATGGTGATTTTTTTATCTAATTTTTCCCCACCGTCTGAAGTTTGTCCCTTTAATCTTTCTGCGGTGATATCTTGCATTGAACGCGCTGCAGCCTCAGTACTACCTGCGCCTTTACCTGTCGCATCTGGACTTTTGCTACCGGCAGTTTCTGCTTTATTTGGTTCATCAAATTCGACTGCATTATACATCTGATATAACCTGACTGTCCTACAAAACCTAATGCACTGTGCCAATCAAATTGAGTAAATCTCCGGCATCCATATAACCTTCTTGAGTTTTCTGAGCGGCCCTGTAATCATTACTCGGCCCAAATACCGCTGTATACGGATAACCGGAATGGCGGCCGCTTATTCCCATTGCAGATTTGAACTCTCCTACCCCACCCTGGAGATTTCCCACATCTATATGCATGACAACAAATTCAGATTTATCAATTTGGGGATAAGTTTCGTTCTCCATTTTGTTACACCAGCCACACCCTTGCGTGCTGAAATCCATAATCACTTTCTTATTATCTTGGCGTGCATATTCTATAAATTTTTTGGCATCATCTGCATCAGTAATGGTTGCAGGCAGATCTTCCGGCTTAATGCCTTTGTCTAACTCAGCACGTGCTCTGCGTGCAGTTTCTGCCCGCAATTCTTGTGCTCTTGCTTGCATTTCTCTGGCTGCTTGTGCTTCTCTTGCTACTTGTTCTTGTCTGGTAAGTTCTACCTGTGCTTGTTCTGCCTTTCTTGCTTTTTCTGTTTCCAAAGCATTATTTACAGAAGTCTGATCATTCTGACTTGGAGTTTGCTTTTCTGCCCCAGTAACACTCTGCGTGCCATTACCTGGTAATGCTTGTCCATGTCGTACAGAAAGATCTAACGATCTATGATGCTTACCCAAAATAGAATAAGCGTTTTCTAAAATATTCGCTTCTTGATTTTGACCAGCTTTGGCGGTGCTTGAGGATTGCCCAACATCTCCCACGCTGCGACTTTGCTGCTCTGGCGCCTGGCCCCCAGTACCGGCTAACGTAACGTCATTGTAAACGTTTTTAACTACAGGTGCTTGTGCAGGTACTATAGAAGAATCATGCGGTGATCTGTGATGTTTATCCAGAATAGAATAAGCGTTAATAAGAATATCTCTTGTCTCTTGATCGCTGTTCGCATCACGAATATTTGGTGATTGAGCCTTATCCCGGGCTTTACTGCCAGCTTTTTGATCATTAGACGAATTACCTTTATCGGCTCCTTCAATTTGCGGCGGCAGATTATCACCATCTAGTACCATAATTGCTGTCGAGGCGATACGAGCAAAAGCTCTAAAACCATCCGACTCAGCCATAGCTTTTACTGCTTCGTGTAGTACAGAAGATAACTGGCTGTTGGACGGCTGCCCACCTCCGGATTCGTCTTCAAAACTATTATTTTCTTCCGCTTCAAACATCGATAAATTGCTCATGGTAAGGAGCTTTTAGCCCAATCTACTGGTACTTTTAAGCTTAAACAAGAGATGTGAACTTATTGGGGGAAATTTGTGAGAAATTCGTGAGATGAATGATAGACAATAGAAAGGGAGCTAATTTTAGCCCTCTTTTTATTTTTCATAAAAAAATATGCGATAAATTATGCTACCTTATTCATGACATCTCATAAGTATGATATACTCATTATTGACTTACAAGTATTGTGCGATGAAAATAACCAAACGCCAGAATTTTAATATTACACCTGAACAAGAGGCTGAAATTGCTCAGCTAAAAGAAATTATCAATGCTCCGACAACAAAGGATGCCATTCTCTCTGCCGTGCGATTTTATACTGTTGTAGCAGGAAGAGTGAAAGAAGGGCAAGAACTTTATATGAGTGGTAATAAGCAAAACCAAGTAGAGAAAATTATGATTCCAGATCTCGAAGTCTTGAAACCATCCGAATACAAATATCTAATTGAACGTCCACATGCATGGAAGCGACAACTCTATGTTAAGGGTCGTCGTTTGCCAGCTGCCACTGTATATGGTGACATACTTTTAGACAAAATGAGTCCTGTAGAAACTGCAGCAAATTGGGACCTTCCACTGGAAGCTGTCTATGAATGTATCCGCTATTGCAAAGAAAATGAATCTCTAATTCGTATGGAGTCTGAGGAAGAAAGACGATTATTGGCAGCAGAGGGGATAATAATTGAAGATCCGCCTGCTGCTTGATGAAAACTTATCAGAACATTTGCTTTCCAATATGCTACGTAAAGCAGGATACGATGTTATTTGGCTTCAGCAATTAGCACCGTATGGAACCATTGACGAAAGTGTATTAACAATAGCTGCCAAAGAGAAACGAACTCTATATACGAGGGATAGAGACTTCCTTCGCTTGTCTGAAAAAGTCAAAAACCATTCAGGCATAATATTTGAATATCGAAACAATGAATCAAGCCATATGACTAGACAACAAATTTTGAAAGCACTTGCTACCATTGCCAAACGACATTCATCTCTGAAAAATCAAATAGTCGTTATTAATAGTTTTAGATACTGAAGTGATAAGTTTGGAAAAGAGAAAGTTATTTGCTGTTCTTTTCTAATTTCTCCACACCGTCTTTTGCAGCTTTCACTTCCGGATTAATAGTCAAAGCCTTTTTATACTGCTCTAACGCTTCTTTTGTTTTACCTGTTTTCTCTAACAATTGCGCATACTCAACTATGGCCGTTACATCTTGAGGAGAGAGCTTGAGAGCTTCCTCATACTCTAGTTTGGCGGCTTCTGTTTGTCCTTGCTTATCTAGAACTGTTGCTAAACGTCTGTGGGCAGGACTAAAACCAGGACAGAATTTGATTGCCTTTCTTTGTTCAGCAGCTGCAGCCTTGTAGTCACCTTGTTTTTCATACATCCAACCTAAAGCACTTATAGCATTAGGATGCGCAGGAGCTACCTTTAGGGCGTGCTTATACTGGTCGATTGCTTCAGTTGTTTTACCAGTATCGGCATAAACATTACCAAGATTAATATAAGCTTCTGGAATATTTTTATTTATTTCAATAGCTTTTTGTTCTTCTTTGATCGCTTCTTCGTAATCTTGTTTTTGAGAATAGACTACACCTAAATTAAGATGGGGAGCAGGATCTTCCGGCTTTAATTGCATAGCTTTTTTATAAGTAGCAATTGCCTCATCAAGTTTGCCCATATGAGTATAGGCATACCCTAAATCTAATGATGCTCGAAAACTATCGGGCTTTAATTCCACAGCCTGTTTGAACTCTTCTAATGCCAAATCGGTTTTATCTTGATTGGAATATATTTGGCCTAATATCACATGCGGCAAAAAGTACTTAGGATCGAGTTTTATAGCAGTTTGCTCTGCAGTAATTGCTGCCTCATACTCTTCAATACCAGCCAAGGATGCTCCCAATCTTTCATGCGCTTTAGCGGCTTCAGGTAATTGACGAGTTACTTCGCGATATTGTTCCGAGGCTTCTTTAAGTTTCAAATGTGCATAAAAATCTTCGCCCTTTTTAAAAGCAGCATTTTCTGACAAAGATTGATCAATTTGCGATGTTTGCACCGCACTCTGCGCAGGAGCAATAAATATCGCCAGAAGAAATGCAAAAATTGCAATTGCTAAAAATCTCGTTTGTTTAATCACCTAACCATTTACTCCTTTATTTACACACCATTTGATAACAATATTAAATATCTAAGATACTAAAGATGGTACCGAAGAAATATACTTCATTGTTTTAGTTTTGCTGCCTTTATAGCGAGCTTGACTGAGTATATTAACACCTGAAGAAGTACCAATACGAGTAGCACCTGCTTCTATAAGAGCTATTGCTTGATTATAGTCTTTAATGCCGCCACTGGCTTTAATTTTGATCTCTTTACCACCATCAAGGACCAGGTTATCAATTGTTTGTTTCAACAATGCCACATCTTCGGCAGTAGCACCCTTACCTTCTTTTACAAAGCCAGTAGAGGTTTTTACCATTGCAGCACCGGCTTTTGCACAAATTTGTGTTGCCAGAACTTTTTCTTCTTTTGTTAGTAGGTCGCATTCAATTATTACTTTCACAGAGTGATCTTTGGCAACCCTAACAATAGATTGTATTTCATTGAATACATAATTAGTATCTAATTCTTTCAACGCACCGATATTAATAACCATATCCAATTCTTCTGCTCCCTCAAAAAGAGCGCGTTGTGCTTGAGCAATTTTTATATCAGTTAAGTCGGCTCCTAACGGAAATCCGACAACAGTAGCAACCACCACCTGCGTAGACGAAAGTTCTCGCACTGCTCGCTTGACATGAAAAGGATTTACGCAAACAGCAAACATTTTATATTCTGCCGCTTCAGCACAAAACTTGACTATATCTGCAGTAGTAGCCGTCGGATTCAATAATGTGTGATCAATACAATTCGCCAAAGCTAAAACCCATGGCTTGGCAAATCCAGGTTCGGCAATTTTTTCTTCTACCGAATTGCTATCGTTAATATTATTACTTGACTTGCGTCTTTTGCCACGCTCTTTCTTTACAGCCATTGTCATTATTTATCCAAGCTTATTGCCTAAATAATTATATTGCGCTTTAAAAGTGTACGTTGAAATCGGCCGTGTTTTGTGTACGTTTGCGACTAGCAGTCTCAGTAACGGATATTTTTTCGTGATATTCCTGCAAGCTATGAACAGCCAGCGGCCCGCTTTGCAAGGCAGCAATCGCTGAGGCTGTAGCTTTGGCTCCTGCTACGGTAGTTACCACTGGTACATTATAACTGATAGCAGCTCGGCGTATCAGCTGATCATCCTCTCTGGCTGTCCGGCTAGACGGGATATTAATAACCAAATTTATTTCGCCATTTTTTATACGATCGACCAGATTAGGTCTACCTTCTGAAACCTTGTTAACAACAATAACTGGAATATTACCTGAGCGAATTACAGCAGCCGTGCCACGAGTAGCCACCAGCTCGAAACCTATTTGATATAAAGACTGCGCTACTGAAACAATATCATTCTTGTACCAGTCAGACACTGATATGAATATACGCCCTTCAGTTGGCAGCTTATGTCCTGCTCCTAATTGCGCTTTAGCGAAAGCTAACCCAAATTGCGAAGCTATTCCCATCACTTCACCAGTAGAACGCATTTCCGGTCCAAGACTTATATCTGCTCCTGGAAATCTGCTAAAAGGAATTACAACCGATTTAACTGAAACATGTGATGGTAGCAGCCGTGGTGTCACTTCTAATTCAGCTAAAGTCTTCCCTGTCATGACGCAAGCCGCTATTTTTGCCCAAGGTACACCAGTTGCCTTAGAAACAAAAGGAATAGTTCGGCTTGCACGCGGATTCACTTCTAAAATATAAAGCTCTTTTCCTTGCAAAGCAAATTGTATATTCATCAAACCAACGACTTTCAATTCTGTTGCTAAGTCAATAGTGGCCTTTCTAATTTGTTCTACTATATTTAACGGAATAGTTTGCGTAGGCAAAACACAAGTACTATCGCCTGAGTGAATACCTGCTTGTTCAACGTGTTCCATGATGCCAGCAATGACTGTATTCTGCCCATCGCTCACTGCATCAACGTCAATCTCGATTGCATTTTCTAAAAATTGATCAATTAAAATAGACATCCTGTCTTGTTGCGAAAAACCAGTGGATAACCACCGACTAAGATCTTCGCGAGAATAAGCTATTTCCATTGCTCGTCCACCCAGTACATAACTTGGTCTTACCAATACTGGATACCCAACTTTCTCAGCAATAGCAAATGCTTCTTCTGCATTTGTAGCAGTTGCGCCGGCTGGCTGCTTTAATTTCAACTGCTTAGCTAATTCACTAAAGCGAGCTCTATCTTCAGCCCTATCAATAGAATCTGGACTGGTACCAAGAATTTTGAATCCTCTTGCTTCTAGATCTCGAGCCAGTTTAAGCGGTGTTTGTCCGCCTAGCTGCACAATAATACCTACTGGCTTTTCTATTAAAGCAATATTAGTAACATCCTCTAAAGTCACAGGTTCAAAGTAGAGTCTGCTTGATACATCATAATCAGTAGATACAGTTTCCGGGTTAGAATTGACCATCACCGCTTCATAATTTAATTCACGCAAAGCTAAGCTCGCGTGAACACAACAATAGTCAAATTCGATGCCCTGGCCGATACGATTAGGCCCACCACCAAGAATCAAAACAGTTTGTTTGGTCGGAGGCGGCACTTCGGATTCTTCTTCGTAAGTAGAATACATATAAGGAGTGCTAGCCGCAAATTCAGCCGCACAAGTATCGATTATTTTGTATGCAGGCATTATTTTATGTTTTTGTCGTAAGGCAAAAATATCGTCTTCCGCAATGCCAATAAGATTGGCTAATTGTTTATCACCAAAGCCCATACGTTTAAGGGATAAAAGTGTTTCTTTTCCAAGATCGCCAATACCCTTGATATTTTTTTCGATCCAAACACTCTTTTCATATAGCTCAAAGAGATTATCAATAAACCAAGAATCAATGCCGGTTAATTCTTGAATCTCCAAAGCCGTAATACCAGCAGCAATGGCACCATAAATATCAGTCAGTCGGTGATGGCTTGGTACAGATAAACGTTTGCGCCAGTCAGCCATTTCAGCTTTTTGTCTAGCCGGTACTTTAACGAAACCAGTTAAACCCAGTTCAAGTCCACGCAAAGCCTTCTGTATAGACTCTTGAAATGTGCGGCCAACGGCCATTACTTCACCTACAGATTTCATCTGTGTGGTTAATGTCGTATCAGCACCACGGAAGCGCTCAAAATTAAAACGAGGAATCTTTGTCACTACATAATCCAATGTAGGCTCAAAAGATGCTGGCGTTGTTTTTGTAATATCGTTAGATATTTCATCTAAAGATAAACCAACAGCTAATTTAGCAGCAATTTTTGCAATAGGATAGCCAGTTGCTTTACTGGCCAAGGCCGATGAGCGCGAGACACGGGGATTCATTTCAATAATAACAATACGCCCAGTCAAAGGATTAATTCCGAATTGAATATTTGAACCACCAGTATCAACGCCAATTGCTCGGATGATTTTGATAGACGCATCACGTAAGCGTTGATATTCCTTATCAGTTAGTGTTTGTACCGGCGCAACAGTAATGGAATCGCCAGTATGTATGCCCATTGGATCAAAGTTTTCGATCGAACAGATTATGACTACATTATCTAGACAATCACGTACCACTTCTAACTCTATTTCTTTCCAACCCATCACACTTTGTTCAAGTAAAATTTCATGTACAGGACTCAGATTAAGTCCTTGTCCAGCTATATTCTCCAATTCTTCATGGTTATAGGCTATGCCACCACCTGCACCACCTAATGTAAAAGCTGGACGAATAATGACGGGAAAACCTATCTTTGTGGCAATATCTTTTACTTCTGATAAATTACGGGCAATTCCCGAATTAGGTACATCCAGGCCAATCTCTAGCATAGTCCGTTTGAACAGCTCTCTGTCTTCTGCCAATTTGATAGCTTCAACCTTGGCACCGATCAGCTCAACCCCGTACTGAGCAAGAACACCAGATTCTGCAAGTTCGACAGCCACATTTAAAGCAGTTTGACCGCCCATTGTGGGCAATAAAGCTTGTGGCCGTTCACGGGCAATTACGGCCCGCACTACGTCTGCAGTAACTGGCTCGATATAAGTGGCCAAAGCAAGCTCTGGATCAGTCATGATCGTCGCCGGATTTGAATTGACCAGCACTACCTTATAACCTTCGTCTTTGAGAGCTTTACATGCTTGACTACCAGAATAGTCAAATTCACACGCCTGTCCAATAGTAATTGGACCTGCTCCCAAAACCAAAATTTTCGATATATCTTTTCTCTTTGGCATTAGCTCGTTGCTTCCAAGGCAATATTAGCGAATAAACGATAAAAGCGTTTGAAAAGTATGCCTAAGTTGGTATAGAAAAGGTAGGACAACGGGCGAAAATCCTTGAAAACAGTCGTCTTAAACCAACCCAAGCCGGTTTAGGGGTCGGGTATGTTTCACCAAATTATAAAATACTTCTTTACTTTTATCACTTTAATAGCCGATCTTAAGCGGCAGCTCGATTCGACAAGCTGGCAGATCAAACTTGCCAAGGAATTCGTTTGTATCCTTGCGCTGGCTACTGCAACGCAGTTTGGCTCAGCCCTACCGGCTTATAGCAAAGTCCTGAGGATGGATCAAATAGATTTGGCTAGCAAGCATTATCCATATCTATATCAATGGTCAGATCCAGCAACTAAGCCAAAAGCTATAGTAATAGCCTTACATGGCATTACCATGCATGGCCTAACATATGACCATCTGGCCTATCATTTGGCCGAAGAAGGCACGTTAGTACTTTCTCCTGATTTACCAGGCAGCGGACGCCGTTGGCAAATAGACTCAGTTTCTTTCGTCAAAGCCGAAGAAGAGCTGGTAGAAATAATCCAATCAGTAAAAAAGACTTATAAGGATTTGCCTGTTATCTGTTTAGGTGAAAGCTTGGGTGCAAATTTAGCTCTATCGATAGCCGAAGCGCATCCTGAACTAGTGGATGGAATTATCTTATCCAGTCCTGCTTTAAAAAGGCGCGTGAACGTCACTCCAAAGACAGTAGTGGGCAGTGTAAATATGCTAGTTGGCCTGGTCAAAACAGACACAGTGGTCGATTTATCTCCTTATATGCGAGCTTATGCATCTGACGATCCAGCAATAGTACAAACGATGATCAATGATCCCCTTATACATCGCCAGATAAAGAGCCAAGGTCTGTGGGATAGCTGTAATGCTATGAAAAGCGTAATTAAGCAAGCTAAATTGATAAGTAAAACAACACCAATATTAATAATACAAGGAAGCCAAGACAGGATACTCAAAGCGGATGCCATTATTAAATTGGTTTCAAGTCTTGGCTCCCAGGATCAAACATTGAAATGGCTTAACAACTGTGGACACGTGATCCTAGAAGAATGTCAGCCAAGGGCGGATGTTTTGCAAACAATAGATGAATGGTTTAAAACTCACATTGACAGGTCGGTTGTTGAAGTAAAATCGAACGACTTTTCAGCCGTAACGTCATCACTGCCACCACTTCCTAGAGCTGGACTCGATACAAGAATCGATTCTGACTCGAGGCTAGTTTCATCACAATAATAAAACCCATGTGTGTATTTTTTAGTATGCTGTCCAAAAATTGCCTTCTTTAGTGACATGTAATGAAGAAGCAAGCTCAAATTTTTCCATAACTTATATAAGTTACTCCCTGACATCAAAATAAGTGTTAGAATTATGGCCGATACGGAGGTATCTCAAAAAATGCCAGTTTCAGAACAACCCATGCGCAAGCTGCTTGGTGTTCTTTATCCAACTATTTCTTGGTTAAGCGAACAGGGCTCGGTAGCAATCAGCGCAGTACCATCTGATCATCTAGATGCTATAAAACAACTAGAGCGGATAGGTATTGTTTACAAAAGAAATAATCGTTCCTATGAGTTGCAAAAAATCAGATTAAAAAAACTGTTAGGCAATGACACTCTGGACTCTTTAATTTCGCAAGTTTCACCAGAAAATCAAGAAAACATTGATTGCAGTCCAAAACCAATTATTGATCCCGAAATTAAGGCCACTCTGAACTAGCTTTGTCCAAAGTATCGATAGTAATTCCAGCTTATAACGAACAAAACAGGCTTCCTGCCACACTCCGTTCTGTATGCAATTTTTTTACTACTAAAGGACTTGATTTTGAAATCGTCGTTGTCAGTGACGGCAGCAAAGATCACACCATTGACGTTGTTAATGAATGCGCTAATAAGCACCCCCAAATTAGGCTGATTGCTTATTCTGTAAACAGGGGTAAGGGCTTTGCTATTAAAACAGGTGTCTTGTCCTCAGTTGGTCAGCTCATTTTGATAGACGATGCAGACAGTAGCTCGCCAATCGAAGAATTTGATCGCTTAAATAATGCGATTAATAATGGTGCGCAATTAGCTATTGGTTCAAGGGCAAAACCAGATCCAACCTGCAAGGTGCAAGCTTTACCCTATCGTACTTATATAGGAAACACTTTTAACCACATCGTACAATCTTTACTATTACCAGGGATCTATGACACACAATGCGGTTTTAAATTGTTCACGAAAGACGTTGCTCAGGATATTTTTTCTTCTTGCACAATTGATGGATATGCGTTTGATGTAGAGATATTATATCTTGCTACACAAAAAAAATATCGTCTGCAAGAGGTGAGCATCAATTGGAATAATTGCGCAGGATCAAAAGTAAATATATGGGTAGATTCGCTAAAAATGCTCGTCGAAGTGCTAAAAATATCCTGGAGAGCTAAGCAAGGCAAATATTCTAGCAGCAACTTAAAACAAGTGAATGAATGAATCCGCTACTATTGGCAAAAAAATAAACATCGAATATCTCTTACCAGACGTGGGAGATATTATGTATCTTGTTGTTTTATATCTGCTACTTTTTATGAAGCCAAACATGCTCTTAGATGATGGTTCAACAGGTTGGCATCTAGTAAGCGGCAATTATATTTTGCAACATCACAATATTCCACATGCTGACATTATGTCTTATACTTTCAGCTCTAAGCCTTGGACTGCTTATGAATGGCTATCAGATGTATCTATGGCTATATTAGTCAAACTAGGCGGCCTTAATTTACTTTATGTAGTGACAGCCAGTGCAATTGCCTTTTTAATTCTATTTCTCTATGTACGCTGCCGACAGAATAGATGCAATTTTTTGTTTGCTACCTTCATCACCATAATTGGTGCTCTATTATCAGCTATACACTGGTTAGCAAGGCCTCACTTGTTTACATTTTTTGGAGTTTTTATTTTCGCTACCCAACTAGACAAATTCTACCGTGGCTCGCTCAGCAAAAATAAATTAGTCCTATATCTCACAATCTACATGCTTATCTGGGCTAATTCACATCCTGGATTTTTATTAGGGCTGGCAATAATAACAATTTATCTTCTTGCTTCTATTGTCGAATTCATATTTTTAAAACCTGATAATAGTCCAGAGAATAAGATAAGCAAGAAAGAACAAATATCAACTTTGTTGTATGTACTGATTCTGAATATATTTACTAGCTTCTGCACACCTTACGGCTTTCAGCTTTATTCTTATATAATTGATTATTTAGTCAAAGGCAATGCAATCATTTCAGCCACTGATGAATATCTGTCGCCAATCTTTCATGGTGCTCTGCAACCTGCAATATTGGAGATATTTTTTGCCCTCACCATTCTGGGCTTAATTATCACACGAAGCAAAATCACTCTACCAGAATTACTAATTTACTTGATGTTTGCCTATCTCAGTTTGTCGGCACAGCGCAATATGGCTTTGTATGTATTTGCTAATTTACCTATTATTGCTCGAATATACGCCAGTACTAAACTCGATTCTCCGGCAGGAGAAATCTATTTGAAACTGAAACAAGGTTGGCAGTTTTTGATCGACAAGTTCAAAAACTTAAACGAAGGATTTACCGAAAACGAGCAACATTGTTCATACCATATCTTGCCTATTCTCACTTCTATGATTTTAGTATTCATAGCTCTGAATGGGGGTAAGGTATTTGGCTATCCTTTGCTAAAAGCTGATTTCGATCCAAAAAACCATCCCAGTGCAACATTAAATATCATCAAAGAGCTACATTTAGATCCCAAGCATGGATTTTCTATGGACAATTGGGGTGGAATCATCCGCTTCAAAATCGGTTATCCGGTATTTATAGATGATCGAGCCGATTTTTATGGACAAGATTTTTATATTGAATATGGAAAGCTAATACAAACATCTCCGGGTTGGCAAAATATACTCAAGAAACATCAGATCGAATGGATATTGCTACCAAAAAATAACCGTCTCATCGAAGAACTAAAAATGGACAGTCACTGGCAAGTTAGGGCTGAGGATAGAGGATCAGTGCTGATTATGCAAAAAAATGCTAATGTCGACAAAGAACCTGTGTCAAAATAATTATTCAATCCCCTCAAATACAGCAACCAAGCTATCTTCGGACGTAGGCTTAGGCAAACTTATTGCTTTATCTAATTCCAGTGGATAAGTCTGTCCTAAAATTTTGTAGACATTCTGCAAGCGAAGTCTAAATTGCTGATCAAAAATTTCATCATGAGCAGAATTGTTTGGCTCGCCAAACCACCAAAACCAGTCACTCCCTTCAGCAGCATAAATCTCTTCCCAGGCGGCGGCTTTAATCGCTTCAGAATAAGATTTATTCTTGATTTGCTCTACTAGAAAATTTCTGGTTATAGACAATAAATCCCAAGCACGATTCTTTTCTGGATCACCAATCCAAATATGGAAATCAGCACCAATCCAAGAACCAGTTTCAATTCTTTCCAGCTTAGCACTGGCGGGTTGTCTAGAAAGATAATCACTGACAGTACAAATATTTAAGGTGCTGTCTTTAGAAAGACGTTTATATAATTCATGCAAAAACAACGCACCGTCTTCTTCATACGTCTCCCAACAATTCTCCCCATCTAAGGCAATTACAACCACCCCTTCTCGCGAAGAATTAAACAACCGCTGCTGAATATGTTTCAAGCGCATGTACATCGCCGAGGCAGCTTCTTCAGGTTCCCTACCACCATAAGAAAAACTCAATTCATTAGACAAGACTAGTTCTCTAAACAATAGCGTAATTTTCTCATCGCCAACGGTAAGTTCATAGGGTTGACAGAGGGTGTCAGCACTATTTAAATTGCCATATTGATCTCTATAAATAGCAAGTCCACTGGACCTAGATAATAAAGCTTCATCGGCTATGGCCCAATTTACTCCCTGACTAGCAATTATTTCTAAAGCTCCAGGACTGATAGACATTTCCGAAGGCCACATACCACGCGCCTTCTGCCCCATGACATTGTTATATAAATCCAACCCAGCTTTAACCTGATGAATGGCGTCATCACGATGAAAGAACAACTTTTGTGGCAAGACTACATTGGGATCAGGTAACCGCGCAGAATTAGTATCGATAAGTAAAGGCAAAATAGGATGATAATAAGGTGTGGTTGTAACCTCAATCTGCCCCTCTTCCTGCTTCTTTCGATAATATGGAATTATTTGCTTTATTAAATCTCTTTGTACTAGAATTAATTGTTTACGCTGCGCGAGCGAAAAATGCTTTCCTTGTCGAATGAGCTGTCTTACGTCATCAACAGACTTCTGCCACATAGGATCAAACCAAGCCAGATTCATCCAAGTAGCCATGTCCGCATATTCTTGATCCGAAAACTCATCAATGATGTCTTCATAACTTAGCTTTTTATCGAGAAACTTTTGGCGTTTCAAATATAGTTCCAAATACGGTGTGTGCACCCTGATTTGTCTGCCCACATTGGCATGAAAAGATTCAGCCAAAATATAGAACTTATCTTGTTTTGTATACTCAATTTCAGCTTTTATCGTGAGCAATAATTGCTCATCGACGGCTTCATTGTGGGCATAATCTTCTATCTGCTCAATTAAGGACGGTACAAGGTTAAAGGTTTGTCGAATGCGAGGAAATTCTTCAAGCACTTTTACCATATCAAGATAATCTTTAATGGCGTGCAAACGAACCCAAGGCAACAAATATTTTCCAGTAAGCCTGTCTTTATACAACGGCTGGTGCATATGCCATATAAAACACACTGATAATTGTGCTGTCATTTTATAGGCGCTGCCTCGCTCTCGCTCTGCTCGGCTCAACGCGCGTATCGACGCTTCGCTGCCGCCGCCTCACCGGCGCCGTTCGCTCCACTGCAATTCTACCTGATATTGTCATAGGCGCTGCCTCGCTCTCGCTCTGCTCGGCTCAACGCGCGTATCGACGCTTCGCTGCCGCCGCCTCACCGGCGCCGTTCGCTCCACTGCAATTCTACCTGATATTGTCATAGGCGCTGCCTCGCTCTCGCTCTGCTCGGCTCAACGCGCGTATCGACGCTTCGCTGCCGCCGCCTCACCGGCGCCGTTCGCTCCACTGCAATTCTACCTGATATTGTCATAGGCGCTGCCTCGCTCTCGCTCTGCTCGGCTCAACGCGCGTATCGACGCTTCGCTGCCGCCGCCTCACCGGCGCCGTTCGCTCCACTGCAACTCGTCTTAAAGTAACCATATATAACTAATTTTTAGCTAACTGTGTCTCAGCTAATATGCCTACAATTTGTTGGTGAACCAACTTGTTAGAAGCAAGAATGTTCACTCTAAGATTCTTCAAATCAAAATCGTGACCGCTGAGATCAGTCACATGCCCGCCTGCCTCTTTAACAATAATAGTTCCGGCACCGATATCCCACAAAGCGATTTGGCGCTCCCAAAATCCTTCTGTTCTACCACAAGCTACAAAACACATATCTAGAGCAGCAGATCCATCGCGTCGCACACCGTGAGTACGATCTGTTATGCGCATGAAAGTTTCTCGATTAGAATGTTCAGAAGCTCTACTACTAGAATGAAAACCTGTAGATAAAAGACTTTCCTCTAATTTACTTACCTTAGAAACTTTAATTGGTTTATCATTCAACCACGCACCAGCGCCCTTCTCTGCGCAAAACAGCTCATTTGCCACCGGATTGAATACCACGCCTAAAAGCAATTGACCAGCTTCCTCAAGAGCAATAGACACACAAAAAAATGGGTAAGAATGAGCAAAATTTGTTGTACCATCTATGGGATCAATTAGCCAACGACGCTTAGTACCGGTACCATCGGTTACCCCACTTTCTTCGGCAAGAATCGCATCATCTGGAAATTCTTTATGCAAAATTCCTATTATTATCTTTTCTGCTGCTTTATCAACATCAGTTACTAGATTAAAAACGCCTTTATACTCAATTTTGCCAACATCTCCCAGACGTTGCAAAATAAGTTCCCCGGCAGCTCGGGCAGCTTTTATGGCTGTATCTTTCAATTTAGTCATACTATAAGCGCTGCCTCGCCTTCGTTTCACTCGGCTCAACGCGCGTTATGACCAATGGTGCCGCTCCGGCGTATACCATACGCCTCCGAGACCATTGCGTCTGCCGCCGCCTCACCGGCGCCGTTCGCTCCACTGCAATTCTGCCTGATACTGTCATTAGCGCTGCCTCGGCTTCGTACCGCTGGAATTCTTCCATATGTTCTTCATAAGCTTTCACCGCTTAATTCTACCGGCTGAAATAAGTTTAGTAAACCTCCCAGGAAGCGTCAATTGACGCAATTGCCTGACAAGCGATATTCTTATTACATAATTAAAACCGCTAACAGCTATATGCGAGTTAGCAAAGACCTAAATAGGAAAAATCAATGTCAACCAAGACTTACAGTATCAATCCGGTAAAAACCGACTTCCCCATGAAAGCCAACAGTCAAGTGCGCGAAGTTGAAATTCAGTCTTGGTGGGAAACTATTAAAGTATACGAACGCAATTTAGAGAAAAGGAAGACGGGCGAGAAGTTTGTTCTGCACGACGGACCGCCCTATCTCAGCTCGAACAAAATACATATTGGCCACGCGCTCAACAAAATTTTAAAAGACATAATTACAAAATACAAGGCAATGCATGGGAATTATTCGCCTTATGTACCAGGCTATGACAGTCACGGCTTGCCTATTGAGACTGCCGTACTTAAAAATGTTAAAGGTGGACGTAATGCAATGGACGCTCTTGAATTGAGACGTCGTTGTCGTGAATTTGCTCTTAATAATGTCAAAGGACAAGAAGATGGTTTCAAACGTCTTGGAATTTGGGGAGATTGGGCCCATCCCTACATCACACTAGCCAGCGAATTTGAAGCGGCTCAGTTACGTGTATTTGGACAAATGGCTGCTAAAGGTTATTTGTACAAAGGCCTTAAATCAGTTTATTGGTGTGCTACTTGCGAAACTGCATTAGCAGAAGCAGAAATTGAGTATGCAGAACACACATCAGATGCAATCTATGTTAAATGTGCTGTCGAGCCGAAATCTAAAGACAAATTGGCAGATTTAACAAGCAAAAAACTAGATCCCTCGAAAAAGGTTTCTTTCGTCATTTGGACCACTACTCCTTGGACAATGCCAGCCAACCTGGCTATAGCAGTTAATGCTGAATTTGAATATGACCTGTTGGAGATGCAGTCTGGTGAAGTATTTATTGTGGCCAGTGCTTTAACAGAATCTTTTTTAAACAATACAGAATTAAAGAATCACTACAAAAAGACAATCGTACAAGTAATTGGTAAAGATCTTGAGCATCTAGAAACAAAACATCCTTTTATCGATAGAAAAAGTCCTATCATTCTAGGCGATCATGTCACTACCGAAGCCGGCACTGGTAATGTACACATCGCCCCAGACCACGGTCCAGAAGACTTTGAACTAGGGGTAAAGTACAAACTCGGCTCCCTTAATCCATTGGACAGCCGAGGCATTTATGCAAATAATATCGAGCATTTTGCTGGCCAACGTTTTGATAAAGCCATTCCACAAATATTGGAATTGATGAAAAACAACGGCTCACTGGTTCACACTAGTAAGTATCAACACAGTTATCCTCATTGTTGGCGATGCAAAAAGCCATTAATTTTCCGTGCCACTGAACAATGGTTTGCTTCAGTTGATGGTTTTCGCCAAAAAGCTTTAGAGGCTATTGATACAGTAAATTGGATACCAGAATCTGGACGCAATAGAATATATAACATGGTGGAGAATCGCACTGATTGGTGTATAAGCCGCCAAAGATCTTGGGGTGTACCTATACCAATTTTTTATTGCCAGTCTTGCAACCATATTTTGATGACTCTTGAAAGTATAAATAAAGTAGCTGACATTTTTGCCAAAGAAGGCTCTGATAGCTGGTGGGAAAAAGATGCTCAGTATTTCTTAGATAAAAATACGGCTTGTGAAAAATGTAATGGCAAAGATTTTCGTAAAGAGACCGATATCATGGATGTCTGGTTCGATTCTGGCTCTACACATGCTGCTGTACTCGACCAAAGACCAGAACTTAGAGGAACGCCCTGCGAGATGTACATGGAAGGAAGCGATCAGCACCGCGGCTGGTTCCAATCGTCTTTAATTACTAGCGTAGCTACCAAGGGCAGAGCACCCTATAAAACTGTATTAACCCACGGTTTTGTCGTGGATGAAACAGGCAAAAAAATGTCTAAGTCAATAGGAAATGTAGTGGATCCTGAAACGGTTATTGGACAATATGGCGCAGATGTATTGAGACTTTGGGTAGCTTCGGTTAATTACACCGATGATGTACCTATTGGCAAAAACATGTTAGCTCAACTAGCAGAAATCTACCGTAAATTGCGTAACACTGCCCGTTATCTTTTGGGTAATCTATACGACTATGATCCAAGCACAGATCAAGTAGCTTATGCCGATTTGAAAGACGTAGATAAATTCATTTTGCATCGCTTACAAACCGTAATTATAGATATAAGGCAGGACTTTGATCGTTATGAATTTTTCAAATACTATCAAGTACTACAAAATTTTTGTGTTGTTGATTTATCCAGTTTTTATTTTGACATAGTTAAAGATAGGCTCTATACCGCTGCCCCCAAATCAATAAGCAGACGCGCCGTGCAAACCGTTTTAGCGGAACTGGTCAAAGCAATCGCTCTCATCCTTGCTCCTGTTACTCCACACTTGGCTGAAGATATTTGGTCTCATATACCAGAGAAAATAAAAACAATATGGCATTTAGAAGAAAGCGTTTTGCTCAACGACTTCCCTCAAGAAAAGAAAGAATTCATCGACGAAAAGAAAGAAGAATTCTGGCCGGATATGCTTAACTTACGAGTAATAGTAAATAAAGCTCTGGAACAAGCTAGAGCTGCACGCTTGATTGGTAGTTCTCTAGAAGCTCAGGTACATATAGCCATAGGTCCAGAAAAAATATCGCAAAAAGCACAGTCTATCAAAAATGATCTAGCTGCCTTTTTCATTACTTCTCAAGTTGAATTGCTTACAAAAGACAACAACGGCAAATATAAAGACGAACATGTATTAGCATTTGTAGAGGAAGATCAAATCAGAGTAGTTGTGTTAAAAGCATCAGGACTTAAATGTACACGCTGCTGGAAATTCACTACTGATGTTGGTGCTAATAAAGAACATCCAGAAATTTGCGCTCAATGTGTAGAAGCAATCAATAGCGAAGCATCAATATAGATTTTAGCGAAACTCTTATTAAACTCGTCGTTAATAAACTTCGGTTTGAATCTGCTCAGCTTTCATGCAGTGGAGTTGTACAAAACTAAATAAATCTAATAATTTCGATCTAATACGTATTTTACACATAGCTAAAACTGGCAATGATAATGCATTATAGCTATGTACAATATGAGTCATTTAACTATTTCCTAGCCATTTATGGTCTAATAACATGTCTATAGTCTCCGCCCTTTTCGGCGGTTTAGCCAACTCAAACCCAGCCAATCCAGCTGATGGCTCGACTCCACAGGAGATGGCGCACTTAAATAAGAATTCCATATCCTGTCAAGAAAACTGTCACAAAGAATATATCCATTCTGTCAGCGCTGACTTGATAGTAGTACGTAGCGCCATAAATGCTGTACACAATTGTGCTTATTCAGTCGACTTACCAAAGGGTTTTCCACAAGTTAATCTGCAAAGCATGCCTAAATTACAGGAGGCCAATGCCAATTTGCAAAATCGTCTACCTCAATTGAAGCATCTTGCCTCGCAGGCAACTGAAAAAGGCGCCTTATCAGAAGTTACCGCAATATATGAATCTATTCGTGTTGGAGAGGTAACGGAGCAAAAGGTGCAATATAGTCAACTTGCTATTAAAGACGAAAAGAATTTGAAGCTGGTTCGACAGACCTAGAAAATTTTATTGCAGGATTGTCAAAATTCTCTAGTCTATCAAAAATCTACACCATCAAACCTTGATTATAACTTAGTCGATGCTCGCTTCAAGCGATCAGCTATAGCAGTCCATTCTGGGGAGTCATTCGTTGCTTCAATAACTATATAGTCAGCCTCTGAATTGTCTAATTTGCGCAAATTAGCATAAAGCTCTCTTGCATAAAGCCGGACATCGGGAGAAGCTTGAATGTATTGTTTAACCACTTGTATATTATCAATATTATCTAGTTGATCAAAAGCAAGAACAGCATAAGATACTTTATTATTTGACCCAGCACTGAGGTCTTCTAGAGTAAAAAGCGTTTCTAAAGAAGACCTATTCATCAATAACAGCGGCGTTTGGGGAGCATAGTGACTTTTATCGCTTCCGGGCACACGAATATTCTTTCCATTGCTATAGGGAGTATCTTCAACAGAATTACCACTAGGAATCGAGCCAATCTTATCTAATAGATCCTTTTCAGAAACAAGTCCTGGACGGAGGATTTTTGGTCTTGTGCCGGTGACATCAACGATAGTAGATTCAATTCCAATCGGACAGCTGCCACCATCTATAATGACACTCACCTCATCACCAAATTCTTGCTGAACATGCTCTGCACAAGTAGCACTAATTCGTCCATATTTATTAGCCGACGGAGCAGCTATGGCACCGGAGAAAGTCTTGAGCAAAGCGAGCGCAAGCGGATGTGCAGGTACTCTAACACCTATAGTATCTTGACCACCGGTTATCAAACCAGAAACATGTTTAGCTTTTTTGGCAATTAGGGTAACCGGACCAGGCCAAAAACTTTTAGCCAATAGCTTTGCATATTCAGGCAGTTCCGCACACCAATCGCTTATTTGATCCAAACTAGCTAAATGAACAATCACAGGATGATTACCCGGACGCCCTTTTGTAGCATACAGCTTTTGTAATGCCTTTTCATTACTGGCATCAGCGCCCAGTCCATAAACAGTTTCGGTAGGGAAAGCTACTAACTCGCCCTTACGCAAATGTTCAACAGCTTGAATTATATTTAGCTGATTAAGTTTTGTGGATAGAGAACTCTTCATTTAAAACACCGCGTAAAGCCCATGGATTGACCGACTCAACGAAAACATTTACTAGCTGTCCTTTAAGACTTGCTGGACCGCTAAAGTTAACGATCTTATTGGTGCGCGTGCGACCAGCCAATCTTGAGTCATTTCTTTCACTCTTTCCTTCCGCTAAAACTTCCACAACTTTATTTAAATATTGCTGATTCCGTTTGAGGGCGACGTCAGTCACTACAGAATTTAAAAAGCGCAAACGCTCGTATTTTTCATGTTCTGAAACCTGTCCTTCCCAGCTAGCTGCAGGCGTATGCGGTCTAGGAGAATAAGCGGCAGTATTGCACGAATCAAAACCAATTTCTTCAACTAGAGAAATAGTTCTCATAAACTCCTGTTCTGTTTCGCCAGGAAAACCAACAATGAGGTCAGATGTTATGGCAGCTTCAGGAATACGCGATCGTATCTCATCAATTTTTTTTCTATAAAAATCAACATTGTAACCACGTGCCATACGACGCAAAGTGCGATCATCACCAGCCTGAATAGGTATGTGAAAATATTCGCAAGCAGTATCAACTTCCTTTACTGCATCAATAATCTCTACTTTGAGATCACGTGGATGACCTGTAATAAAGCGAATACGCTTTATACTTTCTGTCTTACCAACCAACCTGAGCAAATCACCCAGATGAATTGCAGAATCTAAATCATGACCGTAAGCAGTTACATTCTGCCCCAGCAAAGTCACTTCTCTGTAACCAGCCTGCCCGAGTTCTTGCATTTCTTTCAAAATAATTTCAGGTGCTCGACTTTTCTCACGTCCACGTACATAAGGAACAATGCAATAAGTGCAGTTGTAATCACAACCATAAATGATCGAAACCCAGGCAGTAATGTCATTATTGCGAATTACAGGTAATTCCGGTAAATCCGGTGGTAATTCTTGCCATATTTCAACAGCCGGGGCTTTTGTTTGTTCTGCTTGCTGAACAAGGTCTGGCAATCGTTGCAAATTATGCGTACCAAACACTACATCGACATAAGGTGCACGTTTTAGCAGTGCTTGACCAGCATCCTGCGCCACACAACCACCCACAGCAATCATAGCTCCGGGCTTGGCTTTTTTTATTTTATTCCAAGCTCCCAGATAGCTGTAAACTTTGTCCTCTGCTCCTTCGCGAATAGCGCAAGTATTGAGCACCATTAGGTCAGCATCTTTAATATAAGACGTTTCTTTATATCCAATTTCGTCAAGCAAACCAAGCATATTTTCCGAGTCAGCTTTATTCATCTGACAGCCAAAAGTCTCAATATAGACCTTTCTATTGTCGGTTTCGCTCTGCCTTAAAGGTACTGTTAAAAGCTGCTTACTCATTTCGATATCATTCCGACATTGGCTAAAATAGAACTAATGGAATTTAATAGACTATAAGGCAGACTAAGTTACCATTCTATCGTGTCTTATAGAGCCATAATTTATATGAGTTAACAAGAGCATGCGCAATTATTTACAATCCAAGGGCAAACTCTTTTATCTATATGCCTGTTTTAGTTTAACTATTTCCCCGACATTTGCAATACATCCGCAAAAAGAAGCTACCGAGCAACACGAACAAACAATCAATATTCAAGCCCAGTCTGACAAAAGCTACTGGCCAGCAGCACAAACACAAATTGACAAGCTCTATAAGTCATTTATTACAAATCCAATGGTTATCAAAACAGAGAACGCAGCTTCATCTCAAGCTAATGATATTAGACAAAAGGTGGTCAACAAAGTTACCAACATGACAAAAGGCTTTGTTTATGATCCAGAGCATCCCGAAAAGCTTATTGATCTCCTAATTACAGGCTACACCTTTGTGATTAACGTGGAGAAACCAATCATCCCTTACGGCGAAAAAATTCTAGGCGATAAAAATAAGCTAGTCGTTGAAGCCAAAGAAAAATACTCCGAACAGCTCCAATATTTAGATGCTTTGAAGCAGCAAAAACAAATGGTCTTACAAATAAGACCTACAAAATAAGATCATCCCCTAGCTCATGTCAAAGAATAATCTCTTGCCTAGATCTATTTAACCAAAAAACACTTCGGCTACTTTATATAGATCCATATCCAGTGTCTTGAGACTATCTACACCATCAGCAACAGGTACATCTTTTACAAAACTGCCCTGCAAGGAAACCATGCGTCCAAATTTCTTCTCATGTACTAAGTCTGCTGCTAGAACACCGAAGCGCGTAGCCAGCACTCTATCAAAAGCGGTCGGAGAACCACCTCTTTGGATATGACCAAGCACTATAGCTCTGGTTTCATAGCCTGTATGTTTCTCAATAAGCTTAGCCAATGTTTCACCAATGCCGCCCAGTCTGACATGACCAAAAGAATCCAACTCCTGGTCTTTGAGCGCTTCTTGATGTTCAAGTTTGGCACCCTCAGCAACTACTACAATTGAATAATCTTTGCCGCGAGCATGTCTTTTCTTGATAGATTCAACCACATTAGTCAAATCAATAGGAATTTCCGGAACAAGAATATGGTCAGCACCACCCGCAATACCACCATAACAGGCTATCCAGCCAGCATGCCGGCCCATTACTTCGCAAACCAAAACACGATTATGACTCTCGGCTGTAGTATGCAAACGATCTATCGCTTCCATAACTATATTAACTGCTGTATCAAAACCGAAAGTAAAATCGGTAGCATTTAAATCATTGTCAATTGTTTTTGGTACACATACTACATTTAAATTATGCTGCTGATGCATTTTGTGAGCCACTCCACACGTGTCTTCGCCACCCATGGCAATCAGCGCATCGAGACGATTGGACTTCATTGACTCCATAATTCGCTCCGGCCCGCGCTCTATTTTAAAAGGATTGGTTCTCGAAGTTCTAAGTATTGTTCCACCTCTTTGGATGAGGCCGCCCGTACTTTGCAAAGTCAGAGGCATAACCATATTTTCAATTGGTCCACGCCAACCTTCCAAAAAACCAACCACTTCAGAACCATAATTGCTAACACTACGGCGTACAACTGCTCTAATCACAGCATTTAGCCCTGGGCAATCTCCGCCCCCTGTAAGAATACCAATCCGCATATAACTCCTTTTATAAGCGCTGCTTCGGCTCGTCCCTCACCTCATACGCGCGTACCTAATCCGTTCGGCTGAACGGGCGCCTCACCGTCGCCCTTGCCTCTCTCTTTCGTGTTATTTTTATAAGCGCTGCTTCGGCTCGTCCCTCACCTCATACGCGCGTACCTAATCCGTTCGGCTGAACGGGCGCCTCACCGTCGCCCTTGCCTCTCTCTTTCGTGTTATTTTTATAAGCGCTGCTTCTGCTTCACTCCGTTCGCCCCAACGCGCGTACTTTACTTCATTCCGCCGCCTTCGCTTATTTCCTGCGGCGTAATTAATACGCCAGTCGCTCCACTGCACCATTGCCAAGAGCAACCAATGGTGCTCGTTTTCAACTTTGTTAGTATACTGGGCAGATAAAAATATAGTTTACGCTAAAGCTTTAACGCAAAGTTTTGTTCTAAAACTTCACGGACCGGATCAAGCCACTACTCTTGGCATTGATCGGTATAACTTTAAACCAACAAATTCTTTTAAGGGATTATTAGTAATTTCAGCCAAAATTTGCTCTAAAGTAGCTAAAGCGTGCATCTTGCAGGAGGAGTAACTTGAATCTATACGAATACGAAGCAAAACAAATTTTTGCCAATTACGGTATTCCGGTACCGCCTTCTGTAAGAATCACCGGTGCAGAAGAAATTAAAACAAAGCTATCTGCTGCCATAAAAGAATCCAAATTGAGCTTTCCTCTTACTCTAAAATGTCAGGTGCTGACAGGTGGTAGAGGCAAAGCAGGTGGCATTAAATTTGCTAAAGACACTCCAGAAGCTGAAAGCATTGCCAGCAATTTATTAAAACTAAAAATAAATGATCTAGCAACCCAAAGCCTGCTTATTGAGCCCAAACTAGATATTGCTCAAGAGCTTTACTTAGCAATTACTCTCGATCGTAATCAAGGATGCGCAATTTTTATCGCTAGCGCCGAAGGCGGGATTGAAATTGAGTCTTCGCACAATGTCGTAACAAGCGCAATTCTTTATCCATATCACTCTTATGTAACACGCGATCTGGCACAAGCACTGGATCTAAAAGGTAACGCTTTAGTAAAAGTAGCTGATATAGCTAACAAGCTTTATCAATTGTTTATTTCACTCGATTTAGACTTGGCTGAAATAAATCCACTTATTATTACCAAATCTGGTGATCTAATAGCGCTCGATGGCAAGATCATAGTTAATGATGACGCTTTAGATAGACAACCTTACTTTAAAGGGTGGTTGGAGAAGCACCTTGATGGGTTAACTGCAAGAGAACAAAAATCAAAATTAAGTGGACTCAATCTAGTTGAGCTTAAGGGGAATATAGGCATCATTTGCAATGGTGCGGGTTTAACAATGGCAACCATGGATATGGTAAAAGTCTTTGGTGGCGAACCTGCTAATTTTCTCGATGCTGGAGGCGGCTCCGATCAAGCAAAAACTCTAGCAGCGCTTGAAATAGTGCAAGATAACCCTGATGTTAAAGTAATTTTGCTAAACATATTAGGTGGTATTACTGCCTGCGACGAAGTCGCCCGCGCTTTAGTAGAATTTGTTGATCGTCATCCAAAACGCGACATAGTTGTCAGATTGCGCGGCAACAACCAAGATATCGCAGAAGAAATTTTGGCTGAGCGTGGCGTCAAATTATTTCCTAATATCGAAGACGCAGTAAAAGAAGCAGTTAGCCGCTCACATTCACTGGTTAAATAAAGGAATCAAGCATGATTTTAGTCAATAAAGATACCAAATTAATCGTTCAAGGTGCCACCGGAAAAATGGGTGCCGCACATACCAAACGTATGCTCAACTACGGCACAAATATTGTTGCTGGCGTAACACCAGGAAAATCTGGACAAGAAGTACATGGCGTTCCAGTATATGACACAGTAAAAGCAGCTGTTAGGCAGACAGGAGCAAACGCTTCTGTAATTTTTGTGCCTCCTTACCTAACTTATGATGCAGCAAGCGAAGCTCTGGCCGCTGGTATTAAGCTTTTGGTAGTAATCACGGAAGGTATACCACCGCTCGATACCATGAAAATGGTACAAGAAGTGAAAGAACAAAATGCTTATCTAATCGGACCCAACTGCCCAGGTATTATCACTCCTGGACAATGCTTAATTGGTATTTTGCCAGGATCAATTTTTAAATCTGGACCAGTTGGCATGATCAGTAAAAGCGGAACACTCACTTACGAAATTGCCCTCGCTCTTACGGAAGCTAATCTTGGACAATCTACCTGTGTTGGGGTCGGTGGTGACCCTATTAAAGGACTGGATTATGAAGAAACCCTTACCCTTTTTGCAAAAGATCCAGAAACAAAAGCAATTGTATTAATTGGGGAAATCGGAGGCAGCGCAGAAGAAGAAGCAGCAGCATTCATTAAAGAGAAAATAAAAAAACCTGTTGTAGGATTTATCGCCGGTCAAACAGCTCCTCCCGGCAAACGCATGGGTCATGCGGGCGCCATTGTATCAGCAGGCAAAGGCACTGCCCAGTCAAAAATAGAAGCCTTAAATTCAGCAGGAGTTAAAGTTGCAAAAACTCCAGCCGAGGTAGCAACGTATATAAATGCTATATTAAGCCCGATCAGCCATTAAATAAACGGCTTTTGCCATTGGTAATTTTGCCATAATGGCTTATGATTTATCCAGAAGCAGATAATATTGAGCCTGAAATTTAATAATTAATGGAAATCAAAGCCAAAGTAACCAAACCGGAAAGTATCGTCCCAGTAAGAGCCCTGGTTCTCCCTGGTGGGGGCGGACGGGGAGCTTATCAGGTAGGGGTGGCCAAAGCGTTATTAGAACAAGGCATTGTTTTTGACTATGCTTTTGGTACTAGCATTGGTGGTTTAAACGCCGCCTTAATCGCTCAAGGTGATATTGCAAGATTAGAAGAATTATGGTGCAGCATTCGCGCCAAAGATATCTATCACCTACCTTCACCTAACACTATTGGACAAATGGTCTTAGGTCATCACTTAGGTATTCTGGATACACATCCATTAGAAGAAGTAATTCGCAAAGAAGTATCTTTGCATAAATTAAAAGAAAGCCATACAAAATTTGGCGTTTGTACAACCGACTTATGTAGCCTACAAACAAGTTTCATTACTACAGACGATATAATTTCCACCAGCGAATTAGTGGATGTTTTAATGGCTACTTGCGCACTGCCTATGGCTTTTCCACCTAGACAATTACATGGTTCTGGACTTTGGGTGGATGGCGGATTAGTGCGTAACACGCCTATGCATGCCGCACTTGAGCGCGGCGCTGACGAAATCTATATGGTTTTACTACATCCAGAACAAATTAACGTTTGTCCAGCAAATATGTTTGAAGTAATAGCTCGCTGTTTGGATATTGTGCTCGATGCTTCTGCCCGCAAAGAAATTCAATCTGCCGAACTCTACAATCGCTTAATTGCTGACGGTAATATAGAGTCGCGTGGCCGCAAAATGGTATCGATTAAAGTCTTTCAACCCCATCGTCAAGTAAGCACCACTTTATTGGAAATAGATCCGCATCGCTCGAGACAATTGGTAAATCAAGGCTATGCTGAGGCTATGGAACACCTGCTCGACTTTCGAGAAGCTGGAAATCCTGTGAATAAAGCGAAAGCATCGTAATCAAAATACAATCTGGACATAACTCATATCCAATTATATTTCATGATGAAAATAAAGATCTGGACCTAGGTATCGTATAACCTTCTATCTTAAGGTATGTGACAGGCGTGTGGCAAAACCAATTGAAAAAGTTTAAATCTCACTACTGACCTGGTATCCATAAACATTGATCGCTTGTGTGTCCTATCGTTTCAGTTTTTTCAAATGACTGGCTAGCAATATCAAATAGCCCCAAGGACTCAGTAGACTCGCTCGACACGAGTATATGTTTTTTATCAGGCAATAGTATAAGTGAGCCAGGAAAATCCACATCGAGCGGTAGTCTTATCTCACCAACCTTTTTGTGACTTGTTGTGTCAAACACGCTAATGGTATTATCTTTGGCATTGGCTATATAAAGTTTTTTATTGTTTGCATCAACTACCAAACCTGTGGGACCACTGCCTGTTTTTAAATTCAGAACTACTCCCCGGTGTAGTAAATCTACCACAGCTACAGTATTAGAAACACGATTCGAGACATAGGCCATTTTGCTGTTACTATCAAAAGCTATGCCATTTGGCAAAGCACCTACAGGTAAAGTGCTGATAAAGCGTTGCGTTTGAGTAGACAATAAAGAGGCTCGACCATCAGGTACACTCAAGACAATACAAAGAGTGCCATCAGGATCAATAGCCATCCGTCCAGGATAGCTATGTACCTTTGTACGCACAAGAAGTTTATCGGTTTCTGTTTCAAATACGGCTACGTCCCCTAACATATTTTCAGATACATAAATCAATTTACCGTCTGGCAGTGCAACTACATCCTTTGGGGTACTGCCTTTCGGTAAATCAATTTGTCCTAAAAATTTTCGTTTATACGGATCGAGTTTAAGTATACGACTCTTGGACTGATCAGCAATGTAGACCATACCGTTGGCAAAAGTGATACCGCTGGGAGTGCCTTCGATAGAAAATTCCATAGCTCTAACTAAATCAGGATAAGTAAGCATGCTGATCTTGCCCGTAGCAGGCGAGGTTACCAAAACCCAACCGCTTTTACTTGTCAAAACTTTGTCATTGATAACTTTAATCGCTTTGGTTTCGTTTAAGATGCTACTAGTTTTTGTGGCCGTTTCCACATGTACTTTTGGCGACGCCTTTAGGCTTACAGAAACATTACCAACAATAGATTTTAGAGAACTGGGTAATACAAAATTTTCCGGCACAATCAAATCAGAGGCTAGTTTAGTAGCCAAAATAGCGCGCTGCAATTCTACCGGTAACTTATCGAGAGAGATAACAGTGCGTTGCTTATCAACTTCAATCACTTTCATGAAACACCAACCGTCACTAAAAAGTAAAAATTGCGGTGCTGTTTTGTTAGGAAATGCCGCTTTTAGAAAAGTTTCCCCTTTGCCTTGATCAGCATTATTTGGCACTGCAGCTAGATATAGTTCGCCATTTTTGGTCTCGATAGCGCCATCTAGACGAAAACGAGCTACAATAAAGGTCTTAGAGATACAGCCCTTTAACTCCTTCGGTAGCTTGAGCGCTAGCACTGGTACAAAGCTATTTAGTATGCCGAAAAAGAAAATCAGGAGTAAAAACAGTCGGTAGTATATTGCACTCATAGCTTCGTGTTTTAACCACCCTCAGGTACAGTGATAAAATTTGTTATTGAGTCTCGTGTTTTGATTTAAAAGCATCCACAATTTTATCAATAATAGAAGAGTCGTTTTTGTCTTCTTCTACCGAAGAAAAAGGATCCTTGCCAGCACCATTGCTTTCTTCTTGCAAAGATTCCCCGCGTATTTGAGCAAGGCGTTCGAATAACTTCTTTTCTTCTGAAGACAGTTTGGTTGGCGTTTCAATATTCAACTGCACCAATTGATCTCCGCGCCTATTCGAATTATTAATACGCGGTACACCAAGATTTTTCATGACCATAATTCGACCAGTTTGTGTACCAACTGGAATCTTTAAAGACTGTTCTCCCTCAACAGTAGGAACTATAATTTCTCCACCTAGAGCGGCTAGCGAAAAACTTATATTTTGTTTGACGAATATATTTTCTCCGTCGCGTACAAATTTTTCGTGCTCCTTAACTCTTATAAGAATGAATAAATCGCCGAAAGTGCCTCCATTCCTGCCTTTGTCACCACCGTGCGGTAAGCGCATACGCGTGCCACTTTCTATGCCAGCTGGGATTTTTAGTGGAAAGTCTACATTCTTTTCAGCCAACATCATTCCATGGCAGCTACGGCATGGCTTTTCAATGCGTTTGCCAGAACCCTGACATGAGGGACATTCAGACACTCTTACACTTTGTCCGAACCAGCTATTTATAACTTGTTGCACTTGGCCTACGCCATTGCAGGTCGAACAATTAATTACTTTGCTGTCCGGTGCAGCCCCTGAACCCTTGCAAGTTTCACAATCATCAAGCCTTTTTATTTTTATATCTTTTTCAACACCAGAAACTGCTTCTAAAAAATCAATTTGCACATCCAACTGCAAATGCGAACCTGGCTCTGGTCCATTGCGCCTCGCATTACTGAAACCACCGCCAAAGAAAGATTCCAATAATTCATCAAGACCAAAACCAGCAAAAGCACCAAAGTCGAAATTATCAAAGCTATGTGTCTTGCCAGCAACACCTTCATGACCGAAGCGATCATAAAGCGAACGCTTCTGCTCATCACAAAGAACCTCATAAGCTTCAGCCAATTCTTTAAAAGCAGCCTCATCGCCACTTTGCTTATTGTCTGGGTGCAAGTTACGAGCCTTGGAACGAAATACTCGCTTTATTTCTTCAACGGTTGACTGGCGAGAAACGCCTATTACTTCGTAGTAATCTCTTTTCGCCATAGACGGCAAAGACGGAACCTCCTTAACAAATGATATTGACCATTACAAAGCTCAAACCATATGCGTGCTTATGAATCTTCTTTAGAATTATCTTGCTCGTCAGCTTTCTCTACCCGAGACATCTCAGCAGTATCGCCCTCGTTACCTACCACATTAACTAAAGCAGGTCTTATTACCTTATCTCCCATAGCATAACCACGGCGCAAATCGTGAGCGATTGAACCGTCTGGTAGATCTGGTGCTTTCACTTGCTGCACAGGTTGATGCAAGCGAGGATCAAAAGTTTGTCCCACAGTGTTCAAAGGCTTTACACCAATTTGCTCCAAACAACGGGTAAATCTGTCAGCTATTAGTTTCATACTTTCAATAACATTTCTAATTTCAGACTTATGATTAAAACTACTTTGGGCTCGATCAAGATCATCAAGTGCCGGCAAAATCGCCTCTACTGCTTTTTGCACTCCCAAACTGGATAGCTCTTCTTTTTCGCGCTCAATGCGTTTTCTATAGTTTTCGAAATCAGCAGCCATACGCTTATAAAGCCCTTCCAATTCGTTAGACTTTGCTTCCAACTGCTCAATCTGCGCAGACAAATTGTCGCAACTAGAACAGATACCCTTCTCATCACTTGATCTCACAGTCCCCACATTCATTCCATATTGCTCCGCATCTACTTCATCTCCGGCATACATAGCTCTAAAAAAAGCTTTTGCTGCATTCACTCTGGCACTGCTTTCTTCCTCATTTTCGGTTAGCCCGCCTTGACCAGACAATGAATCATCTGTTTCAGTGGTGTTAGGAATATTCTTGACATCCCGGGGGTTTTCCCCCGCCGAAATATCTTCATTCTCTGATGACATTTAGAAACGCCCCCTAAGTCTATTTGATATTCCCACGCCCCACCTGCTTCAATTAATGCTAAATTAACCCAACTCTGGCGGAAATTGCCCCTTGCCTCATTTTACCTACTTTAACCGGCTTAATAAGTGCTTATGGCATTTTTTATCAATACTTTCATGAAGCATTAGATAAATTCATTCTTGCTATGCTAATTATGAAACAAAAAATATGGGTTTGTACTTCATTGAAACGCGACAAAAATTTTAAAGAAGCAATAAAACGACAGGGCAGACCAAATGAATATGAATCTGCAATTGTTTCTATTATTAAGGATGCTCCTCAAGGCACCCACTTAACAGCACCGGAAGTGTTTACCAAAGCCCAAGCACTCGGCTTACCGGTAAGCATCTCAACAGTCTACCGGACGCTGCATCGTCTGAAGACTGTAGGCAATGTCAGTACAGTATCCGGCGATAGAAAGATAAGGTACGAAGCAGCAGATGGTTCACCGGAACACGACCATTTGATTTGTTTAGGTTGCGGTCTAACTATCGAATTTATTGACAAAAGACTGCCTACTTTTGGCCAAACAGTAGCCAAGCGCAAAGGTTTTTTAGTAATCAAAAGTCGCTTTGACATTTTGGGTTATTGCGAAAACTGCCGTAAAAGCAGTAACGAAGATAAAAAGACAAAGTTAAAAGAGCATTGGCAGTCCGCCGCCAATGTTTTAGGGGAATCAATAAGCTTGATTGAAGAGCTTAGCGAGTGCAATCCTGAAGACGACAAGCTGACAACTTTAATAGCTATTAACCAATTAGCCATAGAAAATCTAACCGCGGCTTTAGAGAATTGCCAAACAGCAGATAAATTACTTAATCGGCGCCTCAAGGGTATTGACCTTTAAATCTTTAGTAAGCTTATTCTCTCTAATCTGGCTGTGCAAAAGCTCTTTTGCGGCTTTCAGTTCCTCTTCAGACTGCCGGATAATCTGCTCTAATGCCCGGGAGCTCAATTTTCTTTTTTCTTTAATTTTTTGTCTTTTAACTAACATTTTCGGTAAAAGAACCAAAGCATCAAACACCCCGCTCAGCCAAGCAAGAACTGATCCTCTTCTTATTACTACCGCTGCCAAATAGTAGCTTTGCCAGAAAATAATCTGAGGCAAAAATTCAATCAACAAGTTTCCAGGAATGTTTTTAACCATCATATTAATATTATTGCGGCAAGATAAACGAACAACAAGCTTACTATAGCCACTGCCTGTAGTACCACATCCTAAATGATACATTATGGCATCAGGAATATATAAACACTTATAGCCAGCACTTTGAGCTCTCAAAGATAAATCCACATCTTCCAAATATGCAAAGAAATCTTCGTCAAATAGTCCAATATCATCAAGCATTGCTTTACGATAAACAACTGCTCCGCCACAAGCACCCAGAACGTATCGCTCTTTATCGAATTGTCCAACATCGATCTGTCCGTGCCCTATTCTCCCAGGCAAACCCCCTCTTCTCAGTCCATCACCGGCTCCATCAATTAGTTTTGCATTATCCAAAGAAAGCATTTTGCAGGCTACACTGCCAATTTCACTGTTGTTAGTTAATGCTGCAACCATCTTTTCTAGCCAATAGGCATCTGCTTTGGTATCGTTATTGACGAGGGCAATGAAGTTGCCTTGGCTAGCTTTTATACCCTTATTGACAGCAACACTAAAACCAGTATTGTGTGTGAGAGCAATTACCATAACTTGCGGATACTCGTCTCTTAAGAGCTCACAAGAGCCATCCTGAGATCCATTGTCAACGACTATGATTTCAAAATGCTTATAAGATTGAGCCAAAAGAGACTCCAAACAAGGAATCAGAAATTTACGCCCATTCCAATTAGGTATTACAATACTTACGAGATTTGTTGTCATGCTAAATTTGCTTCCATAGCATTTTTATTGTAGACCATCAGTAAAATGAAATGAAGTGAATGGAAACAAACGGCTATTTGCGACAATAATTAAGCAGGCACTCAATATAACTTATGAACATATTACTCATAACATTAGAGCCTATTGGTAATCGCATGGCCGGACCAGCGATACGTTGTTTAGAACTTGGCAAGCAATTAGCCAAACACTTTACTGTAACGGTCTTCTCTCCCTATAAGACATCTGATAATCTCCCTTTTGATAATTGTGATCTCAAACTAGGATTAAGTAAACGAGAATTATTTCGCTTAGCCAATCAACAAAATATTTTAATTATTCAGGCTAATGTGCTTAAGCAATACCCACAACTTGCCTCTTTAGATAAATATTTAGTTGTTGACTTATACGATCCCTTTCTATTCAATATCCATTTACAGTATGTCAATCATCCACCAACAATAGCATCGTCAATTTTTAGATTGATGCACAAATCACTTGAAAAACATATGCTTTCAGCTGATTTCTCTATCTGTGCGTCAGAAAGACAGCGCGATTATTGGCTCGGTCGTTTTTGTGCCTTAGGGCGGGTCAACCCGAATATACACAGTTTCGATCCTTCATTACGCAAATTAATCGATGTGGTCCCTTTTGGAGTACCTGAACTACCCGCCGTCTCCAATGGGCCAGGACCGAGGAGTCTATTTCCAAATATAGATCCAAACGATCCAATTTTACTATGGGCTGGTGGAGTCTGGGACTGGCTTGATCCGCTCACTGTCATTAAAGCCGTGGGCGTACTCAAAAATCAAATTCCTAACCTTCGCCTTGTTTTTATGGGCAGAATATCACCAAATCCCCAAGTTCAAACCATGAATATGTCTTCACAGGCAGAAGAATTAGCAAAACAATTAGATCTTCTCAATAAAAACGTCTTTTTTGCCCCTCACTGGATTAATTACAATGAACGAGTTAATTTTCTTCTAGAGGCAACAATTGGTGTTTCGGCTCATTTTGACCTCCCCGAGACAAGATATTCTTTTCGCACGCGTTTACTTGATTATTTTTGGGCCAACTTGCCAATTATCACCACTAGTGGGGATGAATTAGCCGCATTTATAGAAAATCGAGGCGCCGGCATTGCAGTCAATTATCAAGACGTGCAGGGCTGGATAAAAGCAATAAGTACTTTATTAGGTGACCAAAAACTATTGAGGCGCTGCAGTGATGGCTCAAAATCGCTCGCCGAGCATTTCAGTTGGGACCATGCTGCAATGCCTCTTTTCAATTATTGTCAAAATCCTTATCATCTTCCAAACCACAAAAAAGTAACAATGCCCAATCTTTTTGAGCGTGCATATTCTATTTATCATCGTGGAGGCAAAGAAATGCTCTTTAGCCGGGCCAAGCAAATAATCAAGGACAATCTACATTAGTTCGAGAACATTTTTGATTACTAATAAATTATCGTCAAATCGACAAGCACAGCTAAGGCAAAGCAGCGTTATAATAAGTATTAGCAGGCAAGGCTTAGCAAGCTGCGGTCAAATCAATAAGAAACCGCATGTTGTCTAGAAACACCAAGCCAAGTTAGTGCTTGTAGATTGAAAGTAGAAATGGCGACACGAAAGAAAGTTACAATTCTTGGTTCAGGATCAGCCGGTCTCACTGCCGCTATCTATGCCGCAAGAGCAAATTTAGAACCGCTTGTCATCCAGGGGCTACAACCAGGTGGACAATTAACTATTACTACCGACGTAGAAAATTTTCCCGGTTTTGCTGATGGCATTCAAGGTCCAGACCTCATGGAGCAGACACAGCGTCAAGCAGCAAGATTTGGTACACAATTCATAGATGACAATGCATCTTTTGTGGATCTATCAAAGCGCCCTTTTGTGATACGTACCAGCAACCAAGAAATCATCACCGATACATTAATCATCTGCACAGGCGCTACGGCAAAACTACTTGGCATAGAGGCAGAAAAAAAAAATTGATGGGGCATGGCGTTTCGGCTTGCGCCACTTGTGACGGGTTTTTCTTCAAGGACAAAGAAGTATTTGTTATCGGTGGCGGAGACACAGCACTTGAAGAAGCAGTATTCTTAACCCGCTTTGCCAAACAGGTAACTGTGGTCCATAGAAGGGAAACTTTCCGCGCTTCACCTATTATGGTTAATCGCGCCAAGCAAAATAATAAGGTTAAATTTATCCTCAACCATGTGGTTGAAGATATTGATGATATGAGCAAAAACGAAGTAACTGGAATTAAGTTACGAGACGCACAAAGTAATAAAATAAGCCAGTATCGAGCCGATGGAGTATTTATCGCTATAGGACATCAGCCAAACACAGATCTATTTAAGGGACAATTGGAGCTAACAGAAACCGGTTATATAGTTACAAATGGCGTTAAGACGAGCA
>Ga0206843_10059_pt1 | contig 38595 bp, 26 predicted proteins | sample Alteio_BWOrgCont_21_FD_152869 | JGI IMG/M metagenome (GOLD analysis project Ga0206843, IMG submission 152869) | Enriched cells from forest soil in Barre Woods Harvard Forest LTER site, Petersham, Massachusetts, United States -... | ecosystem: Environmental > Terrestrial > Soil > Temperate forest >...
ACCTGATGAAGACCAGCAAGGCAGGCTTAGCGATCAGGAAGTTTTTAAAGATACTTGGCCCTGGCCTTATTACCGGGGCAAGCGACGATGATCCGTCTGGTATAGCTACCTACTCACAGGCTGGGTCGCAATATGGGCTGTCTACGCTATGGACGGCGCTCATCACCTTTCCGCTCATGGCATCTATACAGGAAATGTGCGCGCGCATAGGCCTGGCTACATCCATGGGGTTAACAGGTATACTCAAGAAACATTATCCGCGGTGGGTATTGTATACCATGCTGCTGTTCAGTTTCCCAGCAATTGTAATGAATATAGGCGCTGACATAGCGGGTATGGGCGCTGTAGCCAATCTTATAGTGCCTTCTGTAAACGCTGAATATTTTAGTGTAAGCTTCACCATACTGCTGTTGATCTTCATTGTATTTTTCCCCTATAAAAAGATCGCCGCCGTACTTAAATACCTGGCTATGGTGCTGCTGGTATACCTAGTGGTCCCTTTTTTTGCAAAGACCGACTGGCTTGCAGTGCTAAAGGCTACAGTAGTGCCGCATATAGAAATGAACAAAGATTACCTGGGTATACTTGTAGCTATATTGGGTACTACCATCTCCCCCTACTTGTTTTTCTGGCAAACGACAATGGAGGTAGAGGAGCTAAAGGAGAAACAAAAAAAGCAGAGAAAAGTGCTGGTAGCCAGCAGCCGGATGTTCAATGAAATGAAAACAGATGTGAATATCGGTATGCTGTTCTCTAACCTGGTGATGTTCTTTATCATTCTTACCACGGGCTCTGTATTGGCCGCCGGTGGCGCACACAAAATAGATACGGTAGAGCAGGCCGCACAGGCGCTAAAGCCACTTGCCGGCGACCTTGCTTATTATCTATTTGCTTTTGGTGTTATAGGTACAGGGCTGCTTGCTATACCGGTGCTAAGTGGATCGTTGTCCTACGTTTTCTCTGAGACCTTTGGCTGGGAAATGGGCCTGGATAAAAAGCCGCATGAGGCTAAGGGGTTTTATGAGATCATAGCCATATCGCTGATAGCAGGGCTGGCAATGAACTATGTGGGCATCAGCCCCATAAAGGCGCTCATATACTCTGCCATCCTTTATGGCATCACCGCCCCGGTCATCATAGCTATAGTGCTGCATATATGCAACAACAAGAAGATAATGGGCGAGCATGTAAATGGAAAGCGGTCTAACATACTGGGCATTGCCACCTTTGTACTGATGACTGTAGCCGCAGTTGCTTTATTATATTTCCAGTTTTTAGGGTAGGTTAAACACTCTTGTTCAATAACACTACACAAAGAATGACTGCCAGTATGGCGATAAGTAAAGAAAAGAACACCATTCTTCTTAGAGCGGCTATTTTTAGGTCTTGTTTTTCTGCAAGGTTATTTAATTCAGAATTGACTGCTGGTTGTGGTTTGCCCCCTTCATTTGCAATAGCTACCGCAATGGCAAACTGGCTGGTATGAGCTATCGAAATAGTATACCCGGAATATACAGGTTTCCCGTTATCATCGTGCTTTATTTCTATTTCGTTGAAAGGTATTTGCCGTATATGCTCATTGGTTTTGCAAAGCGCTTCCTTAGCACAAAACAGTCCTGCAAAACTTTCCATGGGCTTACCTTTTAAAATGCAGTAAGCAATTTCCTGGCTGGTAAAATTGGATACATAAAAATCATCTTCCCTGAAGTCAGCAACGAGCGGAAAGTTGGAGATGTCCTCAATATCAATGCCGGTAGCCTTTTCTATTGTTGGGGCAGGGGAGTAACGTGGAGCGCTGGATACGGCCTGGCTTGTTGCAGGTGTTCCGTTCAACCTTGCTAATAGCTCACCATAGGTATTTATGTCATTGTAATCTTTTATAGCATAGCCCGCATTGTTTATAGCAGCATACATTCTATGTACCAATATTGAACCCGAAACAACCCGTTTATTGATCAGTGTATTATCACCGATCTCGGCAGGATCTTTTTTTACAAAAGTGGCTACAATATTTCTTACTTCATCCATCGGTCATTAATTTAAAAATTGAAGAGGCATAGATCGCAGATCAGCTTTTCTTCGCCGCGTCCGGTAACCACTTTAATAAAGCCCACATCGTTCATGTCTTCCGAAATGTTTTTGAGGCATTTATAGCAAGTAAGATTTTGAGTGGCTGTTTTCTTTGAAAGAGAGTAGCTTTCCAGGCGTGCTTTCAGCTCTGATAAAAAGTTACCCGCAATCTTCCCTTCTGTTACCCTGTGGTCGAATGAAAGGCTTACGATCGTCCGGTTTAAGATCGCATCAATTTTAGAGATTCCCAGTATCGCTGAATTTGCTTTATTGATCAACGGTGTGAACATGAACACATCGGCAGACAGATCGGTAATAGTAAACGTAATATCCGTAAGATCGGCACTGGTCAATTTCCTGTCAAGATATTTATTGGATAGGTCGAAAATGCGGTGCTCTATTTCTTGAATGCCAAGCGTTGATGTGCCGGGCAGCTTTACCACTTTAAGCCCGTCGTCTATATCAACGGCCACGCCCACCTGCACGTCTTTATATGTGGCAACACCTTGTTCCGTATAGAACGAATTTAGTGCAGGATATTTAAGAAGTAGCCTTGAACATTCATAAACCACAAGCGGCAAAAGCGAGTCTTTAAAATAGGTTAGCTGTTCATTGATGGTATTCAGAATACCGCCAGTATTTACATCAATATATATCGTGCTTACCAGGCCGCTGCTTTGCACAGACGACAGGTATTCAATTTCCCTTTTCTTGCTGGCGCTCAGCTTAGAGACGGTTACATTGTCGGGCAGTTTATTTGTGCCTTCCTTTTTTACTTTCAGGCTTTCAGCCTTTGCGGTTTGCTTCTGTGGGTTTAGATGATTAAGTACTACTTGTTCATTTACAAAATCGTACCGGGTAAAAAGCTCTTTTGAAAGGTTGTTTTGCTCCATCAATTTCAGCGCTTTTGCAGAAAATTCTGTATTGAAAGTTTGGGTGGTATTTCCCGATTGGTTATCTGCTTTTCGTTGTGTTGATTGGATTACTTTGATATCTGTTATAGCTGGTTGTTCATCCCAGATCTGCGCAATCATTGAGTTCACTTCTACTTCATCTCCATCCGCACAATTATAAGTAATGAACCCATCGGCATTGGCTTCTACAGTTGCTATTGCTTTCGAGGTTTCCAGCTCCATTACAATGTCACCTTTCTTTACAGCAGCGCCATTGGCAAAATTCAATCCTACCACGGTAAGATATTCATCGTTAACAGACTCTTGTGGCACTAATATGCCGTGTATAACTTTCATTCAGCTCTTAAATTTAATATTTCTTTTATGATGAGTTCCGGTGATGGCAATACAACATTTTCCAGCGACCTTGCTGCAGGAATCGGCACCGGCAATGCACCTATCCTTTTCACGATCATGGGTCTCCCTGTTTGTTCTAATACACTCGCTATTATTTCACTGCCAATACCATTTGTTTTACTGCCTTCTTCAATAACTACCAACGTGCCGGTTACCTCTACAGACCTGATTATTTCTGCATAGTCAATCGGGTGTATCCTGGTGAGTATAATAACTTCCGCTGCCTCCTCTGTTTCTATAAATATGCTATTGATGGCGCGTACCACCATGTCTGCCATGCCGCCGTAGGTCACTATGGTAATTGTTGGTTTCGACAGTTGTGGTGTTATTTTAATGATGGGGTATTTTGCTTCGTTTCGCAATATGGAATAGTTTCTTACCATAGCATTACCTATTTTTCTTCCATAGTCCAGCTTGTTTTCTATAATCACCACCGGATTTTTCTCCGCGTGTACCGATTCATAGATGATACTGGGATCGATCAGTGAGTTTAATGCAACAGTTGTTACATTATCAATGCCGACAAGGAATTTATCCAGCGTTTGTGAGTGAGTAGGCCCATAGCCTCTGCCGCCGCCCATAGGCGTTCTTATTACCAATGGGCAATTGACTTTGCCATTATACATGTGGTGAAACTTGGAAGCATGGTTGATCAGCTGGTCCATTACCAGCGTCATAAAGTCTCCGAACATTATCTCGGCATATGGTTTAAACCCTGCTAATGCCAGACCATTGGATATGCCTGTAATTGCCGCCTCGCTGATAGGTGTGGATAATACACGTTCAGGGAACAATTCGGACAGATTTTTGGCTACTTTAAACGCCCCGCCATACGGCGATAATATGTCTTCGCCTATGAATACTGTTTTGTCATCGGCAACCATTTTTTGCTTAAAGAATTCATTGATCAGTTCTACCTGCCGTTTATTTATTGGCAATACTTCTTTCCATGAAGTATCAGTAGTTTCGGGTTGTGGATGGAAATACTCTTCCAACGTTAGCTCCTTGTCGTTTTCTATTTGCTGCAATAGGAGCGTTATGGTATCGTTGGTTTTCTCAAGATATTTATTGTAAGTGGCAGGATCTTCCTTCGCAAAGCGGTGCAGGAAATCCCTTTCCAGGTAACTGTCTATTTCTTCCTTGCCGCGGTCATCATCTCCTTTTGAATGGGCTTTCAATCTGTACGTATTTACCAGGTGAAATAGCGGCTTGCATTCGTTGCGTACATAATTTATTGATTCTTCAGCGCTTTCCATCAGCTCATCCACATTCCATGTATCACTGCTTTTAGCCATGATGCCAAAAGCTTCAGCACGCGCAAGTATGTTGCCGGCAAGGTTCACACTTTGAGGGGTGGACTGGGCATAGTAATTATTCTCACAAACAATGAGTAGCGGCAACTCCCATTTCGAGATGATGTTCATAGTTTCATAAAGCACACCTTCACCTAAGGTGCCATCACCGATGAACACAATACCAACGCTCTTGTCTTTTCTCAATTTATTGGCCAACGCAAACCCCGCAGATACCGGTGCAATGCCACCCTGTATGCCATTGGTATAAAAATTATCGTGGCAAAGATGCTGGCTGCTGCCCACACCGCCGCTGGCGCCGGTCTTCTTGCCCATCAGTTCAGCCATTAATCCATATGTATCACCTGTGAATGAAAGATAATGCCCGTGACACCGGTGGTTAGAGAAGATGAAATCGCTTTTCCTGAGCTGACCGGCAAATGCCAGCGCTGAAAATTCCTGGCCTATACAGGTATGAACGGTGCCATTGAGTTTGCCCTGTGAAAACAGCTCTAAAAACGTCTCCTCCACTCTCCTGATCAGTAAAGCCTCTTTAATAACCCGATGGTTTATCCTCATTATGCGCAAAAGTATAGGACGGTTAATTGCAAAGTAATACCGGAATTTTTGAAGGAAAAGTATATGCCAAATTTACTTATAGTAGCACAAAGCACAAAATCAATAGGAAAGCACACTTCACAGGTTCAGGGAAAATACTTTAAACGTAACTTCAACGTTTATTTATCTATGACAAATATATTAAGTGTTTTTAGTAATTTGTATAGTTGATTTCAAGATAAGCCGGTTAGTAAGCGTCTATAATTCTATATCATGATCAAAAGTTTATGCCCTGTTAGGTTTCTATATCTTTTCTTACTGGCAGTTTTTATTTTATCTGGCGCTAATATAATAGCGCAGGAGCCTGAACACAGACATGTAATTAAACTGCAATCAGGCCCGGTCTCAGTTGCACCAAACGCACATAAATGGCTGGACAGTATAAGTGCCATGCCGGCAAGTAAAGAACCAGCCCAGGTGCTTATTCATTTTAATGAACGGCCGACACAAGCCCAGCGCGGAGCGTTAAAGGCAAAGGGTATTATATTGCTGGATTATCTACCTGATAATACGTATACGGCATTGGTACAACGGCCGTTGGTTACCACTGACCTTGGCGATGCACCAATATACAGCATTATTAATACACAGCCAGAATGGAAGGCTGGTGAATATCTATGGAATAAAGTGAATACTGCCGATGGCGATATGCAGGTACTGGTCTCTTTTTACCCGGGTATTGACGTTACGGTTATCAGGCAGTTTGTTTCAGATGTGGGTGGCAAGATAGTTGCCGGGCCTGTAGAAAAGTATGGTAATTATAAAATAACTATCAAGGCTTCCAACGTGCGCTCGCTGGCACAATGGTATGGTGTGCGGTATTTAAGCCCTGTTACCGGCCTTGTGCCGCTCGACCTTCAGTCGCGCCCCGCAGTAAAAGGTAATGTTGCGGTAGCGCCTCCTGTGTATGGTGGTTATGGCTTGAGTGGTGATAGCGTTACCGTTGGCGTTGGCGATGATGCATCGGGTGTTTTTCATGCGGATATGAAAGACCGCATTACCAATTTTAATCCTTCACCTACGTCGGGCCACGGTGAGTTTGTAAATGGTATAACAGGTGGCGCTTCAAATATCGATCCGCTTTCGGCAGGCATAGCGCCACATGTATCGCTCGTAGACTATTTCTACGATCTCATTTTGCCAGCAACCGGCGCCATGTACCGCGATTTCAATATGACGATCACCAACAACTCATATGAAGTGGTTGCTGGTAGTTGCAGCTATGCGGGTACGTATGATGTTTACTCCCAATTCCTCGACACTTTGTCTGTTGAATATCCTTATGTACTGCATGTTTTCGCTTCGGGGAATGATGGTGGCAATAATTGCTCCCCATACCCACCTGGGTTTGCAACCGTAGGCGGTGGTTATCAGCCTGCCAAGAATATTGTAGTTGTAGGCAGCATCACTGATTTTTTAATCCAGGCTGGCGATGAGTCGCGTGGGCCTGTAAATGACGGCCGTATTAAGCCAGAGATCGTTGCCATCGGGCTTGGCGCGTATTCTACAACAGGCCTAGATGAATACGAATGGTCTGCCGGTACAAGTATGGCATCACCGCAGGTGGTGAGCGGCCTGGCAGTACTGACTCAGCGCTACAAACAGATAAACGGAGGAACTCAGCCACGTGCAGATCTTTTGAAAGCAATATTGCTCGATGGTGCGCTTGATATTGGTAACCCAGGGCCCGATTATAGCTATGGCTTCGGCAGCATGGACCTGAACCGCTCATTAAAGATCATAGATGGCGGGCATTATAATAGCAGTGATATAAATAACGGCGATTCGCAATCGTTTTCGATAACGGTACCGGCGAATACCAGCCAGTTAAAGGTCATGCTATATTGGAACGACTTACCTGCAAATCCTACAGCAGCCATAGCGCTTGTAAATGACCTGGATATTACCGTAAAAGACCCGGCTAACGCTATTCATCTGCCATTGGTACTTGATCCGACACCTGCTAATGTAAATAACTATGCTACTGAGCAAGCGGATCACATCAACAACGTGGAGCAGGTTACCATAAATAACCCTGCCGCAGGCAGTTATGTTATCAAAACAAAGGGGTATAATGTTCCTTACGGCCCGCAGCATTATGTAGTGGCTTATGATATACAGCCCAGGGCATTGCAGCTAACCTATCCGATAGGTGGCGAACAATTGTCGAATATAGACAGCATCCGGATTTTCTGGGATGCTGCCGATGATGGCAGCACCTATACCGTGCAGGTATCAGCAGATAATGGAGCTAACTGGTTTACCGTATCTGATGCGGTACCTGCCTACGCCAAGAATTGCGACTTTATGCCCTTAAACCTGAATACTGGCCAGTGCCTTGTAAGGGTTAAGCGGAATAGTACTGGTGAAACAGTTACCTCCGGCAGGTTCGCGATCAATACACAGCCAGTAGTTTCGCTGGATGCGGCTCAATGCCCCGGGTATATAAACATTCATTGGCCGCCAATTCTTAATGCTTCCTCATATTATTTGTTGCGAAAAGTTGGGTACTATATGCAGGTGGTAGATTCTGTTGCAGATACTGCTTACTCATTTAGTGGTATGCCGCTGAATGAGCGGTCTTACGTTGCCGTTCAGCCGGTAATAAGTGGCTTGCCCGGATACAGAAGTGTGGCGGCGATAGTTACAGCTAACTCAGGCAACTGCACTAACCCGGTTTCATCGGGCGACCTGATGCTGGAGAAGGTGGTGGCGCCGGGCAATGGACGTATGTATACCAGCACACAACTTGGCTCAAATACCACTCTAAAGGTCAGTGTAAGGGACCTATATACACTTGGCTGTGCCAATTATACGTTGTCGTGGCAGGTAAATGGTGGTGCATGGCAATTTATAGCCGGGCCGGTTATTATTCCTGCAGATGATAGTATAGTTGTGAGCATTCCTGGCCTGGATATGTCTGATACCGGCGCCTATCACCTGAGGGTGGCTGTGCACAATCTTGATCTGCCAGACCTTGATCACCACAACGATACGCTGGCGTTTACGCTACACAATATCCCCAATGATACCATAAACCTTGCTACGCCATTCCTCGATGATTTTGAAACAATGGACTCTATTTCGGTAATACATGACTCCATCGGTATATCTCCAAATGGCCACTGGGATTACTTTAACACTAATGATTCCGGACGGCTGCGCTCGTATGTCAGTGACGAGATAAATATCAGCGGCAGCAGGTCTGTAAACCTTGATGAAAAACTGCCCGGTCACAAGGGTAGTGACAATACATTTGTCGGCACTTTTAACCTTGCCCGGTATGATACTGGTACTACAGAGGTAAGGGTGGATTTTGACTACATGCTGCATGGCACGCCCGCCACTGCAACCGGTAACGTTGTTTTGGCGCGCGCCAGCGATACCGCGGCGTGGGCGCCGCTTTATGCGTATGACCTGGTTGCATATCCTGGTACCTTGATCCATGTCAATTCGCTCTCGCTTACAGATGCTGTAAGATTATCTGGCCGTAACTTCTCGCCCGGTTGCCAGGTGTCTTTCGGGCAGAATGATACCTCGATAATTGCAGCAGTAAACTACGGCAGCGGCATCACCATAGATAATTTCAGGCTGTATACTGTGGCTAACGATGCAGCAATGGCAAGTGTAGTATCTCCCTCACCCACTAACTGCGGGCAGCCTGCTACCCAGCCGCTGGTGGTGCAGGTGCACAATGGGGTTAACTACACCATTCATAATGTGCAGCTGTTTTATAAAGAAGATGGCGGTACCACGTATACAGGGCTTATTGACTCCATTGCAGCGAAGGGCTATGTTAATTACACGTTCACCCAACCACTTAGCATGGCAGAAGGAGTAACCCATAGCCTGAATGTATGGCTGAGTGAACCGGGTGACACCTATTTATCAAACGACAGTATTCTGAACTATCATTTCCGGAATAGCCCGGTCATCAGCACTTATCCATACCTGGAGAACTTTGAAACAGGCGATGGGGGCTATTATAGCGACGGTTTTAATAGCTCGTGGAAATACGGTACCCCAGCATCTTCTAAAATAAATAAGGCCGCCAGTGGCACTAAAGCATGGAAAACGAACCTTGCCGGGAATTATAACAACCTGGAAACCTCATACCTGTATTCGCCTTGCTTTGATATCTCGCAACTGGCTAAGCCTATGCTCAGTTTCAGTGCCGCGCTGGATATAGAAAATTGCGGGAATGCCCTGTGTGATGCCGCTTATGTGGAATGCTCTTTTGACGGGCAAACCTGGCAAAAGCTGGGCGCAGATGGGCAGGGTACTAACTGGTATGATTCTACATTCGATGTATGGAACACCATAGGCTTTACCCGCTGGCATGTAGCATCTATTCCTTTACCACAGCCGGGGCCAGGTGTTACCGTTCATTTTCGTTTTGTGCTGGCAGCTGATCCCGGGGTTACATTCGAGGGTTTGGCGGTAGATGATATACATGTCTATGATCTTAGCACACCTATACTGCCTGCGAGTGAGGTAGTAACATTAACACATGACCTTAATGGTGATCAATGGACGGATTTTATCCAGGCAAACCAGTTGCTTGCTTCCGTCCAGCCAAACGGGCAGAATATCAGCAATACAGCCGTCACTCTTTATCAGCAGGATACTTTGAGTAACCCGGGAGGTACCCAATATGTCACGGGGCGCAGCTATACCATAAAAGCTCCGCAAAGTGCCACAGATAGTATTGGTATCAGGTTGTTTTTGCTGGACAGCGAGGTGGTAAAGGTGATCAACGACAAGTCGTGCCCATCTTGCACACCTATTAAGGATGCTTATACACTCGGCCTTACCCAATATGATAATACGAATAATGGCAATGCCGAAAATGGCACGCTTGCCGATGATACGGGTGGGGTGTTCACTTATTATCCTTACCGCTCAGTGCAATGGGTGCCTTATGATAAAGGCTACTACGCCCAGGTACGCGTAAAGCCTTTTTCTGAATTTTGGTTTAATAACGGCGGGCCAACTGGTAACTTGTCTGCTGGGGTAGACTATCTTAATTTTATTGCCTACCGGAATGGCGGTGGCATAATAAGAACACAATGGTATTCACTTATAGATACCGCGGTAAATAGGTATACCGTACAGTGGTCGGCCGATGGAACGCAATTCGGAAGTTTTGCCGATACGCCTGCAAAGCATATAACTCCCGCTACTTATACGGTTGATGATCCGGTTAACTTTAACCATGTGCCTGTATTCTATTACCGGCTAAGGTGGATGATGACCGGTGGAAAGGATACCTTCTATTCGCCCATCCGGAAAGTTGATTCTACGGACGTATTATCTGGGTTGGTAACATTAAACGCTCAAATGATCAGCCATCAAAGTATGCTTGTCAACTGGGTATCTTACATAGATGGTTTTACCGATCATTATTTACTTGAGCGTGCTATTGGCGACGGGTCATTTACTGCCATCGACAATACACTTTCAGTACAGCATTATGGGCAACGCTACTATTTTGTTGACCAGCCCACAGAACAGATACGACAGGGAACACTCATACACTATAGGCTGACCGCAGTATTAAAAGATGGCAGCAATATGGTACTCCCTGAGCAAACGATAGAGTGGACAGAGGGCAATTCATTTATTAATATTTATCCTAACCCTACTCACGATGGCACCTTTACCATATTATGGAATGCAGATGCAGGAACGGTAATGCATATTGCAGTGTCTGACGCGCTTGGCAGGGATATGTACCAAACCTTGGTTACTGCTTCGCAATGGAATAATGCCACAACGCTCCATGCCGCGAATATTCCCAGCGGCATCTATTTTGTGCGGATGGACATAGGCGGCAGGCGTTCTATAGCCAGGATCGTTTATGAATAAATAATTTATTCTCAATCCGTTTATGCATTTTAATAAAAAATATTCGATTTATGCTAACGTTTTGATTTGGCGCCTCGTCATATTGGTAAGGCATGCAATAAAATTTGGTCAAAATCAAAAAAATAAACGGAAACAACTATTCTCTAACTCAAAAATCAGAAAATTATGAAAAAGCTCGTCACCCTTACCTTATTGGGTTTGATCATTTCGGTGTCTTCCTTTGCCCAGATAATGGGCACGTTAGGCGCTTGCGTAGGCAGCACCTCGCATCTTTACGATAGTACGGCTACCACCTGGACGTGGTCGAGCAGCAACACTGGCGTAGCAACTATTAATGCTACGTCTGGCCTTGTTTATGGTGTATCTGCCGGTACTGCCACTATAAGTTTCGTATCCGGTGGTATTGTTGATGTAGCTACATTTACTGTATATGCTCCGCCTGCTGCCATCACCGGCAGCTCAAGCGTATGCCTTGGCTCAACTATTGCCGTTTCTGATGCTACTGTTGGTGGCACCTGGTCTGGCACCGGCAGTGCTGCCAGTGTTTCCCCTGGCGGTATTGTAACCGGCCTTACTACAGGCTCTGAAACTGTTTACTATACTATGGGCACCGGGTGTGCGGCATCTGCGGTAATATCTGTGGGTTCATCATCAATAGGCTATATATGGGGAGATTCAATGATCTGCACAGGTTCTACAGGCGCATTGTCCTGCAGCCCATCAGGCGGTACCTGGAGCAGCGGCAATACGGCTGTAGCTGTAGTTAACTCATCTACAGGTGTGGTAACTGGTGTATCTTCAGGTGTTGCATCTATATCTTATACTGTTTCAGGCTCATGCGGCCCTACCTCTACTTATGTAGATGTTTGGGTTTCCGGTGGCGCTGGCAGTGCAGGTATTGTATCTGGTACCTCAAGTATCATAGCAGGCACTACTACATATTATAGCAGTACTGTATGGGGCGGTACCTGGAGCAGCAGCAATACTGGTGTAGCTACTGTAAATTCATCAGGCTTAGTATATGGCGTTAGCCCGGGTACAGCAACTATTACTTATTCAGTTACTTCTTGTGGTACAGTAACAACCTCTACGGCCGTTGTCACTGTTACCGGCGTAAACCGCATATCAGGCTATATCAATCTTAGCAGCGGGTTGATGGATTCTACAACACCGATAAAAGTATGGCTGATCACTTACAACCCGGCTACACACCTGCTTGGCGCTATTGATTCTATGACAACTTATTCCGGAGGTTCAAGCGCTTATTACGCCTTCTTTGGCGAGCCAACGGATTCTTACAGGGTGAAAGCTGCAGTATTCCCAACAACATTCTCATCTACAGGGTATACGCCTACTTACCATACCAGCAGCGCTTACTGGGCTTCTGCCGATGTATTCTATCATAACGCAGGCGCTGATGACAATAAGAATATCAATATGGGCTATGGTACCGTTACTTCAGGCCCTGGCTTTATAGCAGGCGATGTAACTACCGGCGCTAACAGGGGCACTACAGAAGGCACACCAGCTGTAGGTATGCTGATCTATGCAGTATCTTCTACCGGTTCTATCGTACAAAGCGCTTACACTGATGCCGCAGGCCACTATACTTTCGGTAACCTGCCACTAGGTACTTATACCATATATCCTGAGGCTATCAACTATGCTACTATTGCTTACACCAGCATCAACCTGACAAGCGATACACATATAATGAATACTGCAAGCTTCGTTCAGCACCTGGTTTCTAAAACTATTACTCCGGTTACTGAAGGTGTAAACAATGTAAAATCTTATGTTTCTACATTAACTGCTTTCCCTAACCCTTCAAACGGAAGAGTGAATATCCAATGGAACGAAACAGCAAATGAAGTAGCTAATGTAACTGTTACTGACATTACCGGCAAAGTGATATTCAAGACAAGCATTAACATGAACGAAGGAACCGGCACCAGCCTGCTTGATCTTTCAGGATTGACAAATGGTGTGTATATAGTAAGCATTAAGTCTGCTACTATCAACTACAACAACAAGATACAGGTACAACGGTAATCAATTTGGTGATTTAGAATAGGAAAGGGGGCTAGTGCCCCCTTTTCCTTTTTTGCATATATTTCAGATCCATTATTTACATTTGTAGCAACCAGGGTATACAGGCAAAAGGGATATTGATGATAAACAGATTACATTGTTTGGTCTTATTTGTAATGATTTGCTTGTCACTTTCTGCCAATGCCCAGGCCGACTCCGCAAGTTTCCGCAATAGCCAGCTTTCTTACCAGCGTGTATCAGAATCGTGGAAAAAATATAACGATACCCTAAGCCGTGAGTTTAAAAGAAAGGGCATGGCGTACCCGCCTAAAGATATTTACCTGCGGGCCTTTAAATCGCAAAATGAGCTGGAATTATGGGCCAGGAACAATGAAGCCAGCGAGTACAAATTAATAAAGACCTATCGGATCTGTTCGGTGTCGGGATTGTTAGGGCCAAAACGCACACAAGGCGACAGGCAGGTGCCGGAGGGATATTATTTTATTTCGGAATTTAACCCAACAAGTGATTACTATCTTTCTTTATTACTAAGCTATCCTAATTTTTCCGACCAGTTGCAAGGCACCGGCAGGCTGGGCGGCGATATATATATACATGGCGGGTGTGTAACCATAGGCTGCCTGCCTATGACCAATGAAGGTATACAGGAGATATACACCGTGTGCCTGAACGCAAAGCTGAACGGACAGCAAAACATCCCAGTGCATATCTTCCCAACGAGGCTTACCAAAAATGGCATGGCCTACCTGGGTAGAGAATTTTCGAAAGATGCAGGAAAGCAGCAATTCTGGAACGAGCTGAAAGACGGCTATGACTATTTTGAGAAAACCCATAGGCTGCTCCCCGTTATGTACACACCTGATGGCAAGTATGTAGATTAATAGGCAAGGGTTTAATCGGTGATTTTATTTATCCTTACCTTTGCTTACTTTATATAGGTAACCTTATATGCACCACCTGACTCTTAAATGCCGTTTTTTGTTTTCTATGGCATTTTTTATGATCGTCGTGTTGCAGTCTTGTCAAAAAGAAGTACATATTAACCTGGCTGGCTCACCACCGGCAGTGGTAGTAGACGGAGCTATAGAAACCAAGTTGCCGCCTTACGTGTTCCTTACATCGTCTATTAGCTTTTTTTCAACCATAGACCTTACCACGCTGCAAAATAGTTTTATACATGGCGCCAATGTGCAAGTATCTGACGGGAGTAAAACGATAACGCTGAAAGAATATTCATTTGATACTGGGGTGAATAATAAGTTTTATGTATACACTGTAGATACCTCAAATCTTGCGAATATTATGCTGGGTCAGGTGGATAAATCTTATACCCTCACTATCACTTACAATGGCAAAACATATACATCGGTTACCAAAATACCTAACCCTAAAGGCGTTGATTCCATATGGTTCGATGTGCCTGCGATCACTAATTCAAGAACGCCGGTTAATGCCCGGCAATTGTTTGTTAATTACGTAGATCCTGATACGCTGGGTAATTTCGTGCGTTACTTTACAAGCCGGAATGGCGACCAGTTTTTTCCGTCGGGCATATTTAGCGATGAGCTGGTAAATGGTAAAAGGGTAGACAACATAGGGCTGTTTGCCGGCTACAATCCTACAATAGATGCTAAAGGTGATTCCCTAAGCTATTTTTATCCGGGTGATACTGTGGTGCTTAAGTGGTGCGAAATAGATAAAAAGGTATATACCTTCTGGAACACAGCGGAGTTTGCCGCCAGTGCTGCAGGTAACCCGTTTGCTTCTCCTATTAATGTGCAGTCAAATGTGTCTAACGGGGCGCTTGGGGTATGGGCAGGGTATGGGAGTATAGATACTACTGTAATATTGCATTAATAATGGCTTAAATGAGTTGCCGGACGGCGTTATAATGAAAAAGTAATTTTTGATGTCGGTAATTCTTTTGCATCTTTAAGTTTTGAAGTAATTTTAATTTTTCCGGGGAAATTCCGGAGTGAATCAATAGCATACGTAAAATGAGCGAAACAGAAAAAGTACATTGCCTTATTATAGGATCAGGACCTGCAGGCTACACTGCGGCTATATATGCAGCTCGTGCAAATCTGAAGCCGGTACTGTACCAGGGACTTCAGCCGGGTGGCCAGCTAACCATAACTACAGAGGTGGAGAACTACCCCGGCTATCCTAATGGTATCATGGGGCCGCAGATGATGGTAGATTTTGAGCAGCAGGCGCAACGCATGGGAGCTGACATACGCTGGGGACTGGCAACGAAAGTAGACTTTTCGAAGCAGCCATATAGGGTAGAGATTGATGAGGAAAAGTGGATAGAGGCCGACTCAGTGATCATAGCTACAGGAGCATCAGCAAAATGGCTGGGGCTGGAATCAGAAGAGCGCCTTAACGGGCATGGAGTTTCGGCGTGTGCGGTATGTGACGGCTTTTTCTTTAAAAACCATGAGGTGGCAATAGTAGGCGCTGGAGATACAGCCTGTGAAGAGGCTTTATATCTATCCAAACTTTGCAGTATGGTACACATGTTCATCCGCCGTAGTGAAATGCGCGCCAGCAAGATAATGCAAGACAGGGTAATGAAAACCCCGAACATAAAAGTGTACTGGAATACAGACACCCTGGAAATAATGGGTGAGCATAAGGTAGACAGTGTAAAGATCTTCAATAATAAAACCAACGAAGAAAGCATTATCCCTTTACGCGCATTCTTCGTAGCCATAGGGCATGAGCCTAATTCCAGCCTTTTCAAAGGGCTGCTGGACATGGATGATCAAGGGTATCTTATTACACAACCCGATTCTACGAGAACAAATCTACCCGGCGTTTTCGCTTGCGGCGATGTGCAGGATAAGATATACCGCCAGGCGGTGAGCGCAGCAGGCAGTGGCTGCATGGCGGCATTGGATGCTGAGCGGTATCTCGGCACATTGGAGCACTAATAGAAATGATGGCCAGATTCATTAGTACCACCTTATTGGTTTTACTATCATTTTGTGCATTTGCTCAAAATAATAGCGAGCCATACATACAGGTGTTAGGGATAGCGCAGGATGGCGGCTATCCGCATATGGGCTGCTCAAAAAAATGCTGTGAAATGGCTTGGGAAGACCGCAACATGCGCAGGTATGTGGTATGCCTGGCGCTGGTAGACCCCAAAAGTGGCAAATGGTGGCTGTTTGAAGCTACGCCAGATATAAAGGAACAGCTGCACTACTTCCAGGCGCTAACGAAAGGACACTATAATTTTCTGCCCGATGGTATATTTGTAACGCACGCGCACATAGGCCACTATGCAGGCCTTATGGAATTGGGGAGAGAAGTGATGGGAACGCATGACGTGCCGGTATACACCCTACCAAAAATGAAAAACTACCTGGAAACAAATGGGCCATGGAGTCAGCTGGTGAGCCTTCATAATATTTCCTTGCAGACGCTACAGGCAGATAGCGTAACACAACTGACTGACAATATAAGGGTTAAAACATTCACTGTGCCACATCGTGATGAGTATTCCGAAACTGCGGGATTCGAGATCATTACTTCAGGCAAAAAATACCTGTTCATACCAGACATTAATAAATGGGATAAGTGGGATAGAAGCATAGTGGATGAAGTAAAAACAGTGGCTATAGCTATGGTAGATGCGACCTTCTTTGACGGTAACGAACTGCCCGGCAGGAATATGGCCACAGTGCCTCACCCCACCGTTGCCGAAACAATGGGGTTATTTGAACATACTGATGACAAGACAAAGGCAAGGATCTACTTCATACACTTCAACCATACCAATCCTATTTTATGGGACGCCACTAAGCGCGATGAAGTAAAAAAGGCTGGTTATAATATTGCTGCGCAGGGTGAGGAGCTTTAACTATCCAGCCTTTTCAGCATCCACAGGTCGCAACCAAAATGACCGGAATTGCCCATGGGACCTGTTAGATAAGTAAAGCCACAATGTTCGTATAAGTTCATTGCCATCTTTAGCTCAGGCATTGTTTCCAGGTATACTTGTTTGAAACCCTTCTCTATTGCGGCCTCGAAACTGGCCTCTATAAGCTCTTTGCCAAATCCTTTACCTCTTGCTTCTTTCAGCAGGTATAGTTTTACCAACTCACAGCAATCATTGGGTAGCCCGGCTGTAGGGTATATCCCTGACCCGCCCACTATTTCCCCATCTACTTCCAGTATCCAATATCTTGAAGATGGGATGGAGAAAAGGTTGTACAGGTCATCTGTTGTGGGGTCGTAATATACGGTGCCTGGTTTATTGGCATTGAATTCAGTAAGCACTTCCCTTATGATATGTGCGATCACCGGGTTGTCTTCTTTCTGAATCCGTCTTATGCTCATGTGCATGCGTGCAAAATAAGCAATACTGTAAATTTGCGTAAATTACATTGCTCCTAAATTTCATGCAATGAAATTACTTTTACGTTTCTTATTACTGGCGGCGGCAGTACAGGCATCCGTTGTAAATGCGCAGGTGGTGAATATCTGCACCAATCCTGTGGCACAGCAGGTATTGCTTGGCGCTTACGATCCTGCAACGTATCACGCATCGGTTGTGATCAACGATCCTAATACCATTAGCCAGGGCATTAATGCCCGCGTTTCGCCTGATTCTCTCCATGCTTACCTCGATATACTAAGCTCGTTTGGCACCCGTAATTCCGGCTCCGATACTGTGTCATCAATTAGAGGCATAGGTGCGGCACGCAGGTGGGTCTATGCTAAGTTTCAGCAAATAAGTACACAAAATGAGAGCCGCCTGCTGCCATCATACCTGCAGTTCGATACAACTATGTGCGGCATTACGCAGCACCGTAATATTTTTGCCGTATTGCCCGGTACCGATACTTCAGACAAATCAGTTGTTATTGTGGAAGGGCACATTGACAGTCGCAGCGCCGACGTATGCGACACCGCCGCAGTAGCCAAAGGTATAGAAGACAATGGCAGCGGCACAGCGCTTGTTATAGAGCTGGCAAGGGTGATGAGCAAGTATAGCTACAGCCGCACTATAGTATTTCTCGTAACCATAGGTGAAGAGCAGGGCTTGTATGGTGCCCAGGCATTTGCTGTTTACGCCCAGGCCCACGGCATAAAAATAAAAGCGGTAATGAATAACGATGTGATTGGCGGCATTATATGCGGGCATACATCCTCTCCGCCAAGCTGTCCGGGTTTCGAAGATATAGACAGCACCCATGTGCGCCTGTTTTCTTTTGGTGGGTTCAATTCATTTCACAAGGGGCTGTCGCGATTTATAAAGCTGGAATATAAAGAGATGATACAGCCATACGCCATCGTGCCAATGACCATAAACATTATGACGCCAGAAGACCGTACCGGCCGGGGAGGAGATCATATTCCTTTCCGCACCCTGGCGTACCCTGCCATGCGCTTCACTTCTGAAAACGAAGATGGCGATGCCGATGTTACAGCTCCGGGCTATATAGACCGCCAGCATACTTCTTCTGACAGCATTGGTGTTGACATAGATGGCAATGGCTCGATAGATACCTTCTTTGTAGACTTCGACTACCTGGCCCGCAACACCGTGATCAATGGCAATGCAGCAGGCATGATAGGTATAGGCCCGCTAGTGCCTGACTTTACAGTTGCCGCTACACCGGGTTACCTAAACATTAATATCACCGTTCATCCTGAGTACCTCAACTACAGGGTGGGGGTGCGCACTACTACCAATGACTGGGATTCGGTATACACCTTTACCGGCACTACCGCAGCCATTCCTCTACCCACCGGCAATTATATAGTTAGTGTTGCTTCGGTAGATGCCAATGGGGTAGAGAGCCTGTTTTCTAAGGAACTAATGACCCATGTGGATAATGATGCAGTGCCGCAGGTTGCCCAACAAGTAAAGAATGTAGAGCTGCTGCAAAACAAACCCAACCCCGCCGATGAAGCCACTATGATCTCTGTGATGGTGAACGACCCGCTGCAATATAAAGAAGCGTATATTTCCATCCGCGACCTTAGCGGTAAAGAAGTGAAAAGGTCAGCTATAGCTCTCAATAAAGGGGTCAATGAGCTGATGTATGAGCATGGCTATAACATGGTAGGTACGTTCATCTATACCCTTGTTATAGATGGCGCGCCGCTACAGTCTAAAAGAATGGTGTTTACAAACTAAAATATGCCTGCAATAAATATCCTTGCTATATCCGGCAGCTTAAGGCCGAATTCGTCTAATAACGCTGTGATCCATGCTGCCGCAGCGCTTGTACATGGCGAGGTGAATTTCGTTATCTACGAAGGCCTTGGCAACCTGCCCCATTTTAATGATAGTAAAGATCCCCCGGCTGAAGTACTGGAGCTGAGAAATATGCTTGGCAGTGCAGATGGTGTGCTTATCTCTTCGCCTGAATATGCTTTCGGTGTGCCCGGCGTACTAAAAAATGCCCTTGACTGGACCGTTTCTTCAGGTGAATTTGTAAATAAGCCAGTTGCCCTGATTACAGCGGCAACCGGTGGCAACAATGCACACGCCTCGTTATTGCTCACGTTCACAGCCTTGTCGGCACAGTTGCCGCCAGGGCATCAGTTGCTGATATCTTTTGTAAGGGCTAAACTAAATGAAAGTGGCGAGGTGAAAGACCCCGCCACTGTACAAGCAATAAAATCTGTAATGGATGCGCTTATTACAACTATAAAAAGCAATAGAGAAAACGACGAAGTGGCTTAGAAATATGATACCTGTGTTAGTGTATAAAGAGTCATTACCCGCTTGCCGTCTTTCATTTTAAATTCTACCTGTTTAATGATGTTTCCTGTTTTATCGTAAGCTATATCGTAAAGCGTTGTGGCATCTTCATTCAACGAGCCATCGGCCTTATATACATTATATTCAAGAGTATTTCCATAACTATCGTAAGTAGTATTGGTTTTAGACTCTACACTCCCGTTTGGGTTATAGTTGATGTGTTCTACCTGTTTCTTACTTTCATCATTGCTTTCCGTCCATCTTGCCGGGCTCTCTTTTTCAGTCTTAAAGCGTTCGCCAGATGTTTTGTTTCCCGCGGCGTCATATTCAGCGGTAAGTTTCCAGCTTTGTTTGCCATCGGCATCTGTGCTTTTCCATTCTGTCTGGAAATTATGTTCACCGTATTTATAGGTGTCTGTTTGTTTTATTTTGCCAGTGCCATCGTACCTCGTTTCTTCAACCAGGTTGCCCTTTTCATCATATTTCCTGGTTTCTTTTCCTGTAGGGTTACCGGCCATATCGTAGCTATCCCTTTCTACTTCATTTCCCTTATCATCGTATTTAAATGTAATTTTTTCATTGCGCTTTGTATCTTCAAATTTATAAGTCCATTCAGCAGCTTTTTTGCCATCATATTTATAGATGCACATCCATTTGGCAGTGCCATTTGGTTTAAACTCTTTCTGGCTTACCAGGTGGCCGTCCCTGTCGTATTCATTAAATCCTGTATCCACAAGGTCCTGTTGGTACTTGCCACCACTATAGGATATTTTATACTCCCTGTAATTAACGGATTTAACCGGCCCCAGCAGGTGATTTTCGTAAGCGGTAAGCGGTATTTGCCCCACACTCCCATTCGCCTTGCTAGCTATTTTTCCTTTTCTGGGATCCTGCCACAGCATTTTATGGGTTTTGGCTGGCTCATCTGTCTTGGCTTTTTGTGCCGGAGCCTGGCCATATGCAGTAATGCTAATGCAAGCAGGTAATAATAAAATGCCGATAAATGCCAGGCTTTTCATAATATGTTTTTTATTTGACCGTAAAAGTATAAAACCAATAATATTATCCTAATGATATTTACTTAGCCATCGCTGTTTTAAACTCTGACGTAAAGTGGAATTCTATAGCTGGGTTGTTTTGCCGTTCGGTATTCAGGAACCATTCGCTCTGGGCCAGGTATACCAGGTTGCCGTCTTTATCTTCCATTATGTTGTTCTGCTTAAAGCGGGCGAAGTCTTCTATTGCCTTCTTTTCACCTGTTATCCAGCAGGCTTTATAAAATGAAAGAGGCATAAATGCACACGATGCGCCATACTCCTGCAGCAGGCGGTATTGGATCACTTCAAACTGCAGCTCACCTACACAGCCTATTATCTTACGGATGCCGCCATGCTGGGTGAAAAGCTGGGCAACGCCTTCATCTGTAAGTTGCATAATGCCTTTTTCCAGCTGCTTTGTTTTCATTGGGTCTTTATTCACCAGCTCCTTGAATATTTCCGGCGAAAAAGTCGGGATGCCGGTAAACTGCAGTATTTCACCTTCCGTAAGGGTATCGCCGATCTTAAAGGTGCCAGTATCGAACAACCCTACCACGTCTCCTGGGAAAGCCTCTTCTATCACATCTTTTTCACGCGCCATGAAGGAATAGGGATTGCTGAACCGCACATCTTTATTTAGCCGGGTATGCTTGTAAAAAGTATTGCGGGCAAATCTGCCGGAGCATACCCGCAGGAAGGCGATACGGTCGCGATGGCGGGGATCAAGGTTTGCATGTATCTTAAAAATGAAGCCGGTAAACTTAGGCTCTTCGGGCGCCACGTAACGTTTATCCGTGTCGCGGCCCTGTGGTATTGGGGCCACGCCGATAAATGTATCCAGCAGCTCTTTTACACCAAAATTGTTTACAGCGCTGCCAAAGAACACCGGCGCTACCTTACCTTTCAGGTAGCTTTCTGTAGCCAGTTCGCCATATACGCCTTGCAGCAGCTCTACGTCTTCCCGCAGTTGTGCGGCATCGCGTTCGCCAATTTTCTCATCAAGGAGTGGCTCGTTTAAGTCGTGAATAGGTACCGTATTTTCTTCTGTTGATTTCTGATTTGGCGTGAAGAGGTTCAGGCTGCTGTCATGTAAGTTGTACACGCCTTTAAACTCTTTACCCATATTAATAGGCCACGACAACGGGTGCAGGGACAGCTTCAACTCTTTTTCAATCTCGTCCATCAAGTCGAAAGGGAATTTACCGTCTCGGTCCAGCTTATTTACAAATACTATCACGGGGGTATCGCGCATACGGCATACCTCTACCAGCTTGCGGGTCTGCTCTTCCACGCCATTCACACTATCTATTACCAGTATTACACTATCCACAGCAGTTAGCGTGCGGTAGGTATCTTCGGCAAAGTCTTTGTGACCCGGGGTGTCCAGCAGGTTAATCAGGGTCTGGTTATATTCAAAGCTCATTACCGATGTGGCCACTGATATACCCCTTTGGCGCTCTATTTCCATAAAATCGCTGGTAGCGTGTTTCTTTATCTTGTTGCTTTTTACAGCGCCTGCCACCTGTATCGCTCCACCGAATAACAGTAGTTTTTCTGTAAGCGTAGTTTTACCCGCATCCGGGTGCGATATAATGGCAAATGTGCGCCGCTGTGCTATTTCTTTTTCGTTCATCTGTTGGTAAGGGTAGCTAATAAGATAGAAACCCAACTATTTCTTTAAAAGGGTGCAAAGGTACGTACTTTTAAAATTTATACCATTTGTGATTGTGTAATGCCAGCATCAACCATTAGGGTTACTAACACCCTGTGGATACTTAATTGCACCGCGCATAACGCTAATATTAAATTTGTAACAAATACCCAAAAAATGCCTTTAACCACCCTCAAAGATGATTTGCTGCAAGAGTTCAGAGAAGAGCGGATAATGATCAACGATCAGATTGAATTGCTAGACCCGCTGGCTACTTCTCTCCGGAAACCTGCTGCACAGCGGTTATTGAGTACCGGTACACTGATAATCACCGAATTCAGCTGCTACATTGTGAGCATTGGCGGAATAGCTTTTATCTCTTTCATGCACAGGATATACCCTTTCAGCCTGTTAAATACCATTTTTTATACTTCTGAGTTCAGGAACAGGATAGGTAACACCAATCTTATTTATCTCATCATGGCTGTATATGGCATTGCCGCCGTTACGGTAATATTAATGTTCATCCTTGGGCGTATGACCCGCGAGATACGCCTGAAAAACGATATCCTGCACCATGCAGGAAAGGACATAAAGACAATTGTAGGCCAGCACCTGGAGCGCAAAGCTATACTGGATACCATAGAGCAACGCCATATGCTGGGCCTATCAGGCATAAGCCACCAGGAAAAAAGGCCTGTTGAAATGGCCTCTGAGCACTACAGGACTGCACCAGCCAAGCCATCATTGGCCGAGATCCGTAACCCGGGATTCGGATAGAGCCTTTAGTATTACAGGACCTTTGTTATTTTCTGATGAAGTCCGATGCGATAATCGGAAATAATACATCTTTGCGGGGAAATCCGTTTTTCATTCATTACCCCCCTAATGCTAATTAAATGAGCTTATACGATCAGATACAGGCTACCGCTGCATTCATACAACAAAAGACGAAATCCCAACCTAAGATAGGCATCATACTAGGCAGTGGCTTAGGCGGTCTCATAGATGTGATACAAAAAGAAGCCGAAATACCATATGCTGACATCCCCAATTTTCCGGTATCTACGGTTAAGGGCCATTCCGGCAAGCTTGTATTTGGCGCTATCGACGGTTGCCAGGTAGTGCTTATGTCGGGCATGTTTCACTACTATGAGGGGTACAGTATGGAAGAGGTAACTTTCCCTGTGAGGGTAATGAAAGCGCTAGGCGTGGATACGCTTATAGTATCTAATGCATCGGGTGGCACAAATCCGGCATTTAATATAGGAGACCTCATGATCATAAAGGATCACATCAACCTATGCCCTGAGCATCCGCTAAGGGGGCATAACGATGAGCGCCTCGGCACCCGCTTCCCGGATATGAGCCAGCCGTATGACCATGAGCTTATAGAAATAGCTAAGCAACTGGCTGCACAACAGCATATAGATGTGCGGATGGGCACTTACATAGGCCTGCAGGGGCCAACCTTTGAAACCCCGGCCGAATATAAGATGCTGCACATAATGGGTGGCGATGCGGTGGGCATGAGCACAGTGGCCGAGGTGATCGTGGCCAGGCACGGAAGTATGCGGGTTTTCGCCATCAGTGTTATTACAGACATAGGCATCAGCGACGTTCCTATAACCATTACACACGAAGAAGTGCTGGCAGCGGCCAACGCAGCAGCGCCCAAAATGGCTGCACTGGTAGCGGCCCTTGTAAAGCGTATAGGCTAAACAACCTTATTTTACCCACTTTTATATAGCGAACACTATTAACTTTGCTCCCGAGTTTTATTTGAACAATAAAGGATCGCTGAGATATAAAGTGAGTGGAAACTTTAAGAAGTATTTACTGGTATTAAACCTGCTATGTTGCAGCGTAATGGCATTGGCACAATCTACTGTGCCAAACGGTACATCTGCAAATGCGGTAACTAAGGATACCAGCATGAACAAGTCGAACACCAGCAAGTGGAAGGAAGAAGAGGCCCGGATAAGCTATGAGCGGCTAAATTCCGGCAGGGTTTATACCCCCGATACCTCATTGCACACCTTTCAGCGCAATCGTTTTATTCAGCCATGGTACCAGGATCTTGGTAACCTTGGCAGCCCGGTAAGCAATCTTTTATTTACTCCTGAAGACCGCTTTACGCCTACACTTGGTTACAATATCTTCGATGTCTACCGGTTTCGTACCGACAGCCTTAATTTCTATACTACCAGCCGCCCATACTCAATATTTACTTACCAGCTGGGCTCTAAATTAGAGCAATGCGCCTCTATATTGCATACCCAAAACATACGGCCAAACTGGAACTTTGCGTTTGAATACCGTAAACTTTATTCTCCAGGTGCTTATAAAATATCGCACAACAACCAGGATAATGGCAGCTTTACCACCAACTATAAAAGCCTGGATAAGCACTACGTGCTGTATGCAGCTATGGTATATAACAAGGAGCAGCACGATGAGAGCGGCGGCATAGTTAACGATAGCGAATTGTCGATAGCCGCTTATAACGACCGTAGCACTGTGGATGCAGCTTTTCAGAACTCAGCTTACAGCATCACCAGGTCATCAGTTAGTAATGTGCTGCGCGATTTTACGTTCCTGCTGCAGCATAGCTATACATGGGGCCATACGGATACGACCTATAATGCCGACTCTACCCAGTATTCTTATCGTTTGAAGCCTTTGTTCAGCATTACCCACAAAATGGAGGTAAGTACTGAAAAGCATACCTATAAAGATCTTAGCCCTGACTCTACGCGATATACCAGCTTGTTCACCCATGCTTTTTTAAATAATGGAAGTGGTTATTATGTATTGGGTGAAGATTCGGTGTTTACGCAGCAAAAGTGGTTTTGGATAGATAACCGTTTATTGCTGAATGGGTTTATTGGCAAGGAGGGCAGGCAATTGCAGTTTAGCGCGGGTATTGGTAACCGCTTTGATCAATTTATATCGCAGCCGGTATCTGTGGCGCAGGATAGTCTGGGCAGAACGGTGTATCGCAGCGGTCTTGACCGGGATAAGATCGTGAGCAACTATATTGTGGGCGAGATAAAAAAGGAAGCGCTGCAATCCGGCCAGTGGCAATACGGCGCCAATACCCAACTGTTTGTTACCGGTGAAGATGCGGGAAACCTGCTGCTGAATGCTGCCATAGGTAAAGACCTGAAAAATGGCGTATTCAGCTTTGTTGCGGGTTTCCAGGAGAAAGTAAATACTGCGCCGTACAGTTATACTAATTATGAGAACCTGTATGTAAGGCAGTCTTATAGCTTTAATAAAGAAAATGTAACACTTTTGTATGCGACGGTAGAAAGCCCACGCCTGCGGTTGTCTTTCGGCGCTAAAAATTATGTGATCGGTAATTATCTCTATTTTAATGACAGTGAAAAACCAGCCCAGTACAACATACCGTTCACGATAACACAGGTGTGGGGCCGCAAGGTGTTTAGATTAGGCAATTTCTACCTGGACAATGAACTGGTGTACCAGCAGGTACCCGTTAATGCTCCAGTGAATGTACCTGACTTTATGGGTAAACATCAGCTCAGCCATGAGCGCGACCTGTTTCAACGCAGGCTGAAAATAGCTATAGGTGTGGAAGTGCGCTATAATACAGCTTACCATCCGGCAGGTTATGATGCCCTGCTCAATAAGTTCTACTATCAGAAAAGCGTTTATGTGGGCAATGCACCTCAGGCGGCAGTATTCCTCAATTTCCGCATCAAGCGCTTCAGGGCATTTGTGATGGGCGACAACCTGCAGCAGCTATTTACCCGCAATACCATTCTCAATACAGGTGCGCCGGTGCTCAATTACAATGGTTTGGGTACCAATGCTTACCCTGTATATGCGGCGCCTGATGCGCTGATAAGGTTTGGGTTTAACTGGGTACTGGTGAATTAATGCTTTATTGAGTTTGTGCAAGACATTTTGCTTTAATTTTATAACACAATTTTCATAAATGGATAATGATATAAGGTGGAAGCAAAGGTTTGCTAACTATTCAAAGGCGCTTTCCCAACTAGAGCGGTTTATCGAAAAAAGTGATGATTTGAATGAATTAGAAGAGCAAGGCCTCATCCAGGCTTTTGAATATACGTATGAGCTTGCCTGGAATACTATGAAGGATTTTTATACGCACCAGGGAGAAGCGGGTCTGCAGGGAAGCCGGGACACGATACAGTTAGCTTTTAAACGAGGCCTGATAGAAGATGGTGAGGCCTGGATGAATATGCTCAAAGACCGAAACCGCTCTACCCATACATACGATGAGAAAACTGCACGGGAAATAATCAGCAATGTCTTATCTAAGTACTGCGGGCGCTTTATTGAATTAAGAATGGAGCTTAATAAACATTGATTATGAAATTCGGGCTCGAAGAAAAAGTGATACGGGATGTAATAACCATGTTGTCTTCATTTCCGGAAATTGAAGAGGTTATATTATATGGCTCCCGTGCAAAAGGCAACTATGAGCCAGGATCGGATATCGATATAGTACTGAAGGGGAACGACCTGGAGCTGAACACGGTGAATAAAATAAGCCTGAAACTTGATGACTTAGACCTGCCTTACACATTCGACCTATCCATATTCGGCCGGATCGATAATACTGAACTGCTGGAGCATATAAGGCGGGTCGGTATCTCCCTTTATAAACGACCCGATAGCAAATAACCTTTTTGCTAATATATTAAAATGTAAATTTCCTTCGAATACTTCATTAATTCTCTTAATTTTGCGATTCTTAAAACCATTTTCGGCTCATGTCTGTTTTAGTAAATAAGAATTCGAAGGTTATAGTACAGGGCTTTACAGGTACAGAAGGTACCTTCCATGCCAGCCAGATGATAGAATACGGCACTAACGTGGTAGGTGGTGTAACCCCTGCAAAAGGCGGTACCCAGCACCTGGACCGCCCGGTGTTCAACACGGTAAAAGATGCTGTGGACGGTACCGGCGCTGATGTATCGATCATATTTGTGCCGCCGGCATTTGCTGCTGACGCCATTATGGAAGCTGCCGATGCAGGTATAAAAGTAATTATATGCATTACGGAGGGAATACCCGTACAGGATATGGTGAAAGCCCGTGAATATATAAGGGCGAAGGATTGCCGCCTGATAGGCCCTAACTGCCCGGGAGTTATTACTGCCGGCGAGGCTAAGGTGGGCATCATGCCGGGCTTCGTGTTTAAGCCGGGGAGGATAGGGGTAGTATCAAAGTCTGGTACGCTGACTTACGAGGCTGCAGACCAGACTGTAAAGGCGGGTATGGGCATATCTACAGCTATAGGCATAGGTGGCGACCCGATAATAGGCACTACAACCAGGGAGGCTGTGGAACTGCTGATGAACGACCCTGAAACAGACGGCATCATAATGATTGGGGAGATAGGTGGGAATATGGAAGCTGAAGCTGCTTACTGGCTGAAAAACAATATGACCAAGCCTGTGGTGGGCTTTATAGCCGGCCAAACGGCGCCTGCCGGCCGCCGTATGGGCCACGCAGGCGCTATAATAGGCGGCGCTGACGATACAGCTGCTGCTAAAATGAAGATAATGCGCGAGTGCGGTATACACGTAGTAGACAGCCCTGCTAACATAGGCAAAATGATGGCTGAGGTACTGGCAGTGACTGCATAAGCTTAATAAATAATTATTGATGATCCCCGGCTGCGTTCAGCCGGGGATTTTTTTTGCAACCATAGTGGTAAGGCAATAGTATAAACATACCGAACTTATTTATGTATAAACTGATCTTCGTCATGCATAAAGTCAATTAAATTATTATCTTGTTGCGTTTTTATTAATTCACTTTTTTAAAACAGCCTAGCATAAACGACCGGAGAGCTATATACCCTTAATGAAAAAAAATTCCCCCATTGCCAGGTTTAGAAATATTTCTATAGCCAGGAAGTTATATTTTACAGTAGGTATCATGGCGCTGCTCATAGCTATAGAGCTGATGACGCTATTGTTTGCCATTAATACCTTGTCTTCGGTGCGCACACTGGTAGGCGCAGAAGGCCTGTGGTCGAAAGCGCAGAAAGATGCTACGCTAAGCCTGGAGAAATATGGTGTGAGCCATGATGAGAAAGACTACCAGGCGTATCAGAATTACCTGCGGGTAAACCTTGGAGACCGGAAAGCCCGCCTGGAGCTACTGAAGAAAGCGCCTGATCTGGACGTAGCCAGAGATGGCTTCCTGGAGGGGCGTTTTCATCCCGATGATATTGATGGTACTATTCACCTGGTAAGGCGGTTCCATAGCATTTCTTACATAGCCCATGCTATAGCGTTATGGTCGAAAGGAGATACCCTGATCTCTCAATTGCAATCTGTAGGTTATGACCTGCATGGGGAAATAAAGGCCGCTGCACCATCGCCAGAGCGGATAAAGGGCTTATTGCGCCAGATAGATGTTACTAACGACCAGCTTACCGAAATAGAAGACGGTTTCTCGGCCGTGCTGGGCGCAGGCTCCAGGTGGCTGACCGGGCTGATACTTAGGTTATTGTTTGGCATCGTGCTTACGGTGGAAATAAGTGGCTTGTCGCTGACCATTTTTGTAAGCAGGGACATATCTAAGGGGCTTAATGAAATTATACGCACAGCCGGAAAGATAGCTACGGGAGAATTTGATATCCGCGCTAAAAGATTTTCAAATGATGAAATAGGTATCCTGGCAAGCTCATTCAATGACATGACCGATAAGCTGGAGCAGAATATAGGTGCGCTGAAACACCAGGAGCAGGAGCTGATACAGGCCGAGCAGGAACGATCGAAAGTAATGTATGACCTGGTGGAGCGCAACAAAGACCTGGAGCAGTTTTCCTACATAGTATCGCACAACCTGAGGGCGCCGGTGGCAAATATACTGGGGGTGGCCGAGGTGATACAACATTCCAGTATTACCAAGGAAGAAGAGGCTATGATGATGAGCGAAATGTTCAATTCGGTAAGAAAGCTGGACGATATCATCAGGGACCTTAACTACACTCTGCAGATAAAAAACCAGGTAAATGAAAAGAAGGACCTGGTAAAATTCGCGGACTTGGTAGCAGATATAAAAGTGAGTATAAGCACCATGCTGAAACATGAGGAAGTGGTGATAATAACCGACTTTGCTAAACTGGATGGTATGCTGGTGATAAAAAGCTACCTGTACAGTATTTTCTATAACCTGATCTCAAATAGCATTAAATACCACAGGCCCGGGGTAGGGCCTGTGATCGAGATCCGCAGCAGCAATACCGGGGACAAACCCGGCCTCACCTTTAAAGATAATGGAATGGGGATAGACCTGGAAAAATATGGAAGCGACATATTTGGCCTATACCGGCGGTTTCACTTTCATATAGACGGTAAAGGGATGGGACTATATATGGTAAAGACGCAGGTGGAGCTGATAGGCGGAAAAATAGCCGTGTCGAGCGAGGTAAACCATGGCACTGAGTTTACAATATCGTTTGCCTGATCTGTGCGGCGAAATATGGCTTAGCTAAGGGACAGCATATGGGCTGGTAAACTGTGTACATTCTTTAATTCATATACCAACTTTCCCTCAGCCACCTTTTTATCCCCCCATGGCATTATTCTTGAATGCCCTAAACTACGGATTAACGTTACTTTAATAGTTTTTGGACCGTAGATTGGATATACCCATGTAGTTCTTAAAACTTAAAACACAAAAGATGAAACAGTTATGGGGTCGCCTGGGGTTTGCTGCTTTGGTAAGCATAATGCTTATTGGCACAGCCGGGCAAAAGGTAATGGCGCAGGATGTATCAGTATCTTACCAGACATTTTATGATGACTTGTCACCATACGGGCAGTGGGTGAGCGATCCGCAATACGGCAATGTATGGGTGCCAAATGAAGGCGGCGACTTTCGCCCTTATGGTACCAACGGGCACTGGGCAATGACCGACTATGGCAACACCTGGGTATCTGACGACCCGTGGGGCTGGGCGCCGTATCACTACGGGCGCTGGACGTACGACCCTTATTATGGCTGGGTATGGATACCTGGCTATGAATGGGCGCCTGCATGGGTAAGCTGGCGCTATGGCGGCGGCAACTGTGGCTGGGCGCCGCTGGGGCCGGGCATTAGCGTGGGTGCTACCTATAACTGTCCTGACAGCTGGTGGGTATTTGTAGGGCCGCAGTATATGTACCAGCCAAACTGTATTCATTACTGGAGGGGGCCATCTTATAATACTACCTATATCCGCCAGACAACGTACGTAAACAATGTATATGTAGATAACGGCACCCATACCAGGTATAACTATGGGCCAAGGGCTGATGCCATAACCCAGGTAACCCACCAGCCAGTGCAAGTATACCATTTTGCCGCAGGGCAAAGGGCCGGCGCACCAGCCATTAGCGGCAACCGGATAAGCATGTATCGCCCGGCAGTTAACCGAACTACTATGACTACTGCGCGACCAACTAACGTGATACAGGCGCCAAGGCAGATAGGCAAGCCACAGGCTGCAACTAATATGAAGGCTAACACGCAGGCGCCGTTTAGGCAGCAAATGCAGAGTGGCGCTATAAGGGGGAATACCGGCAACCAGCCGGGCAACCGCCAGCCGGCGCCGGTACAAAATCAACCTGGCAGACAACCGGTAAATAACCAGGCACAGCCCACCAGGCAGCCAGGAAATAATCAGGCACAGCCTAACAGGCAGCAGGCAGCGCCACAGCCAACACGCCAGCAGCCAACGCAACAGGCGCCACAGCCACAACGCCAGCAATCTATGCCGCAGCAGCAAACACGGCAGCAGCAGGCGCCGCAGCCACAGCGCCAGCAACCTATGCCGCAGCAACAAACACGGCAGCAGCAGGCGCCACAACCCCAGCGCCAGCCGCAAATGCAGCAACCACAACGCCAGCAGCAACAAGCTCAGCCGCAGCGTATGGAGCAGCCAAGGCAACAGCCGCAACAACAGCAGCGTATGGAGCAGCCAAGGCCTCAGCAGATGCAGCAAGCCCCACGCCAGGCTCCTCAGCAAAGGGAAGAGCAAAGGGAAGGCGGCGGACGAAGATGATTTTTTATAAATGGTTACAAATAGTAAATGCCCCGTTTTGGGGCATTTATTATTTGTAGAAGAATATGACAATACTAATCCTGTTGCTCGCCATGGCGTTGGCTCACTGCTTTGTCTTTGCTTTTTTCTATCATATGCTTCAAGTGATTTACTGTTTCTGCCACTGCCTGTTCGAAACCGGCTTCATTGCTTTTTGCAAAGAGATCGTTGCCGGGCACTACCAGGCGGATCTCGCAATAGTTATTACGCGTTTCTGTCTCCGGCCCTTTGAACAGCGTTACATCGGCCCTGATAATGTTTTGGGTATAGTTGCCAAGGTGGCTGATCTTTTCATTAATAAGTGTATCTAAGGCTTCGCTTGATGTAAAACCCGGAGTCTGAATGATTATTTGCATAAGTTTTTTATAAAGTTGCTATATAATCGTACCACCAGTAACGGATGATGCATAAAACTAAGAGAGATAACCGTTTAGGGTTATCTCTCAAAATATATATGACAGTTAAAGTTAATGTCGTATCATCAATTCAGAAGTATAGTAAGTAGCTGCTGATCTTATAGAAAGCAGGTATGCGCCTTCATTGAGATCGGGCGATATCTGCACTTGCCCTGACGGATCATTGATGTTTACCGAGGTTCTGTAAACTACCTGGCCTGTTATGTTGGTGACCATGATCTCGGCAGGGCCTGTTGTCTGCCCATCCCATTTAATATTCAGGCTGCCTGCAGATGGATTGGGGAATACCGTAATGCCCGTTGAGCGGGCAGCAACCTGCCCTACAATGGTAAGGGAAGTGTCGACAGGGGTATACTTAACGATCACTTCCATTTTTGCCGTGCAGCCCGTAGGCAGCGTATAAACGATCGTATCTCTGCCTACGGAGTCACCATATACAATACCGGTAGGGCCTACTGTAGCCAGCGAAGTATAATTGCTGCTCCATGTGCCGCCGGGTGTGGCATTACTTAATGTGGTAGTGGCGCCTATAAATACACTGTCAGTGCCCGTAATAGGAGAGGGCAGGGGATTTTCTGTAACGGTAGCGCTGCCGGTCATATTGTGTTTGCAGCCGGTAACGGCATTAATAGCTACCACGGTATAACTGCCGGAAGCTGTATATAAGCCGAGGTTTAAAGGACCACCGGAGCCTGGCTGAGGGATGCTTAATGAATCGGCGCCGTAGTAAAGCTGGTATTTTATGCCCATGTCGGACCCATCGAGATCAATATATACGCCCAGGCTGCCGGCACAATAGCTGCCGCCGCCTGTAACTGCATGAACGGCAGGCAGTGAGTCTATAGTAATAGTGGCGGAACCGTCCATCTCGTTGGCACAGCCGGTGATAATACCTGTAGCCAATATGGTATAAGTGCCGGTATCAGATTGTAAACCAAGGTCGATGGCCGATCCGGTACCCACTACAGCCGGGCCGGTAAGTATGGCGCCATTGTATAACTGGTAGCCAACACCGGTTTGAGAATGCGGCAGTGTAATGTGCCGTCCTGTGTCGCCGATACAATAGCCGCCGCCACCGGATACGAAATAGTCGAGCGGTAAAGGATTAATAACTATCGTGGTGCTGCCGGGCATAAGAGATGTACAGCCCGTGCTGGCATTGGTTGCCAGTATTGTGTATACGCCGGCCGGCGCTACCAGTCCCAGGTCCAGCGGTATACCGGTGCCATGTATCGATATGCCGTATAGTGCCGTGCCATTCAGTAACTGGTAGTCGACGCCAAGAGTGGAACTGTCCAGCCCGATGTGAACACCCGGGCTGCCTATACAGTAACTGCCGCCGCCAATAATATCGAACGATAAAGGATGCTGCTCAATAGTTATTGTAGCGCTTCCGGCCATTGTCCTGGTACACCCCGTAAGTGTGTTTGTGGCTACAACCGTATAAACACCTGCGGCAGCAGAGATCCCGAAATCGAGCGAGCCACCGGTGCCTGCAACAACCACCCCAGCCGGTGAAGGGCCATTATATAGCTGGTATTGCATGCCGGCCTGCGATGCCAGCAGGTAGATATGATTGCCGGCGCCACCTGCGCAATAGCCACCACCACCGGTAACTGCAAATGCGGTAGGCAAAGTGTTGATGGACACGGTAACTGCACCAAACATATTTTTATCACAGCCTGTGATAGTATCAGTGCCTACTATTGAGTAGCTGCCCGCCAGCGTTTGCGCCCCGAAATCCAGGGCTGAGCCTGTGCCGTCGAGCATAGTGCTTGTAGCGCTGCCACTACGGTATAACTGGTATCTTACACCTGGGGCTGAGCCGTTAAGCCCTACATGTGCGCCTGTGCTGCCAGAGCAATAAGCGCCGCCACCCACTACTGTAAATGCCGATGGTGTTACATTAACGGTGACAAAAGCTGTGGTTTTGCAGCTGGCAACCCCTGCGCTATAAGTGATCATTGCCGTGCCTGCTGTGTAACCGGTAACCACGCCTGAGTACAGGCCCACGCTGGCTATAGTTGTAGCGCTGCTGCTCCACGAGCCCCCGGTAACAGCGTCGGTGAGAATGGATGACACGCCTGTGCAAAGAACGTAAGACCCGCTAATAGCCACAGGTACAGGGTTTACTGTAAATGAAATGGTACGGTAATAGCTGACGCAAAAATTTGATTCGGAATAAGTGATCGCTGCAACGCCGGCGGACATACCCATTACTTGCCCGGTCGCAGAATCAACCGATGCTACAGCCTGGTTACTGCTCAGCCATTTGCCGCCGGGTGTTGCATCATTCAGCGCGACAGATGACCCTATACAGCCGGCATGAAGCCCGGTAACACCTGCCGGGAACGGAGGCACTGTATTATCTACAGTAAAAGGTATAGACGTACTTGCCGAGCCGCAGCCGTTAGTTACCGTATAGCGTATTATAGTGCTTCCTGCTGTTAAGCCGGTGTCTACACCTGTGGATGCATTAATGGTGGTGATTGCGGTATTATCGCTGCTCCAGACGCCGCCGGTGACGCCGTCTGCAAGTGTTATGGTACCGTAAGAACAAATGCCCGATGGGCCTGTGATAGACCCGGCAGAAGGCAACGGGTTAATGGTGATATATATAGTAGTAGTATCGGCCTGGGTACCATCGGAAATGCTTACGGAAAAAGTATCCGTGCCGCTATAGCCTGTTGCCGGGGTATAGGTGAGGCCAGCGGGTATCAGCGTATCTCCTATTGAAAGGGTGGTATAAGCCGCAACTGCTGCGCCATGTGCCGGCGCTGTTACCAGGCTCCATGTCTCATTATCGCCGGCGTCCGAATCTATTATTGCCAGTAAAGTATTTATGGAGAAGGACGGGGTATTTTCACAGACAGACCTAAACTGGCTATGCCCCAATATAAACAGCGGAGCATGCTCCTGGCCAAATGTATTACTGCAGCAGATGAATAAAAAGACCGGTAAAAGGAGGGTATATTTTAGTTGCTTCATCACAATGCTTTTAGGTATAAAAATAGGAAACAATTGCCGATAATAGCGGTTTATTTCCATATCGGCAGGCTTGCGCAACGCTCAAAAATATCGCCGTAAATAAAAAAGCTTCCGGCATTTTACCGGAAGCTTTTATGATGTTCTTTATCAACAAGTTATTGCTGCACCACTAGTTTTCCGCTATATGTATTGCCGGCAGATTTAATGTTGATCATATACATGCCGTTCTTTAATTTGCCAAGGTCTATTTGCTGCTGGCCTGCGGTTGCATTCATTTCTACCGTTGAGCTATATACCTCACGGCCTACAACATCGGTTACTGTTACATTAGCGCTTCCGGTTTGCTGGTTGGTCCATACTATGTTCAGGAGGCCGTTTGTAGGGTTAGGATATATATTAATGCCGTTTGCCGCAGAAACCGGGTTTACATGTGCAGCAATAATATATGGGGTAATAACGCCATAGTTGGTATGTTGTTTAAAGTTAATAGCGCTTACGCTGTCATTCGCTGAATTCAGCGTGATCACGTATGCCGGTGTTGTATAGAAATGATACAACTCAGGGTAAACAATATAGCTGCCCCAGCCCAGGCCACCGAAATAATAAGCTCCGTTGTCGTCTGTGTATTTATAAGTGATCACATTGCCAGAGGTTGCATCTGTAAGAAATACCAGCATTCCCGGAGCTACTGATGTAGTGGTGCTCTTGTTTGCGCCTGTGAAAACATAACCACTGATGAATCCGGTGCCCGGAGGTACTATGCCATAAAGCAGATCAATATGCATGGTATCTGTGCCTGTACCATGCAAAAGGCCTGTAGCATTGTCCCAGTGCAGGCTTGATGAGCCGTAGGTTGCTACATAACCATTTGAGCCTGGTGTACCGCCCAGCTGCATTGCCTTTAATAAGTAATTACCTGTGGGCTTGTCTTTAAATGAGTAGTAAGGTGTTCCGTTGTCGCTGCAGGCCAATACAGAATCGAGGGCTGTAAGAGAGCTGTCGGCCGGGTTGAATTTTATCAGCCATACCTTTATAGTACCTGGTGCGCCGGTAACTGATATATGCCCTGAAATACTGTTGCCATCGGCAGTTACAGTAGTTTTGGCTACGCAGCCAAAGTTATCTGTGCCTGTTATAGTATACACAAGTGTAGATGATGGAGCCACGATCGCCGTGTCGCAGGTAGAGCACGAGAGGCCACTTGCCGGCGTCCATACATAGGTTAAAGCTCCTGTAACGGTAAGTACATCGCTGCCGCCACATAAGGAAGATGAAGATGCGCTGATGGCTGGTGTATGAACCGACATAATAACGCTGGAGTCTGCTGTATGAGGCGATGCGCATGGCAGGCTGCTGGTAAGCTTAATGTGTACGGTGTCGTTATTAGTAGGTACATAAGTGTATGTATTACCTGTGGTAGTGGCGCTACTGTGATTTACAGACCATGCATAAACAGGGGTGGGGCCGCCATTAACAGGTACTGCGCCTAAAGAAACTGATGTACCGGCACAAACTGTGCCGCCGGGAGAGCTTATAATGCTAACAGATGGTATGAGCGAATCTGCTGTTACCACCGCGGTGCCTGTCATAGTGCGTGTGCAGCCGGTAGTGCTGTTTGTGGCTAATACGGTATACGTGGTACCGGTTGTGGTACCTGTATGGAAACCGAAACTCAGGGCCGCGCCCGTACCTGACATGGACGTACCTACAGGGGTAACGCCGGTTAATAGCTGGTAGTTAACGCCACTGGCACTACCGCTGAGCGTAATATTCATGCCTGCTGTGCCGCTGCAGTAACCGCCGCCGCCGGCTATTGTAAATAATGCAGGCAGCGGGTTAACCACAACTATTGCAGTTCCGCTCATGTTCGACGAGCAGCTTGTGGCAGGATCCACCGCCGCAACCGTATAAGTGCCGGCAGTGGTGGTAGTGCCAAAGCTGATCCCGGTACCGGTGCCGGATATCGGGGCGCCTATTGCTGTGGTGCCGCTATATAACTGGTAGGTGATACCGGCATCTGTTGAGGCAAGGCCTATCGGCACTCCTGCGGCGCCCGAGCATATAGCGCCGCCACCTGATACCAGGTAGGGAGCAGGCGACAAGGCTGCTGTAATAACTGCGTTACCGGTCATGGTAGCGATACATCCTGTAGTGAGATTGGTACCGGTTATGGTGTAAGTGCCTGCTGTGCCGTAAAAGCCAAAGTCGAGCAGGCTGCCTGTACCATCTATCGGCGCACCTACAGCGGTAGCATCCTGATACAATTGATAGCTGACGCCGGGAGTTGATCCGGAAACAAGTTGTACATCCACACCGGGGGCGCCACTGCACGCAGTGCCATCGCCACTCATGCTATAAGGGAATGGAGCGAAATTAACGTCGATACTGGTTGTTACCGAGCAGCCAAAAGAACTGGTATAATAGATAGCAACACTGCCTGGCGATACGCCTGTAATATCGCCGCTAACAGGGTCTATACTAACCGAACCTGTGATACTGGTAGCAGACCATGTGCCGTCGGTGCTGGTTTCAGTAAGTGTAGTTGTTGCTCCCGGGCATATTGTAGATGGCGCTGTAATGGGGTCGGGTACCGGGTTAACGGTAACAGATATTAAAACAGTTCCGCCGGTTGTTGTATAAAGTATGTCTGTAGAGCCTAAGCCAGCTGGTGTTGCAACTCCTAAGGATGGGTCTACAGTAACGACGCCCGGATTGGCGCTGGTCCACGATCCTCCGGAGGTGGCGTCAGTATACACAGTAGTGGTGCCGATACACATGTTGGCTGTGCCGGAGATGGAAGCCGGCGCTTGTGCAAACGAAATAATTGAAAAAAATAGAGCCGCCAAGGTCAGGTTAAGGTGCTTCATATCTGCCGATTTAGAATTTATTTTTATTGAAGACAAATTTATGATTATTTTTTTATAAGTCCCTATATATAAGGCGTAAACTGTAAGATGATTGCTAGATTTTTTGGAATATTTTTTTGCATAATGCAAGCTTTGATCTTTTAAATTTTGCATATTATTTTTTCATCTTAACTGCCTGATCCACTTCATAAGAAAAGCTTCCTGTGCCGGAAGCGCTCCTTAAGCAATGGCACCTTCCCATCACTGCTGTATCACCAGTTTTCCGTTATAATTAATGTCATTTGATTTTATAGTAATAAGATAAATGCCGCTGGTCAGGCTGCCAAGATCAATAAGCGTTTTCCCCATTGCTGCATTTATGTTTACTCCAGCCTTATATACCTCGCGCCCGGCTACATCTGTTATCACTACATTGGCATTTCCTGTCCCGGCATTGGTCCATTCAATATTCAGGCTGCCCGAAGCCGGATTAGGATATACCTGTATATTATTTGCTGTTGCAGCCGCGTTTACACCGCTGGGTGTAAAGAACGGAGTAATAACCCTGGACACCGTGTGCCGCTTGAAATTCATGCCGTTCACGCTTCCTGAGGAGCTGCTTA
>Ga0206843_10060_pt1 | contig 38482 bp, 40 predicted proteins | sample Alteio_BWOrgCont_21_FD_152869 | JGI IMG/M metagenome (GOLD analysis project Ga0206843, IMG submission 152869) | Enriched cells from forest soil in Barre Woods Harvard Forest LTER site, Petersham, Massachusetts, United States -... | ecosystem: Environmental > Terrestrial > Soil > Temperate forest >...
TGATACAATAGAAGATACTGAGCTTACTTTTGAAATGATAGAAAGTATCTTTGGTAATTTAGTTGCAAATCAAGTGCAAGATTTAACAAGAATAAAAGAAAACAATAGAAAAATTACTTCTGCCGAGATGGTTGAATCTCTTTGGCTTCAAAAGAAATATGACTTATTACTTATCAAGCAATTTGATAGATTACATAACATGCAAACTATTAATGCTAAATCACCAGATAAAATTAAGAAGATAACAAAGGAGACTATAGGTACTTTTATAGTTTTAGCAGCTTGTCTTGGTATCAGGAACGTAGAAGAAGAATTACTGCGTTTCTGTTTAATGGTTAATGAGAAGGAAGGTCAAGATCTTGATGAGTTTTTTCCACCTGATATAAAGGTTGTTCTCTAGTTCTTTCTAAGAATTCAAAATGATATATTGCATATATGAATGTTGCAGCTGTAGGTAACATAACTACTAACACTACCCAATTATTAAAGAATTTAGAAAAATACACCAGACCAAAAGAAGTCACTACGTATATAAAAGCTCTTGATAAAGCATATGAGAATGTTGCATAAGTAAAACGTTTAAAAACCGGAAAATGTTTATAAAAAATTGGAATTGCAGGAGTGCCCATGAATCCGAATACCACAATAATAGATTGCATAATCATTAATTGATATGGAGATGTGATATTATTTAATAAGTACGGACATATAAAGATAAAAACCAAAAATATAGCAAGTCTAACTTTGATAATTTTAAGAGGATATATCTTATAGCTTAAGTACGCTAGTACAATCCAGCTAACTAATTGTATCATTGATACTATAAAGTTTTGATGAATAACTTGTTCTGGCGAGAAATGAAAAGTATTTGTTAGAATATTACCACAATACATATAAGCAAAATAAAAACATACAGGCCATGAACATTCAATGAAGAATAAGGATAGTGCTGTTTTCTTATTCACTTTTTCATTCCACATTACATTTTTATTTAAAATATCAGTATTACTATTTGTTTCAATAATAGCATTTTTTATTCTACGTCTTGCGTCTGCAAAATCTGGAGTTTCTCTAAGTCGTGTTCTAGCAACTGCACCAATAACTGCAACTAATGCCCCAAACAAGAAAGCACTCCTCCAGTTAAAACTCGAACGTAGTAGGAGTTATAGAGCCTGCACGGATCTCTGCATACACTTCAGGTGCGTCTGTGTCTACAATACCAACACCACCTTTAGATTAAATAACGTAAATTCACTATATCATAAACTATATAAAATAGAAATATATTTTATCATCGTAAAAAATTTACATATAAACCGACAAGAAGTGTATTAACTACGATAAATACACTATTAAATCAGCTCATCTTTATAGCTGAGTATGTTTTCATCAATACCTTGATGGCATTATTTATCGTATTCAACGCAATTCGTGTGCTTTAAGAGCAATTAGCATATATTAAGTATATCAATAAAACTTGACAAATTTATATAAAATACTTATAATTCTTACATGTTACCTAAATAATTTTAGAATTATGAGTAGAAACACACCATCCAACGGTCTAGGAACATCAGGTGAAACTCCTGAAACAACTACTTTTGCCAGTGAATTTGGAGTTGATTCCAGCGGAACCTCTGCATTGTTTATTGAAACACCAGAAGAAGTTACTAATATTATTGCCATTGCATTAAAAATTCTTATTACAAAGGATGATAATATTTTTGAAGTGATTGGAGATACAGTAACTCATAGCGAAACCGCAGGTACCGAAGGATAAAAATCATATTTCAACTAAATTTATAATATTATGGCCATCTTTTGAAGATGAGCTTGTCAAAAAGTTGTCGCTTAAGGAATTTACTCACAGTAGCGAACTAAATCTAATTTTAGGATAGGCTCTAAGGAAAGTTATGGTAATAGATATCATTTTCTTCCCTGAACTTATATATTAGATAATAAATATGTCTCTCTCCAAATTTTTTAAGCTGAGCTTTAGCTAATACGACAATTGATATATGTAAGACTTTGTTATATCATTATTCAATTAAGAATAGGAAATGGTGTTATATTACTTTTATATTAACTATTTTTTATAAAAATCACTGAATTTAGTAATCGATTGACAATACAATAATATGCAATTAATTGTCCAAGCCATTAAAATACAATTATCACTGTAAGAATGACTAAGTTAAAACAGCTACAACCTTTACCAATTTTTGATTCTAGCGAATATATAGAACATCAAAATGATTTTTCTTATTTAATCAATTACAATATTGAAGATATTCAAAAAGCTAAAATGTTTTTGAATTCATATAAAGGTAGTATTGGAACATATAACTCATACCGTAGTGAAATTGAGCATCTAATACATTGGTGCGCTTTAGTATCAAATAAAACTCTGAAAAAATTAAGACGAGAGGATATAGAGGATTTTGTCAGATTTTGTCAAAAGCCTCCCAAATCGTGGATTGGTGTTCATAAACCTCCTAAATTTATTATGCAGGATAAATAACGTGTTCCTAATACCGTATGGAAGCCTTTTTTAGTAACTGTTAGCAAAGCCAATAACAGGAAAGGGAAAAAACCTGATGTAAAAGATTTTGAATTTAGCCAAACTGCTATGAAACAACTATTTGCTATAATTAGCAGCTTTTATAATTACTTGCTCCAAGAAGAATATGTAACAATGAATCCTGTATCGTTGATTAGACAAAAAAGTAAATTTATTCGTAAAATTCAAGAAAAACCCAAGATAAGGCGCTTATCTGAATTGCAATGGCTATATGTTATTGAAAAAGCTCAGGAATTAGCAAACACTGAAAGCAATAGCTATAATGAAAGAACATTATTTGTAATGTCAGCATTATACCTTATGTATTTAAGAATTTCTGAGCTAGTAGAAAGAGCAAGATGGACTCCAAAAATGAATGATTTCGCTCGTGATAGTGATAATAACTGGTGGTTTACAACAGTTGGCAAAGGTAATAAGCAAAGGCAAATTGCTGTAAGCGATACAATGTTAGAAGCACTGAAACGCTGGCGCAGACACTTGAAGCTCTCCCCTCTTCCAACAGCTGCGGATATTATGCCTTTGATACCTAAAATTACTGGTGTAGGAGCGATTACTAGCACAACATATGTTAGAAAGATTGTACAAAAATGCTTTGATCAAGCAATAGAGGATTTACATAAAGATGGTTTTGATGACGAAGCTGAATCACTTTTAACTGCAACAGTCCACTGGCTAAGGCATACTGGAATTTCTGAAGATATCAAAACAAGACCTAAAGAACATGTGAGAGATGATGCTGGTCATAGCTCAAGCGCTATCACAGATAAGTATATTGATATAGAACTTCGGGAAAGACATAGAACAGCGAAGAAAAAACTCTTGATACAGTAACTTTAGGGCATTTAAGGATCTAATCCATTGTCACCCCGCGCTTTTTAGATGCGGCGGGACGACGTTTTTTTTTTGGATACGATCCAAAGCCCAACACAGCATGGAACAAATTCCTACTCTGTTAAGTCATTTATTACTAGATCATTATAGTAAATCAGTTACAAGCGTCTTTAAGTTTTTTCCCTGCTTTAAACACTGGTTGATTATATGCAGGTATATGCATTTTTGCACCAGTTTTTGGATTGCGCCCTTCCCTTGCGTTTCTTTTTTGAACAGAAAAAGCTCCAAACCCAACAAGGTTCACCCCAGTAGATTTAGCCATAGCTTGTATACAACTCTCAACTACCATATTTAATGCTCTTTCAGCTTCTGCTTTTGAACAATCATGCTCATTTGCCATGAAGCTTACAAATTCTGCCTTATTCATAATTTTACCCTATATTGATGAAAATAAATAATTAAGTCTTGCCATAATTGATACATAAAACGAAAAAGTTTTATAACAAGCATAAACTTGACTTCTGAAAGAGATTATAACAAAGCAAATATCTAGTGCAATAAGAGATACTGGCTAAAAAAGCTATTTATGTACTATTTACTGGAGCATTGCGCCAATATTGTAACAATAAGCTATAAAATTGGCAAAAAATTACTTGATCTTTCACTTTGATTAATGTACACTAATCAAGTTAAGATAAAAAATTATTGGTATGAATGCTAGAGGCGGAAAAAGATCAGGAGCTGGGCGTCCAAAAGGGGGAGGAAAATACTCTTGCTCAACTAAACCTATACGAGTCCCTATTGAAATGGTAGAAAAAATTGACAGCTACATAAGATCAGGACTATATGAATTGCCGATATACTCAAATTTAGTATCGGCTGGATTTCCTTCCCCATCGGATAATCACTCAGACGGAAAACTTGATTTAAACAGCTATCTTGTACAAAGACCGGCTTCCACTTTTTTCGTAAGAGTAAGTGGAGATTCTATGATAGGTGTTGGAATCCATCCAGGAGATATATTAGTAGTAGATAAGAGCGTAGAAGTAAAACATAATAAAATAGTAATAGCTGCAATAAATTCAGAACTCACTGTAAAGCGCCTATATAGAAAGGATGGCCATGTGAAGCTAGTCGCTGAGAATCCTAATTATCCTCCATTGATCTTAAACAGCGAGTCCGACCTGGTAGTATGGGGAGTTGTGACTAGCGTTATACATAAACTTTAAAAATATTGAAATTGTGCAAATAATAGCTTTGATTGACTGTAATAATTTTTTTGTATCTTGTGAGAGAGTGTTTAATCCATCGATCTCTACAAAGCCTGTTATTGTTCTTTCAAATAATGATGGAATCATAATAGCTCGTTCAGACGAAGCAAAGCAACTTGGCTTAAAAATGGAGCCATATTTTAAGATAAAAGATTTTTGTAAAAATAATGATGTTATAGTCCTATCATCTAACCACAATTTATATAACGACATGTCTTCCAGAGTAATGTCACTCTTACATGAATTTTCTCCAGAAGTTGAGATTTATTCAATAGATGAGGCTTTTATCAATTTATCTCATGTACCATCGTTTAGATTGCTAGAATTTGCAGAAACTATAAGGACTAAAATATTAAAAGATACTGGTATACCTGTTTCAATAGGTATTAGCACAACAAAAACTATAGCAAAGATAGCACAAAATCTTGCCAAAAAAAATTCTTATAACGGTATATATAGTCTGCTCAACAAAGATGATCAAACTAATGTACTATCTATGACAGCAAATTCTGATATCTGGGGAATTGGTATAAAATCTGCAAGAATATTAGAAGATCTTGGTATTTTTAACGCATTAGAATTTAGGGATATGGATGGCGGTATTGTTAGAAAATATCTAAAATTATCTGGGCAAAAAATTCAACAAGAATTAAAAGGACATTCTTGTTTTGAAATAGAACAAATACATGAAATATCTAAAACCATCACAGTCTCACGGTCCTTTTATAAGCCAATCAATAAATTAGAAGAAATGGAGTATATGGTCTCAGAATTTGCAGCCAGGGCCTCAATAAAACTAAGAAGACAAAATAGCATTTGCTCTTCTATCTATGTGTATATAAAAACTGGATCTTTTAATAATAAAGATAAATATATAGCTAGCACAATAGAATATTTTGAAACTTCAACTGCAAATAGCTCAATTATAATATCAAAAGCAAAGGTGGCGCTAAGACGTATATTCAAGTGTGGGTATGATTTTAAAAAAGTTGGTATAATACTTCAAAATATATCACAAAAACAATATAAACAATTGGGTTTTTATGAAGAAGCCGCTAACGCAAAAGACGTTTCTCCAATAATAGATGCAATAAATGCAAAAATCGGGAACAGGTCATTATTTTACTTAGCTCAGGGGCTACAAACGAAAAAAATTGGCAGAAGCAACTTTTGTTCAAAAAGATACACAACAAAATGGGAAGAATTATTAAATGTACAGTAGAGTATTATAATGTGAATTTGATTTTTCTTCTTGGAGGAATATAGATAGTTTCTTCCTCAGAATCTTCCCTTATTTTTTCAATTATGCCCACGAAACTTCTCCCATTAGAAATCAAACTAGATATAAACCATCCTTTTTCAAGCTCATGTTGAATTTTTGCATACTCAGAAGGTTGGTCAAGAAAGCAAATGATTTTTTGTTCTGGGCGTTTGAATTTTTTCATCTAAAATGCTTTTATTAAGAATTGAAATCTAAATATCTAAGTCTTTATAGCTTGATTATGTTCTGTTAAGCGTTATATTCAAATTAAAACACCTTAGTTATTCGGAGCGCATTATAGCATAAATATTAATAAACGTCAATATTTAATTTGGTAACTCAGATCATCTCTCCAAAGCCTAGCATATTAACAGAGTAATAATTTTGGAGAAATTTTTAGGAAAAACAAAATTGAGGAGCGGCGCATATTTCTATTTTAAAAGACTTGATAGCTGCATTTCAAATGCAAATTTAATTAAATCAGCTCTAGATGTTGCAGAAATTTTTGTTTTTAGCGATATAATATAGCTATCAATCGTTTTGGGAGAAATTTTAAGTAAATTTGCAATTTGTTTCACAGAATTGCCTCCAGATAATAAAACTAAACATTCAATTTCTCTTTTTGATAGGAGAAATAATTTTCCATTTTTTGTAAGTTTCAAGCGAGAAGTTTTAATAATTTGAAATTTATTATCAGAAAAATTCGCCTCAAAACTTGGGTCTAACAATTGTCTAGAAATTTTTTGATATTTTGAACAAGAATAGATCTTATCAATTTTTGGCGAAATTATTGAAATGAAATTTCTTAAATAATCAAGATTATTGATATAATTTGCAACAACTGAGTAATTATCTACTGAAGATATAAAATAATAACCATCAATTTTATTACTATCAACCTTATACAAAGCTAAACTATTCCACATACCAAACTCATATAGTTTTTTTAGGAATTTACTTTGATGTGTAACATCCCCAGTTCTAAGAAAAAATTGCTTATTTGTTTGAATAGCCTCATTTAGTTCATCTTTAAAATATTCTGCTACAACTTTAGTAAAATCTAGGTTGCTATATTCAAATTTCATCCAAGAACTATTAGTTGTATATCCCATGAAAAGACCATTTTTATAAAATCTTCTAAAACCTAAATCTTTAATCCCGAGATCTTTGAATTTTGGGAGCTCATTTTCTATTATAGAATAAAATTCTGATACAAATTCTTCGTATAATGTAGGATTTTTTAACTTATCTACCATAATTGGCCTTTAATTATATCTATAGTCAATTACTTTGAACATCAGACGTTGTTGCACTTCTCAATTATCCCCCCACTTAATGTGCGGTATCTATTCTTAAGAAAAGAGATCTCTACTTTTGCAGAGATGACTGGAATAGCTTCGCTTCAATGCTCCTAGTCCAATCCAATTTAACAACCGAAATGTTGTCCCCTGTAGTGTACCTATTTATGGGTTTCACTACCTATATTAATTATACGCTTGAATTAAGCGCCTACTATACTATTTAATAAAAATAGAGTTATATGTTATATAAAATATTAGATTTTTTAGTTTTCTAGTAATATTTAAATAATTTTAATAGATTTTTTTCTATTTTATAAAGATTTTAGAAGTATATTTTAGATAAGTTAATTTTCTATTAATATTATAAGGAAATTTTCTGGATACTTATTTTGAAAAAGTTGAATAAAATGAACACAGGAGTAAGAACTGAAGCCTGGGTTAAAGCTAAACAATCTATAAGACGTTGTTACACTTCTCAGTTATTATGCATTAAATACGTGATCCATCTAAAAGAAAATGGATCTCTTGTTTTTTCGTGTGATGACGGGATGAGTTATACCATTTTTCAGATTAAATCAGACAAATGGTTTTAAAGGTGAAGTGCATGGAGTCTATATAAATAGGCGAGCAATCTGAGATCTGCAAAAACCGTTGGATCATTAAAATGAAAATTGGTTATTAGGCTTCACTCGCCTCTCCTAACCACCTATCCAAATTAAATGACTATAGTGCATGGTTAAGTTATAATTATGAAAACATTAAAGAAGATACTAAAAAAGAATATTGATAATGATATAAAAAATCTAAATAACGAAACTAAAAAGCTGATTAAAATTCTTACAAAACTACTGGATTTAAATAAATCAATCCCAATAGAAGATAAAAACAAAGAAGAGTTATCTTGTAAAAATAAATGTTGTTCCTCGTCCGAACCAAATAAGAGCAATTAGCGCAGGCCAACCACACTCTGCAATGATTCCATGAAGTGCTGCGTTTTTCTTAAAAGAGTCGATCCCGCAACAAGCACGGGATGACTGTATTAGGTAAGTGTAACTATTTAACTATAATCACAACTCATGATGAGTCAGCGAACCTGTAACATCATGTGTATCAGCAACATGATCAACTGGTGCTCCATCAGATATAGACTCATGTATTATACTTGCTGCGAGGTGGAGCAGCAATGGATTGTTTCGTAATGTTGTAATATGATTATTCGGCACGCCGGCGGTTCCTAATGCACTTACAAACGCATTAGATACATGAGGGGATGTAGTAGGCATACCATCACTATGACCAATAGCAACACTCATTAGTTTACCAGAAGCTTTTATAGCTGCAGGAGTCCTTTCAGTTTCAGGAATAGTACTCATATGTTCACTCATAGCCTTTCCAAGTTTTCCTGCGTTTGATGCAAGAGCCTCAAAAGTAGCTGCAAAACCATGTAATATTGAATGCGCAGGTGCATCTACTACTGGCCCTGTAACTTTTGTTACTACAGAAGCTGGTGCAGAAACATCATCTACATCACTTGGTTCTGGAGATGCAGCAGGTGTAGCGGATTTAGATTCTGGTTTTGGCTTTTTTACCTTTGTGGTAGGTTTCGTATGTGAAGCAACAGGAGATAACGCAGCAACAGGAACAGGAGCTGCTGCCGTAACAGGTGCAGGAGCTGGTGCAGCAGGTGCTGAATCTGATGGAGATGGAGCCGGAGCCGGTGTTGAGGCAGCAACAGGAGCTGTCGCTTCAGTAATAACAGGAGTATCTGCTGCTTCTTCACCAACCAAATCACCTGCCGTTGCTTTGTGTTTTGATTCCTCTTTAGATTTTGTTACCTTTTTTGCTTTAACAGGCGCATCTGGAGTTACCGCCGTAGCAGGTGCTGAATCTGATGGAGATGGAGCTGAAGCAGCAACAACAGGTGCCGTAGCAGCCGCTTCAGTAGCAACAGGAGCTGTATCTTCTTTATGCTCTGATGTTGGTTTTGTCTTTTTTGCCTTTGTAGTAGCAGGTTTCTCTGAAACCACAGGAGCTGTATCTGATGGAGCCGGTGTTGAGGCAGCAACGGGTGCAGGAGCTGGTACAGCAGGTCCTGCATCTGATGGAGCCGGAGCTGTATCTTCTTTATGCTCTGATGTTGGTTTTGTCTTTTTTACCTTTGTAGTAGCAGGTTTCTCTGAAACCACAGGGGCTGGATCTGATGGAGCCGGTGTTGAGGCAGCAACAGGCGCAGGAGCTGGTGCAGCAGGCGTAGCTGTAGACGGAGCTTCTACGGTATGTTGTTCAGTAGCAGCCTTTTTCTCAGCTTCTTCAGCAGCTTTTTTTGCCTGATATGCTCTAATTTGCTCTTGTTGCCTTTTTTGCTCTGTAGCTAGTTCCTCAGATGTCATAGTTTTCGACATATCTATCCTCAATTATAAGTTGAAATAGACACTGTACTATCTGTTTTTTCATTTTTCAATGATATAAAAGAAACCTCTATATTATTATTTTGTACAAAATGATAAAAATATCTCCAATATAAGAATTCTAAATCTTTATCTCCAAAATTTCCCCAGACTTCATAGTACCCAAAGTATATTCATGAAATGATGTTCTAATTAACCTATTTATTTCCATACCAATATATTCAAATAATTTTCTTATTTCTCTGTTTTTTCCTTCATAAATAGTTACTTCAAACCAATGATTTGTGCTATTTGATTTAATGTGTTTTATTTTACAATTTTTATACTTAATACCATCTATTTCTATGCCACTTTCAAGTGTCCTCAAAGATTCATTATTAAACTTTCCATAGGCTTTTACTTTATATATCCTTGGATAATTATTAGAGGGAAGTTCTAATTTTCTTGCAAATTCTCCATTGTTTGTAAGCAGAAGAAGACCTTCGCTTTCAACATCAAGTCTTCCTACAGAAATAATATATGGAATTTTAATTGGAAGATTATCAAAAACTGTAGGCCTTCCCTGAGGATCCTTATGAGTTGTAACAAGCCCTCTTGGCTTATAATAAATCCATAATCTAGGTTTAGGAATTGTTAATATTACATTATCTATTTCAATTACATCTGAATATTTAACAAATGTTATGACTTCAGATATTACATTACCATTTATCTTCACCCTACCCTCTTGAATCAATTTTTCAGCATCTCTTCTAGAAGAATATCCGCGAGAACTTATGGCTTTTGCCAATCTTTCCATTATAAATTTATTTTTATCTTACTAAAATTTATCGAAGCTTCAATAAAACCTTTAAATACAGCAGAATCTATATCTTGGCTAGATTCTATTTCTGGGTGCCATTCAATTCCAACAACAAAATCGTGTTTTGTAGACTCTATCGCCTCGATTACAGCATCTTCTTCACAAAATGCTGTAGCTATAAGATCAGATCCTATATCTTTTACGGATTGCCTATGATACGAATTTACAAAAAATTCTGATTTTTCACCTGCCAATTTTTGTAGTAAACTTTTATGCACTAATCTAATTTGATGATGAGGATTTGTTTTTGGAATTTTTTGCTTATGATTGATAGCATTTGGTATTTGCTCCTTTATATTTTGATATAAAGTACCACCACAAGATACGTTTAATAACTGCATGCCATGACAAATTCCGAGTATTGGAATATTTCTTTTTAAAGATTCCATAATAATCAGTTTTTCGTTCTTACATCTTTCATAACATGGTATTGTATCATATAAAATCTCTTCACCATACATTGAAGGCGGAACATCCATATCTCCACCAGGCACAAGGAGACCATCTATGAGATCTAGAACAGTGTCTAAATCTGTACAATAAGACTCAAATGGGAGAAAAATGGGAATTCCTTCGTATTTTGCAACCATTTGCGAATAATGTTGCCTCAAAGCATACCAAGGAAATTCTGAATATTTTGCAGGGTCAAGATCGTTTATATAATCTAAAGTAATGCCAATAATAGGCTTTTTCATAAAGACTTCTCATCAAAAATCAGTTTTACCATGACAATGTTTATATTTCTTACCAGATAAACAAGGACAATTTTCATTTCTTGAAACCTTTCCCCAAGTTGATGGATCATTTTTGTCTCTTAATTCACTTGGGATATGAGCTCTTATAGGTCTCAAAGTGGTTTCTAGGTTTATTCCATCACTATTATATTTTGTAAATGCTGGATCTTCTCGAGTTTCAAAGGTCTTTTGTTTTGAACGTTGTTGTTTTGAAAATTTATCAATATCTGTTTGTTCAATATCGATGTGAAATTGAAATGTATTTAAAACAACCTGCTCTGTGTAACTGTCTAACATTAAGTCAAACAAGTGAAAAGCTTCTCTTTTATATTCGTTTAGTGGATCTTTCTGACCATATGCTCTGAGCGAAATACCTTGCCTTAGATGATCTAAGGTATGAAGGTGATCTTTCCAAACCTGATCAAGAGTTGTTAGAAATATATATTTTAACGCGTGATTAAATATTTTATCAGTATATACTGCTTTTTTATCTGTAATGAATTTTTGACATTGTTCATTTATATCTGATATAATCTCTTCGTGTCCAGCATCCAATGTTTTGTATTTCATTACATTACATTCTACACCAAATATTCTATTTATCTCGAATTCTAAATTTTCTAATTCCCAATTTTCTCTGAATGATTCAGGGGGTACAAATTTTGTAACTATAATATTTATAACTTGATTTGCTAAATCTAAAACTGTTGGAGCTAAATCTTTTGCAATAATAATATCATTCCTTTGCTCATAAATAACCTTTCTTTGATCATTCATAACATCATCAAATTTTAGAAGGTTTTTTCTTATGTCATAATTATATGATTCAACTTTTTGTTGAGCTTTTTCAAGAGATCTGCTTATCATTGGATGATGAATTGCTTCCCCATCTTTAAGCCCCAAACCTCTTAACATTCCAGAAATTCTATCTGAAGCAAAAATTCTCATCAAATCATCTTCCAATGATAGAAAGAACTTCGTTTCACCTGGATCTCCTTGTCTTCCACTTCTTCCTCTTAGCTGGTTATCAATTCTTCTACTTTCATGCCTTTCCGTTCCAATTACATAAAGCCCTCCAGCGGCAGCAACTTTTTCTTTTTCATCAGAAATAACTTTTTTTATTTCTGAAATTTTTCTATTTCTCTCTATCTCAGATAAATTTGAGTCTAACAATTCAATTAGCATATCAGGATTCCCACCTAACTGAATATCAGTTCCGCGTCCAGCCATATTTGTTGCTATAGTTACAGCTTTGTACCTTCCAGCTTGAGCTATAATGTGGGCTTCTCTTTCATGATTTTTAGCATTAAGAATATTATGTGGTATTTTTTTCTTTTTTAAAACATCGGAAATTTCTTCGGATTTTTCTATGCTAATAGTTCCTACAAGAACTGGTTGCCCTTTTTCATGACAAGAAGTTATTAATGCAACTATTGCTTCATATTTTTCTACTCTCGATCCATAAATTTCATCATCATAGTCATTTCTTTGAGATTTATGATGCGTTGGCACTGAAATAACTTCAAGATTATAAATATCTTTCAATTCTCCTGCTTCTGTCATTGCAGTCCCTGTCATTCCTGATAGCTTCTTGTATAATCTAAAGTAATTTTGAAATGTTATAGATGCAAGAGTTTGGTTTTCATTCTGTATCTTAACATTTTCTTTTGCTTCTAGAGCTTGATGTAAACCATCAGAATATCTTCTTCCATCCATAACTCTTCCGGTGAATTCATCTATAATCATTACTTTGTCATCCTTAACAATGTAATCAACGTCTTTTGAAAATAAATGCTGAGCTCGAAGAGCCTGATTTATATAGTGTACTAAGCGCATGTTTTCAAAATCAAACAAACTTGTATTTTGTGCAATCAGTCCTATCTCCTGAAGCATTGGTTCTATTTTATTTATTCCTTCTTCAGTAAGATTAATTGTTTTAGTCTTTTCATCTTTTTCAAAAGAATCCACCGGAAGCTGTCGTACAAGCTTATCTATAACATTATATAAGTCAGAATTATCATCTACTGGACCTGAAATAATAAGAGGAGTTCTTGCTTCATCAATCAAAATGGAATCAACTTCATCAATGATCGCATAATTAAATTCTCTTTGCACTTTCATATCATTACTAAGTTTCATATTATCTCTTAGATAATCAAAACCGAGTTCATTATTTGTTGCATACGTTATGTCAGCTTGATAAGCTGCTTTTCTTTCATCATCTGAAATACCACTAACAATACAACCGACTGTTAATCCTAAGAATCTAAAGATCTTACCCATCCATTCGGCATCCCTTTGAGCTAAGTAGTCATTAGTAGTAACAATATGCACTCCATTCCCATCTAAAGCGTTTAAATAAGCAGATAGAGTTGCTACGAGTGTTTTACCTTCTCCAGTCCTCATTTCAGTTATATTACCTCTATGAAGAATTAATCCACCTATCAGTTGAACATCATAATGTCTTTGGCCAAGCGACCTTTTTGCTGCTTCTCTAACTACTGCAAAGGCTTCATAACATATATCATCCAATGTTTTACCAGAAGCTAACAACTCTCTAAATTTAACAGTTTTAGAAGCAAGTTCATCATTTGTAAGTTCTTTAATTTGATTACTAAGTATGTTAATTTGAACTATCTCGTTCTGTAATTTTTTGATTATTCTATCATTGGCTGTACCAAATATCTTTGCGAAAAAACTAAACATAATTCATTTATATGATTTTTAAACAACAGTGATAACATATTTAAAACAGCTAACTTAAGCAACATATTATTAACTTGACGAACTCAAGATTTACTTCTAGAAGGAACATGAGGTATAATTCCTTAAATTATATATATTCAATAATCTAGAGGTTTTTATGAAAAATTTAATTAAGATTACTTTACTGTCTACCACTCTAATTTCTTCTGCTGCTTTTGCAAATGACCAAAAAATAGATTCTACAGATACAACCGCATCATCAACGAGTTACTCTGGTTCCACAGCGTCAGAAGTGAAAGCCGATAAAGAAGAAATGCATAAAAAGCACGAAGAAATGAAAAGTGACAAAAAAGAAATGCATAAAAAGCACGAAGAAATGAAAAGTGACAAAAAAGAAATGCATAAAAAGCACGAAGAAATGAGGAAGGAAAAAGCTCCAACAACTTCACAAACCGAAGCATCTAAATAAGGATTAAAATGAAAAATTTAGTAAAAATAGCTTTACTCACCACGAGTTTGATTTCTACAGCTGCTTATGGAGGGGGGGATAGTAAAACATCCATTCCATCAACATCCAAAGAAACTTCTGTAAAATTAACAGATACTTCTGTCGTAGCCGAGTATGATGGGAAAAAAGTTACAGTCAAAGACATTATGAAAGAACTAAAAGAGATTTTTGATAATCAACCTTCAATGAAAGGTAAAAATTTTCAAGATCTAGACAAACAAATGCAAGAAAATGTCGTAAAAGGTTACGTTCACTCAAAGTTAGTAGAGAAAGAAATTGCTTCTAGTCATATTGAAGATTCAAAAGAATTCAAGGAGAAATTGTCTCAAGCTAAGACACAAATTGCTCAACAACTATTTGTCGAAAATAAGATAAAAAGCAAAATTACAGATTCGACGATTTTAGCTGAATATGAAAAAATGAAAAAGGAGCTTGTTGGAAAAGAAGAAGTTAAGGCTAGCCATATTCTTGTAGAAAAAGAAGAAACAGCAAAAGAAGTCAAAGCAAAATTAGATAAAGGGAGCAAATTCTCCGATCTTGCAAAAGAATATTCTTCTGATGAGGGGAGTAAATCTAATGGCGGAGAATTAGGTTATTTTTCGAAAGGGCAATTAGTTCCAGAGTTTGAGAATAGCGCTTTTTCTATGAAAAAAGGACAAATTTCTGATCCTATAAAATCTCAATTTGGATGGCATATAATTAAAGTAGAAGACAAAAGGCCAATCAAAGTTCCAACCTTAGAGGAAGCTAAACCTTCTATACAAGCTAAATTAAGTAGAGAAGTTTTTGAGGAATATTTAAAAGAATTAGATAAAAAATCCAATTTAAAACTTATGTTGTAGCTATAAATATTTTCTAGATAATGAAGCAAATGCGTCTATAAAAAGACAAAGTAAAAAAATTATTAGAAAAACTATAAGATCTCCCGCATCATTTAGTGCGGGATACTAAATAAGTGTATTTCTTAAATCTTATACACAATTACCAATAAATCTAAATGTCAGAACAAAATAATAATAATATATTTACAAAGTCTTGTTTGCTGGCTTGTTCTAATTCAGTGGTTCAATATTTCAACTATGCAATATTTGGTCTTTCTGCCTTGCAACTTTCCAATAATTTTATGCCTGGAGTTGAGGATAAGAATAAATTACTCAACTTCTTTGCAGCAATTATTTTAACGGTAATTGCAAGACCTCTTGGGTCTTTATTTATCGGACATATGGGTGATAAATTTGGAAGAAAACTAGCAGTTACAATCTCAGGGCTAATTAGTAGTATAGGAGTTTTAATTGTAACAATCGTACCAAATTATCATTCTATAGGTATTATAGCATCTTTGTTATTAATTTTCTCAAGAATGATTTTCCTTTCAGGACTATCTGGTGAAATTGATGGAGTAAGATTATATATTTCTGAAAATATTTCTAAAAAAAGGCAAAATTTTGGAAATGGAATCGTTACATTCTCAACTCAACTTGGAGCTCTTGCAGCTTCATTCCTTCTATATACCTTAGCATCGTACAAAGATGGATGGAGGATCTGTTTTGTAATAGGTGGTTTTTTAGGAATTATCCTTACATTTGTACGAAATTATCTTACAGAAACAATTGAATTTACAAAGTCAAAAAAAAGTTCCGAATATATAGATATAAGTTTTACGCAAATTATCTATGGACAAATGCCTCTATTACTCAAGACAATATTAATTTCTGGTACTATAGGCACAATGTATCAATTTTTTATAATATTTCTTCCAATTTATTTAAAATTGGATCTTTCTATTTACTTAACAAATTATATTCCAGTATTTATAGCTTCATACGGTTTTTTTGGAATTATCTGGGGTAGTATAGCAGACAAAATAGGAGGATATTCTTTGGTAAGATTTATATCAATTCTTATCATAATAACACTTTTGTGTTTATACTTCTTATTAGAATACCAATTAGTATCATTAATTCCATATCTTATTATCAGCGCAAGTAGCATTATTTCAGGATTCTCAGTACCTTCTCAAATAATTCTAAAACAAAATATCAATGTTGGAATTAGATATAGAATTTTTAGCGTAGGCCACTCTTTAGGCAGTTTATTATTCTCAACCCCGACATGCTTCATATGTACAAAGATTGCAATGAATTATAATTCCTTATCGTATGCTTTACTATATCCAATATCAATGATAATTTTAGGATGTTGTGCCATTTGCTCCATTAGTAAAAGTACAATACGTTTGTAAGATCAATTATAAATTTGTGCGCTTGAAAAAAAGAATCAACTTACGTCTAAGTTCTTCTGCACAAGATCTTGCAAGTGATATTTTTGCTGCTTCATATTCAACGTTTGTTGAATACGGAGAAAATGAGGTATTGAAGGAACTAATTTGTCTGAATTTTCCTTTATAGATTGGATTACTATCATCCAATTTATATAATTGGTACCATACGTTGAATTCAACATTCTGTCTTAATACTTCAGAATCTTTTTGAACAACGGAATCTGAACTTGTTTTATTTACTCTTATTTCCAATCTATATTTTTTGCCTTGTAGTCCTGTATTTAAGATTTTTTGTAGATGGTTTTGAAGTTCATAAGCCTCAATAGTCTCTTCTGGAAAATCGAGAGAAATACTAGCAAGTTGATTTGCAAGCGTCGCGTCAATATTAAATCGATTAGTACATGAAGAAAAACTTAATAAAATAAAAATAAAAAACCGAAACTTGATATTCATCATTATATCACAAAATTTATTATTTTATCTGGAATTACAATAAGTTTTTTAATTAGAACTCCATCTAAATATTTATTTATCTCTGAATTTTTCTTTGCCAAATTCTCGACCTCCTCTTTTGAAGAACCAGCTTCTAATGTAACAGTCCCTCTTAATTTACCATTAACTTGTACGGCAATAGTTACTTCTTTTGATTTTGCTAAAGATTCATCATAACTTGGCCACGAATTTTCAACGAGTAATTTTTTGTTTCCAAGATATGACCAAATTTCTTCAGTAATATGGGGGGCAAAAGGGTTAAATAGCTTTATTATAGTGTTAAAAGCAAAAGTTAATGTTGAAGAGGTAGATTTTTTGAATAATTCTTCAGAGAGCATATTATATAATTCTCTGATTCTTGCTATGGCCTTGTTAAAATGAAAATTCCTTATATCATTTGTTACCATTTTTATTGTTATATGTGTGAAAGACAGTAATTTTTTATCCTGATCTACTGTAAATTTACCAAATTTTATTTTCTCAGCTGTTACAAATAATTTTGTTAAAAATTTGCTGCATCCGTCAATTCCACTTTCTGACCAATCAAGTTCTTTTTCAGGAGGACTATCAGAAAGAACAAACATTCTTACAGTGTCTGCACCAGTTCTTTTAATAATACTGTCAAGGTCGATGATATTTTTTTTGGATTTGCTCATCTTCTCAATTTTTCCCTCTGTTACCTTGAGCCCAGAATCTTTATGAGCTAGCCCTTTTCCAGCTTTGACTACATCACTAGGGTAGATAAAATTTCCTTCGGAATCTTTGAATGTTGCATGAAGTACCATGCCTTGTGTGAGCAAGTTTTTAAATGGCTCTCTAATATTGCTGTCTTTTTTTGCAAAATCTATGTTATTTTCGTATAACTCAGTTTTGTGCTTCAATGATGAAGTTCCTAAAATTCCTTCATCATTCATAGCCTTTGTAAAGAACCTTGCATAAAGTAAATGAAGAATTGCATGTTCAATTCCACCAATATATTGGTCAACGGGAAGCCAATAATCCGCTGCATTTTTATCTACCATAGTTTTATAGTTATTGTTACAAAATCTAGCAAAATACCAGGATGATTCAAAGAATGTGTCAAATGTATCGGTTTCTCTTGTTGATGGTTTTGAACAAAGTGGACAGTTAGTATTTTTCCAAGTTGGATGCTTATCTAGAGGATTGCCAGAACCTGTAAAATCAATATCATATGGGAGTTCTACTGGTAAATCTTGCTCTTTAACCGGTACTGTACCACAATCATTACAATATATAATAGGAATAGGACATCCCCAATATCTCTGCCTGGAAACTCCCCAATCTTTTAATTTAAAATTTGTACAAGCTTTTCCAAATTTTATTTCTTCGAGTTTTTTTATAGAAGCTAATTTTGCCTCTTCAACTTCTAAGCCATCCAAAAATTCAGAATTTATTATTTTACCAGCTCTTTTTGTATAAGGCTCTTTTACTACATCTATTTTCTCATTTTTTGGTTCTACTACTTGTTTAATTGGAAGATGATATTTTGTAGCAAATTCATGATCTCTCTGATCATGAGCTGGGCAACCGAAAATTGCACCAGTACCATATTCCCTTAAAACGAAGTTAGCGATATACACCGGAAGTTCTATAGATGGATCAAATGGATGTTTTACAACAAGATTTGTTTTTACTCCATATTTTTCTGCTTTCTCAATATCTACAGCAGATGTACTCATATGCCTGCATTTGCTTATGAAATCATTTATTTCATCCGTTTTTTCTATTTGAGAAATAATATTATGATCATAACAAATAGCTATAAAACTTGCGCCATATAAAGTATCTGGGCATGTTGTATAAATTATTATTTCCTGATCAGAATTCTTAATTTTAAAATGAACATTTGCACCAAACGATTTACCAATCCAGTTTTCTTGCATTGTTTTTACGCTTTCAGGCCAGCCATCAAGTTGTTTAATACCATCTAATAATTCTTCGGCATAGTTTGTGATTTTTAAAAACCATTGCTTTAAATTCTTTTTTTCAACTAACGCCCCACTTCTCCATCCCCTTCCATCAATAACTTGCTCATTTGCAAGAACAGTATTATCAACAGGGTCCCAATTAACAACAGATTCTTTTTGATATGCTAAGTTTTTTTTAAGTAATTTTATAAAAAAAGACTGCTCATGTTTATAGTATTCTGGCAAACAGGTGGTTAATTCTTTTCTCCAATCGTATGATATCCCAACAGATTTAATTTGCTCTCTCATATTCTGTATATTTGAGAGCGTCCAATCTAGAGGATGAATTTTATTCTGTATCGCAGCATTTTCAGCAGGAAGACCAAACGCATCCCATCCCATAGGATAAAGAACATTATAATTATTAGCTCTATAAAATCTTGCTATTACATCACCAATTGAATAGTTTCTTAAATGTCCAACATGTATTTTACCAGAAGGATATGGAAACATTTCAAGCACGTAGTATTTTTTCTTATTACTGTTTATTTCACTGTAAAAATACTTGCCTTCATGCCAAATATTTTGCCATTTAGCATCTATTTCTGGAAAATTTCTCATATAATTTATTTTGATTGCGACTTAATATATAATTCTCTTGCTTCTCTGATGATCTGATCTTCAAACTTGTTAGCTAGAGTAGTCGATACAGGCTCATTATACCATTGACCATTTTTTAATCTTCTTTCAAAAACTTTTACTTCCAATGCTTCTGCACTAATAACATTTAGTGAAATATTTACTTGAATTTTAAAGCTATATGATGGTTCTTTTGTCGTACTGTACCAGTCAGTTACTATAATGCCATGAGATGCATCCATATTAAGAATTGGCATAAAACTCAAGACTTTTCCTGCAGCTTCCCATAAATATTTATTTATCCTTTTCCAATTTTTATCAAGAGACTTTGTTTCTTCCTTTCTTATGTGGCCTGGCGTAAAACTTATGCCATTTTCTCCGGCTAAAGACCCCATTTCATCATATATTTGCTCTTCACGTGATTTAGGGTAATCATAGGCAAAAACTGCAGTGGACACTAAAGTGAGGATAGTATTTATCAATAATATTCGTCTAAATATCATAATTTCTGTCTGATTGAATATGGGAGGTACATGATATGAAAATTTGTCCATTATGTAAACCGAAATAATTATCTATATTACGAAAACACTCAACTATTTTCTTAATAAATCGTGTGTAATCCTAGATTTCTTATCTCCTGTCAAGATTTGCCTATAAATTTGCAAATTCTCTATTAATCTCTGCACATAATCCCTAGTCTGAAAATATGGTATAGATTCAATCCAATCTATTACTTTATATAATTTCATATTTCTTGGGTCACCATATATTTTTTTCCATTTTTGTACGACAGGACCAGCATTATAATTAGCCATCGCCATAATATATGAACCATTATACTCACTGACTAAATCATCAATATGTTTTGTTCCTAGGAGAATATTATATTCGGTGTTTGTAGTTAGTTTTTTTTGATCGAACTTTATACCAAGTTCTTTTGCCATTTGTTTTGCTGTTTGTGGTATGAGTTGCATTAACCCATAAGCATTGGCATAACTTATTGCATATTGATCGAATACAGATTCTTGTCGTATTATAGCATAAACTAATGCCTTATCAGAAGCTCCTTTGTGTATCTTAAATGGAGTAGGAAATGTTGCATTTTCTATGATAGTACCGGCTTGCTGAGCTAGTTTTGATATTTCCACTTTCCAGTGCAAAGAAAGTTGTGGAGCTATTTTTTTGTATATCAAACAAACTTCTCCATCTGTTTCAGCTTCAGAAAATGCTTCTTTTGCATAAATTTTTAACAAGTCATATTTTTTTGTATAAGATAATAATTCAGCAATATGTGCGTATCTATTGTGCTTAACCCTAAACCTGTCGTCTGAAGTAATTTTATGAGATAATGTTATATCTAGATTTTTAAGTCCAAGCTCATGCTGAGCCAAAGCTCCATAAAAAGTAAATCCATAAGTACTTGCTACTATGAACCATTTTTTTGCTACTTCTTTTTTTCCTAATTCTCTATAACTTCTTCCAAGCCAATAAGTTCCCCGAGCTATAGACATGGAATTTTTTGCAGTAGCATAAATTTTTTCAAAATGTTTGATTGCATCAGAAGGTTTACCCAGATATCTAAGAGCAATCCAACCAGCAAGAAATTCTGCTTCTAGTATATCTGTTCTGTCAGATAATGAGTGCCTACTAGCAATTTGATAAGCTGCTTCATAATTTTGCTTACTAAGAAGTTCTTTAACAAAGTAATTTTTTAATTTCCACCATTTACTTGCGTGTATTTCGTCTTCTGGAGCGTGAGTATAGAGCCTTACTAATTCCTCATTTGGTTCTGTTTTTTTATGAAAATGAAGATAAGAATATAGAAGGCCAGAGTTATATTTGTAGCTTCCTCTAACTTGATGAAATAAATGCTCTAGTTTTGAATCTCTATTTTCTATAATAGATATCCACGCATTAAAAACTTTTTTATATTCTTTATTTACTAAAAACATAAATTTCTGCGCTTCAAAAACTTTCTTTTCCCAAAGAAGTTCTGAAATCTTCTGAGCATGGTCTTCTTCCGTAAGAATTTGTATGTTTTTAGCAAGAAATTGTTCTGAATCTTTAGGATTTTGAGTAGAAAATATCCAAGCTGCTTTTACAATAGGAGCTAGTTTTTTCATATCTTTTATTTTTGTTTCTGAGGCTTTATAGTAATAATAATGGCCTTGGGGAGTTTTAGGTTTGTTATGGGTAAACCATTTTATTATATGAGTTTTGGATGTATTATTTGTTATGAATTTTTCTGCATTTATTGCAAGAGCACTATATTGAGGCCAATTTGGATTTTGGTATAAAAAATTCGTTATATTTTCAAAACTATTATCTGATTTTTGTTGAAAAAGTTGGGTTTTCAAAAAATTATGTATGTCTTTATATTTATAATGATTAGAAAGAGCTAAGGATTTTTTTAAATCTCCATTGTTATAGGAATTTGCAATTTCAGCTATATTAGCGTTAGAATTAAAGCTATACACAGCTATTATCACAATTATTGACAGATTCTTCAAAATTCTCATACTATTCCAGCATTAAAAAAAATTACAAATTATGAATATAGCATTTGTTTTTCCTGGTCAAGGGTCACAGGCGATAGGTATGGGTAAAGATTTCTACAATAATTTTTCTGTTGCAAGAGACGTATTTGATGAAGTTGATGACGCTTTATCAGAAAAACTATCTAAATTAATTTTCGAAGGAACTGAGGAAGAGCTTATTAAAACACAAAATACCCAGCCTTCTCTAATGGCCGTATCACTGGCTATAGTCCGTACTATAGAATATTTATCAGGCAAAAAAATACAAGACATATGTTCTGTTTTTGCTGGCCATTCTCTTGGTGAATATAGTGCTATATGCTCGGGTGGTGGAATTAGTATTAGAGATTGTGCAAAAGTTTTAAGAGCACGTGGATCACTAATGCAAAATTCTGCTACAGAAGGCGAATATTCTATGGCAGCCATTATTGGAGCCTCTAGAAATAATATAGAATTTGTTATTTCAGAAGCTGAGTTACATGGAATCTGTGAACTAGCAAATGATAACAGCAAAGATCAGGTTGTAATAAGTGGTCATGATTCTGCAGTAAATTTTGCTATAGCTATGTTTAAAGACAATGGAGCAAAGGCTATAAAACTTAGGGTTAGCGCCCCTTTTCATTGTAGTTTAATGAAATCTGCAGCTATAAGAATGAAAAATGTGCTGGATAATGTCATATTTCAAGACACTAAAATTCCTATCATTGATAATATAAGTCTTGAACTTACAAAAGACATATCTTTTTTAAAGGAAAAATTGATAGAGCAAATTTCTGGAACTGTGCGCTGGCGTGAGACAATGGATATAATAACAGAAAATTATGATTCCGTACATGAAGTAGGCTCAGGCAGAATATTATCTGGTTTATTTAAAAAATCTTACCCTGATTTCAACGTACAAACTCTTAATTCTATAAAAGAAGTTGAAGAGTTTGTATGTATTTATAGCTAAATGGTGTATTTATTCACGGCCACCACCACGGCTAGACGCAGCAGCTGTAGGACGCCCTACAACTATAGGACCAGGCCTGAGCATCAGAGGGTTTGTACGAGAGGGCCTTGATGCTGCCAAGCTTGGCGCTGCCTTTACAATCGCAGCAGCTTGCGCTAAAACTTCACTTGGAACTTCCTCTACTGCAGTTTTAACTCCTATAGAAATCTTGTGCAATCTTGAACTTGGAGGCTTTTGCAGCTTAGGAACTTCTCCCCTAGATGGATTATCAGTACCGTTAAGTAAGGCTTGTTCTTTATCATGCTCGCTACTTGCTCTGAGCATCTTTGCGCGTTCTCCATAAGCGCCATCTTCTGATATACTCAAGCTTTTTGCGCCATTACGTAGAGATTCCGCCTCATTCTTCAGGCTTTTCGCTTCTTCAGCGGTTTCTCTCTCATACATCTCAGGGTCAGGAAAATCAAATTTTTTAGGGATTCCTGCTGCTTGACGATCCAGCCCAAGATCACCAAAACGCAGTCTTTGTTCTTTACTCACAATGTACCTCACAATATTTAACTTTAATGCAAGATTAAAACAAATATAGTCTAAACTATAGCTTTTCTTAATTTTAATAAAAACTAAATTATGTGAAAGTGATATTTTTACTTATATAGCTTAATTTTAAGTAATTTTAGGTAAGGTAATTCATACCGCATTAAGTGCTATTATAAGTATCATCCCGTGTCGGACAGCTATGCATTAAATGCGAGGTGGCGTCATTTGATGTATTTGGTATATTTTAGTCTGCATCCTCAAAGAGGCTGGTAAAATTCTGGAATCCAATGCTAAATTCATAAACAGATATTATAATATTTGCATTTTCATCCTTCAAGCAAAAGTCTAAATATAAATTATTTCCGCTCACTCCTATCAAATCTGCAAAGATTTCATCAAAAACTGGTATGAATGGAAAAAACTTCACTTTTCCTGTCGATAATTCAGTTACAGGTAGGTTAATTTTTGGTCTTATCAATTTTACTGAATCTAGATAATCTACTTCTTGATTTGATATATTTATCTGATATTTACCCATTTATATACTCATTATAAAAAATGAAAGATATAATATTTATATATAATTGCAAACTTAATTTACAATTTAATTAAAGCTTATTTTTATATACAACAAACTAATTATTCTGCTGAAATTCAACTTTTGTGGATTTTGCATGATTTCTTGCAAGCATAATATAATGAGGCGGGGTATCCTGTATTAGAAATAACTCATTATCATTGAGTTTACGAATAAATTTTGCAGGAGATCCTGCCCAAAGTTCATAAGATTTTACAATCTTTCCTGGCGTTAATAAGGAGTTAGCCGCTAAAAAGCCGAAAGATTCTACTACTGAATTATCCATAAGAGTTGAGTACATTCCAACAAAAGCATCATCATGTAAATTACATGCATGAAGCAAACACATGTGCCCTACAGTTACTCTATCACCAATTCTACATGGCCCATTAAATCGCGAAGTATGAATCACAGAGCCATCTTGAATATTTGTATTACTACCAATACAAATAGGGGCAACATCACCTCTCACAATGGTATTGTACCATATATTAGATTCAGCGCTAATAGTAACATCACCAATTATTTTAGCACCACTTGCAATAAAAACTGAATTATGTAATTGTGGTTTTTTATCAAGATAAGTCAGCAACATTTGTAATGTTTACAATATAGTTATATTTATATAAAAAATACTTTAAATTACGGATTTGTAAATGAGAATATCTGATATTGGAATAATTTTACTTTCAAAAAAATTACAAGAAAAATTGCTTTTAATAAAAATATTTTCAGAAAATAATGGAATCTGCTCTGGTGTAATAAAATATCCAAGCAAAAAGAAGTCACAAGATTATCAGATAGGAAATATTGTAAAATTTCAAAAATATGCTAGACTTACAGAGCAATTAGGCACAATAACCTGTGAATGTGATAAATCTCTTCAAACTTATCTTTTAGAAGATAGAAGAAAATTATTTTCCTTCAATAACATATGCCATTTGATTTTATCTAGTTTTCCAGAAGCAGAGCAATATAATGATTGCTCCAACTTATTTAGAAAATTTCTAGATTTTATAATAAATAAAGACTTTTCCTGGCTTTTTTATTGCGAACTTGAGCTAGAAATACTTAAAGATGCCGGTTATGGACTTAATATTTCTTCATGTGCAGTTACTAAGAGTACTAAAAATCTTCTTTATGTTTCCCCAAAAACCGGAAGAGCTATTTCAGAAATAGGAGCTCGAGGGTACGAACATTTACTTTTAAAATTACCTCAATTTCTATTGTCTAGGACTGAACCAAAAATTCCACAAGATATAGATGATGCACTAAAATTAAGCGAATATTTTTTTGAGCGATACATTTGGAAATATAAATCTTATGATGATATAAAAAATACAAGATTAATGCTAAGATCCATATTATAAATCAATTACATGGGTCCCTGCTTTCACAGAGATGACTGGATTACTATATAATGACCATCTTGCTTTTGGACAAAAATCCAAATTTGAAAACTTTCCTGCTAAAAATCTCTCCATACCAGCCCATGCTATCATAGCTGCATTATCCGTACATAAATTCATAGGGGGAGAAAACAACTTATAATCACTGCCACCAAGAGAGTTTCTTAGCTCGTTTATTATATATTGATTGGCTGCAACGCCTCCTGAAATTACTATAGTTTTTGCCTGAGCAATTTTTTCATATAACTTTATCGCTTCTGATAATTTATATTTCAAAATTTCTGCAATAGTAAATTGAAAAGATGCACATATATCATTAATTGTTTGTTTGCTTAAGTTTTCTATTTCCTTAATTATTAAAGTTCTTACAGCAGTTTTTAATCCAGAAAAAGACATATCACACCCTTTTCTATCGCACATCGACTTTGGGAACTTAAATCTTTTGTGATCTCCATTTTTTGCAAATTTCTCAATTGCTGGTCCTCCAGGATAATCAAACCCCAACATTTTTCCCACTTTATCAAATGCTTCTCCAACTGCATCATCAAGTGTTTGGCCAAGTAACATATACTCTCCAAGACTCAAGACAGCTATAAATTGGCAGTGTCCACCTGAAGCAAGAAGAAGTAAATATGGATATTGTATATTTTCTACAAGACGTGAAGTTAAAGCATGGCCCTCTAGATGATTAATTGCTATATATGGTTTCTTAGTTACTGAAGAAATAGCTTTTCCATACATTGTTCCAACTATAATTCCACCAATTAACCCAGGGCCTCCTGTTGCAGCTATACAAGAAATTTCGTCCAAACTTAAGTTTGCATCCAATAAAGCTTGTTTAATCGCAAAATCTAAATAATTCATATGAGCCCTAGAAGCAATTTCAGGTACAACTCCTTTATATGGCAAGTGTTCTTTTACCTGTGACAAAACTATATTAGATAGAATTTCTCTGTCAGAGGAGACTATAGATGCCGCTGTATCATCACAACTTGATTCTATACCTAAAGCAAAATATTTCATTTTAAAGATTTATATCTACTGTAAGGAGCTTCTTATTAAGCCTTGATAATACTTCTTCAGTAATATCTAATTTTTCATTTATATATAAGGCTTGGTTACTAGGTAATACAAGGTAATATTTGTTTTCAAAAGCTATGTCTGAAACTATTTGCATAGCAACATCATTCACTTCACTCATAGCCCTTGCATGAGCTTGTTCTAAAATAATTTTTTTGTTATGGATGGTTTTTTGCGAGTTAGAAACTTTTTTTTCAAATTCAATTAATTCATGCTCAAATTCATCTTGTGACATTGTTGATTTTTTTTCTATTATGGCAGATTCCATAATTTTTAGCTCCTGCTCTTTAAGAGAGAATTCATCTTGAAGACTTTGATTTAATTTATCTACATTAGCTCTTATAGAGCTCACTGCAGTAGATCTATCCATTATGACTTGAACATCAACTATGGCTATTTTAATATCATTTATACTTGCCTGAGATTCAATAGACATTATTAAAGGAATCAAAAGGTAAAAAACAATCCTTACTAGCATTATATTAACAAATTATGTTGAAAGCATCCTAACAAGCGTTATAATCTAATTCAAGCATTATAATTTGTAAAATGATAATATCCATAGGTTCTGATCATGCAGGCTACGAACTTAAAAGTAGTTTGCTACAATATTTAGGTACAACTAATGATGTTGTTATTAATGATGTAGGTACTTTCTCTACTGAATCTTGCGATTACCCAGATTTTGCTCGTAAAGTATGCGAACAAATTTTAGAAAATGAGGCTGAAATTGGGATTTTAATTTGCGCTACAGGTATTGGAATGTCCATATCGGCAAACAGAAATACTGGTATTAGGGCAGCGCTTTGTACTAGTGAATTAATGGCACAAAAATCTAGGCAACATAATGATGCTAATATTCTTGTTCTTGGCACAAAAAATACTGATATAAATACAGCAATTAAGATCCTTCAAGTTTTTATTAATGGCAAATTTGAAGGAGGAAGACATACAACCCGACTAAATAAAATTTAAACTATAGTAAATTACTTTGAACTGGGCATCATTTTTGCAAAAGATATGGATCTTTTTTCTTAAGAATAGATGCTGCATTAAATACTGAAGGACATTGAGAAATACAACAAGGAGCACACTACAAAAGACTATATAGTTGCTAATTCAAGTTAATTTACTATAATGTCGATTTATATCAAAAATTATCGGATTTACAACATGTCAGAAGTATTTTCTACTGAGCATTTAGCTCAGTATATTTTAAGATTAGAAAAATTGGAGCATAATAAACAAGATTTAATGCAAGATATTAAAGAAGTTATGAATGATGCAAAAAATAACGGATTTGATATAAAAACAATTAGATATATACTTAAATTAAGAAAAATGGATAAGGACAAACTCGCTGAAGAAGAAGCTTTAATTGAGTTATATAGAGATGCTTTAAATATATGAGAATTGCACTATCATGCAAGAACTACAAATTACTCTTGATAGACTATGGAAGAATGGTAAGTTACCACAAAGTTCTGTAATTAAGTCCCATAAATACAGAGAATCAGAGTTTGAGCTGATGAATTTTATTCAGAACATTACAAAATCGCATTGTAATGTCTCTGCTGAAAATAACACTGATATTTGTGTAATCAAAATTCTTGAAAGCAAAAATGGAGATTCACAAAAATATATATCAGTTGAACAAATTAGAAATTTACAATCACACTTTAGCTCTACAGGTGGTTTGTCTCCATATAAATTTGCCCTTATTGTTGGTGCAGAGCTCATGAATTTGAATGCATCAAATTGTCTTCTTAAGATACTGGAAGACACACCAGAACATGGCTATATTTTTTTAATTACTAGTCATTATAATAAATTAATACCTACTATTAAATCTCGTTGTGTGAATATCTACGACAATGTTTTTGGCGATATAAATAGAAATCATGACTATAAATCCTCTGTATATAGGATATTGAACCCTGAAGTCAGATTTGAAGATAAAGCTAATGATATCAACTTGCTTGTTACAGACAAGACTATAAATATCAAAAATTCGATTCAGATTATTTCAGATGTAATATATGAAATCTCTACACTTACAAATGTATCAAATCCTGATTATCAAGCATTATACGAGTACGTAGAAAGAAAAAATATTTATAAAAATGATTTGTATAATTACTATACAGAAGCTAAAAAATTGCTTTTAGCAACTGAAGAATCTTTTTTAGATCTTCGTCAAATAATGATGATTCTTATATCGAAATTCATGCTACTATAATAATGAATAAAATTCTTCTCGAACCGATAAATAAAATTATTACATTAGATAAGATAAAGGAAAATGCGTTAAACCGGCTTGGTATAGAAATTGTAGCAGATTTGCTGCTTTATAAACCTACTTCACTAAAAAAAAGAAGAATTTATCCTAATTTAGCAACCCTTCGTCATCATGATGAAGTTGTTATTAAAGCAAAAGTAATTGAAATAATTTATCCACAGAAAAAAACTCAGCCTGTAAAATATTTTGTCTCTAATGAGACTGGAGGGGTAACTATTATTTTTTTTAAATTTCATAATTACTTCAAAAAATCACTATGTATTGGAAAAGAAATAATAATAGGAGGGAAAGTAGAATTATATGATTATAGACCACAGATTGCACATCCTGAAATTATCTTTGATCAATCTCAGATAACAGAATTTGAGCCGAAATATCCTCTTACATATGGTATAACAAATTCAATGATGAGAAACTATATTTATAAAGCAATATCAGTTTGTAACATCTCTCATGAATGGATTCCAGAAAATTTGTTACAAGAATACAGTATTCCAAGCTTTATGGATGCAGTGAAAAATTTACATCAATATAAGAACTTTTCTGCTTCCTTAGAAAAATCTACGCTCAGACTTAAAATAGATGAAGCTTTTTTAAATCAAATAAGTTTTAGGTATATTAGAGAAAGAGCCACAAAGTTAAAAGGAAGAAAATTCAAAGTAAATAATGATTTAAAAGAAAAAGTTCTAAAAAAACTTGGGTTTGAATTAACTCAAGGACAAATAGATGTTATTAATGATATTGAAGTTGACCAGATGTCTCCAAATCAAATGTTAAGAATGGTTCAAGGAGATGTTGGAAGTGGGAAAACAATTGTAGCTATTTTAACTGCGCTAAATGTTATTAGTGCAGGCTCACAATCTGCTATAATGGTACCTACTGATGTTTTGGCTCAACAACATTATCAGGCTGCTACTAGCCTCCTTGCAGATTTTAATATTAACGTTATATTGCTGACTGGAAAGATTACAGGAAAAAAGAAAGAAATATTACTCGAGTCGATTAAATCTGGTGAAGCTCATCTAGTTATAGGGACACATTCTTTATTTCAAGAAAAAGTTATTTTTCATGATCTTGGGTATATTATTGTAGATGAACAACATAGATTTGGAGTTAATCAACGTATGGACCTTGTATCAAAGGGAGATAGACCTGATGTTCTAATAATGAGTGCTACACCGATCCCAAGAACCCTCTCTTTAACTATGTTTGGTGACCTTGCAATATCTTATATAAAAACAAAACCTCTTAACAGAAAAAATATCACAACATTAGCTTGTTCTGTAAAAAAATTAGATGATATCTGCATTGCGATTCGTAACAGAATTGAAAAAGGAGAAAAAGTTTTTTGGATTTGCCCATTAATTGGAATAACAGATAAAGAAGAATATAGCACATTTTCTGATGTAGAAACAAGATTTTCATATTTGAATAATATTTTTGGAGATGAAGTAGAATTTTTATATGGTACGATGTCTCAAGAAGAAAAATCTAAAGTTATTAATAAATTATTGGATTCTACAATAAAAATCCTAGTTTCCACGACAGTAATAGAAGTTGGTGTAGATATCCCGGATGCAACATTGATTATCATAGAAAATGCAGAAAAATTCGGCCTTGCGCAATTGCATCAACTCAGAGGAAGAGTAGGAAGAAGCAATCTAGAATCCGTATGTATCCTACTCTACGGAGCACAAACCAGTAAAATAGCTTTCCAGCGCCTTAAAATAATCAAAGACAGTCAAGATGGTTTTTATATTTCTGAACAAGATCTTATTTTGAGAGGTGAAGGAGAATTATTAGGACAAAAACAAAGCGGCGAACAAAATTTCAGATTTTTAGATATTTCAATGGATGCATCAATAATAAATAAATGTAATTTTGTTGCAAACAAGATGGAAATTACAGATAATTTGATTCTTCAGATGTCGATATTTAACAAGCAAATGATGCGTAATAAAATAGGTTATTGAAGGGTTCTATGAAAATGAATAGTGTTATAAATTTTTATCAAGTTACGAGTGCTACATTTGAGAAATCGGTCTGTCAATTACTTGAAAAATGCTACCAAACTGGTAAAAATACTTTAGTTAAGGTAGGCGATGTAGATTTCCAAGAACTTATAAATAAAACATTATGGACATTTTCTCAAAAATCTTTCATTCCTCATGGAAGTATAAATGATCCATTACCTAATCAACAACCTATATTAATAACCGATAAAGAAAATAATATAAATAATGCAGATATATTAGTGTGTATAGGTTGTGAATTTGATAAGATAGATCAATTTAGTAGAATAATGATAATTTTCTATGAACATAATAATCTGCAAAGAGAAATTTGTCGTAACCTATATTTAAAATACAAAGCTTTATCTTACGAGATAAAATATTATAAACAATTAGAGAATGGAGCTTGGTCGTAATTAGGGGCTAAGGTAAAAATATCACTCTTATATAATTTAACTTTTTATCAAGAATAAGAAAACTGTAGTTTGTACAATATTTGTTCTTCTCTTTGGTGAGAATTGAATTTTATGAGGTACACATGTCTAAAAAATCAGATTCTAGTGAGACTAAACATCAACATTGCCCAACAGAAGTAAGAATAGGAGATGATGTTTTAGCGGAAGCTGCTACAATTGCAAAAGCTGCGCCAAGACTTGTAGAGCATGCAAAAAATTCTTTAGACATTCCTGGTCGTCAACGCCGCAAAGCCATTACCATACCGAGCCACTAATAACACCAAATACTACTTTAGATATGGATTGCTCTACCATATGCAGAGAGTGCAGTTTCATGAAACATCTCAGATAATGTGGGGTGAGGGAATATTATATGAAATAAATCCTCTTCTGTTGCCTCTAAATTCATAGCTACTACTATAGAACATATAAGTTCTGTAACTTCTGCACCTATCATGTGAGCTCCAAGAATCTCGCCAGTTTTTTCTTCAAAAATTAATTTTATTAAACCCTCTTCTTCACCAAGCGCTATTGCTTTTCCATTAGCCCTGAATGGGAATTTACCAATTTTGATCTTTAAACCTAAAGATTTTGCTTTATCCTCTGTAATACCAACACTTGCTATCTGAGGCATTGAATAAGTACAGCCAGCTATTCTTGTTTTAACTATAGGTTTTACCTTTCTCTCTGATATATGTTCTGCAACTAAAACCGCTTCATGGCTTGCCTTATGAGCAAGCCATGGCCCTTCTGTTACATCGCCAATAGCATAAATTTGTGGGTCATCAGTTTTTAGAAATTCGTTTGTTTTGATAAAGAACTTGTCATCTAACTTTACATAGGTATTTTGAAGGTTTAATTTGTCGGTATTAGGTATAATACCAACAGCCATAATAACTTTATCTATTTTCTGACTTAGAACTTTGCCATTAATTTCATATGAGATCTCAGCAAAATCCTTATGTTTTTTTAATTCTTTTAACTTTACTGATGTATAGATATTTATGCCATTTTTTGTATATGCTCTATTTGCAAAATCAGAAATTTCTTTATCCTCAACTGGAAGTATAGTTTCTCTTGCTTCTAAAACAGTAACTTCTACACCTAGACTATTATAAAATGATGCAAATTCTATACCTATTGCTCCTGATCCAACAATAACCATAGATTTTGGCAATTTATCAAGAGTCAAAGCTTCCTTATATGTAATAACATTAAGCCCATCTGGCTCAAAACCTGCTATTATTTTTGCTCTTGCACCAGTTGCAATTACAAAATTGCTTGCTTCAACTTCTATTTCTTTCTCAGCATTAATTTTAATTTTTTTATTAGACAGGAATGTTGCAATACCCTTAATTACCGTAACTTTATTCTTCTTAAGTAGCCCCATAACACCTGTAGATAATTGTGTGGAAACTTTTCTTGACCTTGCAATAATTTCTGAAAAATTTGCCGAAATTTTCTCGGCACTAAGCCCAAAATCCTTGTGATTACGCATTAAATGCAAAACTTCAGCAGATCTAAGAAGTGATTTTGTTGGAATACAACCGAAGTTTAAACATATTCCACCAAGTTTTTCTGCTTCTACAACAGCTACTCTTTTTCCGAGTTGAGCAGCTCTGATTGCACAAACATAGCCACCAGGGCCACTTCCAATAACAACAACATCGTATTTTTCATTCATATTCAGCCTAACAAAAACATTTTTATGGGATTTTCAATATAATTCTTAAAAACATTTAAAAATTTGGCACCAATAGCTCCATCTACAACTCTGTGATCACATGATAATGTTATTTCTGCTATTGTTGCAATTTTTACTTTTTCTTGATCGACAACTGGAATTTTTCTTGCACTTCCAATAGCAAGAATACAACTTTGTGGAGGATTAATTATAGCAGCAAATTGTTTAACACCAAACATACCAAGGTTTGAAATACTAAAATTACCTCCTTGATATTCTTCAGGTTTTAATTTTCCTTCACGAGCTTTTACTGCTAAAACTCTCATTTCATTAGAGATTTCTACTAAGGATTTTTTATCAGAGTTCTTAATAATGGGAGTTACAAGCCCTCCATCTACCGCAACTGCGACGGCAATATCTATGTCATTATATCTTATAATGCCTTCATCAGACCAACTAGAATTAGTATGTGGAACCTTGGATAAAGCCATTGATGAAGCTTTGATAATAAAATCATTTACTGAAATTTTATAATTAATGTCCTCTGTAGCATTAATTTGCTCTTTAATATCAAGGAGCTTATCAAGATTACAATCTATATTGAGATAAAAATGTGGAATGGTTTGTTTAGACTCTATCAATCTTGCAGCTATTACTTTTCTCATATTTGAATGTGGTTCTATACTATACCCACCATCTCTCGTAAAAATTGATTGTTTCGAAGTTTTTGCTGCCAAAATATCTGTCTTAACAATTCTACCATGTGGCCCTGAACCAATTATATTTCTAATATCTATAGATTTACTCTCCGCAATTCTCTTTGCTAGAGGAGATATGAGTATCCTATCGTTATTTTCACTTTTAGAATATGCTTTAGGAGTATCTTCTTTTTTTTCTTCATTCTTAATTAAAGTACGCTTTGGACCTTTTATCTGGTAAGTTTCAAGTAAAGATTTATCATCACCTTCTTCTAACACAAGAGCAATAGGAGACCCAACAAGAACATTTATCGTTCCCTGGGATACTAAAATCTTACCAATGACCCCTTCATCCACTGCCTCTACTTCCATCGTCGCCTTATCAGTTTCTATCTCTGCAATAACTTCCCCTGGTATTATTTTATCACCTTCTTTTTTAAACCATTTAGATAAAATACCATCGGTCATTGTTGGTGAAAGTGCTGGCATTAAAATTTCTATAATCATATAAATTCCTTAGTTTTTATAGCAAGCTTTTTTGACTGCAATTACAATCTCTTCACAGGATGGAAGCGCTAATTTTTCAAGATTAGAAGCATAAGGCAACGGAATATCTTTTCCTGTGACAAATTCAATTGGGGCATCAAGATAATCAAAGGCTTCTTTCATTATTATTCCGGCTATTGAAACACCTATTCCAGCAAAAAACCACCCTTCTTCTACTGTAACCAATCTATTTGTTTTTTTTACAGAATTGATAATAGTTTCACAATCTAATGGCTTTATTGTTCTTAAATCAATAATCTCTACTTCAATACCAATTTTTGCAAGAATCTCAGCGGCTTCCAATGCTAACTTAACTTGTATGGAAAATGCTGTAATCGTTACATCTTTTCCGTTTCTTACAATCTTTGCCTTACCTATTTCTAAAGGTTCTATTACATCCGACACTTCAAAGCTTGCACCATATAGGAGTTCATTTTCAAGAAAAATTACAGGGTTAGGATCTAAAATAGCGCTACGGAGTAATCCACATGCATCTTCAGAAGAATATGGAGCAACAACCTTTAACCCAGGAATATGAGAAAACCATGCTGCAAAATTTTGACTATGTTGGGCTCCTACTCTTGATGCTGCACCATTCGGCCCTCTAAAAACTATTGGACAAGTAACCTGACCGCCAGACATATAATGTGTTTTCGCAGCTGAATTTATTATTTGATCCATTGCTTGTAAAGAAAAATTAAATGTCATAAATTCTACTATTGGCCTAAGACCAGAAAAAGCTGCGCCAATGGCAAAGCCTGTAAAACCATGTTCTGTAATCGGACTATCTATTACTCTTTTTTCTCCAAATTCTTCTAATAAACCTTGAGTCACCTTGTATGCCCCCTGATATTGGGCCACTTCTTCTCCTATGATGAATATAGAATCGTCCTTACTCATTTCTTCTCTCATAGCTTCTCTTAGCGCTTCTCTAACGGTTAAACTTCTCATTTTAGTTCAAACCAACATATATTTGTGTTTTTAATTCGCTTTCATCGGGAACTGGAGAAGACTCACAAAAATTTACAGCTTCCTGTATTGTAAATTTTATATCTTTTTCAATTGCTTTTAATTCTTCATCAGATACACAAAACTTTGATACTAGTATATCTTTTACATAATTAATTGGATCATTATGATTTTTATAATCGTCTACCTCCTCTTTTGTTCTATATTTCGCAGGATCAGACATTGAATGGCCTCTGTAACGATATGTCTTCATTTCCAGAATAAATGGCTGATTATTAAGCCTAACATAATTACTTGCATCACTTATTGCTTCATATATTTCATCAAGTTTCATTCCATTAACTCTTTTTCCCTTTATACCAAAAGATTCGCCTTTTTTATATAATTCAGTCATAGAAGTTGATCTACAAACTGATGTACCCATAGAATATTCGTTATTTTCTATAATATAGAGAACTGGTAGTTTCCAAAGAGCCGCCATATTAAATGATTCATAAACCTGGCCTTGATTCACTGCTCCATCACCTAAGAAAGTATATGAAATATACCCACTATTTCTATATTTTTCTGCAAATGCAAGACCTGTTCCAATTGGAACCTGGGCTCCTACTACACCATGACCACCATAAAATTTATTTTTCACATCAAACATATGCATTGATCCACCTTTTCCAGCAGAACAGCCAGTTGATTTTCCAGTTAGTTCAGCAAGAACATATTTCGGCTCTGTTCCTGCTGCAATAATATGACCATGGTCTCTATAACTCGTTATCATACAATCATTCTCTTTCTTGGCTAATTTCACAGCAGCTATTATAGCTTCTTGCCCTATATAAAGGTGACAAAACCCTGCAATTTCACCCATGCCATAAAGTTGGCTACATTTTTCTTCAAAACGCCTAATAAGAAGCATATCTTTATAGGCCGCTATATATTGATCTTCCACAAGATTTGAATTTACAGACATTTCCCAATTTTTCTTTATACAAAACAACATACTAATTTTAACTTAGATTTTGTCAAATATTCTCTTTCCTTTATACTGTCTTATTCTTATAATTTGTTTGAAAATCGTTTTTTATATGATGAAAATAATCTCTACTCCTCAAAACTATAATGCTGCGCTTGATGTACAACAAATTGTCAAGAAAGAAATTATTTCCCCTTCTATCGAAAATTTTTGTGGAGATGAGAAAATTTTGTTTTTTAATAAAGATATAGAAATTCCTAATTCTGCAATTATTGTACATAGCTTATGGCCAAATACGAATGATAATCTAATAGAGCTATTGTTGCTTTTAGATTGTTTAGAAAATTCTGGAACAAAACAAGTAACTCTTATTACTCCATATCTTCCCTTTTTAAGACAGGATAGGCAACTTAAGAACAAAAGCAGTATCGGCAGCAAAGTACTTGCAAAACTCCTTAGCAATATAATTATTAATAATATAATCACCTTAGATGTTCACTCAAAAAATGCCATTAATTTTTTTGGTGATATATTAATAAATATAGAAATCTCTGATTTTTTTGCTGAAAAAATTAAAAAAATTATACCTCAAGAATCACAAAATATGATAGTAGTCTCTCCTGATTCAGGCAGTATTCACAGAGCAAAAAACCTTGCAGATTTGCTAGATATAGATTATTTAGCATTAAGTAAACTGCGAACACAAGCTTCTGTAGAAATTTCTGGATTTCCTGCAAATAAAAAATTTGAAATTGTCATTATAATTGATGATATAATAGATTCAGGGTCTACTATCTTATCATGCATTAACCATATTAAAAGTAATGTAACGAAAATAATTATTTGCGCTACTCATATTATTGACTTAGCTGTTTTAGAAAAGATCAAGAATGCTAAAGAAAATATAGAGATAATTACAACAAATAGCACAAATTATAATAATAAATTTAATAATATATATCCTCTACTCGCTCAACATATTCCACCAAGTTTCAATTTCGAATAGTAGGTTATAAAGGCATTTTAAAGGAATTATTATAATAATTATCTAAATAAATAGGATTTTCTTATTTCTTCATCAAATTTTTCTATTGAATATCTAAGCATAGTTCTTGGTATTTTGGCATGATACTGATCGAGAAATTTTCTTAGCCTCTTTTCATCCCTTTTTCCTGCTTCACGAAGCATCCAACCAGTTGCTTTATGGATCAGATCATGGGCATCAGCAAACAATAGTTTGGCTATTTTATATGTCCAGTCTAAGTCATTTTTTCGAATAAAATACCAACTAGAAACAATAGCTATACGTCTCTCCCACATTATATCTGATTTTGCTAGCTCCACCAAGAGAGATCTATCTGCATTATAAAGATGAGCTCCTATGATGAGATGCGCAGAAGCATCTACTAAATTCCAATTATTTATATATTCTATATTTGATAGATAGAAATCAAAAATTTCATCTCTAGGAGATTTTTTGTATTGATTTACAAGGATAATCAACGCAAATAATCTTTCTTCATTTATAGGAGATTCAATTAATTCCTGTACTTCTGAAAGAGAAAGGTCTTCATATTCTTTAGCTAATTTTCTCAAAAAAGGAACGGTTACGCCAAGAAATCTATCATGTTCAGCGTAATCCCCCTTCCCTATTTTATAATATATAGTATTACGTTTTTTTGATTTTATACTTTCTTCACGAAGACTTGCCTTTATATTACTGATAGTCATAATATTTTCATTATTATACGTCAAGCTATTTTTCTTCGTCAAACGTCATACCCATAATATTATATCCACAATCAACATGATGAACTTCACCTGTAACGCCGCTTGAAAGATTACTAAGTAAGTAAACACCAGCGCCGGCTACATCTGCATAAGTTGTATTTCTTCTGAGCGGAGATGTTGCTTTATGAGTCGTTAACATAGATTTAAAGTCCCCTATTCC